>Ga0007854_10002454_pt1 | contig 11506 bp, 10 predicted proteins | sample CryBogCBH12Aug08_FD_60382 | JGI IMG/M metagenome (GOLD analysis project Ga0007854, IMG submission 60382) | Freshwater microbial communities from Crystal Bog, Wisconsin, USA - CBH12Aug08 | ecosystem: Environmental > Aquatic > Freshwater > Lake | place: Crystal Bog, Wisconsin, USA | collected... | reverse complement strand
CCTACTTCCTGAATGCTGTCCATGGCCAGCATCGATTCTTCGTGGGTCGCCAGGTAGGCTGACACATCGGAGCGATGGGCAATTCCAATCGTAAACGCCGAAGGGATGCGTTGCTCCAGCCAAGTCTGCAAGTCCGCATTGAACGGGTCACTCAAGATGACAAAGAGCTCTTCTTCCTCGTTTCCAAACACGATGCAATTTCGTTCAACGGCCTCGGGAAACGTGAGAATGTGGAATGCAGGAACCAGCTGAGTAAAGTCCTCCATTGCAAAGATCTGATAATGGAACAGGTTACCCAAAGCCGTGACAAACTCTTTTCCGTTTAGTCCCGTCTGGTCTTCAAGTATTTCAACAACGCTACGCATGGATTTTGCCGCCATGCCGCGTGCCTCACGGATTTGCTGAGGTGAAAATAGCGGTTTGCCGCCTGCTCTGGGTAATGAATTTGTACTCAATTGATACTCCCGGCAAGTTCGAAAATCGGGAAATACATTAGCACCACGATAACTCCCACAAGTAGTCCTACAAAAACCATCAGTAACGGTTCAAACAGCTTAACAAATCGTTCGATCCAGCGCACTGTTTCTTCTTCGTAAAAGGCCGCAATGCGCTCCATCATTTCGCCCATCTGACCAGTTCGTTCACCGACCCTGAGCAAGCGCATTGCCAGAGGGGTAACCAAGCCGTATTTTTCCATGGCTTGAGAAATGGAGCCGCCTTCCTGAATGGTGAGCGAGGCTTGCTTCAACTGTTCATGCAAGGATTCCTGCAACAAGCCCGAAACCAGCTTGAGTGCCACCAATATGGGCATGCCGCTTTGCAGCAACATTCCCAGTGAACGGTAAAAGCGAGCTAACTGGTAAAGATGTAAACGCTGGCCGATTACCGGCATTTCCCACATTTTTTGCATTGCCCATACTTTGCTGGTGGGTTGTATAGCGACAAAACCAAAAACACCCAATATCGTGAGAAACACTGCCAGAAAGACTTTTAAATGATCATTAAGAAAGTTGCCGAAGCCCATCAGCAATTTCGACATTAATGGAATATTGCCGCCCATTTCCTCAAAGATATGACTGAAACTCGGCACCACGAACACCATTAGAAACAGCACCACCAGACTGCCCACGACCGCCAGTATTACCGGGTAAATCGAAGAGGTAATAACCTTCTTTTTGATTTCTTCCAGTTGCGATTGATACACAATATACCGGGCTAATACTTCGGGCAAAGAACTTGTCTTTTCACTCGACCGTACCGTGGCCACGAAAAGGGAAGGAAAGCAATCCGGCAATTGTTCCAAGGCATACGATAAATTATGTCCTTCATACAGATACGAAATGATTTTGCGCAAGGATTTTTTGACCCAAGGCTGGGCTTCTTTCTCCTCCAGTGTTTCCAGCACTTCAATCAGCGGCATACCCGCCTGAAGCAAGGCGACCAATTCCTGACTGAACATAACGACCGGAAATTTTATTTTTCTCGATAAGCTCAGAAAAGACCACTGCTGCTTGGCCCGGGTGGCGATAACCGAGTAACCCTGAGATTTTGCCTGGGTTTCTGCCTCATGAGGATCGCCCGCCTCCAGCAGCAGCGAAGTTATTCCCTCATTTCCGCGCAATACTTTTACTTCATATTGCATACCCACCCCGTATAAAACCTACCAATTGAATTATTAGAGGTTGCCACAAGCAAAAACTGCTGTCCGGACATCTACTACCAGTTGGTAATATCGGCTGCTTCGCCTTCCCCTCCGGGTTGACCGTCCTTGCCATAGGAAATAAGATCATAATCGCCGTGCGTGCCGGGAATTTTATAAATATAAGCGTTGCCCCACGGATCGAGCGGGACACCTTTGGTCAGGTAGGGACCATCCCATTTGTTTTCATTGGGCGGGCGAGTGACGAGTGCCGCCAGGCCTTGTTCAGCTGTGGGGAAGTGTCCGGTATCCAGACGAAACTGATCGATCGATTTTCCCAAAGAGTCAATTTGCGCGCGGGCTGCTTTAACTTCAGATTTGCCAATCTGGGAGAAATATTTTGGGCCCACATACCCTGCAAGCAGGCCAATGATCACCATCACCACCAGCAGTTCAAGAAGCGTAAAGCCTCTTGAATTTGAGATTGAAGAGCGTGCGGGAATTTTGGAGTTTAATTTTTTCATTTTAATCACGCGCAATATAAAATAACAGAACAGTGTTGTCGTTACTTGGAGCCTAGTTTATCAAATTCTTTAACGATATCCTGCGCATCAACCAGTCCGTCCAGACGCACCCATGAATTAGACGATCCTTTGGCTTTCAAAAAAGTCACTGGTTTCTGGTCCATTTTATCACCGGCAAAAACAGCAAACGCTTTTTGCACTGCAATGCTGTTATTCAGGCTGCCGGTCAGCAAATTCCACTGGGAGCCGACCGAAAATCGCTTTGCATAGTCTTTAAGTTTTGCAGGCGTATCATTCTCCGGATCGATCGATACGGATACCATCCGTACATGACTAGCCTTGGGGCCCAGCTTTTCCTGAACCTGCCGGAAAGCAGCGCTCTGTACCGGGCAGATGGTTGTGCAAGTGGTGAAAATAAAATTCAGGATAATGGGCGATCGGTTGTCGAGGACATCATGCAGCATGACATCGGTGCCATTCATGTCAACCAGGGTAACATTCGGTACGGAGACATCGAAAACAGAACGTGAAACGATACCCGGCTTGACATTCAAATGGTGCGAATGATCCATGACATGATCAGAATGATTCATGTCCATATTCATGTCCATTGCGTGATCTGAATGGTCCATATCCATATTCATGTGCGCATGATCCGGGTCGTCAGCGGCAAAACACGGAGTCAGTGCCAAGCCAAGCAGAAGGCCGGTCACCCGCCCAAGTAGTGAAATGCTGGATACGAAATTTGTTTTACTCACAGTATCCAAATGTTTTGAATCAAGTTTTTTGTCTTGCATAATTTGCCCTTAATTCCGGTGAGGTACTTCACCTCATGTGCCGGTTATTGTTCTTTGGAAAAATCTTCTGCAATATTCAAGCCATGTTTATGGGCATATTCCCAGAGTTCAAGTTTGTTGGACAGACCCAGTTTGGCATAAATAGAGCTGAGGTGATTCCGCAAAGTACTCTCGCTGATAAACAACTTCTTCGCAATTTCACAGCCCGTTGAACCGGACCGCTTTGTTAACTCCACAATAATATTGCGCTCTCTGTTGGTGAGAAGATCATTGATTTTTGAGCGTTCATCGAATTGCTTTTCTTCCGTTTTTTTCTGGCAAAGCTGCATGATAATGTTGCCAATTCTGGATTGATCCATCCATATCTGGCCTTCATGAACTCGTTCTATCGCCGACAAAATGGTCTCGGCAGGGTTTTCCTTTTGCACGACTCCTTTGGCTCCGGAAATAATGCATTTGTCATGGGCATCTTTATCACGCGAACCGGTCAGGATTAAAATCTTTGCCGGGGTAATGGGGGTCAATTGAGGAATGACATCCAGTCCATTTTCGGCACCGAGATCGAGGTCAAGTAAAATGACATCGGGTGACAACTTGCCGATCTCGGTGGAGGCCATCTCAAAGCTGGTAAATTTTCCAACCGTTTTCATTTTGGGCTTCTGGCTGTCAATCAACTTCTCCAAACCCCAGAGCACACTGCTGTGATCGTCAATCAGTAAAACCCGGATTGTCATTGTAGTTGCTGTGCCCATGCGATAACTTTGATCGATTAGTTAGACCATATACAACTCAAGCGACTCTGATGGAACGACCTGTAAATTATTTAATGCTGATAATTTGCATATCGTAAACCAATACCGCATTGGGGGCTACGCCACGATTACCTTTGTCACCATAGGCGAGTTGCGGGGGAATAACGATCTGCCATTTTGAACCGGTCGACATCAGTTTCACTGCTTCTTTCAGCCCCTCAAGAAATCCTGCCACATTGAGTTCTGCCGGTTTATTCTCATCTGTTCTGTCAATGACAGTTCCATCAATGAGCTTGCCCACATAGCGGCATTTTACCAGACTATTATCAGTGGGTTTTTTCTTGCCTTTGCTGGCAGTCAAAATTTTGTACTGAACTCCGCTTGGCAGGGTTACTACCCCCGGTTTTGCTTTGTTGGCAGCCAGGAAAGCCTCACCCTGCTCTATATTGCTATCGCCCTTTGCAGCCTTGGCCAAAGCTGTTCTTTCTCTAACGCTCACTCGTGCCCCCTCGCGTAATTGAGGTCTGGGGGGTTCAGCCTGGGCTTTACCTGCATCAGCTTGAGCGGGAGCATTGGTTGAGGCAGCCGGTTGGTCGCTCACCGATTGTGGATTAATCACAGTGGACTGTTCTGCGCTGACTGAAAAACTTGCCACTCCAAGACTAAACAGGACTACCCATTTCAGCTTCATCATCATAATTCTCTCCGTTGAATACCGCGTTTATATTGCAAATAGTCTGACGCCTAACTTTGGTCTACTACTTTACTTCATCGATTTCCTTCAAACTTATTGGTTGATCGCAACCAGTTCCACCTCAAAGACGAGGGTTGAATTGGGTTCGATATCGGCTCCCGCTCCGCGTTCGCCATAGGCTAATTGCGAGGGGACGACGATTTGCCACTTGGAACCTGTGGGCATCAGCTTCAAAGCTTCCTTCCAGCCGGGGATCAATGTCGAGAGTTTGAAATTGGCCGGATGGCCGGGTTCGCTGGCATCAAACTCTGTGCCATCGATCAGCTTGCCGTTGTAATTAACTTGGATCATACTGCTATCGTCTGGTTTGGGGCCATTGCCTGCTTTAATAATTTTGTACTGGACTCCGCTTGGTAAAACAACCACACCCTTTTTATCTTTGTTTTCGGCTAAAAATGCGTCACCCTTTTTCTTGTTGGTTTCCATTGCCTGCTGCTTGGTCAGTTTTGCATGCTGCAAGACTTCAGTCTGATAGGAATTCAGCACAGAGCGCCATTCCTTGTCTGACAACAGCAAATGCTCGCCGGAAAATGCGCTTTTCAATCCTTTCATCATCAAGTCGAAATCAACATCTGTTTTTTCTTTCTTGAAGTTTTTACCAATACTGACTCCCATGCTGTAACTTAATCTATCCTTGTCGGACTTAAGTACGGCGGAGTCTTCCGAACGAGCCTGACCGGTTGCAAATATAAGACAGCACAAAATAATCCATTCAATCTTCATCATAAAATCAAACTTTCTTAAAAAATTTTCCGACTCGGGCAAGATGCAGTGTGCGGCTGGTAACAGACAACATCTTGCAATGATTAAGTTTTACATACATCTTGTCAAGTATTTTGCAGTAAATGCATAGCGATTTCACAAATATTTCATCGTAATTCTAACTGAAATACCCAAAATTAATTAAACAGACTGTTATCAACAGGTTTATTGAAAAGGCGAAGCAGTACCAATGTACTGCTATTGATCCGCGTAAATCGGGAGATTGCTACTATACATATTTGTTGCTTTCAACTATGGATTCATCCTGTGCAGAGGACTAACATGAAAATGCACCCGTGAACAATGAATACAGCAGTTTTACTCAAGTATTTTTTGCCGGTTTCGGTTGAAAATGTCAGCGGATTAGTCCGAATGGACTATTGCCAGAATGTAGCTAATTGGTAAACTACAAACCAGAGAATTAATATTTAAGAGAACTCAAGTTTTTCATCATTTTCGAAACGTTCAGGAGGTTCCATGTTTAAGTTGGCCACCGTAGCATTATCTTTACTGGTACTTGCATCAAGCACTCAGGTGTGGGCTGGATCTGATGATTCACAACTGACTCCAGCGCATAAATCAGCGCCAGTTATGGATCTGTTCACATTTACTTCTTCAGCGGCGGGTGAGTCTTTTTCATGGGAGCTACCCAATACGCTAAAGACGAGTTCCCTGGTTTCCCACGTGTCTGGCCAAGATTTTGTAGTTAACGTACCCTCATCAAACTTTCCTTCAGGTCAAATTGAATTTTATAACGAAAATAATTATGGAGGTTTAGGTGATCCTACTACCAATATCGTGAACTTTTACTCCGAACAGGTTTATACAGGTTCGGAATCTAAACCGACCTTTCTGACAAAAGGGGTGACGGAGGTATTCACCGGAACTAATTACGTTTCCCAAGGTACTTGTGATGCTACACTCGGCTGTGCTGCGACCTTAACAATCAGTCAGATCGCTGCTGTTCCAGAGCCCGAAACCTACGGCATGATGCTGGCCGGTCTGGGTTTGATGGGGTTCATGGTTCATCGCAAGAAATCAGTTTAAGCTAGAACAATTATCGAGCCACAGAAGGACTGTTGTCCTTTTGTGGCTCTTTTACTTTCCAGTACCAAAATTTGGTTATCCGGATTAAACCTGAATTCCACAATTCAAGCCATAGAGATCACAGAGAATAAGTCGATTTGCCAAGTTTTGTGGATTCATCCAAATGGCAACCGCGATTTTTCAGATAACCATACCTGATTCGTCAAAACTTTAGCAAAAACAGATTAGTGCTTAGCTCCCTCTCCTTCCTGCGGGAGAGAGTTGGAGAGAGGAGAGGATTTTTTCAGGCTGCTCTTTACAATCGGCATTCATGACTCCATAATCAACGCCAATTGGATCATTCGTCCTTGCAAAATTGTGCTGTGATTTTGCAACTAATAGTTGAAATCAGTATAAAGGGAATCACTAATAATTCAATTTCCCAAGCTAGGCAAGGCGCGAACAAAAAATTGGCCGCCACACATAGCGGTCATGGCACGGTGCGGCGGAGCCGTCTGGTGCGGGAGTGAAAGCTGGGCGCCATATCCCGCAAACGACTGCTTCGCAGTAACGTGTCGATGGCGCATATGTAAGAAGTGATTTTTTGTGAGCAACGTAGCATAGCGACGCAAATTGGATTATTAGAGATTCCCATAAATCCTCTCGACATGGAAAGCGAGTAACCGCATTGAATACCACCTTAAGAAACTTGCTGAGCCTCAGATCGTTCATTGCTTCCATTGCCTTCACGCTTGCGCTCGCCGGCTGCGGAGGCGGCAGTAGCGGAGGCGGGGACAGTTACACAGTAGGGGGGACGGTTTCCGGCTTGAACGGCACCATCGTGTTGCAAAACAATCTTGGTAACAACATCACCCTTTCCGGCAATGGAAGCTTTGCGTTTCCAACCCTGATTACCAACAACAGTGTTTACAGCGCTGTTTCCGGCAGCAGTTACAATGTCAGCGTACTCACGCAACCCAATAGTCAAACCTGTACGGTTAGTAATGGCACAGGGACAATGTCCGGTAGTAACGTCAATATCGTCAACAACGTCATAGTGACTTGCTCGAACTATACCTATACGGTAGGCGGCACTGTCACTGGCGTGACCGGGATTGGCAGCTATGTGGTTCTGCAGGACAGCATAGGTGGTACCACATCACATATTTCGACCGATGGAACCTTTACCCTTCCAACGCCACTTGCCAGTGGCAGTGCATACAATGTCACGGTGCAGACGCAGCCTGGTGGTGGGTTATGTTCGGTAAGTGCGGGTGCCGGAACGGTATCCGGAAGTAATGTTGGCAATATCACGGTAGTCTGTGCGTTAACTGCAAACTTGCATACGGTAGGAGGCCCGATTTCCGGTTTGACCGGGACTCTGGTTTTGCAGGACAACAATGGAGACAATCTTAGCATTCCTGCCGCGAGTACCAGCTTCACCTTCGCAACCTCGGTCGCCACCGGCAGCCCATACAGCGTAACGGTGTTTAATCAACCAACAGGCCAGAATTGTTCTGTTGGCAGCGGCACCGGCACTATTGCCACAATCGACATCACTAATGTTTCCGTCACCTGTGCGACCAATACCTATACCATCGGTGGGAACGTCACAGGGCTGAGTGGAAGCATGGTGTTGCAGGACAACGGGACCGCCGATACCCTTAATGTGTTAGTGAATGGTTCCTTCACTTTTGCATCGGCAATAGCCAGTGGAAGCATGTACGATGTGACCGTTTTGACTCCACCCGGAGGGCAAATTTGTACTGTAAGCAATGGGGGACCAACTGCCGTCGTTGCAAGCAACATCAGCAACGTGGCAGTGGCCTGCCGAAACAATATCACGGGTGGGGCGAAACAGGGCGTACCGCTTACACTGACCAGTACAGTGAGTACTTTTGCCGGATCGGGAACGACAGGTTTGACAGACAACACCACCGGTACTTTGGCTACGTTCAACAATCCTCGCGGCATCACCTACGATGGTACCAATCTTTATGTCGCGGACACAATCAACAACAAAATTCGCATGATTTCGCCTTCCGGGGCCGTCTCCACCTTTGCGGGGTCAGGTTTGGCTGGATCAGCAGACAATGCTACGGGTACTTCGGCAACGTTTGATAATCCCTATGGAATTACGTCAGATGGTGCCAATCTGTACGTGGCGGACACACTCAACAACAAGATCCGTATGATTAATATCGCCACACGCGCAGTGACTACTCTTGCCGGGTCAGGTGTGGCAGGATCTTCAGAAGGGACCGGCAGTGCGGCACAATTCAACAATCCTCACGGCATTACCACTGATGGCACCAATGTGTACGTAGCGGACACACTCAATAACAAGATTCGCAAGATTGTAATTAACTCAGGAGCGGTAACTACCTTTGCCGGATCAGGAACTTTAGGGTTTACCGACAACCCGACTGGAACTGCGGCAACGTTCAATCAGCCTTGGGGAGTCACCACCGATGGCACCAATCTATATGTGGCTGATACCAATAATCACACGATTCGTCAGATAGTGATTTCGTCCCCCTCGGGCGTGACAACTTTGGCGGGAGTCGCAGGCAGTTTTGGTTCTGCAAATGGTTCTGGTACAACAGCGAAGTTCGATTTCCCTCGCGGCATCACCACTGATGGCACCAATCTTTACGTGGCAGACTCAACCAGCCAATTAATCCGCAAGGTTACCATCGCCGGGACAGTGGTAACCGTGTCTACATTGGCGGGTACTGGAACATCGGGAGCAGTTGACAGCTCAAGCACATCGGCATCGTTTTACGACCCTTCAGGCATCACCACCGATGGGGTCAGTCTGTTTATTGCTGATACCTCAAACAAGAAAATCCGCAAGATTAATTGATCGGGATAAGTCCAGCCTTCCCTCTACTTTTTTACAGGGTGAGGATCATAGGGGCACAATTTGGGGCAATCAACCTAATTATTTAGTTCAAGCCACAGAGATCACAGAGGCACAGAGAATAGGGATATTTGCCACGTTTTATGGATTCACCGAAATGGTAACGTCAAGTTTTGATACAACCATTTGTTTCACCTCTGTGTTCTCTGTGGCTGATATCGGTTTCCAGAGATGATTTTGATTTAATACCTGAACATTGCACCGATGCTCAAGGTGGGCAAATGGTTGCGCCCCGTTACCGAGTTTCCAATCATGTGCGTATCGAACATGCCCCGAACCACAAAAGATTTGCTGACTTCAAATTGTCCCCCGAGACCCCAGATAAAATCACTCCCATTGGGGCTCAAACCTGATGTGGCAGGTGTTGACGTGGTTTTCAAATTCCAGAATGCCACGCCGGCCTTGCTGATGACCGTAAATCTCTCTGTCAAGGGCAACGTACCAATTGCCGCGAGTTGAAGTTCGGTATCTTTCATATCAGCTGCAACTCCCGATCCGGAGAAGGAGGCTTTACCGTTGTTAACGTAACTTCCCTCCACGCCAAATCCCTCATTACCTATAGTCGAGATGAATTGATAACCGGCCGACAAACGATAACTGGAATCACTATTTTTACAAGAAACACCGGCAGGAACGCTGTTGCAAAAATTGTTCAGTTTTCCCTGACCCAAATCCACAGCCCCGTAAAAATATGAACCCCCTGCAGCATAATATGAACCGCCTGCCGCCATTGACAATGGTGAAGCTAAAGCCAGGGCCATAGCAACCCCAAAAAGTTTTATATTAATCATCATCCCAAAGCTTCCATTCCAACTTATTTGTTGATACCGACCAGTTCCACGTCAAAAACGAGAACCTCATTGGGGCCGATGTCGTTTCCGGCACCACGCTCTCCATAAGCCAGCGCGGAGGGAACAACAATCTGCCATTTTGATCCCGTCGGCATCAATTTCAATGCTTCTTTCCAGCCTGCAATAAGCGCCGACAGTTTAAAGTTGGCAGGATGGCCTGGCTCGGTCTCGTCGAATACAGTTCCATCGGTCAAAGCCCCGCGGTAATTGACTTGCACCATGCTGAACTCATCTGGCTTGTTGCCGTTACCCTGCTGCAGAATTTTGTACTGAACCCCGCTGGGTAAAACCACCACATCTTTTTTGGTCTTGTTCTCGGCTAAAAAGGCATCGCCTTTTTTCTTGTTGGTTTCGGTTGCCTGTTGACGGCTCAGTTTTGCATGCTGGCGCATTTCAGTCATATAAGCGCTCAACACGCTATTCCATTCCTTGTCAGACAACAGCAAATGCTCTCCTGCATAGGAGCTTTTAAGACCCTTGACCAGAAAATTAATGTCAACATCCGTGCCTTCTTTTTTAATATTTTTTCCGATGCTTGCACCGATACTATAGCTCAATCTTTCTTTGTCGGTTTTAAGCTCGCTCGAATCTTCAGATCTTGCCTGCCCCGTTGCAAACACCAGACCGCATAATAAAATCCACTCAAGTTTCTTCATAAAAAATCGTTTCCCCAAAAAATTTCAATCCTGATTGTGTCCTGCCGGAAGCCAGCAGAAATTGCTGATCAACGACATCCTGTAGTGCTTTAACAAATTGCTACCCCTGATACTGAAACCAGGCAAGCCCATTTCACTTTCTAATAGTGCTCCCCGGAAGGCGCGAGGTTTTTAACAGTTTTCTAAGCGAGTTTCGTCTTGGCTATAATTATTGGATACTTATAATTTGTCAAGCAATATCATCAAATATCCCCCTCTTTTACATATCTCTAAAATCCAGGGCAGTACAAATGTACTGCTTAAAATTGGGACTTTAGTCTACCCAAATCGGGAGCTAGCTCCTATAGATATTTACCTTCCAGAGGAATATCGTGAAGCCATGAAGAAATTTAAAAAAAGGCTCTCTAAAAAGGACCTTGGTTTAAACCAGAATTATTGAGAAGTAACATGAGTAAGTGCAATAACGAATTTAGATCTAAAAATAGATCGACAGTTGCTAGTTATCGAGTGGTTAAATTTTATCAAGGGAGAAAGTCATCGTGAAGAAAGCCCAGCGCAATTCTTTTAAGTTGAATCCAATTGCGGCATCCATCGTTATTGCGATGTCTGCTCAATTAGCGCCAAACCTGGCACATGCAGGAGTCGGTTTGGTTACAAAAATGACCGCCAGTGGCCAACAGCAATTAGTCAACACTTATTATGCAAACAGCCCTTCCGGTTCAGTTCCCCAACTGACAGTTGATGCGGTTTCAGGGCTTCCAACGACAACGCCAATTCCTGGCACCAAAATACCTGTGACAGTGAGTTCGGGCAAAGCGTTGC
>Ga0007854_10002452_pt1 | contig 11510 bp, 8 predicted proteins | sample CryBogCBH12Aug08_FD_60382 | JGI IMG/M metagenome (GOLD analysis project Ga0007854, IMG submission 60382) | Freshwater microbial communities from Crystal Bog, Wisconsin, USA - CBH12Aug08 | ecosystem: Environmental > Aquatic > Freshwater > Lake | place: Crystal Bog, Wisconsin, USA | collected... | reverse complement strand
AACAGTCTAAACATAGCACTCAATACTCCCTATAAGGGAAAATCAGGCAAAAAGATGTCAAATGTTCCTCATCCATTTGTATCAGTTGTTACACCAACATATAATCGTAGAAAGTTTATTCCTACGCTTATTGCGTTGTTCAAAGCCCAGACATATCCGCAAGACCGAATGGAGTGGATAATTCTTGATGATGGTCAGGAGACAGTTGGAGATATTTTTGCCGCGTCAGGGCTCAAAAATGTGCGATACTTGTATGAGCCGTCCAAAATGACAATTGGCGAGAAGCGTAATCGCCTGAATAAGGAAGCAAAAGGAGATATTATTGTTTCTATGGACGATGATGATTATTATTGCCCTGAAAGAGTGGCATATACTGTAAAATCATTCGCTGCGAAACCGAATATTCAATTAGCAGGCTGTTCAGAAGTGTATATGTATTATACAGATAATGCGTCAATATATAAGTTTGGACCTTATAATCCGAACCACGCAACAAATGGAACTCTTGCTTGTCGAGCGTCCTATGCGAAAACCCACACTTATAATGAAAATGTTCTGAATGGAGAAGAAAAGTCATTCCTGGACGAATATAAACACCAAATGATTCAACTTGATTCTAGAAAGATAATGCTTGTTATTAGTCATAAAGATAATACATTCGACAAAATAAAATTCCGTCAACAAGTTTCCCCACTTGTTCAGAAAACCTCAATGAAACTCCGAGATTTCATTCGGACGAAGGATCTACGCGATTTTTTTTCTTCTATCTAAGTCTGGGGTCTAAAGTTTACTCTGGTAAAAACCATATATAGTATGAATACACTTATACAACCTCTACCAAATAGAGTGAATTTCTTTGAAATTCAAAATAATTATTATAGTCCTTTTCGCGGTTTATTTATTCTGGAGGATATTTTTCAGAATGCGCTTACTGAGAATTCACAGGTCTTAGAAACTCCTCCTGAAATCAAAGTCCCACTGCGTCTCCATCAAAAAGCAATGTTATCTGCCATGGAACAGGCTGAGAAGGCCGGTTCAAAGGGAAGAAAAATCTATAATGAAACTCTCTTCACAAATACAGGAATTCTAGGAGATCGCGTAGGAGTTGGAAAGTCTCTCATGGTTCTGTCTCACATTGCGCGAATGAAACAGTTCCCAGAGATCTCATATAATAATACATCCCTTTTCAATTGCCCCACATTATTCAGTGTTAAAACCTACAAAGTTCCTGATATTTCGTCCTCAACCCTTATTATTGTTCCCCATAACCTTTATCGCCAGTGGCAGGAATATATAGAATCTCAAACAACTCTGAAAGTATATTTAATTAAATCAAAATCACTTTTCGCAACACCAGAAGCGGAAGAGACATGCTCAAAAGATCTACTCGCCGCAGATTTTACACTGGTATCAAACACTCTCTTCTCTCCATTTATGTCTTTTTGTAATAATAAAAATATTTCATGGCGACGTGTATTTATTGACGAAGCCGATTCTATCCATATAACATCAACAACTCCACGTATCAAGGCAGGTTTCATCTGGTTTATTACAGCCTCCTGGGCAAATATACTCTTTCAGCGAGATATCCGATTTTCGCAAACCCATCTTACAACAACAAAATCCTATGCGTTTCATCCCCATGTGAAGAAATGGTTAGAGCGCGAATTCACTTCATCATCTGGAACAGAACATAATAGTTATTATTCTACATATTTTTCAATGCGTTCTCAAAACTATTTCAAAGATTTTCTCTCAACACACCCTCTAAGGGGAAATACTGTACTCATCAACTCTCCAGATTTTTTGGATGCTTCTATTAATATGCCACTTATTAAGGAGACATTTATTGAATGTCTTCCTACTGTGACATCTATGGTATTAGGCAATCTTATTAATGATAACGTAAAAAGTCTCTTACACGCAGGAGATGTTAAGGGGGCTCTACAAGCACTTGGTATTAGTGAACAAGATAATATATCTCTCATTCAGGCAGTAAATCAAACACGTCAGAAGGAACTTGATAATTATAGAAAAACATTAGCATTCAAGGAGACTCTTGAATATTCTACACAGTCTGCTAAGGAACATGCACTCAAAAATCTACATGACAAGATCAAAAGTCTAGAAGAGCAGATCAAATCATTCAAGGAGCGTGTGGAAAATGTAAAGGATGAATTATGTGGGATCTGTTATGATGATCCAGAGCCTGCGACTATTACACCGTGTTGTAACCAGATCTTTTGTGGCAGGTGTTTAATTATGAGCCTGGAGAAGAACCCTGCTTGCCCTATGTGCAGATCCCCAATGTCAAGTAAAGCCATTATTATGTTAAATAATAATCCAGTTGTCCCTACTGCCACTACTACTACCAATACTACCAATACTACCGCCCCCCCTAGACCTCTAAAGAAATCGGACGCACTCTTGAAACTTATTAAGGATAACCCTACAGGGAAGTTTCTTGTATTTTCGCGCTATGATAATCCGTTTGACCAGATTGCTGCCGCATGTGTAGTTGAGGGAATTACAATTCGTCAAGTGAAGGGAAATAAGGATGTAGTGAATGCTACGCTCCATAGTTTTGAGAAGGGTGATACACGTGTACTATTTCTAAACTCTGCGCACAGCGGTGCAGGTCTTAATATTATCAGCGCGACTCATGTAGTTCTTCTACATGCGATGAACTCTGAGGAAGAGAAGCAGATTATTGGACGCGCATTTCGCCTTGGGCGAACAGCGGATCTAAATTTAGTGAAGCTTCTACATCCTGGAGAGGTTGCTGGCTAAGAAGTAGACATTGGAGACACTGGAAATGCGAGAGCACCAAAACGTGAACCGGTGCGAGCAGGATCCGCAGCGAGAACACAGGATAGACGAATTGGAATACTCTCCTCCGTTGTCCCAGATTCAAACCCACAATCATAGGCGCGACACATCTCCTTCCAGGCATTAAACAGCGCACTCTGTTTCGCCAACACATTTGTAAACTTTATTTTGTCAGGTGGTGGGGCCGCAGAAATAGCAGCATCATCAAGAGGAAGTTCCCTATTTAGAATTTGTTGCGGTACAACAAGTTTCAGCCTCTGACTAATACGTAAAACAGGCCAACACTGATAGAAGAACGCGACAAAATCCGCCTTGTCACTGATCATGAGTTTATTAAAAATCCTCTCATATAATTCGGAACTATCCCCCTTCTTCTGCCTCACCCTGTTAGGGAGATTTTCGTGTAGTACAAGGCCTGCTAAATTTGTCTCGTGATTTGCTAAATAAATTTGCTCATAAGGGTCCCATTGCTGATAGAGACGACTCCACGCATGTATTAAGATGTCACTCACTTCAGATTCCTCTTCAAAATATGTTATGCTTCCTGATTGAAGACCTTCGTTGAGGCGCATAATTTCACGAAGATCTCCAATTCGTGTCCAGTCCTCAGGAATATCTTTCTGGAGCCAGGCACTTATATTTTCCCTTATAGGTGGTTTCACTTTCATACTTACGCATTGACGGCGCAGTTGTTCCATGGGGCGGCCTTCAACAGTATTGCTAATAAGAACAAGTGGGCGAGTGTTCATATATGGTTTCCATGCGCGAGCAAAGGCGAGAAGTTCTTGGAGTCCACCACGCTCACCTGAACTAATACCATCAATTTCGTCAAGGAGAACACAAATCTTGTCAGGGGCGCCTTGTGTTAACCATTCACTTACACCTCCGTGGCGAAGAAGTGGTAGAATACTCTTGCGGAAAGCGGTGCCTGTGCGTGTATGTGATGCGTTTAATTCTACAACGCGATATCCGAGTTTCTTCATTACACGATATACAAGTGTAGTCTTTCCAACGCCAGGCGGTCCATGAAGGAAGAAGCCTGAGGTTGTACGTTTATGTACCCATTGTTCTAAGGCATTTTCCACTTCAGGTTGTAATTGATAGGTGGTGGATATATCCATCTTAGTATCAATTAGTAAAACACCTTAAGCGGCGGAAGTTACAGAAACGGCAGAAGTATAACTCTTTATGTTGGGTCACACTTGGGGATAGTTGGTGTAGGTGGTCCAGGTTTGATACGGCTCGAGTCGCCGATTGCTAATGGGCTTCCAGTTGACGCATAGCATGATTCTCCATTTGTAACACCTTCCCAAGAAAGTCCAGCCGCTATGGCATTACTACATAACTCTTGATTGCGCGCAGCCGCAGATGTAGATGTTGTTGCTAGGCTGAAAAAATATTTATCATCCGTTGGAGGATTGTCTGTTGAGAATTCAGGGCGCCACTTAGAAAGAGCGCCATTACGACTTACACCGACAAGGTCGATACAGGATGGTGTAGTGCCAGAGGCTGAACTTGAGGATGGTCTGTTAAAGAATGTTAAGTAATCAGGGCACGCATTTATGACAGGTGGCCACTGTACCTCATCCTCATCTCCACCACCATACCAAAACCACCGGAGACCGAAGAACATCATTACTAAAAGTATTAGAACTACGTATACAATCGCGGCAATTGAGCGACCTCCGCGAAGCAGAGTAACTGTTGGCCAGGTGCCGATTACTATTGCCGAAAATATGTATAGAATAAGATACCAGTTCATCTATTGTTAGTTAAGTATTTTTGGTAAGACCGCTTTGTTTGTGTAATATTTACTAAAACAAAGGGAAATATTATTAAATTAAAAACTTTATAAGAAGCTATATGTTTAACCCAGGCGGGCAACAGGGGCAAGGTTGAACGCTGCGCCGGCCGTTGAACCATATGCGCCAACAACCTCAATGTAACCGCTGTAGTACTCCTCACCGAGGACTGAGCCTGATGTATTCCAAGGCGCATTACCGTTACCGCTGGCAACAGGGGCGCCAATAGTTACACCGTTGGAGATAGACGACACAACGAGCTGGACCTTGCGGAACGTGCGGAGGGACGAGACAATCGTCTTACCGAGATCGCGGAAGATAGCACCGCCAGCCTGCGCCAGAATAGTAGACGTAGGACCCTGCGTGCACCACGTGGCAGTGGAGAAAGCTGGGTACGCAGTCGTGCCTGTGGTAACAGGGGGGTTGTTACCGTTTACTAGCTGGTAAACACGCGCACCAGCGAGTGCGTTCTGTGGACCAGGAGCACCATTTACAGCCATTGGCGCTAAGTTAATGAAGTACGCATTCTCGGAAGGGATCGTCTTGATGTGGGGAGCTACGGACGTCATTTGGCTTTATATTCATTACTAAGAAAATTTTTTTGGCGAATACGAAATTATTCAGTTCATTCAGAATGTCTAGGTCCTCGGTTGCCGATAGACCCCCAGAATTTGAACTCCCCGCCACAGCATACGGTTATAAGGGACAAAATGGCCGTGTCAATCTTGCCGAGGAGCCATCTGCTGGTGGATTTCTAAGCGACCCAGCCGCCGCAGGATTTGGACACAGAACGTCCGTGGCTCCTGAAAACCAAGTGGATATGCTCCGAGGAAATTGGGAAGGTAACGAATTAAGTACTATATATTTTAGTTCAAAAAACGTAGATGCGATTCAAAATGCTATACGCGCAGATGTATATCGCCGGTCAGGTGATAAACAATGGGTTATAGATCCCCAATCAGCCGATGAACTCTTAATGATTATGCGTGGACTTTTCTACCAATACGCAAAAAATCTACCCAATGATATTGCCGGTCAGGTTGCCGAGTTAAATAAACTTGTTATTGACTGGGTTGTGCCTAAGGTCATGTCTGAAATACAACACTATCAGTTCTATCTCAATGATATCAGTCACATGCCGGTCCCATTACAGCAGCCCCAGAGTATGTCCAGCGCCGGTACTCGTTCACTTCCCTTTCAACCCTTCATGTAATGCTCGTTTTTACCTTCACTACATTACGCTTCTTCTTAGGCGCAGCACCAGAACTATCTCCAACACTCGCAGACATAGTAACCTGTCGCTCATTTGCGTAAGTTACCCACACCTTTTCAAACACCGCAAGGTCCTGAAGCCACATACTATCTGGCTTCGTAGCACGAAGAGCCTCAATCCGCTCTTTCAGTACTACTAACTCCTCCTCCAACTCTGCCACAGACGACGCCTTCAAACGGTCTAGCCGCATGCGTAGCAAATACTCATACGCCTTGATTGAAGCCGGCTCTGCTGGCGCAGAGAGCGCTGGAAGCTTCTCGCGCCGAATAGCCGCAACAATACTCTCATCCGATGCTCGCGCAAGAACAATACGCTCATCAAGTACTGCCACAATAAACCGCATACGCGCATCAGTCTCAATCTCCTGCGCCTCTAGGACACCAATCTGGTGCTGACGACGCTGCTCATATGCGGCAAGACGTGTGCCATAGTAATGTTCTAGAATTTCCCCTACAGATGAGAACTTCCGCAGCTGACCAGTCGCATCAAATGCTACCATATTTGTTGCGCGATGCGTGTTAACCAACTGAAACTTCTTCTCAAATCCAGTAATATCAGACTTCCAGCCATAGTATTGGTTCTGGTCAAAATACAGTACAAACTTCACATCTACATCGTTATACAGGTCATCAAAACTCTTGAAAGGCGGCTCCACAAGCGCTCCATCCTTCGCGACAACTGGGTCAAGAAGACCATCTAGAACTTCCTTGTAGTCCTTTGACCACGTCCCAACAGGGAGTTCTGTTACTGTCACGGTCATCTTCGCATCATCCCAAGTGTAGAGACCATGGGTTGACCAGACACCTGCCGCCTGCCGCATCGTGCGACCCTTGAAGCCGAACCACCAGGGATCCAATGTAACTTCCGCAAGTGACTCCACCTCACCACGCAGCCGAGTGCGCAGCTGATTTACCACCTGTAAGGGATGGAAAGGAGGTACATCAGTGCTGAAGCCGGTGCCAATACCAAGGGAGCCATTCACAAGTAGCATAGGGAGCACAGGGAGATATGTCTCAGGCTCCACCTTCACACCGTCGTCATCCGTGTAGTGGAGAATTGCTGAATCCTCCTTCTTGTAGATTGCGTCCACAATTGGCTCCAAATAGGTCTGAATATACCTCGGCGAAGCCGCATCCTTGCCGCCCTGAAGGCGCGAGCCAAATTGCCCCACAGGGACAAGCAAGTTAATATTGTTGCTGCCAACAAATGTCTGCGCCATCGCAGTAATAGCACCTGTAAGGGAAGTCTCACCATGATGATAGGCCGCATGTTCGGATACATAACCTGCGAGTTGTGCTACGCGAATCTCAGAGCGAAGGTTTCGCTTCAGTGCAGACCAGATAATCTTACGCTGAGAAGGTTTCAAGCCATCCATAACATGCGGAATAGAGCGAATGTTGTCTGCGTTGGAGAAGTGAATGAGTTCCTTGTTAACAAACTCCGTATAACTGATCTGTCGGCCCTTAGGGTCAAGGAAGACCTTTTGGTCATACTTTGAGAGCCACTGCTTGCGCTCATCTGCTTTTGACTTACTGAATGCGAGTTCCATGGAGCCGTCAGTGCCGTCATCATAAGTGTACTTAATATCGTGGAGATTCTCAAACCATTCACGAGCCTCCGCAGGAGTACTCGTACCGAGTCCCTTATAGTATTTGGTCTTCCAGCCCGTCTGCGAACCTTCCGCTGTCGCCTTCCAAGCCTCATACTCAGACTCGCTGTAGAATGCGAGTGTCTTTTGATGTTTCGTTGTCTTGAGCAGCGGAGTAATGAGACAGCAGATGAAGCCGCTAGTCAATCGCATGAGAGACGGCCACTCGCTGTGGAAGAGGTTCATGAGGAGGCCGCGAATATGGAAACCATCTACATCCTGGTCACTCATAATCATGATGCGACCATAGCGAAGGTCCTTGACATCCTTATACTTGCGACCATGCTCCAGACCGAGAATCTTCTTAATCTCGGTGAGTTCCTTATTGTCGCCAGCCTTCTTGAGGGAAACATCTCGGACATTCAGGAGTTTGCCTCGGAGTGGAAAGACGCCCCACTTCTCGCGACCAACAACCTTGAGGCCAGCAATCGCGCTCGTCGCTGCTGAATCACCCTCTGTAAGGATCAATGTACACTCGGATGACTTAGGAGTACCTGCCCAGAGTGCATCCTCCAACTTAACAAGGCCGCGAATAGTTTTTCGCTTGGAGCCATCCGTCTTCTTTGCGTCCTTGGAGGCTTTCGCGTCTGCGATGGCCTGCGCCTCATCTAGAACACCTGCCTTGATGAGACCTTCCACAATCTTGGAGCCTACTCCTGCGGTTGTAAAAGGAGTTGAACCGAACTTGCTCGCAGTGGTGGTGAGAGTCTCCTTCGTCTGTGAGGCAAATGAAGGATTTACAATAGTCGCGGCGACGAAGAATACAACAGTATCCTTAATTTGTCCAGGTTTGATGGCAAGTTTGCGCTTCTTTTGCGCGACTTCGCAAATTTCGCCAAGAATATGCTTCGCAACATACTCTACATGTTTACCACCAAGACGAGTATTGATGCCATTCGCAAAGGAGATATGCTTCTCCTCTGCGCCAACGCTCTCATCGCCATAGAGATCGCGAGAAAGCACTGCTGCGATCTCCCAGCGAGGTCCACAACGCTCATAGGCCACTGCAGCTGTGCTACCTGGAATATAGAGACGTACAAACTTCTCAAAGTTATTGGCTGTACAGGTAGTGCCATTGTAGCTCACCTTACAATCCTTGCCGACAAGCGCAGCGAGTTCAAGAGCACGCGTGTGGAGAACAGAGCGCATATCGTCTGAAATGGTCTTTCCATCAGTGCTGACACCGTTGAAACGTGCGAGGTCAGGTACAAAGATAATTCCAACAGAACCCTTTGAGGCTCCGCCCTTCTTGACTGTAGGCTTGTCGCATACGGACATATTCTTGTGCCATACTTGGGAGTAAGAGAGACCACGAGCAGGGTCCTTCACACTCACAGCAAATTGCTTGGAGAAGATATTTGCCAACTTTGAACCATACCCATTCTTTCCGCCTACGATCTTCTCTTCTTCCTTGTTGTAATTTCCACTGGTCAACAGGTGACCAAAGATGAGTTCAGGCGCATAGACCTTCTCTGTAGGGTGCATTTCTACAGGGATACCGTCGCCATCATTCTCTACAGTTACACGAAAGCCTTCGTCGCTATCCTCACATGCGATGGAGATATGCTTCACAGGGGTCTTGCCGGCCTCGGAAGAGCGGATGAAAGCATCACGCGCATTCACTAGAACCTCGTCAAAGATCTTGTAGAGACCAGGGTTGAACCGAACGCGGCGATGAACCATCTTCTGTTGGGCCGCATCATAGACCCAACGAAACTCCTCTGTAGTCTCTACTGAACCGATGTAAGTATCAGGGAGTTCTAGAATGTGCTCGCGGTGCGTGTGCTTCTTGTACTGAGTGGCTGCCATTTTTCGCTATACTTATTTATCAAGGGTGGGGATCGGTCAATTTTTATCAATTGGCTTTTAGGTTTCTATAGAATTTTTGGTTTTGGGCTAAAGCAATTTCAAAGAATATATTCAAATGTATACAGTAGTTCTAATTGAACCAAGAAAACACAAAGCACTCGATTTCCTTATTCACAACATATTGGAAAATCTGGATGAACGGTGGAACTTGCTGATTTTTCATGGAACAAAAAACAAGGAATATCTTGACAAAATATTGGTTGGCCTTACAGAGGGTCAACAAAAACGCATTTCATGTAGGGATCTTCGTGTTAATAATCTAGATTATCTAGAATATCAACAATTGTGTACTTCCATAGATTTTTATAAAGATCTGCCTACTGAGGTCTGTCTTTTTATGGAAACAGATTCAATGATTATTCCAAAAAATAAAAATAATATTTATAACTTTTTGGAATATGATTATGTTGGAGCTCCTTGGTCTGGTGGAGCAGATAAGCCATGGTCATCAGAAGCAGTTGGAAATAGCGGACTATCCTTGAGAAGACGATCTGCTATGATTGTTATGCTTCAGAAAAATCCTTATGAAAATAAAGGGCCGCAAGATGTTCACTTTGCTAAATTCTTACAAAATAAACCATCTTTAATGGATGCTCTTAATTTCTCAACAGAATCTCTCCTATGGGAGTCATTCGGTCTTCACGCACCTTGGAAGTATATTCAGATGAAGCATCTTGAGGAGAAGTTTCCATTCATTCATGAACTTATTGCCCTACAAAGTGTTGAGGAGTAGTCGAATATTCTTAGTGCTAACAATTATATCATGAAAATAAAGTTTTGCCTTTCATCGCTTTTATCCGCGATAAACCTTGCCAACGGTCAGGAGGATGACAGGCTCAGGGCTCGGCAAACCGCAGCTTCCCCATGATGTTAAAATGAAACTCCCCAAAGAAATAGTGAGCCTCATTCAATCCTTCGTCCCCAATTACGAAAAAGAGCCTCCTCCTAAAACGCCGAGCCCTAGCCTCCAGAGAGAACTCGCACGAATTCAAAAAATATCCCTCAAAGGGCGGTCTGGAATGTACATGAGAGAATATGAGGATTTCATGTTGGATTAGGAGAAGGGGAGAGGGGTTCTCACAAGCATCTCCTCACCCACACCAGCCGCGAATCAAACGACAGCGCGAATTTCTTCTCCAAACAGTTATTCATAATTCCTACCTCTTTTTCACCAGGCAACATTGTACGAATTTCAAGCGACTTCAGTTCGCTCGTATTCCACGCAACAACTGCTGCGACGAATCTAGCCACATTTTCCTCCCCAGGCTTCATCAGGTCTCCACATAATTTCAACGCATCGCGTAACTTATCAGCCGACAAGTAAGGTCGTTTCGTCGCGCCAGGGCGAATCAACTTATGCTTGAACTTTGTACTCAAACCTTTGATATAAGCATTCGCCAGAATCGCAGGATCATGCTCAAAATGTTGAGGCTTCACATTATTCAGTTGATTAAAATACTCAATCGCCTCCGTCTCATCGTCCACAGCCTTCTCCATGACTGTAACCTTAAAATCCGGTTCACATACTGTCTCATCAAAGTACTTCTTGATACAATATGCTCGGTGCTGTCCATCAATAATATACTTCTGTTCTTGTAGCATACCAGACGCATTCATTTCCATATATTTGACAATACGAAATACAGAACTATCCAGACACTTGACATTCCCTCTAATTGCGTTATAGATCTCCTCAGCATGTGCGACCTCAATTGTCCGATTCCCCTTCCAGATCGGAATTCCAATAAGTTCCCTCGCACCAATAAGCTTTAGTACAGACCGGTCATGATAGGTATACAGTAGCATTTCCTTCTATGCGCGGTTGATCGTGGGAGCAATCTCTGTAAGGGATCGTTTCAATTTTTATGACATCACCCTATAGGGGGAAATGTCCACAGCCGCTGTTGCTGTTTTCGATAATACGCAAGTCAAAGGAGAGGTTGTCATAAAACAGAAGGGCTCAGGTGTACAAATTAAAGCGCTTTTTTCCCGTCTTCCAGGTGGAAAACACGGCTTCCATATTCACCGAGCAGGTGATCTTCGTGGCGAAGGGTGTAAGGGGGCCTGTGATCATTGGCATAAGGGTGAG
>Ga0007854_10002451_pt1 | contig 11512 bp, 9 predicted proteins | sample CryBogCBH12Aug08_FD_60382 | JGI IMG/M metagenome (GOLD analysis project Ga0007854, IMG submission 60382) | Freshwater microbial communities from Crystal Bog, Wisconsin, USA - CBH12Aug08 | ecosystem: Environmental > Aquatic > Freshwater > Lake | place: Crystal Bog, Wisconsin, USA | collected... | reverse complement strand
GCTCCTGCAGCTCGCGGGTCTGGCGGTCCAGCTGCAGCAGGGCGGCGCTCATCTGCTCCTCGGCCACCATGGTGTTGGTCTGCTGGGAGGCCTGGGCCAGCATGGCCTGGGTGATGACCAGCTCCCCCACGAGGTTCACCAGGCGGTCGATCTTCTCCGTGGCCACGCGGACCGTGGAGGCCTCGGCCTGGGTCCGCTTCTTCGCCTGCTGCTCCAGGGCCTTGCCCACGGCCTCGGGCTTCACCTTGCCCATGTCCACCAGGATCTCGCCTAGGGGCTTCTGCTTGGCCAGGGCCTCGCGGATGTCTGCGGGACTGACGTTCGCATCGACCTGGAGGTAGTCGCCCAGAGGCGGCACCGAGCCTTCGGCGGGGAGGGGCTGGATGCGCAGGTTCTCGCCTTCGGCCACGAACTCGAAGACCTCTTCGACATCCTGCAGGGGGTGAGTGGTCTCGAGGCGGATGTCCCAGGCCAGATGGCAGTCCTCGGGATCCAGGCGCTCCAAGGCGGGCAGGCGGCTGGCGTCGGGCCAGCTCCGCAGGGTGCCGAGCTTGGCGAGGTCCCGGAAGAGCCGCTCGAGGTTGACGCCGCGGCGGAAGGCGTCCTGCGGCGCCTCGAAGCGGATCGAGAAGCCGGTCCCGGCCCGGTGGGCCGAGGAGGAGCCGCTGCCGGCGGGGGCCTTCGCGGCGGCCGGGACGGGGACGGGGACGGTCGGGGTGTCCTTGTCCTCCTTGAGGCGGGCCACCAGGAGGGCCTGGGACTGCTGCTCCCGCTCGGGCAGGGGCTCGTCGTTGCGGGCGTGGTGCAGGTGGCTGCGGATCAGGTCCACGCCCTGGAGGATCAGCTCGCGCAGATCCGAGGTCATGGCCCGCTGGCCCTGGCGGACCGGCTCCAGGGTGCTCTCCAGCGTGTGGGTGAAGCTGGCGATGGCCGGGAAGCCGAAGGTGCCGGCGTTGCCCTTGATGGAATGCGCCGCCCGGAACAGGGTGTGGAGGTCCTCGACCTCGACGGCCTGCAGGTCCAGGGACAGCAGCGTGGCCTCCATGCTGTCGGCCAGCTCGGTGGCCTCCTCGAAGAAGGCAGTGCGGAATTGGGCCATGGGATCAGACACGGGAACCTCAGATGACTTTGTTCACCACTTCAAGGAGTTTCTCGGGGCTGAAGGGCTTCACGATCCATCCCGTGGCGCCGGCTTCCTTGCCCTTCATCTTCATGCTCGCGTCCGATTCCGTGGTCAGCACCAGGATGGGCGTGAACCTGAACTCCGGCAGGGCCCGGAGCCGCTGTACCAGCGTGATGCCGTCCATGCGCGGCATGTTCACGTCCGTGATGATGAGCGCCAGCTTCTTGCCCGGCGCCACCTCCAGGGCCTCCACGCCGTCACCGGCCTCCACGACCTCGAAGTTCGCGCTCTTCAGCGTGAAGGTGATCATCTGGCGCATCGTGCTCGAGTCATCGACCGTGAGGATGCAAGGGCTCATCGTTTCGGCTCCTGGTCAGAAAAGATCAACGTCGCCGGCGGCGAGGGAATTGCTCTTGACCGCGCGGAACTGCACGCGGGTCGCTTCGATGCCCTCGAGGGTCTCCTCCAGGGCCGCCAGCGAGGCAGCTTCGGGGTCTCCGGCGGCCAGCCGCTGCTCAAGGGCGCGCCAGGCCAGGGCCTGGGCCATGAGGTTGTCCAGCTCCTGGAGGCAGGCCTGCAGGGTCTGGTGCACCAGGTCCTCGAACTGCAGGCTGCGCACCACGTGCCCCACCTGTTCCTCGATGACGCGGGCGTTGGCCTCCAGCTCGACCACGAGCTCCTTCACCCGCTGGTTGCTGGCCTCCAGGGCCTGCACCAGCTTCAGGGACTCGCCCTTGGCGCCGATGGCGATGTTGAGGTCCTTGCTGGCGATGGCCTGGACATGGGAGTCGGTGCGCTCCAGGGCCTGACGGGTGCCGGTGATCTGTTCCTGGATGGTGGAGCTCAGGTTGGTGCTGCGGTCCGCCAGCTTGGACACCTCGCCGGCCACGACGGCGAAGCCAGCGCCGTAGCGGCGGGCGTGGGCGGCCTCGATGTTGGCGTTGAGAGACAGCAGGTGGGTGCGGCCGGCGATCTCCGACAGCTCGCCGAGCATCGTCTCCATCTGCTCCGAGCGCGTCCGGATGTCCTCGACCTCGGCCACGAGCTGCATGGACGACTTGGAGATGTCCATCATGCTCATCACGAAGCCGTCCAGGGTGCCCATGATGGAGGTGCTGACCGCGTTGAAGGCGTCCGCGGGGGTCGTGGCGTCGGCGGGACCGCCCTCGATGGTGAAGGCCATGGCCACCTGGACCTCGGAGGCCAGGTGGTGCTGGTGCTGCACACTGCGGTCCAGGGTCCGCAGGGCCGCCCCCAGGGTGTGGGCGGCCTCGCCGACGAGGTTGTCGGCCTGGAGCAGCTCGGGCTTCAGGAAGGCAACCTGGCTCTCCAGCATGGTGGCCTCACGGCCGGCGGTCCGGAGCAGGGCCTTGCGGAGCGACCCGTCCTGGGCTGCCGGATGCGCCTCAGCCGCGGGAGCGGGTCCCGCCGAGGCGCTGCTGGAGAACCACCGGCTCATGGATGCTCCCCGCCGAACAGGCCAGCCATGCCCAGGGGAAGAAAGCGCGACTTCCACTCGTCCTTGATGCCCGTCAGCTCCAGCTCCACACCCCGGGCCCGGAGGTCCCGGTCCAGGGCGAAGAGGAGCTGCAGACCCGAGAGGTCCAGGTCGCCGATGCCGGAGAGGTCGATCTCCACCGTCCCCGGGTCGGCGGTCAGCAGCGGCTGGGCCTGCTCCCACTGCTGGTGCACAGAGAAGACATCCAGGTCGCCCTCGAGGGTGAGCGACCGCGGAGAGGAGGGTGGTTTCTTGGCTATGGGCTCAGACCGCGGCGCTCTCGAGGGCCGAGAGCTCGCCTTCGGTGAGCAGGCGGTCCAGGTCGAGCAGGATCAGCATGGTGTCCGTGCCCGCGGCCCCGGGGAGGGTCGCGAGGCCCGCGATGAACTCGCGGCCCAGGGAGGTCTGGGTGCCCAGCTCCGGGGCGGGCCGGATGGAGCCGGGATCCAGGTCGAGCACATCGGACACCGAGTCGACCCGGATGCCGACGGTGCGGCCCTGGACCTCCACGATGACGATCACGGGCCGGGTGTCTTCGGGCGGCGCCCCCAGCGAGAAGCGGTGACGCAGCTCGAGGATCGGGACGATGGCGCCCCGCAGGTTGATCACGCCCGGCATGTAGGCGGGAGCCTTGGGGATCCGGGTGATGGTGGCCTGGGCCTGGATCTCCCGGACTTTCAGGATGGGCAGGGCATAGGCTTCGCCGGCGAGGGCGAAGCAGAGCACCTGCTGGAGCGCCTGGGAACTGGCTTCAGTGCTAGCCATGGAGTTCTCCGAATGGGTCCTAAGTGACTGGAAGGAACTTCAACCCGCAGGGCCAGATTCTCGGTGGGAGGCTCTGGCCCTGGGGCGGAGGCTGGGCTCAGAAGGACTCCCACTGGCCGTCGTCGTCGTTCTTCGGCGTGGCCACCGGCTTCTTGGTGGTGCCCAGCTCAGGCATCGAGGCGCCCTTGACGGCGCTCCGAGTCGGGGCCGAGGGAGCCGCCACGGTCTTGCGCGTGGGGGCCTGGCCGCGTCGGCCGGCGGCGGGATGCGCCCCGATGCTGGCCCGGGCGGGCTCGGAGCGGCGGGATTCGGCGCCGGTCTTGAAGCGCGAGACCACCTCGGCCAGGGTGTGGGCCTGGCTGTCCAGGGTCTCGGCGGCGGCGGCGGCCTCTTCGACCAGTGCCGCGTTCTGCTGGGTCACTTCGTCCATCTGGACCACGGCCTTGTTCAGCTCGATGAGGCCGGTGCTCTGCTCCTGCGTGGCGCCCGCGATCTCGCCCACGAGGGCGGTCACGCGCTGGACATTGGCCACCACTTCCTGGATCGTCTCGCCGGCATGGGCGGCGACCTTGCTGCCGTCCATGGACTTCGTGACGCTCTCCCGGATCAGGACCTTGATCTCCTTGGCCGCGTCGGCGCTGCGCTTGGCCAGGTTGCGGACCTCGGCGGCGACCACGGCGAAGCCGCGGCCCTGTTCTCCGGCCCGGGCCGCTTCCACTGCCGCGTTGAGCGCGAGCAGGTTGGTCTGGAAGGCGATCTCGTCCACCACGCCGATGATCTCGTTGATCTTGGCGGAGCTTTCGTTGATGGACTCCATCGCGGCGATGACCTGGGTGACAGCGGTGCCGCCGTCCTGGGCCACCTGGCGGGCCTTGACGGCCTCCTGGTTGGCCGACTGGGCGTTGTCCGCAGTCAGGTTCACGTTGCTGGTGATCTGCTCCAGGCCGCTGGCGGTCTCTTCCAGGTTCGCGGCCTGCTCTTCAGTGCGGCTGCTCAGGTCCTGGTTGCCCATGGCGATCTCGCCGGAAGCCGAGGCGATGGCCATGGCTCCTTCCTGGACCTGGATCAGCGCTTCGCGCATCTGCGTGATGGTCTCGTTGATGGCCTTGCCCAGCTCGGCGAAGACACCCTGGTAGTTGCCCTTGATCTGGGAGGTGAAGTCGTTCTGGCTCATGAGCTGGATGACGTTGTTGGCTTCCACGAGACCCTGGAGGCCGTCGACACAGGCGTTGATGTTGTTCTTGATGGTGTTGAAGTCGCCGTTGTACTCGTCGGTGATCTTCGGGGGCACCTCGCCCTTGCCGATGCGGTCGATGTAGCCGGCCGCGACGTTGAGGGGACCGATGACGGCGTCGAGGGTGTCGTTCACGCCCTGGACCACCTTGCGGAAGTCACCCTGGTGCTTGGTGGCGTCCGCCCGGGTCTTGAGGCGGCCTTCCACGCCGGCCAGGGCCAGCATGCCGGCGTCGCCGACGAGGGCGTTCATGGCGTCCACGCACTGGTTGAGGTTGTTCTTGATCTCGTTGAAGTCGCCGTTGTAGACGTCCGTGATCTTGGGCGGGATGTCGCCCTTGGAGATGCGGTCCACATAGCCGGCAGCCACATTGAGAGGCCCGATGACCGCGTCCAGGGTCTTGTTGACCCCGTCCACCAGCTGGAACCAGCCGCCTACGAACTTGCTGGCCGTGGCGCGGGTGGCCAGCCGACCGCCGATGGCAGCCTGGACCAGGCCGTCCGTCTCGGACAGCAGGTTGGTCATCATGTCGACCATGTTGTTGAGGTTGCCCTTGATGACGTTGTACTGGCCCTTGTATTCGGTGGTGATGACGGGCGGGATGATGCCCTTGGCGACCTTGTCGACGTAGTCGGCGGTCACGTTCATGGGGTTGACGATGTTGGTGATGGCCTGGTTGACGCCGGTGACCAGCTGGTTCCAACCGCCCACGAAGAGGTCGGCGTTGGCGCGCTTGTCGAGCTCACCGTCCGCGGCACCCTTGATGATGATGTCGGTCTGCGCGAGCAGGTCACTCATCATCTTGACCATGTTGTTGAGGTTGCCCTTGATGACGTTGTACTGGCCCTTGTATTCAGTGGTGATGGTGGGCGGGATGATGCCCTTGGCGACCTTGTCGACGTAGTCGGCGGTCACGTTCATGGGATTGACGATGTTGGTGATGGCCGCGTTGACGCCGGTGACCAGCTGGTTCCAGCCGCCCACGAAGAGGTCGGCGTTGGCGCGCTTGTCGAGCTCACCGTCCGCAGCGCCCTTGATGATGATGTCGGTCTGCGCGAGCAGGTCGCTCATCATCTTGACCATGTTGTTGAGGTTGCCCTTGATGACGTTGTACTGGCCCTTGTATTCGGCGGTGATGACCGGCGGGATGATGCCCTTGGCGACCTGGTCGACGTAGTCGGCGGTCACGTTCATGGGATTGACGATGTTGGTGATGGCCTGGTTGACGCCGGTGACCAGCTGGTTCCAGCCGCCCACGAAGAGGTCGGCGTTGGCGCGCTTGTCGAGCTCGCCGTCCGCGGCGCCCTTGATGATGATGTCGGTCTGCGCGAGCAGGTCGCTCATCATTTTGACGACGTTGTTCAGGTTGTTCTTGATGATGTTGAAGTCACCGTTGTAGTTGTCGGTGATGGTCGGGGGAATCACACCCTTGGAGATCTGGTCCACGTAGGTGGCGGTCACGTTGAGGGGCCCGATGACGGCGTCGAGGCAGTCGTCCACGCCCTGCACGATCTTGCGGAAGTCACCCTGGTGCTTGGTGGCGTCGGCGCGGGTGGCCAGGCGGCCTTCCACGGCGGCGACACTCAGCATGTTGGCGTCGGCCACGAGGGCGTTCACGGCGTCCACACACTGGTTGAGGTTGTTCTTGATCTCGTTGAAGTCGCCGTTGTACTTGTCGGTGATCTTGGGGGGGATGTCGCCCTTGGAGATGCGGTCCACATAGCCGGCGGCCACGTTGAGGGGCCCGATGACGGCGTCGAGGCAGTCGTCTACACCCTGCACGATCTTGCGGAAGTCGCCCTGGTGCTTGGTGGCGTCAGCGCGGGTGGCCAGCTTGCCCTCCACGGCGGCGACACTCAGCATGTTGGCGTCGGCCACGAGGGAGTTCACGGCGTCGACGCACTGGTTGAGGTTGTTCTTGATCTCGTTGAAGTCGCCATTGTACTTGTCGGTGATCTTGGGGGGGATGTCGCCCTTGGAGATGCGGTCCACGTAGCCGGCGGCGACGTTGAGGGGCCCGATGACGGCGTCGAGGCAGTCATTCACGCCCTGGACGATCTTGCGGTAGTCGCCCTGGTGCTTGGTGGCGTCGGCACGGGTGGCCAGCTTGCCTTCCACGGCGGCCTGGTTGAGCATGGCCGCGTCGGCCACGAGGGCCTGGAGGTTGGCGCGGACCTGCTTGAGGGCCGGCGCGATCTCATCCTTGTCGTCCGCGGCCACCCACTCCCGGCTCAGGTCGCCATTGGAGATCTGCTGCAGGCCGCCCACGATGCTCTGGAGGTTGTCGGTGAAGCCGTCCATGGCCTCGGCCAGCTCGCCGATCTCGTCCTTGCGGTCCATGTGCAGCCGCGTGCCCAGGTGGCCCTTGGCCATCTCCTTCATCATCTCGACGCCCTTCTGCAGGGGGCCGGTGATGGACTTGGTGAGGATCAGGCCGATGCCCACGGCGAAGAGCACCGCGATGCCCATGATGGTGTACATCATCCGGGCGGCCGAGCTGGCCAGGGCCGCGTTGTCCTCGGCCACCTTCTTGGCCGCGGCCAGCTTGGCGTTCTGCAGGTCGTCGAGGGCCTTGACCACGGCCGCCTGCGCTGCAGCGCCCTCGCCCCGCATCAGGGCCTCGGCATCCTTCAGCTTGCCGGCCCGGGCCAGGGTGAGGGCCTTGGCGGACGCGTCGTCGTATTGCCCGTTGGAGGTCTTGTAGGACTTGAAGGCATCCCGGACCTTGTCGGAGAGGATGGTCTTCTCGAAGGACACTTCCGCCTTCGTCAGCTCCCCTTCGATCTCCTTGATGCGGCCACCGTATTTGTCCACGTCGCCGGTCATGATGGCGTCCCGGAGGTTGACGCGCTGGCGCTGGAACAGCTGCATCATGTCCCCCAGCTCGGCCAGGGGCACGGTCATGGCCGTGTACATCTTGTTGTCGGCTTCTTGGATGCCCTGGATCTTGGTGCTGCCCATGAAGCCCATGCCGACGAGCAGGGCGGCCACGACGAGAAAGGCCCCGATGAGCTTGGGTCCGATCTTGGTGTTATCGAGGAAGCGCATGGTGGATCTCCTTGTAGAACGTTGGAGGAAGAGCGTGAACGGCATAAGGGACACAGGGGCGGGCAGCGCTGCCGCCTACCCGCTGGGATGGGGGACTTTCATGGAGCCGACCGGCCGAACTGTTGCGGGTCTCCACTCATGCGTTCGGCCACCCCCGGTCGAGCGGGCAGGCCGATTCCCGACCCTCGGATCGACTGGGAGGCTGGGGGCTGCAGGAATCATGGAGAGACCAGCAAGAGACAGGAGAGAATGGAAGCCTGTCCTCCTCCAATCGACGCAGCGCTCTATTAAGTTGAATATCGACATCACCTGTAATTAAAAATGCTGTAAATCAAAACATTAAAAAACTTAATCAAAAATCCTAATATATATAAATATCAATAAATCGACCCAATCTGCATCAATGTAAAAGAAAAAAGCGACATAATCGCAATCGCCGACCGCTGCCGGGCTATGGGAAAAGCAGGCTGCAGTTCGTGGCTCGAGCCGGAATGGTCCAACTTCATGTCGCCGGGCTCACCCGCCGATGCTGAGGGCATGGTCGAAGATCTCGCGGCTCCAGGCCCGGATCAGACCCGAGTGCCTGTCCCCCTCCCCGGTGGCGTCCTGCCGCCACGCCCTCTGACCAGCGAACCGTCAATATCAAGAGACCCATGGCCTACACCTCCTTCTTCCGCGACACCGACGCCCTGAACGCCATCGGCGAGCACGTCATCCCGGTCATCAGCCACGCCCGGTCCATCCGGGTCTGGGATGCGGGCTGTGCCTCCGGCGAGGAGCCCTATACTCTGGCGATCCTGTTCGCCTCGAAGCTGGGCGCCTTCCCCTTCCGCAACCTCGACATCCTCGCCACGGACTACGAGGAGAGCAACTTCGCGCAGTTCGGGGACAAGATCCGGGTGGCGGAGTACAGCCGCCAGGACATCTTCTGGGTGCCCCAGGTCCACCGGGACCAGTACTTCGAGGCCACTGAGAGCCCGGAAGTGTTCCGGCTGACCCCTCCGATCCGGGAGCGCGTCCGGTACATCCAGCACGATCTGCTGACCTTCGAGCCCCCGGAGACGGGCTACTCCCTCATCGTCTGCAAGAACGTGCTGATGCACTTCTCTCCCGCAGACCAGGTGAAGGTGCTGGAGATGTTCCACCAGACCCTGCTGCCCGGGGGCTTCCTGGCGGTGGACGGGAACCAGGCGATCCCGCCCTCCTTCGCCACCCGTCTGCGCCAGGTGGAGCGGGGCACGCCGCTCTACCAGAAGCCGGAAGCCTGAGCCATGCGCGTCCATGCCTTCCACCGGGACGACCCTGCGGATTACTCCTGCGTGGCCTACTGGGTGCTGGGCGAGAACAACACCCCCACCGACCGCAACACCCTGATCGACACGGGCAGCACCCACCCAGGAAATCTCGCCTACTTCCTGCGGGAGATGGCCGGCCCCTCGAAGGGCATCGGCAAGCAGTGGGTGGAGCAGGTGATTCTGACCCACGGGCACTTCGACCACAGCGGCGGCGTGGCCGGGATCGACGCGACCTTCAGCCCGGTGACCCTGGCCTGGCAGCCCTGCGGCCGTCGCTACAGTGCCGTCCATGACGGCATGTCCGTGACCGTGGGGGACCAGTACGGGCGCCTGCTGCACACGCCGGGCCACTCCGAGGACTCCCTCTGCATCTACCTGCCCGAGAGCGGGACCCTCTTCTCCGGGGACACCCTCTACCGCATCTCGGATCACCTGGGGGCCTATCCGAAGGCCTACGTGGCCTCCCTGGAGCGGCTCGCGACCCTGGACATCCGGCGCATCTACCCCGGCCACGGCCAGCCCATCCTGAGCCAGGCCCGGGGCTTCATCCAGGAGTGCCTGGACAACGTGCACCTCTCTCTCATCAAGGATTGAGCTCCATGAAGCTGGTCTACGACGAGCGGTTCCGGACCTCGGGCTACGCCCAGGATAACGCCGCCATGCCCGGCCGCATGGAAGCCGCCATGAGTGGTCTTGTCCAGGGCGGGTGGGAGCTCGTCGCGCCCAGGCCCGCCACCGAGGAAGAGCTGCAGCTGGCCCATGACCCCGGCTATGTCCGGCAGGTGACCGAGGACGGGCCCCGCTACGCCATGGCGAGTCTGGCGGCGGGTGGGGCAATCCTCGCGGCCCGCCTGGCCCATGGGGGCGACGCCGCCTTCGCCTGCGTCCGGCCGCCGGGCCACCACGCCTCGCGCATGGGCGCCTGGGGCCACTGCACCTTCAGCAACCTCGCCCTGGCTCTGCTGGTGCTGCGGGCCGAGCGGCGCATCGAACGCGCCTTCGTCATCGACATCGACGCCCACACCGGGGACGGGACCCGGGACGTCCTCGCCAGCTGGCCCCAGGCCGAGATCTTCAATCCCTTCGCGGCCACGGCCGCGGAGTACCTGGACCAGGTCGAGGCCCGCCTGGAGGCAACGGGGCCGACGGACATCCTGGCGGTGTCCGCGGGCTTCGACGCCTACACGCTGGACGTCGGCCACAAGCTGGGGACCCAGGACTTCGGCCGGCTCGGCGCCCTGGTCCGGACAGCCGCCCAGCGCCTCTGCCGGGGGCGGCGCTTCGCGGTGCTCGAGGGCGGCTACTACCTGCCGGACCTGGGCGCCAACGTGCTCTCCTTCTGCCGGGGGTTTGCCGGATGACCCAGGATCTCGGGAACGGCCTGGCCCTGATCCAGCGCCCCCGCTCCGCGGACCTGGGAGACTACGACTGGTTCGACATCGAGCAGGGCGGCACCCAGGTGGGCAAGTCACGGTGCCGCATCGAGCCCGGGCAGTTCACGGTGTTCTCGATCATGATCTACCCGGAGTTCGAGGGGCGCGGCTACGCCCGGTCCGTCATTGAGCACATCCAGGGCCGGTATTCCCGGGTCATCGCGGACCGGGTGCGGTTCACGGCCCGGGCCTTCTGGCTTAAGGTCGGATTCCAGCCCGAGACCATCGACCGCTACGTCTGGCAGCGCCCCTGAGCCCCAGCCCAGGCTCCTGACCGCCGGCCCTTGAGGTGGGGCTCCTCACACCCGGGGCGGCAAGGGAAAGTCCTTCCGGGTCAGCGGTCTGACCGGGCAGCAGCGAATAGGGATTTCGGAATTGCGGATCCGTGACATCCTCTGTGTAAGAGAAATCACCTAGCTAGCTTGCTCATATTGGATACAAGAGTCCTACATGCGAACCGGGGGACAGAGGCTGGGCGGGCACCGACGGGTGGCGCTGGCGCTCTATGCCCTCGGCACCTTGCTGGCGCTGCTGATCCTCGGCAGCGGCCACCTCCTGCTCAAGGGCCACTCCCGGGAGGACCGCCAGCGGGCCCAGGGGGAGCTGGGGACCATCGCCGACCTGAAGGCGGCGCAGATCTCCGAGTGGTACCAGGAGCGGATGGTGGAAACCGACCGGCTGGCCCACAGTCTCCTGGATCAGCATCAGCTGCGCCGCTACCTGCAGGCGCCGGACCCGGTCCTGGAGGGTCGCGTGAAGCTCTGGCTGGAGCTGCAGCAGGCCTCCTACAGCAAGGTCGTGCTGATCGATGCGAGCGGCCGCACCCTGCTCACGGTGCCCCCGGAGCCCGGTCCCCCACCAGGCGTCTTCGACCCGTCCAAGCGGGAGCTGGCCCTGGCCACCGGCGAGAGGGTGGTCTCGGACCTGCATCAGGACCCGGGCAGTCCCGGGACCCACCTCAGCATCTGGGTGCCGATCAACGCCGAGGGGGGGGGCCATGCCGTGGGCACCCTGCTGCTCATCCTGGACCCCAGCCGGTTCCTCTTCCCGTTGCTCCGTTCCTGGCCGGTGCCCAGCGAGTCCGCCGAGATCCTCCTGATCCGCCGGGACGAACAC
>Ga0007854_10002450_pt1 | contig 11514 bp, 7 predicted proteins | sample CryBogCBH12Aug08_FD_60382 | JGI IMG/M metagenome (GOLD analysis project Ga0007854, IMG submission 60382) | Freshwater microbial communities from Crystal Bog, Wisconsin, USA - CBH12Aug08 | ecosystem: Environmental > Aquatic > Freshwater > Lake | place: Crystal Bog, Wisconsin, USA | collected... | reverse complement strand
GACCATGTCGAGCACTTCCGCCGCCCGGTCCCGGCGAACTTCCGGCCGGACCTTCCTCATCTTCAGGCCGTACTCGACGTTTTCCGTCACGGTCCGATGCGGAAAGAGTCCGTAATGCTGGAAGACCATCGAGACTCTTGTGAGGCGCAATTCGCGGAGCCGGTCCTCTGTGGCGAGGAGAATGTCTTCGCCGTCTATGAGAACCCGCCCGCTGGTGGGCATCACCAGGCGGTTGACGGAGCGGATCAGGGTTGATTTCCCAGAGCCGGACAGCCCCATCAGGACCACAATTTCGGCCTGGTTGACGTTGAGGCTGACTCCCGAGAGTGCGGTAACCCGGGCCGTGGACGTACCCGGTTTGGCGGCCTTCCATCTCAGCCGGTCGGACAGCGACGGTCTGGAATCACCATAAACCTTGGTCAGGTTCTCGACCTGGATCTTGGGGTTCGAGTGCATCTTTTCCGGTGTCAGCCGCCGAGGGAACCAACTCCCGGGGCTTCGCGGAACCACGGTTGGCCTGGAGCCGCTCTAGAATCCCGCAATCATAGCACGCCCGCCTCGCAACACGCGCACGCGCCGGGAGCCGCCGCGGCATTTTCGATGGCTCCAAGGCCCCTCTGCTAAACTTAGTTTCCACTGTTTGGAGCGTATATGCCTGATTCCGGTTTGACAGAAATACGTAAAGTGGGCGTCGTGGGTGCCGGTGTTATGGGGCGGGGTGTGGCGCACACGCTGGCCGCAACGGGCCACGACGTGGTTTTGGCGGATGTATCCGACGAAATCCTCGCAAAATCGCGATCCGCAATGCAGGCAGATGCCCGGCTTTACAGTCTGCTTTCCACTGACAAGAAAACGACCGCCAGCGCGTTGTTTTCCCGCATTTCTTTCACCACCGATTACGAGCAGTTCGCCGACGTGGACTACCTCGTGGAAAACGCCACCGAAAAGTGGGAAGTCAAGCAACCCGTCTACCGGCGTCTCGACGGCATCTGCCGGGCCGATTGCATCTTCGCGGTGAACACCTCCGCCATTCCGATCACTCGCGTGGCAGGGCTGACGAAGCGGCCGGACCGCGTCATCGGCATGCACTTCATGAATCCTGTGCCCCTCAAGCCCATGGTGGAGGTCATCCGCGGGTACCACACTTCCGAGGAGACGATCGCCCGGTCCAAGCAACTGCTGGCTCAACTCGGCAAGGCGGGCGTTGTGATCAGCGACTCTTCCGGCTTCGTTACCAACCGCGTCATGATGTTAACCGTGAACGAGGCGATCTTCCTGCTCCAGGAGGGCGTCTCGTGTGCCGATGACATCGACAGCCTGTTCCGAAACTGCTTTGGCCACAAGATGGGGCCGCTGGAAACGGCCGATCTGATCGGACTCGACACCGTGCTTCTTTCGATCGAAGTGCTCTACGACAATTTCCGGGAAAGCAAGTACCGGCCCTGCCCGCTGCTGCAGCGGATGGTCGACGCCGGCCTGTTGGGACGCAAGAGCGGACAGGGTTTCTACAACTACGATTCAAGCGGCGCAGCGCGGCCGCAAGCCGCATCTTGACCGGCGCAGCTGTCTGAGAGGCAATGGCCTGAGGAAAAAATGGCCTGAGAAAAACATGGCCCGAGAAAGAAATGGCCCGAGAAAGAAATGAAAGACCCGATTCGCAATTTCCTGGCACAACACATCAAGGGCAAGACCGTTGGAGACGATGACGACATCTTCGCTCTCGGTCTGGTCAGTTCGCTCTTTACCATGCAGTTGGTCCTGTTTATGGAGCAGGAGTTTGACTTCGAAGTGTCCGGCGACGATCTGGACATAGCCAACTTCAGGACCATCAACGCTATGGCGGCGCTTGCCGAACGCAACAGCTCGGCAGGGCCAGGCCCTGTCGGGGAGCTCAGCGCCAGGTGAATTTTGCGTGGAATGACGAGCAGTCCGCCGCGTATCGAGCCGCCGTCCACTTTGCGCGGACCGAACTTACTGCCGGTGTGCGCCAGCGGGACCGGGACGAGGCATTCTCGCCCGAGGTGTGGCGCAAGTGTGCCGACTTCGGGTTGCTCGGGCTGCCATTTTCGGGAGCTTACGGGGGTACCGAAGAGGACATCCTCACCACCATGCTGGTGATGGAAGGGCTCGGCTACGGCGGCCGGGATAATGGCATCCTGTTCGCACTCAATGCCCAGATGTGGGCGGTCCAGCACCCGATACACGTTTTCGGGACACCCGAACAGAAGGACCGCTATCTTCCCGGCCTGATCAACGGGACGATTATCGGCGCCCATGCCATCTCCGAACCCAACTCCGGTTCCGATGTCTTCTCCATGAAGACGAAGGCGGAACGTTGCGAGGGCGGGTATGTGCTCAGCGGGACGAAAACTTTTGTCACGAATGCTCCGGTTGCCGGGTTGATACTGGTTTTTGCCATGACCGCCCCGGAAAAAGGCAGTTGGGGTGTCAGTGCGTTTCTGCTGGACAGGGGTACTCCGGGTTTGCGGCTCGGGAGGAACATCGAAAAAATGGGGCTGCGGACAGCACCCATGGGCGAGGTTGTCCTCGAAGACTGCTTTGTTCCCGCCGCCAGCCGGCTGGGCAACGAAGGCGCGGGCTCTCCCATCTTTAACAGTTCCATGGAGTGGGAGCGCGCCTGCATCCTGGGAGCCCATATCGGGGCCATGGAACGCCAGTTGGAAGAGTGTGTCCGCTACGCCCGGGCCCGGGTCCAGTTCTCGCAACCGATCGGCAAGTTTCAGAGTGTTTCCAACCGGCTGGCGGACATGAAGGTTCGGCTGGAGACATCAAAGCTCCTGCTCTATAAGGTTGCGTGGCTCAAAAAGGAAGGCAAGCCCGCCTACCAGGAGGCCGCGGTTGCCAAGCTTTGGCTGAGCGAGGCCTTTGCGCAGTCCAGTATGGACGCTCTGCGGATTCACGGGGGTTACGGCTACACCACCGAGTTTGAAGTGGAACGCGATCTTCGCGATGCGATCGGCGGCACGCTGTATTCGGGGACTTCCGATATCCAGCGGAACATCATCGCCCGCCATCTGGGAGTCTGATGCCGATGGCCGCGCTTCTTTCACAAATCCTGGACCTGGGTGCCGAACGCTGGCCGGACAATGTCGCGGTCGTGGACGGCGCACGCTCGTACACGTATTTGGAATTGGCGGAAGCCGCCAACCGGTTCGCCGGTCTGTTGCGCGGGGCTGGAGTCGGCCGCGGCGACAACGTCGGCCTTTATCTCGAAAAATCGCGGGAAGGCGTGGCTGCGCTCTTCGGCATTCTGAAGCTCGGGGCCGCCTACGTCCCTCTCGATCCCGCCGCACCGGCCCGCCGGGTCGCTTACATGGTGAATGATTGCCGGATGAAGGCGCTGGTGACGGCTCCCGCCAAGTTCGCCGGACTGAGGGAGTTTCTGGAGGTTCCGGGCCACGCTCCGGCTGTAATCTATGCCGATGCGCCGTTGGAATCGGCCAGCCCTCTTCCTCCTCCTGATCCCGGGACAACCGAGCTGGATCTGGCGCTCATTCTCTACACATCCGGTTCCACAGGCAGTCCGAAAGGCGTCATGATCAGCCACCGCGCAGTCATGGCCTTCGTCGACTGGGCCTGCCGGACGATCGGCGTGCGGCCGGAAGACCGTCTGTCGAATCACGCGCCCTTTCACTTTGACTTGTCCACCTTTGATCTCTTCGCCGCAATCCGGTCGGGAGCCGCGGTGGTTTTGCTCTCTCCGATGCTGTCGCTCTTCCCTGTCAGCATGGCGAAGTTCATCGCGGACCAGCGGATCTCCGTCTGGTATTCGGTGCCTTCGGTGCTCACGCGCCTGGTTTTGTACGGCAATCTGCACCAGTTCGACCTCTCCGGCCTCAGGACCATCCTGTTTGCCGGCGAGGTGTTTCCGGTCCGACACCTGCGCCGGCTCATGGAATCCATTCCGCACGCGGCCTACTGGAACCTGTATGGCCCCACCGAGACCAATGTCTGCACCTCGTACAAGGTTGAGAGCCTCGATCGCGGCCAAATGGAACCGGTGCCGGTCGGCAAGCCCTGTGACCACTACGAAATGTTCGTGCTGGACGAACAGGGCCGGCTTGTGGAAAAGGGCGGGATCGGCGAATTGTGTGTATGCGGCTCGGGCTTGATGAGTGGATACTGGGGCTTGCCGGAGCGAACGGAGCAGTCTCTGACCACCCGCCCGGACGGCACCGGCCTTATGTACCGCACCGGCGACCTGGTGTCCGAACTGGCGGACGGGAACTATCGGTTTCTGGGCCGCCGCGACAACCAGATCAAGAGCCGCGGCTACCGCATTGAGCTGGGCGAAATCGAATCCGTTTTGTACAGCCATCCGTCTGTTGAGGAAGTTTCGATTATTCCGATTCCCGATGACGAAATCGGGAATCAGATCAGGGCGTTTGTCGTGCCACGCAATGGACAGACGTTGAACCCGAGTTCGCTGGAGGCCTGGTGCGCCGAACGCCTTCCCAAGTACATGGTGCCCCACCAGGTGGAAGTCCGCACGGCACTGCCGAAGACCTCCACCGGGAAGATCGACCGGACTCTTTTGAAATCGGGACTTCACGCTTAAACGGGACTTCATGCATAAAGGAGATGAGGGATTGAAAACAGATGTCCTGATTGTCGGCGGCGGACCCGCCGGAGCAGCCGCAGCCCTGTTTCTAAAACGCCAGGGCATTGATTCGCTGATTGTGGAAGCGGAATCCTTCCCGCGTTACCACATCGGCGAATCCATGACCGGCGCGGCCGGTCAGCTTTTGCGGGACCTCGGGCTGGAAGAAGAGATGATCCGCCTGGGTTTTCCTGTGAAATGCGGCGTCAAGGTGTATGGCCAAAGTGTTGCCGGGAGTTGGTTTGTGCCGGTACGGGGCCGCAATGCGGCCGGACAACTCTTTGACGCGGAGACCTGGCAGGTCCGACGAAGCGACTTTGACAAGCTGCTGCTGGACCGCGCGGTGGCGGGCGGCGCGACTTTGATTCAGGGCAAGGCCACCCGTCCCATCGTTCGCGACGGTGTCGTCAAAGGCGCGCACGTCGACACCCGGGACGGCGGACAGCTGGTGATCGAGTCCGAAATGCTTCTGGACTGCTCCGGGCAGTCCACCTGGCTGGCGAATCTGGGCGGGGTCACAGGTCCGAAGTATGTCGGAGCCTATGACAAGCAGGTGGCGGTCTTCTCACAGGTTCGGGGCGCCATCCGGGATTCGGGAACCGCGCGCGACGAGCGAAAAGACAATACCCTGATTTTCTACAAGCAGAAGTACCACTGGGCATGGTTCATCCCGATTGATGACGAGACGGTCAGCGTGGGTGTGGTGGCACCCTCCAGTCTCCTGCCCAAAGGGGAAAGCCTGCGGACGTACCTGACCCGGGAATTGCGCAACCTGCATCCCGAACTGAGCCGCCGCCTTCCGGTTGTGGATCTGGTGGAAGAGGTCCGTGCCATCCCGAACTATTCCTACCAGGTGAGAGATTTCTGCGGCAAGGGCTTCATGTGCATCGGTGACGCCCATCGGTTTGTGGATCCCATCTTCTCTTTTGGCCTCTCGGCCGCCCTGCGCGAGGCGGAGTTTGCCGCGCCGGCGGTAAAGGCATGGCTGGAGGGCAAGAACCGCGACTCGGAAAACCCGTTCGCCGACTACCAGCTTTTCTGCGAAAAAGGCATTGACGTCCTCGAGGACCTCCTGGACGCGTTCTGGGAGCATCCGTTCGCGTTTTCCGTCTGCGTGCACGACAGATACCGCGATCTGCTGACAGATACCTTCGCCGGCCGCGTCTACGAACACGAAAACCAGCCAAACGTCGCCATCAATGATTTCCGCCGTCTGCTCGGAAGGGCAGGGGAGCGCGAATTGTCGTATCAGGACGGCAGCGCGTATTCCATTCCCATCGGCTCGCGCTATCATCCGGAACGGGCCCCGCTCTGGGACGCGACACCCGGAGAATCGCCGGCGGCCTAATACCCCACAAATTCATGACAGAAGATACTGAATCCACTATCGCGATCATTGAGGCGTTTATCCGCGAGCGTTTCCTGTATGACAGGCCGGAGACCGTGCTCACGCCGGACCTGCCTCTCATCGAACAGCGCCTGATCGACTCGCTGCAGCTTATGCAATTGGTCCAATTCTTGCAAGAGAAGTTTGAGCTTCGGTTCGACATTATGGACCTCGTGTTCGACAACTTCGCCTCGCTTTCTGCCATGGCGAATTTTGTCAGCAAGCAGAAGGGGTAGGAATCCGCCAGGGCATGCCCTCCGCCGGGATACGATTACACGACTATTTGCCGAATACCTCGGTGTCCTGCTCCAAGATACTCGCCGGGCTCACAGGCCCGGTGAAGACACTTCCGGATGCGCTGCTGTATAGCGAGGAGGGCTCGGGGTATTTTGAGGCCATTACCCGGACCCCCGGCTACTACCTGGCCCGGACGGAGATCTCCATCATGGAGTCTGACGTTCGGGACATGGCCCGGTGCACCGGTACCGACGCGTTGCTGGTGGAATACGGAAGCGGTGCCAGCCGCAAGACGAGGCTGCTGCTCGACGCCCTCCCCGGTCTTGCGGGATACGTGCCGATCGACATCTCGAAAGAGTTTCTGATTGACGCGGCGGGCCGGGTGGCGGACGACTATCCGGACCTGGAAGTTCTGGCCGTATGCGCCGACTATGAACAGGACTTCGACTTGCCCGCTCCTTCACGCCCGTTCCGACGGCGCGTAGGGTACCTTCCGGGTTCCACGATCGGCAACCGGCCCCCCGCCGAGGCCTGCCGCTTCCTCGAAAAAATCCGCCGGGACATGGGCCCGGGGGGTGGATTGCTGATCGGCGTGGATTTGAAGAAAGATCCACAAATTTTCCTCGGTGCCTACAATGAGGACGAGCCGGTGATCAACGCCTTCGTGCTGGGGGCACTGGCCAATCTCAACCGGAATTTCGGCGGTGATTTTGATCTGGAACAGTTCCGGTTCCGGTCGCGCTATAACGAACCGCTCGGCCGCGTGGAAATCAAACTGGTCAGTCTGAACGATACGACCGTCCGACTCTGCGGCGGCACCGTCCGCCTGCGCGAAGGCGAAGAGATCCTGCTGCAGGTTGCCTGCAAGTACTCGGTGGACGAATTCAGCACCCTCGCGGCGGAAGCGGGCTGGACGGCGGCCCGCGTCTGGACCGATCCCCGGGAATACTTCAGCATCCACTACTTGGAAGCGGTGTAAGTTGCCTGAACGACAGCCTGCTGAACCCGCAAGTCACGATACCCGGCCGCAGGCCGAGCCGATTGCGCTGATCGGGATCGGCTGCCGTTTTCCTGGCGGCGCCAATTCGCCCGAAGCCTTCTGGAAACTGCTGCGGGCCGGCGTGGACGCCGTCGGTCCCATTCCGGAGTCGCGCTGGGACGTTGCGAAATTCTACGATCCGAACCGGAACGCCCCGGGCAAGATGTATGTCCGCGAGGCCGGATTCCTGCGGGACGAGGAGTTCACCGGTTTTGATTGCGGTTTCTTCGGCATCGCGCCGCGCGAAGCCGCGAGTCTGGATCCGCAGCAACGGTTGCTTCTCGAAGTGAGCTGGGAAGCACTGGAACACGCGGGCCAGGGGCCCGGCCAGGTGGACGGAAGCCGCACCGGTGTCTTCGTCGGAACTTTCTGGGATGACTACTCCGCCGAGCGCTTCTACCTTCCGCCGGTAGCCGAGATCGACGCGTTCAACACATTGGCCGGCGTGCGGAGCATGACTGCGGGCCGAATCGCGTTCTTTCTGAATTTGCACGGTCCCTCAATGCAACTCGACGCGGCCTGCGCGTCGTCGTTGCTGGCGGTCCATGCCGCCTGCCAGTCCCTGCGCCAAAAGGAATGCGATATGGCTCTGGCGGGCGGCGTCAGCCTGATCCTTTCTCCGCGGCTTCTCATCGGCAACTCGCGCATGAATGCCCTCGCGACCAGCGGCAGATGCCAGGCGTTTGCGGCCGGTACTGACGGATTCGGGCGGGGCGAAGGCTGCGGTATCGTCGTCCTCAAGCGCTATTCGGATGCCGTGAGGGACGGCGACACGATTCTGGCCTGCATTCGGGGTTCCGCCGTGAACTGCGACGGACGCAGTCTCAGCCTGACCACACCCAACGTGGCCGCACAGAAGACCGTGCTCCAGGCGTCGCTGGCCAGTGCGGCCGTCCTGCCCGGGCAGATTCAGTACCTGGAGGCTCACGGCACCGGAACGCCCCTCGGCGATCCCATCGAACTCGCCGCGATCGGCCAGGTTTTTGGCCCCGCCCGGGAGACTCCGCTGCTTGTCGGCTCAGTCAAAACGAATATCGGGCACCTGGATGCGGCCGCCGGGGTATCCGGGCTCATAAAAGTAGTCTTGTCCATGCAGCATGGCGAGATTCCGCCGAGTTTGCATTTCACCCGGCCCAATCCTTTCATCAATTGGACCTCCCTGCCGGTTGCCGTCGCCACAAAACTAACTCCGTGGCCCGCCGGACGCAGGTTGGCCGGAATCAGCGCTTTCGGGCTGAGCGGCACCAACGTCCATGTCGTGGCGGAGCAGGCACCGGCTCTACCGCTTCCTGAGGTCCCCGTGGAGCGGCCCTGGAGCCTCCTCACACTTTCGGCACGGGACGAGGCGGCGCTGCAAAGCCTGGTGGAGCGCTATTCCGTCTACCTCGCCGACGAATGCGCGGAACTTGCAGATATTTGCTACACCGCCGCCGCGGGCCGGACCCATTTTCGCTACCGCCTTGCCTTGCTGGCAAATTCCAATGATCAGCTGCGCCGGCAGGTCGGGGCATTGCTGGACGGAAACCAGCTCCCGCCCGCGCGCATGGACGGACTCATTCGGCTGCGCCGCGGACAGGAGCCCGGGAAACCCCGGATCGCTTTTCTCTTCACCGGCCAGGGCGCCCAGTACGTCAACATGGGCAAACAACTGTACGAAACGCTCCCCGTGTTTCGTCGGGTGATTGATCTGTGCGAGGAGTTGCTGCGACCCTACCTTGCCCTGCCGCTCACGGCGGTCCTCTATCCCGCCGCCGATACCGGCAAGCTCTCGGAAACGATTTATGCTCAGCCGGCGCTGTTCGCCGTGGAGTGCGCGCTTGCCGAAGTGTGGCGGTCATTGGGGATCGAGCCCGATGTGGTAATCGGCCACAGCACCGGCGAGTACGCTGCCGCCTGCGTCGCCGGAGTGATGGGGCTCGAAGACGGAATCCGGCTGGTGGCGTCCAGGGCGCACCTGATTGAATCGGTTGCGGGAAATGGCGCAACGGCGGCAGTGCTGGCCGGGGCGGAGCAGGTCCGCCAGGCGCTGGAGCCATGGGAGCATCTGGTTTCCGTGGCCGGTATGAACGGCCCGTTCGAAACCCTCATCGCGGGCGACGCCCCGGCCCTGGAGGAAGCGGTTGCCTCTCTGTCGGCGGCCGGTCTCGAATGCCGCCGGCTCGATATCCCGCACGCGCCGCACTCTCCGCAAATGGACTCCATCCTGGATGAGTTCGAAGCACTGGCCGCGACCATAACCTATTCGGCCCCCCGCTGCAAATTCGTTTCCAACGTGACCGGCGGTGTGGTCGATGCGGTGGATGCCCGCTACTGGCGGCGGCACCTGCGGGAGCCGGTCCGCTTTGCCGATGGCGTCGCGGAACTGGTCAACGAAGGCTGCAACGTAATGCTCGAAGCCGGTCCCCAGCCCGTGCTTCAATTGCTGGCCCGGCAAAACTGGCGCGGTCCCAAAGGAGCGGCTTGGCTCAGTTCCTTGTGGTCCGCCCAGGAGGACTGGGCACAGTTGCTCCGGAGCGCCGGCGAGTTGTACGTCCGGGGCGCGAACCTGGACTGGGCCCGCTTCGAGCGGGAGGCCGGTTCCGTCGGGGTTCGGCGCAAGGTTTCCCTGCCCACCTACCCGTTTCAGCGGGAGACCCAGTGGACCAATGCGCCTGTTGCCGCTGTCCCCGAGTCCGACGAGGCGGCGCATCCGCTGCTCGGCACGCAGATCGATTCGGTCGTTCTCGAACCCGGACAGCTGCTGTTCCATTCCAACCTGAGCGCCGGCGCGCCGGCATACCTGAAGGATCATCGGGCGAACGGCCGTGTTTTGTTGCCCGGTGCGGCCTTTCTCGAAATGGCCCTTGCGTTGGGACGGCGGCATCTTCCGGATCAAGCTCTTGTCGTGGAACACGTGTCGTTTGAGCGGGGACTGGTTCTGGGCGAAGACACGCTCCGGGTCCAGTCCTTTGCGGCACCCGGCCGGGATGGCATCCGCTGGCAGGTGTTTTCGAGCCCGGACCGGGCATCGGACCGGCAGGACGGCTGGACCAAGCACGCCGAAGGGCTGATTCGGAGTGACGCTTCGCTTTCCTCCATTTCTGCCGGATCGTTGGCCGTCTTGCAGCAAAGCATCCGGGATGCGGTCGAGCCCGCGGCCCTGTACAACCGCTTCGAGCGGGTGCATCTCCAGTACGGCCCCGAATTCAGGTTGATCCGCCGGTTGTGGCGTGCGGAATCCGGTACCGGCGTTCTGGGCGAAGTGAGACTTCCCCTCATCCCTCCCTCGGCACTGGACCCCTATGTGATCCACCCGGCACTGCTCGACGCCTGTCTGCAGGTCTCGGCCCTGCTGTTCCTGACTGAGGACGGGAATTCGCCGGCGGATTCCGTCTACCTGCCCACCGGGCTCGACCGTTTCACCTGGCTTCCTCCTGTGGGCCGGAGAGCCCCCGCGGATCTTTGGTGCGCAGCCACCCTGCGGAACTCCGAAGGGGGCCACTCCACCATGGATCTGGTCCTCTACCGGAAAGACGGGGCCGTGGCCGGGAGCATAGACGGCCTGCATGTACGAAAGGTCCCGGCAAGCCTGCTCGCCGATGCCGCCGACTGGCGGCACTGGCTCTACCAGGCAGCCTGGCAACCACAGGAACTCCCCGGGCGACTGATTCCCGAGGACCTCTCCGGCGATCACTGGCTGGTCGTAACGGCCGGAGGGCTGGCCGGGGAGGTCGCCGGACGTCTCAGCGCAGCCGGTGCCGGCGTCACCGTAATCCACCCGGCGGACTCCGTCCCGGATTACCGGGCTGCCCTGGACCGAACCCTGCCGCCCACACGGATCCTGTATGACGGGAATCGTCAGGACGTGCCCGCTGTCGGCCTCTGCTCGGGTCTATTGAATCTGCTTCAGGCTCTGGCCGCACGGGGCTCCTTGCCCCGGCTTTATGTGGTCACGCGGGGCGCTGTTGCCTGTGGTCCGGTGCAGGTCCTGCCGGGGCTGATCCAATCGACCCTCTGGGGCATGGCGAAGGTCGTCGGGTTGGAATTTCCCGAAGCCGGGCCCATCGTCGTCGATCTGGATCCGGCGGACGGGGACGGCGCCGCGGACGCACTGGTTTCCGAGTTGACTTCGGGAGCAGGCGCCGACGAACAGGTTGCCTACCGCGGCGGAATGCGCTATGTTTCGCGGCTTGCCCGTCACGAACTCACCGTACCCGGGAAAAACGATCGCTGGGACGTGACGGAGCGGGG
>Ga0007854_10002449_pt1 | contig 11518 bp, 5 predicted proteins | sample CryBogCBH12Aug08_FD_60382 | JGI IMG/M metagenome (GOLD analysis project Ga0007854, IMG submission 60382) | Freshwater microbial communities from Crystal Bog, Wisconsin, USA - CBH12Aug08 | ecosystem: Environmental > Aquatic > Freshwater > Lake | place: Crystal Bog, Wisconsin, USA | collected... | reverse complement strand
AGCACGATACAGGATTGGCCTTGAGCGTACCGTTGAAGAAAGAACCAGTGCTTTATTGGAAGAAAGTAATAAACTCCGCTTACTGCTTGAAAATACACCCGACTGTATTTTTAATCTCGATCAGGAAGGCAATATCATATTTATTAATCAACTGGGAGCAAACAAAGCTTTTATTGGCAAATCTGTGTATCAGTTTTTTAGTCAGACCGACATTGCGTTAGAAAAAAACGCGCTACACACCGTATTCACTGAAAATAAAACCGTTGAATTCGAGTCGAACATGAAATTGCCCTGGCATAAACAAAGCAATTTTTATAATCATAGATTAGTGCCTATTGTTCGAGATAACATCACCGAATGTATTCAGATATCCCGCGATATTACCCATTTAAAAATAGCCGATGAAGCGCGTTTAAAATTAGTACAGGCTGAGGCCAACAATCAGGCCAAAAGTAAATTTTTGGCTAGTATGAGCCATGAAATACGCACACCCATGAATGCTGTTCTAGGCTATGCCCAGCTCTTGCGTAGAGAAGGTACGTTTACAACACAACAAAGAGAATATCTCGATATTATTGATCGTAGTGGCGAACATCTTTTACTGTTATTAGATTCCGTTCTGGATATGGCGAAAATTGAAGCTGGAAAGATGAAATTAATACCTGTCAAAACCAACCTGTTTAATTTAATTAATGATCTCAAAAGGATGTTTTTATTATCTGCCAAAAAGAAAGGTCTTAAATTAAATGTTAGTTTTTCAGAAGATATTCCAGACTGGTTAATCATTGATAACAATAAAGTCCGTCAGGTTCTTATTAATCTGTTAGGCAATGCCTTAAAGTTTTCCGATCATGGAAAAATTGAACTCCGTGCGAGTGTTGTCGAGCGCGATAGAAATAAGATTACTCTCTATATAGAAGTCGAAGACAATGGCTGCGGCATCGAAGCCGAACAATTAAGCAGTATTTTTAATGTCTTTGAACAGGCAGAATCCGGTGCCAAACAAATTGGTGCCGGCCTGGGTTTAGCCGTCAGTAACGAATTTGCCCAATTGATGAACGGCTCAATTAGCGTGCAAAGTGAACTCTCAAAAGGCAGTACATTTAGATTCGAATTTGTTGCTGAACTGACTGAAGATCAACCTAAACAAGAGTTCTGTCAACCCGTCATCGGTATAAACCTTGATCATAATGAACCGCCACTGGTTCTTGTTGTGGAAGACGAAGTTGACAATTTGAATATGATGGGACAAATGTTAAGCTCGGTTGGCTTTAATATTCGCTTAGTCACTAATGGTCGAGATGCTTTAAGCGTAATTAAAGAAGAAGACTTCCCATCTATTATTATTTTAGATCTAAGAATGAAAGACATGGATGGCATTGAGGTAGCACAACATATTCGAGAACTCCCTCAAAGCCAATCAATCCCTATTTTAATGATTTCAGCTTCACCCTCCCCCTTAAACAAGGAGCTAGCTGTTAAAGCCGGTATCAATAAGTTTTTATGTAAACCGATTAGAGAACAGCAGATTTTTGATGAAATAAAAAATCTGATCCCGGTGAACTATGTATATGCAGAAAATGGAACAACAGCAGAGGTAGATACTCGAAACCACTCACCATTAAATTCTCAAATGCTTGAGGCATTAACCCTTTCAATGCGTTTAGGCCTTTTAAACGCGATCAAAAGTGGTTATATCAACGTCATTGAAGATTGGGTGACTCAAATTGAATCTCACCATAGTTCTATTGGGCACAAACTGAGGGGGTTCACTGAAAAATTTGACTACCCTACTTTAATTAAATTATTAGAAAGTACGATAGAGCAATCTGATGACCCAAAGTAATCAAAAATATAACATCCTCATTGTCGATGACACCCCCGAAAACCTTCGCTTGTTAGCGATGTCTCTGGTATCGGAAGGTTATAGTGTTAGAGTTGCTCCTAATGGATACATGGCCATCAATATGGCTAAAGACAAAACACCCGACATCATCATACTGGATATTGATATGCCCACTATGAATGGCTATGAAGTGGCTGATCACCTCAAGGCGAATGATTCTTTTCGGGAAGTACCGATTATTTTTTTAAGTGCCTTCCAGGATACTCACGCCAAAATTAAAGCATTCAATCATGGTGCTGTGGATTATGCGTCTAAACCTTTCGCTGTTGAAGAATTGTTGGCGCGGATTGCCACACACCTTGAACTATATGAACTAAGACAAACACTTGATCGTAACAATCGATCTTTAAATCTAACCCTTCATGATAAAGAAGAAGAGATTTTTTCCGCTCAAATATCAACGATTGTTGCTTTGGCAAAATTAGCTGAGTCACGTGATGATGACACCGGTTTACATATTGATAGGGTGGGTAATTTTAGTCAATTATTAGCCAAAACGTTACTCTCTAAACAAGACAAGCGGTTCGACATAGACGAACAATTTGTTGATATGATCTATCATGTTTCTGCACTTCATGATATCGGCAAAGTAGGTATTGCTGATGCTATTCTACGAAAACCAGGCAAACTGACTGAGGAAGAATTTGAAACCATGAAAATGCATCCTATGATTGGTTTTAAAACCCTAAACACCGTATTAAAAAGTTATCCCAATAACAAAATGGTGCGTATGGGTTCAGATATTGCCAAATCACATCATGAAAAATGGAATGGTTCAGGCTATCCAGAAGGTATAAAAGGTGAAAACATTCCCTTAAGTGCAAGAATTGTTGCCATTGCTGATGTCTATGATGCTCTTCGTGCTACGCGTCCCTATAAAACACCCTTTAGTCATGAGCAAGCCGTTAGCATGATTTTGGAAGGTAGCGAAAAACATTTTGACCCTCAATTAATCGATATATTTGAGCATATCCATTCAGAATTTGATCGTGTCTGGGTAGACATAACACTCAAAAAATACCATGACGATTTAAAACAGCCTGATGAACAAGGTAGAGCCAAAGGAGTAACACATCATCATGCTAACTAATTTAAATATCAAAGGCTTGTTTCTGATCGTATGCTTGATGTCTTTATTTTCAATGATGACAGGCACGCTGATTCTAGTTTGCCAGATGGATTTGTATCGCCTAAAAATAAACCACAATCTAAACCAGATAGCATAACCACCAGGCCTAGATTGAATCGCCTTGGGCTTCCAGATAAGAAGCCAGTTGTTTTAACTTTACAGTTAAATCTGTACGTAGAGCATCCCGTAAAGCCGTTTTGATCGTATCCTTTGTTAATGCAGCGCGATAAGCATCCTGATAAGCAATAAATGCCGCATTAATTGCTTCTAAACTGGGTACTTGAGTTATCCAGGGCTCTGGATAAAACGGGTTGGCTGTTAAAGCAGAATTGATAACTCCGGCTTTGACCAGAAAATCTGCTTCGTTCAAGCGATCAAAAATAATAATCAGTTTAGGCTGATAAGATAGGTATTTTTAGCTTATCGAACTTGGGCATTAGCGCATAATTATGCGTCATGTTATTATTTATTACAGAAGACATCAAAAAGATGCCCTTAAAATCCCTGCAGACCGTAGTCCACGGCCATTATATCCACAGTTTGGGGCCGAGATCATTAGTGATGAATAATCTGGACAAAAAGACTGCGATACAATTCGAACAGCTTAACCAATTGTATGCTGTTAACTTTCTACCGTTAGTTACCAGCGTCATTCTTGCAGCGATTCTAGCTTTTGTGCAGAGAAATGTCATCAACCCGACTGTCATCGTTGCCTGGCTTTCCTTGATTACCTTGATCATGGTTTCACGAACCCTGCTTATTTTGGCTTATCAACGTGCCTCGACCGATATTAAGGCCGAAACTCATCACTGGCTGCTTAGATTTCGTCTGGGTATTTTGATTACAGGTTTGACATGGGGGGCAGCAGGCGTTTTGTTGTTTCCTGTTGATTACCCACAGAATCAGATGTTCCTGATCTTTATGTTGGCCGGCTTAACTGCTGGCGGCGTCACTTCATATGCCTCCGATATCGTCAGCGCCCTGTCATTTTCAGTATTAGCACTGACGCCCTGTATTATCCGCTTGACGCTTGTTGGTGAAAGTTTTTACCTGGCAATGAGCTTAGCGTCTACACTCTATCTGGGTTTTTTAGTGATGAGTTTGCGTTACATCAATCGCAATATCTCTGAGAATATTGTACTACGCCTTGAGGCTACAGAACGAGAAGCAACACTGAATAGAAAGGCTCAAGAACTTTCGAATGAGATTAGCTTCCGTACTCAAGTCGAAACCGACTTACTGAAAGCTAAAGAGATAGCTGAAGAAGCCAAAGAAATGGCCGAGGAAGCCACTCGAATAAAATCCGAATTCCTGGCTAATATGAGCCATGAAATCCGCACTCCGATGAATGGCGTTTTAGGGATGCTGGATTTGCTCAGTGAAACCTCTATGTCACAGGCTCAACTGGATTGGGTTAAAACGGCTCACAGTTCAGGGCAGGCTTTACTGGAAATAATCAATGATATTCTGGATTTAACCAAATTAGAAGCCGACAAACTTGAAGTGGAACACGTTGACTTTAATCTGGTCGATTTAGTCGAGGATGTCTGTATCTTATCATCCAACCGCGCTTTCTCTAAAGGACTGGAGTTAAATTGTCAATTACCTACCGGCATGCCGCTGCGCTGGCGGGGTGACCCCATGCGTATCCGGCAGGTGTTATCCAATTTAATCAGTAATGCCGTTAAATTTACTGAGCAGGGTGAAGTGACGGTGAGTATCATCCAGTCGCTGGCCGCAAATAACGTCGATCAATTACGTTTTGAAATACATGATACCGGCATTGGCATTTCTGAATCTACCTTATCACGCCTATTCGAGCCTTTTGTTCAAGCTGATAGTGCAACTTCACGCTGTTTTGGTGGTTCTGGTTTAGGGCTATCCATCAGTAAAAAGTTAGTAGAACTCATGGGGGGAACCATTGGTGCCAGCAGCATTACTGGCAAAGGCTCCTGTTTTTGGTTTTCCTTACCGCTAACAAAAAGCGAATCAGATGACCCTAATATTTCACTACCCTTTAATGATCTCTCCGATAAACGCATATTGATCGTGGATGATAATGCAACGAATCGTAACATTCTGAACACTTATCTAAGTAGCTGGGGATTGGTGGTCAGTGAAGCTGATAGTGGCAGCGCTGCACTCATGCACCTACAAACTTCAACTCTTCAGGGTATAGTCTACGATCTCATTTTACTGGATATGCAAATGCCGGTAATGGATGGCTTAACATTGGCGAAATGTCTCACTCAAATACCTGCCTTAACCCACCTGCCTATTATTTTATTATCATCCGATAACCAGATTGAGCCCGCTGACTATCAAGGTACCGGCATTATCCAACGCCTGTTTAAACCCTTGCGACAAATGCAGCTTTACGATGCCATTTTTAATGCCCTACTAGGACGTAAGCCAAGCACAGTAGTCAATGCTGAACCAGAAACAAATCTGCCCAATTATCAAAACAAAAAAGTACTCATTGTAGAGGATAACAAAATCAATCAAAAAGTGATTGTTGCCAAACTGAGAAAATACAACATTGTTCCCGATGTAGCAGAGAACGGGCAGCTTGCCCTCGATAAATTAAAACAGTGCCGGTATGATTTGATCTTCATGGATTGCCACATGCCGGTTATGGATGGGTACACCGCAACCAGAGAACTGCGCTTATTAGAATCCCATCAAAACTTATCGCATCAAACCGTGATTGCACTGACAGCAAATGCGCTGGAAGGCGAACGAGACAAATGCCTGGCTGCGGGAATGGATGATTATATAACCAAACCTATTATCACAAGCCAGTTAATGACTCTCTTGATTGATAAATTGGGCTAATAGCCCCAGTGACCTATCATGTTTATGTTTAAAAAGTATGCGTGTACTGAACACTGATAACGTCTATGCTGCTGTTGTAGCTGCCTTGAACCTGACCTGTTATTGTGCCTACCGCACCTTGATTTATCGTGGCATTGTTAATAAAGATGTGCGTATAGCCTGCGTCAAAGCTGCTGCTGGATCATAGCTTATAGTTGGCACCGAGTGACATCCAAATGCGATTATTATCAGAGATGTATCGAGTCCGTAATGGCCTTAGCGTAATAAAAGTTGGGTAAAAATGCCCAGTTACCTGGATCACCGCCATTTCCGCCGCTCATGTTAGCGCATAATTATGCACCATGTTATTATTTATTCAAGAAAGTATTTATTTTTGAGTATGTCCATTCAGAATTTGATCGTGTCTGGGTAGACATAACACTCAAAAAATACCATGACGATTTAAAACAGCCTGTTAAACAGATAGAGTCAAAGGAGTAACACCTCATTATGCTAACTAATTTAAATATCAAAGGCTTGTTTCTGGTCGTATGCTTGATGTCTTTATTTTCAATAATGACAGGCGGAATGAGTCTATTTGGAATGAAACAGTCTAATGACAGTTTAGAAACGGTCTATCATGATCGAATGATGTGTATTGATCAACTCGCTAAAATAAAAGCTAAATTGTTAGTTAATCGACTCACTATCGAAAACTCATTGCTTTTAAAAGAAGAAACTCTAAAAAATATTGACCTCATTGAGGGTAATCTTATTGATATAGACCGATTATGGGTCGAATATCGCTCAACTAAAGCGACTGAAGAAGAAAAAATAATAGCCCGTCAATTTGAAAAGGACAACCAACATCTTATTCAAGAAGGCTTAAATTCTGCTATTGAACGCTTACGCAGCGGCAATTCAGTCGCAGATACTGTCATTAAAACAACGATAAGACCTTTGTTTTCGGCTGTTGAAGAAGATATTAATCAACTCATTCAAATTCAATTAGATGTTGCCAGGCAAGAATACACTGCGTCGCAAAATCACTATCAAGTTAATAGCCTTGCCATTATTGTCTTTCTTATTATTAAATTATTACTCGCAATCTGTATTTTACATTACTGTAAAATCTTAGTCTCAAATGTGACAAGATTGGTTGAAATCACTCAAAAAATTACCAACGGCCAGTTAGATGTAGTCATCCCTATCAATAGCAACGACGAAATAGGTCATTTGAACCGTTCTATTTCACAAATGCAAACCGCCTTAAAAAACACTAAAGTCAATAACGACAACCAAAACTGGTTAAAGACCGGGATGGCTAAAATAAACCAGATTATTCTTGGACAAGACGATAAAACCTACCTGGCATCAAAAGTTATTAGTGAAATTGCCAACTATATTGATGCAAAGATTGGCGTTATTTATGTCGCCAATGGACACAATAAAGACCTGGAATTAACATTACTGGGTACCTACGCCTATACGGAACGTAAAAACTTATCAAGTAAATTTAAGCTTGGAGAAGGTCTGGTTGGACAAGCCGCCTTAGAACGTAAACAAATCCTGTTACAAAATACACCTGAGGACTATATTCACATTGTTTCTGGCCTTGGAGAAACCACCCCCCGAAATATTTGTGTAACACCGATTATTTTTGACAAAGATTTACGGGGGGTTTTAGAGGTGGGTTCTTTACACCCTTTAACCAAAATTCAACTCGACTATTTAAATCAAGTCGCTGAAGTCACTGCCTTAGCCTTTGAAATTGCCGAAGCAAAGACACTCATGACTTTACAACAAGAAGAGTTACAAGCCACTAACGATGAGCTTGAAGCGCAAGCCAGAGTGGTCGAACAGTCTCAACAAGAGCTTAGAGCACAACAAATAGAATTACAAACTATTAATGCTGAATTAGAAATCCAAATGCAACGGGTGAAAGATTCTGAAGTTGAACTTAAAGCTCAGCAGGAAGAATTGGAGCTTGCGAATGATGAACTTAAAAGCAAAAATGTTTTGCTTGAGCAACAAAAAGAAGTTAATGAACAAGCAAGACGCAGCTTAACACTACAAGCAGAAGAACTCACTTTAGCGAGTAAATACAAATCTGAGTTCTTAGCCAATATGTCTCATGAATTACGCACACCTTTAAATAGCCTGTTATTATTGGCTCGTTCATTACATGAAAATAAATCAGGAAATCTAACAGAAGATCAGATTGAGACCGCCGGTGTTATTTACGACAGTGGTAGTGACCTGTTAAACCTGATCAATGAGATTCTAGATCTATCAAAAATTGAATCGGGTAAAATGGAATTAAGAATACAGCCCGTAGAGATAAACGAATTAATCAGGACTATCTATACTCAGTTTGTCCCCATGGCAAAGAATCAAGGCCTTGAGTTAAATATAACAAGTGAAAAAGGTCTGCCTGACTCCATCATAACGGATGCTCAACGCCTGGGACAAGTGATCAACAATCTGGTAGGCAATGCCCTAAAATTTACGGAAAATGGCTCTATCTCAATCGCATTTGAATCAGTGCCTAACACGATTGATTTATCTCGCAGTCAATTAGATCCCAGCAAAGCCTTAGCGATTAAAGTAACGGATACGGGTATCGGTATCCCATTAGACAAGCAAAAAATAATTTTTGAAGCTTTTCAACAAGCGGACTCAGGCGATCGAAGACGTTTCGGAGGTACCGGTCTAGGCTTATCCATTTCTCGTGAATTGGTTAATCTTTTAGGGGGTGAAATTCAATTAGTCAGCGAACAGGGACAAGGCTCCGTCTTTAGTATTTACATTCCCTTTGCAGCACACAATCTTAAAGCCCTCCCCTCACAAGAACCTAAGATTACACGATCTGACACGCTAAAAACATACATTCCACCTGTTTCTTATACCCATAAAACAATTGAATCAGCTAATGTTATAACGCCAACGCCTTCTATCGTTGAAGATGATAGAAATAACATTCAGCTCAATGATAGAGTACTTTTAACCATTGAAGACGACCTTCGCTTCGCAAAAATTCTGGCTACTATTGGCCGAGAAAGAGGATTTAAATGTTTATTGGCCTTAACGGGCGAAGAAGGCTTGCAACTAGCCAAAGACTATAAACCCGATAGTATTGTACTGGACTTACACTTACCTAAAATGGACGGCTGGGAAGTGCTGACTCAGCTTAAACAAAATGTCGATACCCGACATATTCCTGTACATATTTTATCCTCAGAAGATCCAACGATAGAAGGCTTACGTGTGGGTGCTATTGGTCACGTCCGAAAACCTGTGCGTCGCGAAGATATAGAAATGATATTAACACGCTTGGAAGAAGCCTCTTCATCGTCTGAAAAGAGAGTGTTAGTCGTCGAGGATGATGAGTTAACCAGACGTGAAACTGTGCAAAGTATTGGTTCAGAAAATGTGATCGTTGAAGAAGTAGATACAGGAGAAAAAGCGTTACAACTCATCCGTGAACGCTCTTTTTCTTTAATTATTCTAGACCTTGGTTTACCTGATATACAGGGCATGGAACTATTAAACATTATCGCTAAAGAAAAAATCAATATGCCCCCCGTCATTGTCTACACGGTTCGGGAATTAACACGCGAAGAGGAAACGGCTTTGCGAAACTATGCAAACTCAATTATTCTTAAAGATGTGCGTTCTCAAGAGCGTCTGATTGATGAAGTGGCCTTATTTTTACATCGAGTGATCAAAGACTTACCTGAAGATAAAAAAAGAGTGATACGACACCTCCATGAATCTGATGAACACCTAAATGCTCGAAAGGTACTGATCGTTGAAGATGATATGCGAACTATGTTTGCAATGTCCAAGATTTTGGCTGAACATGGCTTAATCATTCTTAAGGCCGATAATGGTGAGAAAGCCTTGAGCGTACTTAATAAACACCCTGATGTTGATCTGGTTTTAATGGATCTGATGATGCCGATTATGGATGGTTATGAGGCCTCTCGCGCCATCCGTGCACTACCCCAATTTACGAATCTGCCTATTATTGCCTTAACTGCTAAGGCCATGAAAGAAGACAGAAAGAAATGCATCGATGCGGGTGCCTCGGATTATTTAACCAAACCGGTTGATCAAGACCGGTTACTGTCTTTAATTAGAGTTTGGCTGTGCCGTTAAGATAATATTTTTTGACGCAATCGTTATAGAACTTAGAGGAAATGTTATGGCAGACGAAAAGAAAACTGAAAGTAACGGCTTAACTGGCGCAGTGCCCATAACGGCTGTATTAGCCCTGCTGGCCAGCTTTGCTATGTTCACACCATCCCCTTTTCATGATGATCGCCCCCCGGGCAACCCTTTAAAACTACAACAGTACGAAGCTGCGCAGGATATAAATGCACGCCTGTGGCAAGATCCATTCGAAGCTGTAGATAACAAAGATGATACCCATACAAACGAGCAAATTTATAAAGGTACTACTCTTGAGGGAGAGGTTACTGTCATCGCTGTCACGCTACCGGGTAGCCCTTATCAAGAAGCGGCTGAAAGTAGAATGCGCTGGCGGTATGCGGTACTTTCGGCTTTGGCTAATCAGAAGTATAACCCTGTGGATGAGCAGCATATTGGTTACTTTGAAGCATCAATACCTAATAAGGAGAAGCCGTCTAATAGTAACTCTACACTCCCAACAAAAATAGCTTTTGAGTGGTGGTCAAAAGATAAGGATGAGCACAAAGACAAAGATAAGGATAAAAAAGTATTGCTATTATGGATTAATGAATCAAGCCTCAGAAAAAATCCTGCCGCCACGTTAAAAAACATACTATCTCGAACAATCCCGGATAATGAAACGTTAAATAAATTAACAAACTCCGATATTGCTGTTGCATCGCTAGATTCAAACGTCATAGCATCAGCGAATATACGGAAAGAGGATTCGGATAATAAAAATGCTGCCGAATTTAATTATGCAGTACTCGGTCCAAACTCCTCAACATTGCTAGAAGATTTGTTGAAAGAGGTTAAAGATAACAAAGATAACAAAGATAATGAATTGGGGAAAATTAATACTAAGCCCATTACCTATTATTCCGCTGCGGCAACGGCTGATGAGGGCTTGTTGCTAAAGGTTCTCCCTAAAGAAGATGTAGACCATCAAACTGTCCAAGCTTATTTACGGTATGGGATAACGTTTTATCGAACAACTTCTACCGATGCGGAAATGATGCAGGCAATGGCAAACGAATTGGCTACTTTACATCGAATTCAGAAAACAGATCATATCGTTATCTTATCTGAATGGGACACCCTTTATGGTCGCTCTATCTCTAAGGCATTTAAATCAGCTTGGGCGCTTAAAGATCCTGATCAAGTAATCAGTCAATTTAGCTACATGCGAGGGCTGGATGGTAAGTTGCCCGATAAAAGCGAGAAAGATAAGAGCGGAAAAGAGGCTGATTCAGCCGAGAAAAATTCAGATACCAAAGAGCCAGATAAGTCAGAGGCGGCTAAAGCACTTGAACTCCCTGAAGGACGAAATCAAAAAGATTATTTACGTAGATTATCAGAATACATCCATGATCTTGATCAAAAAATTATAGATGAAGGAGATTCGAAAGGGATTACCGTAGTTGGCGTATTGGGGTCTGATGTCCGCGACAAATTTATGATTTTAGAGGCGTTGC
>Ga0007854_10002447_pt1 | contig 11525 bp, 10 predicted proteins | sample CryBogCBH12Aug08_FD_60382 | JGI IMG/M metagenome (GOLD analysis project Ga0007854, IMG submission 60382) | Freshwater microbial communities from Crystal Bog, Wisconsin, USA - CBH12Aug08 | ecosystem: Environmental > Aquatic > Freshwater > Lake | place: Crystal Bog, Wisconsin, USA | collected... | reverse complement strand
ACGTTCCCCCTATAAGGAGAAGGTATAGGCGGGGAGGATGCCACACTAGGCGGCCATGCGGAAGAAGCCGCGCATGCCTACAATGCACTCTTCGTCGAGGACGTAGTGGATGTTGGTGGAGAGGTAGGTGCGGATGGTTTGCTCGGGGATGGGGAGGCGGCGGTACCACTCGGTTACGAGGGCATCAATGTTCTGGAGGCCGTGGATTCGGGATTGAATGAAGTCGTTGGCGACGGAGGGGTTGGCAGCAACGGCGGGCGTAGCGGCCCAGATGGCGGAGACGAAGGCGAGGCCGGTGAGGGATTGCCACTCATAAGCAAGGTCGTGGTAGACGAGTTCTTCACCGGAGCGCTCGATGCGGTTTTCGCGCTCCTGAAGGGCCATGAGAGCGGGGTCGCCGATGACGATGGCGGCGTCAGCGGTTTCAAGCATGACGTCAAGGTTTGCCGCCATGGGCAGGAAGGGGACGCTGGGGTTGCCCCACTTGTGAAAAAGGATGCGGGCGTAGGTGACGGTGGTGCGGCTGGCGGTGTCTGCCGCGACGGAGCGAATGGCGCTGAGAGGCTGGGAGGCGCGGCGGACGAGGAGCAGGGAACGAACACGTCCCTTGGCAGCGATGGTGCAGCCGGGCAGGATGCGGAGGCCGGGATTTGCGGCGAGGGCGGCGATGGGGATGAGTCCAATGTCTGCCTGGCCGGAGGCCAACTGGGCAGCGCACTCGGAGGGCATCATTCGGCTGATCTGGTAGCGCAGGGCGAGCGGGGCGTCGAGCGGAGGGTGTTCAAAGTCCCACATGAGGGGCGCGGGATTGAGAAAGCTGATGGCGGCTACGCGCATAGGTGCATCTTGCTGGTGGTTCACGCTCATTAGAGTAGCAAGAGTGGGAGAAGGATTCGGGCGGGGTACCGAGGACGGCAACATGGGCGGCTTGACATGAGGTTCAGACCCCGGTAGTGTGGCCGCAATTACCTTTTAGTTTGCATTTGATTTCCTGAGAGGAAGCAGAAGTGTGCAAATTTGAGACAGATTGGCTGCCGGCATGACGGCAGCGGCGGAGAATACTGCTTTTCCGCAGGCGGGAGCGCTGGACGAAGACCGGCTGGCGTGGCTGGCGCTGGCGCTTTCTCCGGGGCTGGGTCCAAAGCGGATTCTGGATGCGATGCGGGAACTGGATGCGCCGGGGCAGGTATTTGCATTGGCGCTGACGGCGCTGGAGGGATTGCGGTTTCCGGCGGCTGCGGCGCAGTTCATCTTTGACGGGAAGGCGCGGCAGGCCGCGGAGGCGGAGTGGGCGCGGGTGGCGGCGCAAGGGGCGACGATTGTGAGCTTTGGCTGCAGGGAGTATCCGGAGCGGCTGAAAGAGATTTACGATCCGCCGCCGGTGCTGTGGGTGCGCGGAGATGTGAAGTTGCTGTCGCGGGCGGCGATTGCGGTGGTGGGCACGCGGCATCCGAGCCCTTACGGGTCAGGAATTGCGGAGATGCTGTCACGGGATCTGGCGGCGCGGCGGCTGCTGATTGTGAGCGGGATGGCGCGGGGGATCGACTCGTGTGCGCACCGGGGGGCATTGGCGGCGCGGATGCCGACGGTGGCGGTGTGGGGGACGGGGATCGACGTTGTGTATCCCAAAGAAAACAAGAAGCTTGCCGAGGAGATTCTGGCGACGGGCGGGGCAATTGTGAGCGAGGTTCCGATGGGGACGTTTCCGGCTCCGCAGAATTTTCCGCGGCGGAACCGGATACTGAGCGGGCTGAGCGTGGCGGTGCTGGTGGTGGAGGCGAGCGAGAACTCCGGGACGCGGGTAACGGCGCGGTGCGCGGCTGAACAGAACCGTGATCTTTATGCGGTTCCGGGAAATGTGACGAGCAAGAACTCGTGGACGCCAAACACGCTGATCAAGCAGGGCGCGAAGCTGACGGCGACTTGGGAGGATGTGTGGGAGGATCTGCCCTCGCAGGTGCGTCAGGAACTGGAGACGCTGGGTCCGGCTGAATCCAAGTCTGAGACAAGCGCATCCTTATTGCCTGACCCGGCTCTGAGGCCGCAGGAGGCGATGGTTCTGGAGGTTCTGCGGACGGACGAGAGCCTGCAGATTGACGAGATTCTTGAACGGTTAGAGACGCAACTGACTTCTTCTGAGGTGTTTACGGCGATTTTTGAGCTGGAGATGGCGGGCAGGATCAGGGCGCTGCCGGGGAAGAACTATGTGCGGACGATGTAGCTGAGCAGTTGGGTGGGTTTGATGCCGCCAGGAAGCTGCTCCAGAAAGAAAAGTGCGCGGCTGGGATGCCACGGCTTAAGCGGGTTGGGTAAAGAGCCGGTATTTCTGTTGGGAATGAGTGATTTACAGCGACAAACGTAGTTTTTTGCGGGAAAGGTTTCAACCGCAAAAGAGGCTTGATGTTGCTGAGGAAATGAGACAAATGCAATAGGAATGAGCTGGGTTAGGTGGAAATGGAGTGGTGTTCCGTGGTAGGGTGCAACCTTTGTGGGCGTTTTTCCTGAAGCGGGGCGGGCAGTTTGGGACGCGGACCGGATTCGGGCCAGATGAGGAATGAATCAAAAGCATCAAAACAGAGTCCAACAGGGCTGACAGGGTAGAGTGGGTACTGTATTAAGGATGGCAATGAGCAAATCACTGGTAATCGTCGAATCCCCGGCCAAGGCGAAGACGATTGAGAAGTATCTTGGCAAGGGTTTCGAGGTGCGGGCGTCCATTGGGCACATCATGGACCTGCCGAAGAACGATATTGGCGTGGAACTTGAGAACCGGACCTTTGTGCCGAAGCTGATTGTTTCTCCGGGCAAGGAGAAGGTTGTAGACCAGCTGAAGAAGCTGGCTGCGAAGGCCGACGAGATCTTTCTGGCGCCCGATCCTGACCGCGAGGGCGAGGCGATTGCGTATCACCTGGCATTGCAACTGGGGACAACGGCGAAGGAGCGGAAGAAAATTCGCCGGGTGACCTTCAACGAGATTACGAAGAAGGCCGTGCAGGAGGCATTTCTGCATGCGCGGGACGTGGATCAGAACCTGGTGGACGCGCAGCAGACGCGGCGGGTGCTGGACCGGCTGGTGGGCTACCAGATTTCACCACTGCTTTGGGACAAAGTGCGTCGTGGACTCTCCGCGGGGCGCGTGCAGACGGTGGCGGTGCGGCTGATTGTGGAACGGGAGCGGGAGATTGGCGCGTTTGGTCCGGTGGAGTACTGGACGCTGGACGCGATGCTGCACCCAGAGAAGCAAGCGGACAAGAGCTTCAAGGCCCGCTTTGTAGGCATCAACGGCGAGCCGGTTCGCGTAGCCAACGGCACGGATAAAGATGGGAAGCCGCAGTTTATCGCCAACGCGCTGGCCGGCAAGGCCGCGATGGACGAGACGAAGGCGGCGCTGGAGAAGGCGAAGTGGACGCTTGCCTCCGTGCAGGCTACGGAGAAGCAGCGCAGACCGCTGCCGCCTTTCATCACCAGCCAACTGCAGCGGGATGCCTCAAACAAGCTGGGCTTTAACGTGCGCCGGACGATGGGCGTGGCGCAGCGGCTCTATGAGGGCGTGGATGTGGGCGCCGAGGGCACAGTGGGCCTGATTACCTACATGCGAACGGATTCTCCGCGCGTTGCGCCGGAGGCGATTGCCGGGGCGCGGGAGTGGATTGGCAAGCAGTTGGGTTCGAAGTACATGCCGGCGACGCCGAACACGTACAAGGGCAAGAAGGCGGCTCAGGACGCGCACGAAGCGATTCGCCCGACGGATGCATCGCGGACGCCGGAGTCAATTGCACGCTATTTGAGCGACGAGCAATTGAAGCTTTACCGGCTTATCTGGCAGCGGTTTGTGGCTTCGCAGATGGTTCCGGCGGTGTATGACGTGACGACGGCGAATATTGCCGCAGTTTCCGCAACGACGAACAAGACGTATGACTTCAGGGTGAGCGGATCCATTCTGCGATTCGACGGATTCCTGAAGGTGTACGAGGTAGCTGAAGAGAAGAAGGACGAGGACGACGAGTCCGCGAACAAGCTGCCTATTCTGGACGGCGTGAAGGCGCTGGAACTGGAGAAGCTGGATAACGAGCAGCACTTTACACAGCCGCCTCCGCGCTATAACGAGGCCTCGCTGGTAAAGGAGCTGGAAGAGCGGGGAATCGGGCGTCCTTCAACGTACGCGTCGATTATCAGCACTATTCAGGATCGCGAGTATGTGACCAAGCATGGGGGATCGCGGGGACGGTTCTATCCGACCGAGATCGGCGTGGTGGTGTGCGATTTGCTGGTGAAGAACTTTCCTTACATCTTCGACACCAAATATACGGCCAAGCTGGAAGAGGAACTGGACGATATTGAAGAGGGCAAGGAGAAGTGGACCGACCTGCTGAATGGGTTCTATGGGTACTTTGAGGAAGAGCTCAAGGTTGCGGGAACGAACATGGAAAACATCAAGCGGATGGAGGTAGAGACGGGGGAGAAGTGCGAACTGTGCGGGTCTCCGTTGCTGCTGAAGTGGGGCAAGTTTGGAACATTCTTTGCCTGCTCCGCCTATAACAAGAAGGACCCATCGAGCTGTACGTTTACCAAGGAGAACATTGCCGCCAAGCCGGACCTGAACACTCCGGAGGCACAGGAGGCAGGCGAGACCGAGGAGTACTGCGAGAACTGCGGCCGGGTGATGGTGCTGCGGCGCGGGCTGTTCGGGCCGTTCATGTCGTGCCCTGGGTACAACGAAGATCCGCCGTGCAAGACGTTCAGGAAGCTGAGCCAGAAGCAGCAGCAGAAGCCGCCGGAGCCAACGGGCGAAGACTGCCCGCTCTGCTCGAAGCCGCTGGTATTGCGGCAGGGCGCATACGGGGAATTTGTTTCGTGCTCGGGCTATCCCAAGTGCAAGTACATCAAGCAGAACCTGATTGAGGGCATGAAGTGCCCGAAGTGCGGGACTGGGGACCTTGCCGAGCGGAAGGCGCGGCGCGGGAACGTGTTCTGGGGCTGCACGAATTATCCCAAGTGCGATTTCACGTCGAATTTGAAGCCGGTGGCAAAGAAGTGCCCTGAGTGCAAGAGCCCTTACCTGGTGGAGAAGACGCTGAAGTCCGGCATCTTTCTGGAGTGCCCGAACAAGAAGCGGGCTACCGAGGAAGAGGTTGCCGCTCCCAAGAAGCGGGCAAAGAAGGGTGCCGCGGTGGTTGAGGAAGGCGCGAAGGTGGTTTGCAGCTACTCGAAGCGCATTGGAGACGCCCCGCCTCCGCCGACCGTGGAGACGCATGGCCCGGTGGTGGAGAAGAAGGGCGGGAAGAAGGAGTTGGTGCCGGCTTAAGGGCCAGCTTTCAGCGACTTCCCCTGATCCGATTTGGAGCAGATAGCATGTAGTACCCAGGCTGCCAAGAGCGGGGCCTGGGGTAGCCTCATTCTGGCGAGTGATTGGACTAGAAATTGAGCCTTGTGTTGCACAGGTTCGCGGAAGCGAGACCTGGGGCACACGTTTGTAAGCTCGGTGTTCGGCAGGTTACTGCAGAATCCGATAGTATGGGCAGCGGAGAACCATCCTAAATGGAAAGAATGCTTGCTACACCCGCGGATGCGGAAATTGTTCTGAAACTGTATGAGTTGCGCACCGAAAAGGTGTTGCGTGAGGCTCGTGCGTGGATAACGGGCGAGTTTTGGCCGAAGACGGCAGAGGAGTTTTTTGCGGTGGCGGAGAACCCGGCCGATCCACACAACGCGTGGTTCCGGCAGGTGATCACCTACTGGGAGATGGCAGCGGCGATGGTGCTGCACGGCGCTGTATCCGCAGAGCTGTTTGTGGATTGCAATGGCGAGGGGTTCTTTTTGCTGGCCAAGTTTGCGCCGATTCTGGAGGCGATTCGGGAGCGAAATCCGACATTCATGGTGAAGACCAGCGAACTGATCAATCGTTTTTCGGCGGCTTCGCAGCGCTATGAAGCGGTGGTGAAGCGTCTGGAAGCTACGCGCAGCGGTGGTCCGGCCCGGTAGGAACAGGACGCGGGAATTGTTGGTGTTGCGAAACCCCGGCCTCATTTTCCTTGTGGAAAATGAGGTTTTGGGAGCATGATAATTTTAGTTAGAAGCAAGTTCCCCATTCCCCTGGAGGTTCAAAGATGAAGCGTCTATTTTGCGTGGCGATAGCTGTATTTGCACTCACGTCAATCACGGCCAAGGCCGCGGACTCCAGCAAGATCAACGGCTGGATCTCTGACTCAATGTGTGGCGCAAAGCACACCGGCGACAAGCCTTTGTGTGTGAAGGAATGCATCAAGTCAATGGGCGCCAAGCCTGTGTTTGTGGACGAGGGCAAGAAGGCAGTCTGGACGATCGACAATCCGGATTCTGTTAAGTCCTTTTATGGCGACCACGTGACGGTGACCGCAACGGTGGATTCGGACAAGAAGAGCGTCCACATCGAAGCGATTGCGGCGGCGGAGTAAGGCCAGCCGAGATTTCTAAAAAAGCGCCAGGACTCGCAACAAGCGAGGAAACTTTGGTAGTGTCTTATCCGTCAATCTCATCGACCCCGAATTATGGCGAGATGAGGGGCAAGAATTGTAATTGACCGGAAGCGACAATGGCGCGAGCAATCTGGAACGGCAAGGTAATTGCGGAAAGTGCATCGACGGAGACGGTGGAGGGGAATGTGTATTTTCCCGAAGCCAGCCTCAAGCGGGAGTATTTCCGTCCCAGCAGCACGACATCCACGTGCCCGTGGAAGGGGCAGGCTCGCTATATGAGCCTGCTCATCGACGGGCAGGACAATCCTGACGCAGCCTGGTATTACCCAGACCCTAAGCCTGCGGCGCGCAAGATCAAGGGGTATGTGGCCTTTTGGCGCGGTGTGGATGTGGTGCCTTAGGGTAGCTGAAGCCCCTCGTCTTTTTTCTGCGGTTTGCGGCACGACTGAAGCGGTGCGCTTACACAAAGGCTGATCTGTAACCTATGCAAATGAACGGGCGAAGGGGAAGCCTCAAAATTTCTGTGCTGATTTTGTGCTCGACCTGATCGCCAAGACCGCGAGTATGCGTTTCGTCCAACCGAGACTTCCGCATCGGCGGTGATAGGCCCGGAACACAAATTTTCAGTAATTGACGGTAGGCTTTGTCGCTTTCACTTCAACAAGCGTATGACCAAGATCAGTGTCTGTGACGCGCATGAAATTGTTTGGCGCATCCACTTCCTCACACAAAATCCGATACTCAATTTCGGCAGTGTAGCTGCATGCGGAATGCTGACCGCCCGTCACCCATCCGTATCGGCGACTTTCGATGAATTCACGGCCACTTGCTACAAACACCTGATTTATGCCTTCACTAGGACCATCCAAAAAACGCACATCAGAATGGCCATCGGGGTAGACGTCAACCGCGAAGTGAAAAATACCGTGTAAATGCGCAGCCCGGGCGATGGGCGGGTAAATCGGCAACTTGGACTCAAATATCTGAACGTCGGTGCAGTTGGGATGTTGCGCCAAACCCAGACTGGCGCAACAGAGCGTCAACAGTATCCAGACCATATTGCGCATGAACTTCCTCTCTGCCATCCAAAACGAGGGTACAACAACGGTTCTGTCCGTGTGGTCGCCAATTGGGAAATTTCGGCACGGGCATGCAGCTGTTCTGCATCGAAATTCTGCGCTAATTTGTGCTCCCGGCTCTTGACCTCGTCGGGTTTAATAGGCTTGCAACTGGTCGAGGGGCAGGCGGACGCGGAAGCAGGTGGAGCCGGGCTCAGAGCGGACGCCGAGGTGGCCGCGGTGCTTGCTGACGATGCGCATGGCATTGTCGAGTCCCAGGCCGAGGCCCTGACCGGGGGGCTTGGTGGTGAAGAACGGCTCGAAGATGCGCTCCTGCAACTCAAGCGGAATGCCGGGGCCGGAATCCCAGACTTCAACCAGCAGCATGTCCGCTTCAAGGCGGCAGGCGAGGCGCAGGAGTCCGTCGCCCTGGAGGGCGTCGAGGGCATTTTCAATGAGGGCGGTCCAGACCTGATTGAGTTCTCCGCCGTAGGCGTTGATGAGGGGGAGATTGGACTCGTAGTTGCGCTCGACGCGAACGGTGCTGATGCGGGACTGGAGCATCTGGAGGGTGGCGTCAAGTCCGGCGGGGACATCGACTTCAAGAATGGGGGCACGGTCCATGCCGGAGTAATCCTTGATGGCGTCAATGAGGTCGAAGATGCGGGAGGTGGAGTGGGCGAGCGTTTGCACGGAACGGGAAGAACTGAGGTAGCGGGCAAAGAACTGGAGGGAGACGCAGGTCTCATTGACGCTGAGGATGGAGCGGAGGCTGTCGAGGTCGGCGACGGCGACGGACTGCTCAGCCAGCAGGGGAGCGATCTCCCATGTATCTGGACAGCCGAGGGCTGTGAGCCAGGCGCGGATCGAGTCCTCGCGGGCGATGTAGGCACCGGCGTCGAAGGGCTGAATTAGCTGCTTTAGCGGGCCGGTGCGGGAGAGGATGTCCTCTTCCCAGGACTGAATAGCTTGAACCTGCTCTTGATTGAGGCAGAGGTTGACGAGCTTGAAGCGATTTTCGCGGTTGGCGTTGAGGGCGGCTTTGAGGCTGGAGGCGGCGCTTTGGGCCGCGGAGGCTGGATTGTTGAGTTCGTGGGCCAGGTTGCCGGCGAGTTTGCCGAGCGCGGCGAGCTTCTCTGCCTGCTGCTCAATGCGCGTGACTTCACGGACGCGGTCGAGAAGTGTGGAGACGATGCGCTGGGTCATGGACGGGATGGCCTGGAGCATCTGAGGAAAGAGTGACTTGGGAATGAGGAGCGCCCAGACGGGGGTGATGGCGAATCCCTGCCCGCCATAACCTTTCATGCGGGAGAAGGGGAGCACGCCCGTCATTTGGCCGGTGCGACCGATGAACAGGGCCATGGGGCCGCCATGCTGGCGGCGGACATGGATTTCGCCCTTGAGGATGAGGATCATGTGGAGGGCGGGCGCGCCTTCTTCAAAGAGGACATCGCCGGTGTTGGCGACGTACTCCTGACCATGGGTGGCGAGCCAAAGGCGGTCTTCAAGGGGCAGGCCGAGGAGAGGGCCGATGCGTTCGATGGCCTCGGCGATTTGGCCAAGGGGAGTGGGCGAAGCAGGCGGGTTGACGGCAGGGGAGAGCATCCGGGGACCTCCGGGCGGGCAGATTCAGGATAGACGATTGAAAAGAGCGGGCGAGCCCAGGGCAGACTTGATGAGGAGTTTGATGAATATAACGGCTTTCGATGGATTGTTTTACGAAGTCCTTATGCAAAGTCGTGAGAGGGTGTAATCAGGATGCGGTAGTTTGTCGTCTAACCGCACAGAAGAGACATGGTGACTCCTACCGCTCCACACATTAAAAAGGAACGCCGAGCCACCTCACGCTGGCGGTTGCTGCTCATTGTATTTATAGCGCTGGCGCTTCGTCTGGCGGTAATTCCATTCGACAATTTTGAAGATCTGATGGATGCGGACCACCTTCATGCCTGGGAGCAGGGGAATGTAGCGCAGTCGCTTGTGGCTGGTCATGGATTCGGCAGCCCGTTTGTTTCATCGCAGCCCTCCGCGATTATGCCGCCGGTGTATCCGCTAATAGTGGCGGGGATATTTGAAGTGTTCGGCGTTCATACGGCTCACTCGATTCTGGCTGTTCACGTGTTCGATTGCGTGATCAATTCGCTGGCGTGCATTCCCTTATTTCTGCTGGCGCGGCGGAACTTTGGGGAGCGTGTGGCGCTGTGGACTGTGTGGGGATGGGCGTTTTTCCCCTATGGGATTTACTTTTCCGCAGCCTGGGCTTGGTCAACGCACCTGCTGCTGCTTTGCCTGTGCTGGCTGCTTTACCTGGCGCAGGAGCTTGAGCGTTCTCCGCGGCTGGGACTGTGGGCGGGTTTTGGATTGCTGGCAGGGTTTGCGGGACTGACGGAGCCGTCGGTTCTGGTATTGATTCCGTTTCTGCTGGCGGGGGCGGCGTGGCGGCTTGCTCATGCGGGCAAGCGCTGGCTGGTGCCGGGCATGGTTGCTTCACTGACACTGGCAGCAACGATATCGCCGTGGCTGATTCGCGATGCCGAGGTGTTCCACCGGTTCATTCCGATGCGCGACAGCATGGGGCTGGAACTATGGATGGGCAACAACGGCAACAGCGTTCGCTGGACGAGCGACGACATCCACCCGCTGCACGACATGAAGGAACTGGCTGCTTATAACCAAGGCGAACTGGCCTACATGGACCACAAGGGGCAGCAGGCGAGGGCGTATATCGATGCGCATCCGAGCTGGTATGCGTGGATGTGCGCGCGGCGCGCGGTGTATTTGTGGACAGGGTATTGGAGCTTCAATCGCAACTACCTGGCGATGGAGCCGACCGACCCGGAGAATGTGCCGTTTGCAAGCTGCCTGACGATGCTGGGACTGACGGGACTTGTGCTGATGTGGCGGCGGAGCCCATTCGAGGCGTTGCGGTTTGGTGGCGTTCTGTTTCTGTTTCCCGTGATGTATTACTTGAACCACCCGGAGCCTTACCATATGCGGCCTCTTGATCCGCTGTTGCTGATGCTTGCGTGCTACGCGATTGTGAGCTGGCGTGCATGGTTGAAGGAGAGCGCCGTTATGAGGGCGCATGCGGCGGCCGTTCTGCAAACGCGATAAAACAGGGGCCAGGGTGCAATTCGTCTGGCGTTGGTGCGACGGGCGACTATTTGCGGGGCTTCTTTCTTGCGTCGTGTTTGCGCCAGTACTGAAACTCATCCGCGAAGAGCTCACCGTTGAGGTCTGAGACGCGCTGCTGTATGCGTGCCTGTGCATCGGCGATGGCGCGGTTGTAGATGACGGGGCCGACTTCTTCAAGGAAGAAGTTGAGCAGGAGTCCGGCGGGCAGATCGCCGATTGGTTCGGGCAAATTCTCTTGAAAATAGCGTTGTATGGAAGCGATGGCATTTGCGCGCGCTGGCTTTGATATTTCCATGGTCATGGCAGGTGCGGGACTCCTGGAATTGAGCTTACAACCTGGCACGCAAAGGGCATAAGGAAGCGGCTGCGTGCGCGAGTTGGCGGATGGTATGATGGGACGGTTTGGAAGAGGGATAGAGGAGAATTGCGTATGTTGAAAGCGTTTACAAAGACTCTGATGTTTCTGGCCGTGAGCGTTGCGGCGGTTGCCCAGCCGTCGCTAGTGAAGTTTGACGCGGCGGCGAAGGTTTTCCGGCTGGATGGCGGCGGGAGTTCGTATGTGTTTGGCGTGAACGCGCGGGGCGAGTTGCAGCAGCTTTACTGGGGTGGTCGGCTGGGCGCAGCGGACAGCTTTGGGCAGGCGCAGCCGATGAAGGAGTGGGCGTCGTTCGATTCGTCGTATTCGAATACGCCGCAGGAGTATGCGGGCTGGGGCGCGGGGCTGTTTGTGGAGCCGGCGCTGAAGGTCACGTTTGGGGATGGGAACCGCGGGCTGGTGCTGCACTACGTGAGCCACACAACGGTAGCGAACGGGTTCGACGTGGAACTGAAGGATATTGCGCGGCCGATCCATGTGACTCTGCACTACACGATTGAT
>Ga0007854_10002446_pt1 | contig 11526 bp, 4 predicted proteins | sample CryBogCBH12Aug08_FD_60382 | JGI IMG/M metagenome (GOLD analysis project Ga0007854, IMG submission 60382) | Freshwater microbial communities from Crystal Bog, Wisconsin, USA - CBH12Aug08 | ecosystem: Environmental > Aquatic > Freshwater > Lake | place: Crystal Bog, Wisconsin, USA | collected... | reverse complement strand
ATCTGCGCCCAGGCCTCAAACTCCTTGCCCAGGTAGTGGGCGTGCGGATAGACGGCCAACACGGATACAGCCACCGGCAGCTTTACATGGTCCGTCACCGTGGCGGTCGCGCTGCCCGGCGGGATGTTGATCGCCCCGTCGTGCTCCAGCTGCACGAGCATCGGGTGTTGTGCGGGAGGCTTCGCGGAGAACCACAGGCCGATCTCGGCTTCCACGGTTTCCGGCTTGCCCGAGGGTTGCAAATGCAGATTCACGATCAGGTCGGTACCCGGATCCAGCTTCCAGGGCATTTCCTCGGGCTCTTGTTGGGCGGGAGAGCCGGGCTTCCAGAAAAGGAAGTGGGAATCCGGATCGAATTCCCCGGACGCCTCCGTGATCACGTCCATTCCGGCAAAGCCCGGCTGCCCGTCCTGTCCGTCGTGATTGCGAAGGAGGCGGGAGCGGTCCAGGATCACGTTGGCATGGTGCACAACCCGCTTGTTGCCGGGCCTGAGTTCAAAAGCCCGGATGTAGCGGGTCTCCTTCAGTTCCGACGGCAGCACGAAATTACGAAAGACGTCACCGCCTGTGGCAGGCAGCGCGAACGGCCGGCGCATGCGCAGGATGAGGTCGGGTTTGCCCAGCTGCCAGCCTTCGGTGAAACGGGGCAGGGCCGGGAGGTCCGCCGGATTCCCCTCGGCCATTCCGCCGCGCACCCATTCCCGCAGGGTGGCAATCTGGGAATCGGTCAAACGCGGCGATCCGGCGAAATCGCCATGGCCGGCCTCGGGCATCCACGGGGGCATGTAGCGGTTGCCGGTTGCCTGAAGGATCTGGGCACTGTGGTTCCGCGCATCGGCGAACGTCAGCAGCGGGAAAGGCGCAGCCTCGCCTGGCCGGTGGCAGGGGGCGCAATGCGCGAACAGGACCGGCGCCACATCCTTATTGAACGTAATGCCGCCTGAAACGCGCTGTCCCGCCAGCGGAACGGCGGCGACCAGCACCGAAATCAGCAATGGGCCCCAGCTCTTCACAACTCTTCCACATCATCGCTCAGGCTTGGCGCTATCGCACGGAAACCCGCAGCTCTCCGCCCGCCGGCTGTTCCGGAATCCGGACACGAACCACTCCATGGGCCGCGTCGAGCACCGGCGACGCGACGGGTTTCCCGTTGTACGCGGCCTTCGCACCGCCGCCGGTCCATCCGTAGACTGCGATTTCAATCTCCTTCCACCACGGCGCGAACGAGCCTTGCCGCGGGGCCAGCCGGACCGTCACCGCATCCGCCCCCGCCTCGCAGGTGAACTCCTGCCGAAGGAACGCCCCCTGTTTGTAGGCGAAACTGATGCCGTCGTCCTGGTAAACGGACCCTCCGCAATTCGGCCCCGGGTAGACCCTCAGCTCCAGCGCCCCGAGCGGCTTTTCGCCCGTGCTCTGGACCAGGGGCTGCCGGGGAATAATGGAACCTCCCCGGACATAGACCGGCAGTTCCTCCAGGGTCGGAGTAATTTCAACCTCCAGGACCGGTGCCGGGCCACGTCGTTCTCCGGTAATCACGGGATCTCCTCCGGGAGCCCTGCCCGCGGTTTTGCGGCCGGACCAGTAATCGTACCAGTCACCCGCCGGCAATTTTACGGCATACTTCTGGGGCTCTTCGGAGAAGACCGCAGGCGCCACCATCAGGGCCGGTCCCCACAGGAACTGGTTCCCGGCGTCGAGATCCAGCGGATGCTTGTCTTCCGCAGCCTCCGGAAACTCCAGGAACAGCGGGCGCATCATCGGGATGCCGGTCCGCGATGCCTCCTCGGCCACGGTATAGACGTACGGCAGCAGCCGGTACCGTTCTTCTATGTACCGCTTCCGAATCCCCTCATGCCTGGGTCCGCCGACCCACGGCTCCTGCGGGAGAGAGACCTTTTCCGTATGGTCGCGGTAGATCGGATTGAAGGCTCCAATCTCGAACCACTTCGTCAGCAGGTCCATCGACGGCGAGCCTCCGAAGCCGCCGATATCATCTCCCGCGATCGAAAAGCCGCTCAGTCCCAGATTTAGCAGCATCGGCGTGCTCATCCGCAGGTGGTTCCATGTGCTGGCGTTGTCGCCCGTCCAGGTTGCGGCGTAGCGGTGGCCGCCGGCGTAGGTGGCGCGGGTGAGCACAAACGGGCGCAGGTCCGGATTCAACTTGAGAAGGCCTTCGAACGTTCCGCGGGTGTTCAGCATGCCGAAAATGTTGTGGGCTTCGCGCTGGGTGATGTTGCGCGGTTCAAACCCGGGCTCTTCCAGCCTGCCGAAAACATCCAGCGGGATCGTCTTGGTAGCGGTCTGGAAGACTGCGGGTTCATTCATGTCATTCCAGAAGCCGGCCGCGCCCATCGTATAGAAATCCTTGTAGAGTGATCCCCACCATGCGCGCGAGGCGCTCCGGGTGAAGTCCGGGAACACGGCCGGGCCGGGCCACACGATACCCGAATACACGGAACCATCCGAATTCTTCACAAAGTGCCCGCCTCTGATGCCCTCGTCGTACGGCGCGTAGTCGGAGTTCGGCAGGTTGGCGATGTGCAGATCCGTAATCAGCACCGGATGAAAATTCAGGTGGTTCAGGTCTTTCAGCAGCTTGCCGAAGTCCGGAAACGCCTTTTCGTCCACAGTGAAGGGGCGGTTCTTCTTCTGATAGTCAATGTCGAAATACAGCGCGTCGACCGGGATCCGGTCCGCCCGCAGCCGCGCGGCAACCTGCCGTACTTTCGCCTCTGTGTCATAGCTGTACCGCGATTGCTGAAAGCCCAGCGACCACATCGGCGGAAGCGGCGCCGTTCCCGTGAGCCAGGCATAGGTCCGTACGACCTCCTTGGGCGAAGGGCCGTACCAAAAGTAATAATCCAGCGGACCGCCCTCGGAGCCGAACGAATACGCATCCCGCTCCTCCTTGCCGAAATCGAAACTGGAGCGGAAGGTATTGTCGAACAGCACGCCGTAGGCATGTCCCGCGCGGAAGCCGATGAAGAAAGGGATGCTCTTGTAGATCGGATCGGTACCCTCCGAGAACCCTGTGTCGGTGTTCCACAGGGAGTAGGCCCAGCCGCGGCGGTCGAGCGGACCGGTCTTGTCGCCCAGGCCGAAGTAGTGCTCGTCCGGCGGCATCTGCTTGTAAACGCGGAAGCTCTCGCCGTGGAATTCGAGCGGACGTCCGGGTGCGTCGGCCAGCAGAACCTTGCCGGTCAGATCGCTGATCACCACGCGCAGATCCGGAAGGATGCGGACGCGGAGCCGGGCAGTCGCAAATCCGTCTCCTGCCGCAGTCACGCGCAGGCTTGCCGTGCGGGCTGCGGGGAGTACGGCCCACGAGGCATCCTCCGGCATCCTTCCTTCCCGTCCGAAACGCACTCGGACGACGTCCTCGCGGAGCGCCGTGACCCGCAGCGAGGCCTGGCCCGACCTGGCTTCAAGGCCGTCCGGGAGGATCGTGAGAGAGTCCAAACGGTCAAAAACGCGGACCTGTGCGGACAGCACCACAACGGGAAACATGAGCGCGGCAAGCTTTTTCATGAGTTCAGGGGCGTAAAAAGGCCGGCAGAACTTGCGTCCTGCCGGCCGGATTGAAGTTGTCCTGAGGATGAATCCTTAGAACTTGATGGTGCCGGAGAACTGGAGCCGCCGCATCGTACCGCCTGGGGCGAGTCCGGTGATCTGACCGGCGCTCGGGCTCTGGACATCGCTGTTGGGCGAGCCCAGGTTGGTGTGGTTGAAGATGTTGTCGCCGTCCATGCGGAGGGTGAACCCGACCTTCTCGGTCACCTTGAACGTCTTTGCCAGCGACAGGTCCTGTTGAATGAAGTGCGGTCCAAACAGGGTATTGATGGGGTAGTTGCCGAAGGAGTTCACTGCCGGAATACCGAACGCGGTGCCGATGCCGCCGACAAACCACTGGTTGCGGTTGCTCTGGGCACCGGAATACGGATCGCCGCTCAGGAGCATCGGGCGGTTGTTGGGGCCGGCGTTCGGCTGGCCGCCCTGCGCGCCGTAATTCTCCAGCGAGGGAGAGAACGGGAAGCCGCTGTAGTAGGTCATCACGCCGCTGATCTTCCAGCCGCCAAAGGCATAGTCGAGCGGCTTGCTGATGCTGCCGCCGAACTTCTGGCCCTTGCCGAACGGAATCTCATAGCTCTGGGCGAAGGTCCACTGCTGGCGCGGGAGCGTGTTGCTGTAGCCCTGGCCGTTGGCCCGGTCGTAGATGAAGTAGTAGTTGGAGTCATAGCCCCACCCATCGCCGAACTGGCGCTGGTAGGTGTAGCTGCCCTGCATCGTCCAGCCCTGGAACGCGTTCACCTTGATCGTGCTCTGGAACGAGTTGTAATGCTCGTTGGCGCAATCGCAGTAGTACGAAAGATCGTTCGTCCAGCCGAACTTGCTGTAGTACGGGCGGTTGACGTTCGTGTTGCTGGCGCCGACCACAAACTTCGCTTCATTGGGGTTGATTGTGTTGCTTGTGCCCATGAAGCCGTGGCGGTTCTGGTTGCCGACATAAGCCGCAGTCACCGCGATCTTGCTGGTGACCTGGCGCTGCACCGCGAGGTTGTACATGTAGACCTGCGGCAGCGTGACCGTGTCGGGACGGAACTTCGGATTGATGTTCGCCGGCAGCGGGAAGGTGCCGTTGGAGCCGACCGTGACGGCGGGCAGCGCGGGCGGGCCCTGCGCCAGAGTGAACACACTGGAGAAGCCGTTCGACGGCTGGATGCTCTGGTTGGAGAGCACCGGCACGTTCTGGGTCACGTTGTGGCCGAAGTTGGATCCGAACACGCCAAGGTCATAACCCATGCCGGCGCCGGCGCGGATCACGGTCTTGGGGTTCAGCTGGTAGGCGGCGCTGAAACGCGGCGCGAAGTTCTTCCAGTTCATCGTCTGGATGCCCGAGGAGGACACGCCGCCGACGCCGAAGACATACATCAGGCCGTTGTTCAGATTGAGCGTCGCGCCGTTGCCGGAGCCGTTCACTTTTTCCGGGAAGATCATTTCCCAGCGCAGGCCGGCCGTGACGGTCAACTTGGCGGTGGGACGCCATTCGTCCTGGCCGTACCAGAAGAAGCGGCGTTGGCTTTCCTGCGCATTGGTGCTGGTGCTGACGTAACGGCCGAAGTTCGTCACATCTCCCAGCAGGAAGGTGGCAAGGCCGATGCCCGGCGACGGGTTCTGGCCGGCAACCGCAACATTGCCAGTGACGCCGCCGTTGAAGTTCAGTTCGCCGGCGCGGTGCACGTCGGAAGGAACGCGGAGGTTCTGTGCCCAGCGGAGGTCGGCACCCAGCTTGAAGGTGTGCTTGCCGACGGTCTTGCTGAGATTGTCGACGAACTGGTACTGGGTTTCCGTCTGCGTCAACGGGCAGTTGCACTGGTTGGTGCCCAGGGAGTAGCCCAGCTGGAACGCGTCGTTCGGCGAGGCGATGTTGAACGCCGGGAGGCCGGAGGTGTAGGTGGCGTCCAGGTTCAGGCCGGGGATGCCGGCATCGGCGGCGGGCTTGGTGCCGTAACCGTTCGGAACGTCGAACACGTGGTAACGCATCCAGCCGAAGCGGAATTCATTCACGACGGTCGGGCTGACGGTGTTGGTCCAGCCGAGAGCGATGCTCTGGTTGGAGGCCACCGAGCTGCCCGCATAGTTGCCGAAAGCCGGTCCGCCGGCGGCCGCGCCGAAGGCGCCCGGAGCGCTTTCCGTGAAGCCCTGGTAGGTGTAGCGGCCGAAGATGGTGTTCTTGGCGTTCAGATAGTAGTCTTCGCGGGTGTTGTAGGAGTTGCCCGTGATGGCAACCGCGCCGTTGGTGGCGTAATTATTTACGAAGGGCGCGCCTGCGATCTGCTGGAAGTTCGGGCTCGGGAACAGCGCCATGATCTTCAGCGCCTGGGGCGAAAGCTGGCTCTGCGGAATCGTGTTGTTTGTATACGGGGTGCGGCCGACGCCGGTCGCCTGGTTGCCCGTGTTCGGGTCGTAGATGACGTAGTTCTTGTTGTAGGCGGCCCAGTCGCTGAAGTTGCCGGTGCGGTTCAGCGCGGTCGGAACGCTGGTCACAACCGAGGCGCCCTGCGACTGGCGGTTCAGCTGGATGTCCCCGAAGTAAAAGAGTTTGTCCTTAATGATCCGGCCGCCGGCGGAGCCGCCGAACTGGTTCTGGCGGTAGGTGGCCGGGGGCAGTCCGGTGAACGGATTTGCCGCAAAGCTGGTGAAGCCGGGCGTATTCAACTGCAGATATTCAAACAGCGAGCCGTGCAGATCGTTCGTGCCCGACTTGGTCGAGTACGACGCCACGCCGCCGCCCACGTACGAAAACTCGGCGCTGAAGTTCTGCAGCGACTGCTTCACTTCCGAAACCGATTCGAACGTCGGGTTGATCACAATGATTCCGAGGATCGGGTCCTGGTTGGTGGTGCCGTCCAGTTCGTAGCCCATCGAGTCGAACAACTGGCCGTTGACCACCATCTGGACGCTGGCCTGCGGGTTTTCATCCGACGCGTGCTGCCAGCCGATCTTGGCGGAACCCGGTTCCAAAAGTTCCATCGACTGAAGGTTGCGTCCGATATTCGGCAGGTCGTTGATTTCCTTGCTGCTGAAAGTCTGCGCCACGTCTGCACGGTCGGATTGCAGCAGGGGGGCGGCAGCGGTGACTTCCACCTCGGTGGCGACGTCGCCGACGCGCATTGCGGCGTCATAACGGGCGGCTTCGTCCACGTGGACTTCCATATTGCCCGAGGCGACCTTCGAGAAGCCGGGGGCCTCTATGACTACCTTGTATGTATCCGGAATGAGCTGCGGTTTTCTATAGTTTCCGGCCGCGTCTGTAGTGACTTCAAAGGTGGTGCCTTTGTTGACGTCGGTAATTGTGACTTTTGCGTTGGCGACGACGGCTCCCGCAGGATCCGTGACAGTGCCGAAAATGCTGCCGAACACCTGTTGCGCATAAGCGGTTGTGGCGCTGGAACCCAGCGCGAGCGCTATGCCGATCAGGAGCATGCGGCGACGGTGGCTGTGCATGACTTTTCTCCTTCTCCCTTTCAAAATGGACTCTTGTAACCAGGGCGACCCAGCCCTGAAACCAAAACGAAACCGATCCGACCGTATTACGATACCCGAGTGGGTCGATTTTTGTCAATACCAATTTTGAAAAGCTGACCTGTCTTTATGGTATCTTTCGGCCACTCCGGGCGATCCCGCAGATGTCCTCCCGGGTGCCGGCAGACTTGGACGCCCGGGGCCGGGCCGTCCCGCGTGCAACACGTACGGATCAGCCGCCGGAGTATCATTGCAAACAATTGATAAGGCGGTAGTTGCGGCGGGAATGGCTTTGTTTTTGCGCAGCCGCCGAATCTTCAGCGGGGTGCGGGATTCTCCGGCCGCCGGGTCTGGAGTCTAGGCCCGATTGTCTATCGACGCGGTATGCAAAACTGATGGCGGTTGCCGGAACCGGATAAGACCGGTCCTGTCTACTTCTTCTGCCGCAGGGCCTGCACCTGTTCTGCTTCCTTCTTCGCCTTGATGCGCGCCCCTTCCGCAAAGGCGGCCTTGCTGCCCTCCGCGTCGCCCTGAATCCGAAGAACCTGTCCGATCATGTTGTACGGACCCGGGTCTTCCGGCAGAAGGCGGGCCGCCGACCGCAGCGCCTGCAGCGCACCCGGAAGATCTCCCTTCTGTTTCAGCGCCGAGCCCAGAAGATAATGGGCCTGCCCGTATTCGGGCCGCTGCGCGATGGCGGCCTGCATCTGGCGGGCTGTTTCGTCCGGGTCGCCCAACTGCCAGACCGTCATGCCCAGGGTGTAGTGTGCCTCCGGAAGATCGCCATCAAGGCGGATCGCTTCGAGGAACTCGGTCTTGGCCTCGTCGAGCTGGTCCTGTTGTTTGAGTGACAGCCCGAGGTTGTAATGCGCCACGGCCGATCCCGCGTCGATTCGGAGGGCCGCCCGGAACGACTGTTCCGCCTTCTGAAATTCACCTTTTTGCAGCCACGTGAATCCGATGTTGATCAGGGCTGCGGTGTTCTTCGGGTCGAGTTCGAGAACCTTGTTGAACTGGGCCATGGCCTGGGCCGGTTCCCGCAACTGCACCAGCATGAAACCGTAACTATTGCGCGCGGCCAGATTGGCCGAGGCCAGCTCGACGGCCTTCGCATAGGCGGCGGACGCGTCGCGGACCGCACCGGTCTGCTGCAAGGCGATTCCCAGGGTGTTCCACGCCTCGGCATTGCCCGGCTGGAGGCGCGTGGCAACTTTTAGTTCATCCACGGATTCCTGCGGATGCGACACCTCCAGAAACGCGAGTGCCAGCTTGAGCCGGTAATCAGCCGAATCGGGAGCCAGACGCACGGCGGACTGCAGCAGGGGAATGGCGCGGTTGGGGTCCTTTTCCAGCCAGTAGGTCACTCCCAGATGGAAGTAGGCGGCCGCATAGCGTCCATCCAGTTCGATGGCCCGGTCAAAACGCGTTTTGGCCTCCGCGCTGCGGCCCAGCACGGCCAGCAGGAATCCCGCCTCGTCCTGCAGTTCTGCGGAGCGGGGCTCCGCCGCGGCGGCTCGTTCGGTGAGCGCCAGCGCGCCTGCCGCGTCTCCTTTTGCCTTTAGCGCATCCGCCTGACGGCGGAGCTGCGGCACGGATTGCGCCAGCAGTCCAATGGCAGCGGGGAGGGCAAGACAAAGCAATCGGCGGAGCATTGCGCTGCCCGTCATTATACTGGGACCATGTTGGGATCCCTGCCGTTTCTCGCATTGTCCGCGCTCCTGCTTGCCGACGACCATTCCCTCGGGATCGAGCTGTACAGGCAGCGCCAATTTGCCAAGACAATTGAGGCTCTGCAGCGGGCGGTGGCGACCGAGAAGCCGGGTACCCCCGAGTACCGCGAGTCGGCCGTGGTGCTGGGTCAGAGTTACTACCTGACATCTCATTTGCCCGAGGCCGCAGCCTGGCTTCAGAAGGCCGTGGACGACGGGGCGCGCATCAACGAGGTTTATTACATGCTGGGCAACTGCTATGTCCAGCAGCGGGAGCCGGCCAGGGCCAGAGCCGCGTTCGCCGCCATGTTCGGGGTGCCCTTTGAATCCGCCGCGGCCCATTTGCTCACGGCACAGTTCATGGTGCGGGTCGAGTTCGAGGAGTTTGCGGGCAAGGAGCTGGTACGCGCTCTGGAACTGGATCCCAGGATTCCGCAGGCGCACTACCTCGTCGGGATGATGGCTATCTTCCGCAACGAGATCGACCGGGGCATCGAAGAGATGCGTCAGGAGATCGCCATAAATCCCGATTTTGCGATGGCGCATTACAAGTTGGGTGACGCCTACACGCGGCGCGAAGACTGGGACAACGCGATTCCCTCCCTGCAGCGGGCCGTCTGGCTGAATCCCGACTACAGCGGCCCCTACATCCTGCTCGGCAAGGCGTATTTCAAAAAGAAGGATCTGGGCTCGGCTGAAGGCATGCTGCGGCGGGCGATCAAGATGGATCCGGGCAACTATCAGGCGCACTACATGCTCGGGCAGGTTCTGATGCAGGCGGGCAAGACGGACGAGGGCCGGCAGATGCTGGAGGCGTCGCAGAAGCTCCGCGGGCCGGGCGACAAATAGACGGACAGAATGCGGCGCGCGCCGCGGACGGCGTGCGAGATAATTTGTCATATGCGGCTTTCTGTGCGGCTGTTCGGTGTCCTTGTGCCTTTCTTGCTCCTGCCGGCTTTGCCCGCGCAGAAGCGCGCGTTCGATGTGGACGCGCTGCTGCGCATCCAGAGGCTCTCGGATCCGCAAATTTCGCCGGACGGCAAGTCCGTGGCTTTTGCCGTGTCCGTGCCGGACGTTGCCGGTAACAAGAGCCAGCGTTCGATTTGGTCCGTGCCGATCGAAGGCGGTTCTCCCCGCAAGCTGGTTGACGGTGCCGATCGTCCGCGCTGGTCTCCGGACGGCAAGTTGATCTACTACGGCTCCGGCGGCCAGATCTGGGCGGTGTCTCCGGACGGCGCCAATCCGCGTCAGATCACCCGGCTCTCCACCGGCGCTTCGGACCATGTGGTCTCGCCCGACGGGAAAATGCTCGTCGTTCATGGAGACGTGTATCCCTCCTGTGCGACAGCCGACGGCACGCTGAACGACGTCTGCAACGCCGCTCTGGCCGAGGAAGAGAAGAACAGCAAGGTCGGCGCACGTGTGATCACCGGACTGCTCTACCGGCACTGGACCGCGTGGCAGGGCAAGACCCGCAGCCATCTGCTGGCCGTTCCGGTGGCCGGCGGCAAGGTGCTGGATCTTACTCCCGGCGACCGGGATGTGCCCCCGTTCTCGCTCGGCGGACCCGACGACTACGCAATTTCCCCCGACAGCGGCGAGGTCGCTTTTTCCATGAACGCCGATGCTGTCGTCGCGACCAGCACCAATACCGACATTTATGTCGTGCAAATGGCCGGCGGAGCCCCTCAGCGTATTACTTCCAACCCCGGGGCGGACAGTTCACCGCTCTACTCTCCCGACGGGCGCTTTCTCGCTTATCGGTCCCAGGCCCGGGCCGGCTATGAGAGTGACAAGTGGCGTCTCGTCGTGATGGATCGTGCGACCGGGAAGCAGACGATGCCGACCGACGCTCTCGACCTCTCGGTCAACAGCTTTGTCTGGTCACCGGACTCCAGCCGGCTGGCGTTCGGCGTCGTGGACCGGGGGCGTCAGGCGATCCGCTTTGTCGGCCGGGACGGCGGCGGCGTGCTCGTGGCGGTCAACGGGGACGCGACGCTTGATGACGTCCAGTTCACCCCCGATGGCAAAACCATGGTGTTCACAAGCCAGAGTGGAAGCGCGCCGGTTGAGATTTGCCGGAATTCCAGCGGTGGCAAGGTCGTGCCGCTCACCCACTTGAACGATGCCCTGCTCGGCGACTACCAGCTCACGCCCTATGAGGAGTTCAAAGTCACACGCGAGGACGGCACGCAAATCCAAAGTTTTGTGGTGAAGCCTCCCGATTTCGATCCGAAGAAAAAATACCCGATGCTGCTGCAAATTCACGGCGGTCCTCAGGGCGAGTGGGGCGAAAGCTGGACCTACCGCTGGAATGCCCAGGTTTTCGCCGCTGCCGGATATGTGGTGGTGCTGGCCAATCCGCGCGGTTCCATCGGATACGGCCAAAAATTCACAGACGATATCAATCTGGACTGGGGCGGTAAGCCTTATGACGACCTGATGGCAGTTACCGACTACGCCTCCAAGCTTCCTTATGTCGACGCGTCCCGGATGGCAGCCGCCGGGGGATCGTACGGCGGCTACATGGCCAACTGGCTTGAGGGCCACACCGACCGCTTCAAATGCCTGATTTCACACGCCGGCGTCTACGATTTGCGCGCCGAGGCGGAGGCGACCGATGAGCTCTGGTTCCCCCTGTGGGAGTTCGGCGGCATGCCCTGGGACAACCCTGAAGTCTATGACCGGTGGTCGCCCAGCAAGTTCGTCAAGGAGTTCAAGACGCCGATGCTGGTGATCCACGGCGAGCTCGATTTCCGCATCCCCTACACACAGGGGCTGCAGCTCTATACGG
>Ga0007854_10002442_pt1 | contig 11531 bp, 10 predicted proteins | sample CryBogCBH12Aug08_FD_60382 | JGI IMG/M metagenome (GOLD analysis project Ga0007854, IMG submission 60382) | Freshwater microbial communities from Crystal Bog, Wisconsin, USA - CBH12Aug08 | ecosystem: Environmental > Aquatic > Freshwater > Lake | place: Crystal Bog, Wisconsin, USA | collected... | reverse complement strand
TGGCACGCTCGCACTCGTGTTTTCCAGATCGATTAGCACGGCCACAAACTCATCGCCTCCGAGTCGGGCCAATGTGTCACCCTCGCGCAGCATGTGCTTCATGCGCTGCGCCAGCGTAATCAGGACATGATCGCCCGCGTCATGCCCGTGGCCGTCATTGATCTCTTTGAACCCGTCTAAATCCAGATAGACGACTGCCAGCAACTGACCGCGCCTTTGCGTCTGTGCCATTGCCTGCTGCAACCGGTCAGAAAGCAGCACACGGTTGGGCAGACCCGTCAGTGCATCAAAGTGCGCGATACGTTCCAACTGGCTTTGGTGCTCCTTGATGGCGCTAATGTCGGAAAATAGAGCTATATATTGTTGCGCTTTGCCTCGCTCGTCCCGCATGGCGCTAATGGTTAGCAGTTCGGCAAAGACCTCGCCGTTCTTGCGCCGGTTCCAGATTTCGCCGCTCCAGTGACCTTCTGCGGCCAGAGCATTCCACATCGATTCATAAAATGTTTTTTCCTGACGGCCAGAGTTCAGAATGCGCGGGTTCTTTCCCAACACCTCCTCGAGGCTGTAGCCGGTTATGCGGGTGAACGCCTCGTTAACATCGACGATAGTTCCCCAGGCATCGGTAATGATGATGCCTTCACGGGCATAGCTAAAAACGCGCGCAGCAAGTTTGATCTTTTCTTCTTCCTGCTTTCGCCGGGTAATGTCGGTGTGCATGATGACCGCCCCAGCGTTGGCGTCCCTGCCCAAGGGCATGACGGTCATGTGAAACCAGCGCTGTTGACTGGGTGTGTCGCAAGGGTATTCAAAGTTGAAACTCGGTGAATTTCCTTCCAACACCGCTCGAATGCCGTGGTGCGCATCAAGAACCCCAACCTCGTCAGCGCCGACGTCTACCCTACAGGCGTCAAGATAATTCGTACCGACGTCCTTACGGGGTGTCGATTTTCCCGATTCCGGGCTATTTTCCAACGCAAATTTAACCCACCGGTCATTGACCGACAGAATGACTCCGCTGTGATCGACAACGGCAATTTCAGCATCCATCGAATTCAGGACGATGTCCTTAAACGCCTCACTTGCCTTGAGCGCTTCCTCCCTTTGCGCATATTTCTCCAGCAAGATGTTGAAGCCGCTTATTAGCTCTCCTATTTCGTCATCACGCGATATAGGTAGTTTCTGAATCGGGTGATCCGCATTCGACCTGATTGCAATCTCCCGACTGGCCGCAAGCATTGGCCCGAACTGCTGCTGCATCATGCGACTGATTAACCACCAAGTGAGCGCACCTGCGAGTAGCGAAACGAATAGGGTACTTATAAAAATGCGCCCCAGCATTCTGTCGATGGGTGCAAATGCCTCACTCACTGGCAACGTAGCGACCAATAACCAGTTTGCCGAAGGTATACGTTTGGCGGCCGACAACTCCATAATCCCGCGTGAGCTGACCGCAGTGCCAAAGCCCTCGTAGCCTTTCACGTATCGGTCATGCATCGGGTTGATTCCCGGAGCCGGCGCCGGCTGCATGACCCGCGTTTTGTCGGATGCCGTAACCGTGAGATTGTGCTGTAGTGCAAAAAGCAAATAGCCGCCGCTCTTGCCATAGTGATATTCCGTAATCTGGTCCAGAAAACTGGGCTTGTTCAGATTTATCGTTCCTACAATGACTCCGATTACTTTTGCATTTGCGTCAAATATGGGCGCGGCGATGCTAAATATAGGCGCTCCCAACTTCTTGCCCATGATGGGGCGCCCTATGATCGTCTTGCCATTTTTCAGCGGATTGGAAACGGATTCGCGGTCCATGTAATTGGTGCCGATTCGCCCCGCTGAAGTCGGGACGTCGGCTATCGCGGTGCCATCTGTTCGAGTTATAAAAGCACCGCCATTGAACAGAAGCTGCAATAGAGGTCGCTGCTCGAGCAAAGTTTGCAATGCCCCCGGATTTGCCAGTACTTTTGGTCCAATTTCTTTTGCAATGGTTTCAAGCGCCTGCATACGATCGCTCAGCCGACCATCAATTTCGCGGGCTATTCCGGATACCGCGGAGTACTCCTGCTCGCCCAGGACATACTGCATGTCCTGTCTCAATAGCTCGCTGGCAATGAAAGCCACCGCCCAGATACTGACGACAAATAGCGCCAGAGTGGAAAGTGCAACTCGGGTTTTGAGTGAGCGCCACTGAATGCGTTTCAGAGTCTTTACGGCCACGAGGTCTCCACAACCTTACCAGTACGCTACCCGCGTTGGGCAAGGTACTCCAACTATGATAGTTTTCTGTCGCCCCTCTTTAGAGCGGGGCACATATGCATCCCCACAAATGTAGCCCTGATTGTTTGTCATCGATCACAGTAAACACCCTAATCATTGCTGTCAGGAGGTATTCGCCCTTATACCGTCGCAAAGCGAAAGGGGGCGGCCGGATGCGCCGCTACGATGCTACGGAAAACGGCTGCGTTGTCGATTCGATGCATTCAACCCTATCTCGTCCAGCAGCTTTTGCCTGATACATTGCCGCATCCGCCCGTCGAATAATGTCAGCGGCACTGCCATCATGCGCGTTGAATAGCACTGCGCCTATGCTTGCTGTGCAATGGTGCTCTACGGTAATAGATTCCAATCCATCCCTTCGAATTTCAAGCAGGTAAGGCACTGCCAGGGCCGCACGGATTTTCTCAGCAACGACGCCGGCCTGGACAGTGGATTCGGCTTTATCAACAACGAGTTCGCTTAACACGACTGCGAACTCATCGCCGCCGAATCTGGCAACCGTATCTACTTCACGAACGCGCCCCTCAATACGTCGGGATACTTCCCTTAATAACAAATCTCCCGCGTCATGACCGTGTGCATCGTTGAGGGCCTTGAAATTATCCAGGTCCAGAAATAGCAGGGCGGCAAAGCGGCCACTGCGTTTGACAGCCGCCTTGGCATGCTCCAGGCGGTCATTCAGCAGACTCCGATTGGGCAACCCCGTCAATCCATCGTGAAATGCCAAATGCTGTACTTTCTCTATCATCTGTTTACGTTCAATAGCGATGCTCGCTAGTCGTGCAGATTGTTCGATGATGTGTATGTCGGAAGGTGTCGGGCTATTTTTTGTATGGTGATAAATAGCAAATGTACCGAGCACTTTTTGTGATGCAGACAGAATAGGCTGTGACCAGCAGGCACCCAACTGGGCTGTCAACGCTATTTCTTTGAAAGCCGCCCAATAGGGGTGAGTCGCGATGTCCACGACAATCATGCGCTCCCCCGTGAACGCGGCGGTTCCACACGAGCCAACGCCCATACCTATTTCAACACCCTCTATCGCTGCGTTGTAAAAAGCTGGAAGGCTGGGCGCTATGCCATTGCAAAGACTTCTGCCCTCGTCGTCCAATAACAGAATACTGCACAACATTTCCGGCTTGATTTGCTCGACCCCCTGCACGATGGCCTGCAGAATTACGGTAAGTGGTGCATCACCTGCAAGCAACTCCAAAGTTACGCTGCGAAACTGCTCATAACGTTCTGCTTGCTTTCGCTGAGTAATGTCGTGGCCAATTCCCAGAACCCCGATCAGGCTACCCTTGGCATCCAAAACTGGCGTTTTTGTGGTTTCCAATAATTCACGGTGTCCATCGTCTGCAAAAGTGACCCATTCCTCGTTGATGCAGGGACTGCCACTGGCCATCGCAATACGGTCATTTTCCCGGAATGAATCGGCAAATTCCTTGCTTACAAAATCGTAATCCGTACGTCCGACAATATTCTGCTCTGTGGCGCCGAAGAATTTCTCAAAGCGATGATTGCATGCGAGATAGCGGCCTTCAGAATCCTTGAGCCAAACCAGGTCTGGAATTGCATGTATCAGGGTCCGAAGGCTGCTTTCGGTGTATGCGGCTGATGTGCCGACTCGGTTCGCAGATCCATCACTGGCCAGGTCTGACAAGGATGTGTGATATTCACCGCAGATGCCAATGCTTGCAGCTGACATAAAATTTCCAACTCATTGTTCTAAATATTGCCATATTGGCGAACAAACAATCCTCGTATTTCCCTCTGGGGAGATACTGCTTGGGTCGGAAACGTTGCATGTTGCAATCTGGTCCAACTCCCCCAAAAAATTCTTCTTTTTACCTACTGTAAGGCCATGACAGTTTCCGACGTGTGACAGACTAATCTGGTCGCCATTTTGGCGTATTTATTCAGCTTATAGACCATCTCGGAATTTGTCAACATTAAATCCTGAGGATTACTCGGCATGGTCTACCGCCTCTGACCAGATTAATGCACTTGGCGGTATGATTTGCGCTGTGCCGCCCAACTCCAACATCCCAAAAACCTTCATCAAGTTCATCAACCTGGTTGAGGCTGTTCGTCAAAAAGACCGCTTGTTCGCGCTCGACCCCGTCGATGAACGCTTGCTAAACAGTTTTGCAGCGGTTTGGGGTACTGGGCAATTTTTGACGGCCTCTGAAGCGTCAATGGTTGTCCCTGATGTTGCGCCCCGGAGTGTTCAGCGCCGCGTGGCTGCCTTGTTGGAGAAGGGGATGCTGCGTATCGAGAGCGATGCAAGTGACAGTCGCATCAAGTATATTTTTCCGACGGACAAGACCAATGAGTATTTTGCAGAACTTGCAAAATGCTTCGCGCAGGCGAAACGGAAATAACGTTATTAACCGCCACCTGTAAGTTGTATGCGTTCTTTCCTGGAAAAGTTGGCTATTGGTTGCACATCGTTCTTTTTGTTTGTTGTCTCTTTCAACGTCAACGAACTCTTCGATAGCATTGCCCTGTATATGACGGGTATTAGTCTGGTGTTCATGCCCGCTGTTTTCAAGTTGCTTTGCTTACTGGTTGGAGGGGATGCTGCAGCAATTGGGTTGCTGCTATCCAGCGTCTATCTCAGCATGCGGATCTGGAACGATACGTCTGTCATTCAGATGGTGTATTTCGCATTTGCCGGTGTGGGGTCCTACTACTTTATGGTGCTGGCGGTGAAAAAAGTCATGCACATTGACGACATGCTTGGCAACCTGCGTTATTTGCATATTCTCGTTCTGTCGTCAACGGCCAGCATTCTCAACGGGGTTGTACATAACATCGTGTATGTCTGGCAAGACAAGGGGAAGACGGAGGATTTCTTCGCACACGCAGCGGCAATGGTGTTGGGAGATTTTTTGGGTTGTTTTATTGTCATCGCGGTGTTTAACGTCTGCATCGACCTGGGATTTAAACTAATGAACAGAGTGCGCAGCAACGGTTAAAGTTGCTGCCCTGTGGTCTTGAGTGCTACGTCATTTGTTATCCGCAACGGCCTTCCAGTCCCGGAACACGTCAATATCAAGTCCATCCGGATAGAACAGGTAACCTGGCGCGTGCCCTGTTTTGTCTGTAACTCCGTATTGCCAAGCAATTTGACGGGTATCCCGGTCAATTACCAGCACCCGGTGACGATGGTCGTCGTTCAGGATAACGTTACCGTTCGGAAGTTCAATTGCCAGAGACGGATGATCCAGCATTCCTTCTCCCGACTTGATAAAGTACTCCCACACCACCTTTCGTGTTTCAGGATTAAATATCACTACTCTGCCGGGCTTTGAGAAATCGGCCACGATTACATTGCCATCCCGAGTCGGATAAGCGTCGGAGGGATAGCGGACGTGGGGGGCCTGTACAGCCCAGACGACTTTTCCGCTACGCGTCACGCGTGAGATCCAGGATCCGCGAATTTCCGTAATCATCACGTCACCGTTATCCAGTGGGGTCGATCCATTGGGAAGATCCAGATATTTTGGGGGGTCGTGCCGGCAGCTGCCGGGCTGGCCCCACTGATCCAGTACCTTTGCCGTCTTGGGGTCAATAAAAAGTATGCGGCAGTTGCGTATGTCTGCGGTAAGTATCGTGCCGTCAGCTAACAAATGCGCGTCGTCGGGAAAGCTGAAAAACCCCTCTCCGGAACCCTTTGTGTCGGGAACGCCGTATGACCATTCCAATTGGCGCTTGTCGTAATCAATGATATGAATATCGTAGTTGTCCTCTTCATTGACCATCAGCTTTTTACCGTCGGGTGAGAAAAAGACATCGTCATTTCCACGATAGGCTTTTAAAGTAGGAGTATCGAACTCCCAGACAATTTTTTTGTTGGGTGCCACCTCAATCAGACGGTTGTTACGCCGGTCCGCAATGACGATCGGATACGGCAGGGGCTTGCCCCAAGACGCAACCGGGTGCTCCCGGCTTCCAGTAACGGGCGGAATCGGTGGCAACTTCACGCCACTGGAAACAGCCCCGGCACCCATCATTTCAGCGGTTACCTGAATGGGCTGTCCGGCCTCTTTTACTGCGGGTGTATTTGTTTCAGGGCCCGTGGCGCATGCGAAACCAGAAAACAGGCAAATAAATAAAGCAAACGCCATACTGCGTGGCTTGGTGGAGAAACTCATGTTTACGCGCTCACAAAGGTTTGATGAAATCCTCGAGCAGCGTATGGTTTATTGCCGATCTTCGTTTGACTCGCCTCAACAAAGTTGAAGCTTTCTGGCGGGAGGTAGTCTGTTGAAACAATTTGCTGTCTGGATTGCTGAACGTGGTCGTGTTAGGCTGTTCGTTATGTGTACTATTTGCAACGGTGTTGAGCAACACAAAGGGCAAACACGCCGCAGTTTTGGGGCCGCGCTTGCAGGTCTCTGCGCCACCGCGTCAACTTACGGCGCCAGTTTGTGTGAAACCGGGCGGCGGCAGTCGCCCATAGATATTGTTAATACCAGTCGGCAGCCTCTTCCAGCTTTGGTATTCGATTACCACCAGACACCCCTTAAATTGGCCAACGACGGCAGCACGGTGCGTGTACGTATTGCAAATGACTGCACTCTGCAAATTGACGCACAGGTTTATTCTCTTTATCAGTTCCATTTTCATACGCCGGGAGGCGAAGCTATTGCTGGAAAATCTTTTCCGATGGTGGCGCATTTATTGCACAAAAGCAGGCAAGGGCAATTGGTCGCTGTGGCGGTGCATTTAAAAGTAGGCGCTCACAGCGACCTGATAGAACTTTTGCTGGGAAATATGCCGGTGGTTGCAAAGGCCGACCACGCGGTTGCTGGCCTGCAAGTGAATGCCTCTGCATTGCTGCCTGCCCAACGTGGCTATTACCGCTATACGGGTTCGCTCACCGCAGAACCCTGTACCGAGGGAGTGGACTGGATTGTGCTGAAGCAACCCATAGAACTTTCCTCTGAACAGTTGGCCCGTTACAAGCATATTTTTCCTGACAATATGCGCAACGTACAGCCAGTGAACCAGCGGGTCGTCCTTGAAAGCGATTAGAAAATTGGATTTGTCTATCTTCCTGAAACCCACACCGCAACGACCCGGAACCATTCCAACTTCTATACAGGTATAAAAAAATGCCCCGTTTCGCTGCAAACCTCTCCCTGCTCTACAACGAATACGATTTTCTGGACCGTTTTGCTGCAGCGGCCAAAGACGGCTTTACGGCCATTGAATACCTTTTTCCATACGACTTTGCGGCCGCTGACATTGCACAGCGCCTGCAGGACAACGGCCTGCAGCAGGTGCTGTTTAATGCGCCGCCGGGCGACTGGAACGCGGGCGAACGCGGCCTTGCGTGCCTACCGGGGCGCGAGGCAGAATTTCGCGACGGTTTCATGCGCGCGCTGGGCTATGCCAAGATACTGGATTGCCCGCGTATTCACGTGATGGCCGGATTGGTGCCAGCAAATGCGGAACCTGCCACATTGCGCGCTACGTATCTTTCTAACCTGTCGTGGGCGGCCCGTGCAGCGACATCCGCCGGGTGCGATGTGCTGATCGAGCCTATCAATACCCGAGACATTCCTGGTTACTACCTGAACCGCCAGGGCGTGGCGCACACCATCGTCCACGACATCGGCGTTTCAAATCTCAAGGTGCAGATGGACCTGTACCACTGCCAGATTGTGGAAGGCGATCTGGCGATGAAGTTGCGCCAGTACCTGCCTTCCGGGAACGTGGGGCACATTCAGATCGCCGGAGTTCCACAGCGCCATGAGCCTGATCTCGGTGAAATCAATTACGACTATTTGTTTGCCTTGATAGACGAACTGTGCTATCCGGGTTGGATTGGTTGCGAATACCGTCCAGCCATAAAGGAAGCGGGTGGGACATCCGCCGGGCTAGGCTGGATCAAACCTTATGTGACAGGCCTTTCAATGCAGACTTGATATTCGTCCACTGCCCCTGGGTGTCGCGCAGGAAAGTGCCCCGTGATTTGGCAGTTGGTAATCGCATCGTCGACATGCTCAGGGCAAGGCAAGGCAAGGCAGGGCAGGGCAGGGCAGGGCAGGGCATCATCTATTCACACCAAGCCGTTCGCGCTGCAATGACTCCTCAATGAGAGCATGTGTTGAATTTAAATATTGAACAACCTGTCAAATCATAAAACCGCGTTTCAAAGCTACTACAGTCGCCGCAGGTAACGGTTATTTGCAAGCAACTTTTATCTAACGAATGCCATTGCGGTTGTTGTGCGCTACTGGAAATTACATGCGAGCCGCACTTTTTGCAAACATCTTCGGCCAATTTGCAAGAAAAATGCGAAGGTACAAATCCCCATGTTTCCCCTTTACGCAAAAAAGTAGTAATTCCACTCAACGTGAAGCTGTCAGACCAGACTGATTCGCATTTCGGGCAAACTATTAACCCCCACTCTGCGATGCTTACCCCATTTCGCTGTGCCGCTATATGCCTGTCTCCCGAGAAGTGCGAAAAAGGGATGGATTGCCTGTGACCGCAAACCGGACACATTTTTCCATGACCATTTGTATATATTTCGGAGATTGTTTCATCAATTCCCACGCTGAAGTCCAGGTCCAGTCTGTCCATTTCGTTGAAGAGATCTCTTGTGATTGAGCGTGTTTCTTCGGCGTACGCTTGCAGCGTACTATATGGAATCCTTTCCCTCGAAAAAAACTTCATGCTTGTTATTAGAGCAGCGGGTGATGCCAATAGGTAAAAAATTAATACAACAAAAAACAAAAATATTGACAACGTCAATGACATATCACTGAAGACAATATATAAAATAAAAACTGCAATTAATAGTATTCGTATGCTCAGCTTGATAATTCTGTTGGAATAATATATTTTCTTATGTGAATTTTCGGCGGTGTTATTGCGCTCAAGTGCGGATGCACGTTTATTCTGTATCTGGGCCAATTCTTTTATGAATCGCCCTAAGCCGCCAGTGATTTTGTCTGACGGATTTTCTTTCCTGTTCATACATCCCCCGCTTTGGTCTTTTTTACAGTTTTCTTTAATAAAACATGGCGAACTCTGTTTGATGGCGTGATTTTTAACCAGTCACACTTTCGCGGAAACTGTGGGTTTCCACATGCTGAGCGCAGTTGATCCGGTTATTGCCTGTCCGTAGATTTACGTATTGAAAGGTGCAGATTTCCACACTGTCACCGTCCCCCGGAAGCGGGCATACTCTTCCCGTTGCCAGTAGCCAACCATGTTGTAGTTCTGGCATAGCAACAGACAATCGAGTCACATCATCCGGGATTAGCACTCTATAAAAATGCGCAATCAATTCGGCTTCCTATTCTCATTAAGAGCGGATGAAATACGGGCTGAGTTTCGAAGGGCGCGACCAACGGAACAATGGATTGAGGTGTTCATTGATGTGTTGCAGGTCGAATGCGGTTTGAATTTTGAGTCCAGATCGGAAATGCGGGATTTTCTGCTCGAGCAACCAATCCTCGACAATCTGGTCGATCAAATGGTGGGCGTGCTGAGGGAAGAACCACCGGACGTCTGGGGCTTTCCCAGGCATCTTGTCAGGCACCTCGAATTCTGGAATCTGGAACTTGATATCAGGGCACAGTGGATTGCCTTGGCGAAGGAGTCAGATCAAAGTTTTGTTGATGTTTCGGCTGCGAATTTGTACGCCCTATTCAACGGCGAATTGCCCCAAAGCGCAACGGCAAGTCGGATATCAGAACGTCGATACCCAAAATTTATTGATTTGAATCTTGCTGTGCAGCGCTACTGGATCGCCATGGTTCGGCACAGCGCTAAACCGTGGAGGTTTTTTCCAAATCGCCATCCGACGGAGCAACGGATTCGATTGTCGCTCGCGGCTTGTTTGCATTTGGAGCACGATGGCGTCGAGCCAAAATCAAGCGATTATCAATTCGACTCAGACTATTGCATCCCGGGATTTGAGGACCTGGAACCCTCTGTGCAACAACAATGGATGGATTTGGTTGATGATTTTTATTTGATTATGTTGCCCTTAAATCTGTTGCAAGTAGGGCCATATCCATATAGCTTGCCTGTACATTTGCACAAAGAGCGTTTGTCGCTCGCCGCGCAATCGTATTATGAAAACAAGGGCGTAATGCCGAAGCGGCAAACAGCTTGGCCGCTCTTGGAACATCCCTACCGCAATCAATTGCCAGACCTCCGGCGTCAATGTGTAGTGATGGCACGAGCGCAGGTCCCAAATGGCGTGGAAAAAGAGATCTGGGACCTTGCCGAGATAATTTTTTACGAATACACAGGCTTGATTATTATTCGAAAAACTTGAATTTATCAGTTGCCCGTCTGCATGAAACGGAAATGGGCCCACAAAACTGCCACTGACCACCAGTTGACCAGTTGACCGGTTATGAGGTTTATCGATTCCGCAGGGCGCAGACTAATTACCGTGCAGCATTTACAAGATGTGCGGCCAATTTCGTGTCATAGACACGGATATGAACCAATAACCAATCCGATAGAAAATCTTCCAGTTCCTTGTGATCTAACTGATTACCCGCAATATTGACGGCAATCTCGTTGAGCCGACGGATAAGGTCATTGTGCTGTTGTATATGTGCTTCGGTTGCCGGGTACGTAATTTCACGCATGAGAGACTCTTCGTGGCCGAAATGCTCTCGCGTGTATTTGTATAACTCCATGGCCCCTGCGGTAAGACTTGCCTTGTCAGTAGCCGAAAGGAACACATTGGCCTTGCTGAATAGCTCCTGATGTTCTGCATCAATAACCTCATGGCCAACTTTGTATAGGTCTTTCCAAGGAATCGCCATTGGGTTGCTCCAATGAAGTTAAATACTTGTTATCCCTGAAGCGCGATTGTAGGCTCAGACTCTGCCATAGTGCAAAATGGGTGGCACCATGGGGCTATCTGACAAATGTCAAATGAAGGACAGACAGATGAGCCTAAGCTCACCACCAATTTAAAGGGGCATGCTGTGAATATATACATTAATAGAACGCTAAGCGCAGCTTTGGCTGCGTTGTTGGCGGCATGTGGCGGCGGTTCGTCGGACTCGCCAGTCTCGCCAGCCTCATCGTTTTCGGTGGGAGGCTCGGTAAGCCAGTTGACCGCCCTGAAGTCTCTGGTCTTGTCAAATAATGGTGGCGACAACGTGACCGTGAGCGCGAACAGCACATTCACATTCCCGACAAAAGTTGCATCAGGTTCCAGTTACGCAGTGACCGTTAGCACACAGCCCGTGGGCATGACCTGCAGCGTT
>Ga0007854_10002439_pt1 | contig 11538 bp, 9 predicted proteins | sample CryBogCBH12Aug08_FD_60382 | JGI IMG/M metagenome (GOLD analysis project Ga0007854, IMG submission 60382) | Freshwater microbial communities from Crystal Bog, Wisconsin, USA - CBH12Aug08 | ecosystem: Environmental > Aquatic > Freshwater > Lake | place: Crystal Bog, Wisconsin, USA | collected... | reverse complement strand
ACTACCGCAAGCGGTGGTGCGAGTTGATAAACTCGGAGTGCCATGACTATCAGCCACCTGCAAAAGACCATTGAGCGGTACTTTTCCGCTGGACCTGCCGCAATCGGCGACGCCTCCGCAATGACCGCATTTCTGACCCTGCGCGCTGCCATTGAAAGCGGCGAAGTGCGGGCAGCCTCACCTGATCCGGGCTCGCCGACGGGCTGGAAGGTAAATGCCTGGGTAAAACAGGGAATTCTTCTGGGTTTCCGCCTGGGGGCTTTGGAAGAGCTGCCCGGCGGGGGGCTCTCATTTGTCGACAAGCACACCTATCCGGTGAGGCACTTCGGTTCGGGTGATGGCGTGCGAGTGGTTCCGGGCGGCTCATCCATTCGGGCGGGATCGTATGTGGCACGTGGCGTGGTGTGCATGCCACCGATGTACATCAACGCGGGAGCGTACGTGGATGAAGGCACCATGGTGGACTCGCACGCGCTGGTAGGCTCCTGCGCGCAGATTGGCAAGCGGGTTCACCTGAGCGCAGCGGCGCAGATTGGCGGCGTGCTGGAGCCGGTAAATGCCAGCCCGGTGGTGATTGAAGACGACGTGCTAGTGGGCGGCAACTGCGGCGTTTACGAGGGCACCATTGTGCGCAAGGGTGCGGTGCTGGCCTCGGGAACCATTCTGACGCGGGGCACGCCGGTGTTCGACCTGGTGAGCGGAGAGGTGCTGCGTGCGACCGACGAGCTGCCGTTGATTATCCCCGCGGAGGCCGTGGTGGTGCCGGGGGCACGCGCGGTAACCAAGGGCAAAGGGCAGGAGTGGGGCCTGAGCCTGTACGCGGCAGTGATTGTGAAATACCGCGACGACAAGACCAGCCTGAGCACCACGCTGGAAGACCTGCTGCGGTAGTTTCCTGAATATGTCGCCGGGGACTGCATGGGTGCGCGCTATCCCACCCATGCAGCACCGAGCGCGCGTTGGGTGGGCAGCTAAAAATTCATGCTTCCGCCACCGAAGGGGGGATGCCCCTTTACATTTGGGTCATAGGCATGGAGCGCTGCCAGCTTCTCCTTGGGCACGAATGAATCCCAGGACGTAATCGGCTCCGGAATTGGCAGCGACTTCTCTGTTTCAAAATGCAATGTGACAATCTGCTGCGGCTGAACCGGGATGGAGTAGACGCCAGCGCCGGAGAGCGTGGATTTGCGCCTTCCCATGAGGTCAGTCAAGTGGACCTTGCCGTGCGGCAACGTGAGCTTGACGGTGGCGGTGCCGGGCACTCCGAGCGACTCAGCGAAGCGTAGCTCGATGTGGCCTTCTTCGCGGCGTACCGCCTCAACAATGATGTTGGCGGAGGTCTGAAGGAAAGACTGGAAGGGCTGTGCCGCAGACTGCGGGATGATGATGGGCGGCTGGTTATACTCCCACGCGGCGCGCGGAATTGCTGCCTGCTGCCATGGCTCCTGGTGGGGCAGCAGGGCATAGCAGAGCTGGTGATTGCCTTTGCCGGTGGTCCAGAGGTTGTCGAATTTGTGGTACTGATCCACGGCGTTGAAGAGGTAAACGATGGGCGTGTTCCCGGTGATTTCGCGGCCGGTGAGTCCGCGGTCGAGCAGGGCAACGCCCCCGCCGCCCGAGAGTTCAAAGTCCATCCAGCGCAGGGCGGGAACAATGCCCTTGTTCCACCCGTGCAGGTCGGGGTTGGGCCTGGCCCAGCCGCTGTGCGCAAAGCCGTAGGGGATGCCTCGCCGCACTTCCGTTACCTCCTCTGCGAGGGGGAACTCGGCAACGACAACGGTGTAGTCGGGAATGTCGTTGATCTCAGTCTCAAAGTCGATGCGCGGATGCTGGTTGTAAAAGCGCATGCGGCGGAAGAGCTTGCCGCCGCCATAGAAGCTGCTGATGGCCTCGACGGTTGTGGCAACGGGGCCGCGAAAGACACGCAGCGTGGATGGCTGATCGCTGGACGAAGCTATCGTAGCCCTGCCGGCGCGCGGCGCCATATAGTCGCCGGGGTTGTCTTGTTTCTTCAAGGGTCGCTCGGCCACAATCACATTGGCCGGAGCAGCAAGCAACTCACGGCCAGAAGGCTTGAGCTTGAGGCTTGCAAGCGCGCCTGACCTGGTGTCGATCCGCGCGATATAGTACGTGGTCTCGATGGCGGCGGCGTCAACGGGCTGCGGAATGGTGGCAGGCGAAGCGGATAGCTTGAGGCCACCGACGCTGAAGGACGGAAAGCTGGGGCTGCACAGCACCGTGCCGTCCGGGAGCGCCTCGCAGGCGACCCCTTCAAGCGATTTGCCCTCAGGAAGTGCAAGAGCGACGGGGGCAGTGCGCTTCCAGTTGAGCGGGTTGAAGAGGCCAATGCCGTCGCCATGCCGCAAAAGGGAATGGCCTGCGCCTTCAAGCAAACCGGCAGTGGTGCGGCCTACCCAGTCGAAGCGGTCGCGCACGTCCCAGGAACTGTCGCTGACAAAGACCATGCCGCCGGCTGAGCCCCAGAGCGTGTTGCGGTCCATATTGAGGAGCATCAGAATCCACGCCTCGTAGGCAGCCTTGGCCGGGTAACTGTAAGAGCCGCGGAGGCTGGCGATGGTGGAGAGCATCTCGGCAGCTTGAAGCGCATGTTCGCCGCTGCGGTAGCGGGTTTTAACCTCGGGGCACTCAATCCAGAAGGCGTCGAAGTCGTAAGCCGTGCCGTTGTGAGTCGTTGGAATCTGGATATTCCCGGAGCGGATGCCGGGCAGCACCGCGTCCACATATTTGCTCAGGGTGCAGAACTGAATCTTGCTGCCGGAGTGCAGCGCAGACCACTGATCAAGCAGCTTGGCGGGATACTCCTTTACTGTTGGCGCGCAGGAGTAATCGTCACCGCCACCGAGTACCAGAACGGGCGCTCCCGCCGGTGTGCGGGCATCCTTGCTTTCGAAGAACTCCTCCAGCTTTTCCAACTCAGTGGTCGAGAGCGGCTGCTTGCTTGAGAAGATGGGCTGGGCCTCGCTGTAGTGGCCGGGGCTGAGGGTCAGCACCTTTGAGCCATCGGGGGAGACAGACCAGTACATGGTTTTGCCGGTGGGGTTCTTGCGCGTGTAGATCATTGCGTCCAGGCCGAGGCCGCTGACGATCTGCGCCATCTGCTCGTGGGTGCCACAGACATCGATGGTCCATGCGTAGCGCGGCTTGAGGCCGAAGACCTGGTTATACCAGCGGAGACCGAGCACACCCATGCGCACCAGCGCCTCGCCGCCAGACAGATTGATGGTGGGCTCAAGGAACATGCCGTTGACCAGTTCGACGCGCTTTTCGCCGATGCGCTGCTTCAGCTCCGCGATGCGCTCGGGGCGGAAGTTCATGATGGCGATAATGTTGTTGATCTCTGACATCACGAAGGCGTATTGCGGGTCCTCAGCGACGCGATCAAGATGGGTGAGATAACTGTTTGCGCAGTAGACGCGCTCTCTTGAAAACGTAGTGAGCCAGCCGCAACTGGCGGGATGGAAGTTGGGAACGATGTAGACCTCGCGCTGCGTGGCGGCGGATATTGTGCCTTTGGATGCGGCAATCCGGGTTCCGGCAGTTGCGGCGAGCAATTCAAGAAAGCGGCGTCTGTTCATGGGATCCTTTCAGCAGGCACTGGCGTGCGAAACCGGCGACCCGATTTGGATTCAGTCGCTTGTCTGGAGAAGTGTAACGCGCGGCGGGGCGGTAGTGCAGGATGGATTGTGTGATGTCTCACCCTTATTGCCAGAGCCAGGGCGAAAGGGTGAGACAGGACGCATTGCCGAGAGTAGGTTTGCCGCTGCTCTCAGCTAAAGCCAAGAACGGGGTGGGGGATATACGGCTCTTCGAGAGATGCGATCTCCTTCTTGGTGAGGTGGACGGAAAGGGCAGCCACGGCGTCACCAAGATGATGGGGCTTGCTGGCTCCCACGATGGGCGCGGTAACGGCATGCTTGCCGAGAAGCCATGCCAGGGCAAGCTGGGCGCGTGGAACCGCGCGCTGATCAGAGAGTTCGCCGAGGCGGTCGACGACCTTGTGGTCGGCTTCTTCAGTGCGCGAGTACATGGACTTGCCGAAGACATCCAACTCAAGGCGTCGCGTCTTTTCGCCGTCCCAGGGGCGAGCGAGGCGGCCACGAGCCAGGGGGCTCCAGGGTAGAACGGCGATGCCCTCAGACTGGCAGAGGCCGATCATCTCGCGCTCTTCTTCGCGGTAGAGAAGGTTGTAGTGGTTCTGCATTGAGACGAAGCGGGTCCAGCCGTTGAGGCGGGAGAGGTAAAGGGCCTTGGCAAACTGCCATGCGTACATGGAGGAGGCTCCGATGTAGCGCGCCTTGCCTGCCTTTACAACATCGTGCAGCGCCTCAAGAGTCTCTTCGATGGGAGTATCGGGGTCCCAGCGGTGAATCTGGTAGAGGTCAACATAGTCGGTCTGCAAACGCAGGAGGCTCTGGTCGATCTCGCGCAGGATGGCTTTGCGGGAGAGTCCGCGGCCGTTGGGGTCGTCGCTCATCACACCGTGGACCTTGGTAGCAAGAACCACATTCTCACGGCGTGTGTTGGTCTTGAGGAAGCGGCCCAGCACTGACTCGCTTTCGCCGCTGGCGTAGACGTTGGCGGTGTCAAAGAAATTGATTCCGAAATCGAGGGCCTGGCGGAGGAAGGGTTGGCTCTCCTCCTCATTCAGGGTCCAGGCATGGCGACCGGGAAGGGAGTAGCCCATAGCCGTGGCGCCGTAGGTCATGCAGCCAAGACACAGGCGGGAGACTTTCAGGCCGGTGTGGCCGAGGTTTACATATTGCATGGTTTCTCCTGAGTATAAGTAATGGATGAAAGTACCAATGGATATGAGTTTAGTGCGCTGGGGTGGTGCGGTAACCTGAAGAATAGGCGCAAACGGGACATTGCGAGGCCGCGAGGGTCTAATATAAGACACCGAAGTTTCTCAAGCAGCGAGAAGCGATTCGACGATACGGGAAGGCACCGGAAGCATTGTTGCTGAAAGCGCAAAACACGTTGGGACGGGGAAGGCGCTCTGCACCGGCTGGATTGGGTCGTGTGGCGCTGCGCCTGATGACCATGACGGCTTTTCCTGCACTGCTGGCGGTAGTGGGTTGCGGGGCGGGCGCTGTCACGGCAAACCCGTCGAATGCCACATTTTCAATTTCTCCCGGCACGAGCACCATTGATACCAATTGCACTGGCTGTAATGGCACAAACAGTTCAGGCACTGCGGCAGAGCAGTTTACCGCTACGCTCTCTGGTGGCGGCAAGGCGGCAGTAAGCTGGACGGTGAGTGGCGGAGATGCGAACAGCGGGCCGGGAACCATCAGTACAAGCGGGCTGTATACGCCTCCCAGCTATCTGACGGCGGACCGTATCGAAGTTGTGGTAACGGCAACGCTCAATGGCAACTCCGGCGTGGCAGCTACAGCCGTGCTGACCATTACACCGGGATTTCTGCAGCCGCTGACGCCAGAGAATGCGGCGCTGGGCGCAAACGGGACGATGACGATTACCGGCTATATGGCTGAGGCCGGGGGCGCCATGCGGCTCAGCTACGCGCTTTCAAGCACGGCCACTGGATCGACCGGCGGTCAGGGGTCGCTGGGCATCACGCAATGCCTGCACAATGCCAACGCATTCACTTATTGCTGGGTAACTTACACGGCTCCAGCAACCATATCGGCCACAGGGACGACTTATGTAGTGGCGACGGTGGGCACTTCATCCTCCAAGACCGCAACGCAGGTGCTGCTGAATACGGCAGGAGTATCCAGCGACCCCGCTACCCACGAAAAGCAATTGACAACACCGGTGGCGCTGGGCAGTTCAGGCGGTAATAACAAGGACTACGACACCTCTGGCAACCAGATAGTGGACTGCTGCAGCGGTACTCTGGGCGCGCTGATTCAGGATGGAGGCGGCCACCAGTTCATGCTCAGCAACAATCATGTGCTGGCGCGCAGCGACCATGCCAGCGTAGGCGATGCGATTGTGCAGCCGGGGCTGATTGATAACAACTGCACGCCAAACGGCGATGGCGCCGGCACCACGCCTGTGGGTTCGCTGACGGGCTGGCTGGCGTTGAGTTCCAGCTTGACGAATGCAGACGCGGCCATTGCCCAGGTAAACGCCGGGGCCGTAAACACCAGCGGCAACATTCTGGAGTTGGGCGCAATGCAGAACGATGGCAAGCTGGCCGCTGCACCTCCTGGCACCTCCACGACCGGGGGCAAGGGCGAGACTGCCCAACTGCTGTTGAAAGTGGCAAAGAGCGGACGCACAACAGGGCTGACCTGCGGGAGCGTTTCAGCGCTGAGTCTAGATGTGCGCGTGGACTACTACACGAACTGCGCGGAGACCAGCGCCTACCTTACCAAGACATTTACCAACCAGATTGCCATCAGCGGGAACCAATTCAGCGATGCGGGCGACTCTGGCGCTTTGGTGGTGGATGCCGCCAACGCCGAGCCCGTGGGGCTGTACTTCGCAGGCGGCACGGACTCATCGGGAGTAAGCCAGGGCGTGGCGAACCCGGTGGCTGACGTGCTGAGCGAACTCAGCACGCAGGTGGGTGGGGGCACTTCTTACAGCTTTGTAGGCACAAAGGACCACGCGGTTAGCTGCCTGAACTACGGAAACAGCACGGTAGCCGCGGCGCAAGGCCGCGCACTTAGCGAGGCCGAGATGGCACGCGCTCAGCATGCGCTGGGGCAGGCTCGGATGCTGGTGAACCCGTCAGCGGGGATTCTGGGTGTGGCTATCGGTAAAAGCAGTGACCATCCCGGCGAAGGCGCCGTGATCTTCTACGTGGATGAAAGCACGAGCGCAAATGCGCCAGCCATGGTGGACGGAATGCGCACCCTGGTTGTTGCCACCACAGCGCGGGCAGTCGCGTTTGGCTCTGCTCCGCAAAGCGCGATCGAGGCGAGCGTGGTTCCGTCGCTTTCCGGCACGGCATTGAACCAGGCCTTGGTAGCCAAGCAGCAGGTCGCGCACAGCCTGATGCGGAAGAACGCGGCATTTTTCGGCGTGGGCGTAGGGCAAAGCCTGGACAATCCGAGGGAAGCTGCGCTGGTGATTTATGTAGACCGGCGCAGCGTTCCCGCGCAACTGCCCGCGACCGTGGGCGGACTGCGCACGCGCTACGTGGTGATGGATCGCTTGCACGTGACACGCTCGTACGCCACGCAAGTACAGTCCAGAAGCCACTGCATGGCTCATCCAGAGGCAGGCAAGGCGGGGAGCGTTGATCTGCTGGATTTGAGCAGGCCGCATGGTCTGCGGCTGTTCTGAGGCTGCGCAGCACACGCACTCCACGCAAAGAGTTTATCCGGCAACCCCTTCGCAGCCCAGCCAGCGCCGCAGGTAGGCTGCCTGCCCCGCATGGTAAGCATCGTGGAACGCCAGAAAGCTGACCATCCCTCCCACCGTTCCATCAAAGCTTGGAGACTTTTCCGCGGAGGGCGCGGACAGAACCTCGATGGAGGCGTTCTGGAGCGCGCTGGTGAGGGCTGCAGAGATCTCGTCCCAGCAGAGGGCCAACTCCTCCGGCTCGGGATACAGCGAGTCCTCGACCACGGCCGCGCCTCGAGCAAAGAGGGCGAGCCAGGGGCGTGTCCACTGCACTCCGAGGATTTTGAGAACAATCGAGCGGGCCCAGATTGTGTGCCCCACGACCCACAACATGGAATTCGAGGTTGAGTTGGGACGGCGAGTCCATTCGCCAACGGTGAGGCCGTCGAAACTCTTGGTGATCATGTTGGCGTCCTGGCTGTAGATGTGTGCCGCGGTGTCGATTTGGGAGGCAACTGGCATTTGCATTCTTCTCCTTTGCCCAGGGCTGGCCCGGAGCTGCTTTTATCAGTGCATCCCAGATTACATGAGCCTCAGGCACGGAGGCCTAAATCAACCTCCATTACAAGAAACTATTTGCCCTCTGGCGGCAGATTTGCATTGTCAGGAATGAAGAACTGGAAGACGGTTCCCGAAGTTTTGGCACTGCCCTCAGGCTGCAGGCTGGCAGCGCGGCTGCGCAGATGCATGATGCCCTGGTGCTTCATCACGATCTCTAGGCTCACCCACAGGCCCAAGCCGGTTCCAGTAACTTCCTTGGTGGTAAAGAACGCCTCGAAGGCGCGTGCCCGTGCCTCCGGCACCATCCCGGAGCCAGTGTCGGCGACGGTAAAGCGGACGCCTTTTTGGCTGCCATCTCTCCAGTTGCGTGAGCGCCTGGCGCGAACAACCAGGCGGCTCCCGTTTCCGGCGGCGTCAATGGAATTGGCCACAAGATTTGCAAACACCTGGCGGATTTCGCCAGCAAAGCAGAACAGGTCCAACTCAGGGTTATAGTCGCGCTCAACCTGAATATTAAGAGCATTGAGACGGCCCTGAAACAGGCTAAGGACTGAATCCAGCAGCTCTGGCATGCTGGCGCGGGTGGGCGATGTGGATTGGCGGTAGAACCGCAGGGTCTGCTGGGTGATCTCAGCAATGCGGCGAACCTCGTACTCGGCCATGGTCAAGTAGTTCAGGGCCGGGTCCTTCAAGTGACAGTAGTTGCGCAGCAGGAAGTGGAGATTGGTAATCGCCTCAAGGGGGTTGTTTATCTCGTGAGCGATGGATGCGGCCAGGCGGCCCGTGACGGCCAACTTCTCTGCCCTGCGGAGCGCCTCTTCACTGCGCTTGCGTTCGCTGGCGTCCAGCACGATGATGCCTGCCCAGCGCACCTGCTGCGGAGTGGTGCGCACCGGATAGGTGCTCACCAGCCAGGTCCACGGGCGCTCGGGTTTTCCGTTGAGTCCACTGAGTTCCAGGTTGCTAATCGGCTCTTCATCGGCGAAGACGCGGAGCACTGCGCTCTCAAGTTGCTGCGCCACGGGCTGCGGCAAAAGTTCCGGCAAGGTTCGGCCAAGATGGCGGCTCAGCGAGACTCCGGTGAGGTCGGCAAAGACCTGGTTGACGCGCACGAAGCGGCAACTGCGGTCAAAAAACGCCAGGCCGATGGGGGCGTTGGCCAACATGGAGTCCAACAGGGAGAGGGTGTCATTGAGTCCGGAACGCTGCTCGGTGATGGATGCGACCATCCGGTTGAATGCTTCGATGAGCTCGCCCAGTTCGTTTTGCACACCAACAGGCAAGGGGAAGCTGTCTTCGCTCTCCGGCGAACTCATCAGGGCGCGCGTACCGCGATGGAGTGTTGCCAGCGGCAGCGAGATGGAGCGGGCCACCAGCAATACCAGCAGCCCCGAGGCGGCGATCCAGATAATGCCGAACAAGAGTGTACTGTTGATGATGCTTTCGCTCTGCCTACGGTCCCAGGCGGGATCAGTGTCAACCCATGCAAGGCCGCGCAAGACCCCATCGAGATAGATGGGCCGTACACACTCCAGGTGGTCGCCGCCCAGGGTGAAGACTCTGGCCTCGTCATGGAGCAAAAGAGGAATCTGCGCACGCTCAACGGGGTTGAGCGTAGTCTGGCTCGGGGCGCCCTCGCTGATGAAGAGCACATGCCCAACGGGGTCAGTTACCTTGGCGATGGATACGTTGGGGGCATCTCCCATCAGTTGTACTGACCGGGCTGTCCATTCGGGCCGATTCTCGGCCAGCGCCTCGGCAGCCTGCAACGCCAGAAAGTCGCCCTGGTTGTCGAGCCGCTCTTGGACGCGCAGGATCAATTCGTGCTGCTGGTGGCGGATGAGGAGGGCCCCAAAGAGCCCGATGGAAAGTGCCTCAAGCAGCAGCAGGCCCGCAAACATCTGCCATCGAATTGAACGCGGCCACCAGCGCGGCGGCAATCTGGACGCCGTGGAAGCGGCCGTTCTCAATGAAGATTTCGTTGGTGCGCGAGCCGGCTACGATGACGCCCGCAAGGTAGATGCCGGGTACGTTGCTCTCAAGCGTCTCAGGGTTGCAGACGGGCTGCTTGTCTGGACCCGCAAAGTGCACGCCGAGGCGCTCAAGGAACATGAAGTCCGGGTGGTAGCCGGTCATGGCGAATACAAAGTCATTGGGCAAACTTACCCTCCCTTCGCGCGTCTCAAGCAGCAGCGTATCTGGCGTAATTTCCACCGCCTGCGCATTAAAGTACGCCTTGATTTCGCCGTTCTTGATGCGATTTTCGAGGTCGGGCTTAATCCAGTATTTGACGTGGCGATGCATCTCGGCATCGCGATGGACGAGCGTTACGCGGGCGCCGTGCCGCCATAGTTCCAGCGCGGCGATGGCGGCCGAGTTCTTGCCGCCGATCACGGCTACATCGAGCCCGTAGAAAGGGTGCGGATCGTTGTAGTAGTGGTGAACCTTGCTGAGGGATTCGCCGGGTATGCCCATCCAGTTGGGCAGGTCATAGTAACCGGTGGAGAGGACGAGCCTGAGGGCATCCATCGAGCCGGGGCGGCCAAAGCGGTCCGCAGTGTGTACCGTGAACGCCCCGCGCACGCCGGTGACCTGGTCGACGCGGTGGTACTGGCGGATATCGAGCTTGTAGTAGGCGGCCACCTGCCGGTAGTACTCCAGCGCCTCATTCCGGGTGGGCTTGGCGTTGGGACTGGGGAAGGGAATTCCGCCGATCTCAAGCAACTCGGCCGTGGTGAAGAAGGTCATGTGAGCGGGGTAGTGGAAGAGCGAGTTGCAGACGCAGCCCTTGTCGACCACCACAACGCGCAGGCCGGCTTTCTGGGCTTCGATGGCGCAGGCGAGCCCGGTGGGACCGGCGCCGACGACGAGCAGGTCAAAGGGGTCCTGTTGATTTGGCAAGGCTTGCGGAGTTGGGTCGCTCATGATTTTAGATTCTAGGCCATGGGGTCGGCTTGCAAGCGTAGCGGAATGCACAGGGTAGGGCAACAGAGGATGGTAGAATGGTAGAAAGTGATAGTAGAAAGGTAGAATTATGGGTTTGAGTATAAAGAACTCCAAATCCGAGGAACTGATTCGCGAATTGGCGACGTTGCGAGGGGTGAGCCTTGTGACCGCAGTAACCGAAGCCACACGAGAGGCATTGGAGCGGGAGCGGGCTTCCAGGCGCGAGAGTCGTATGGAATGGCTTCATCGGATCACGAAGGAGACTGCAGCGATCATGAACGATGGCCGGACATCCAAGGAGCTGATGGATGAGTTGTATGACGACGCAACGGGCCTGCCAAAATGATCGTAGACTCGTCAGCCCTCATCGCAATCCTCAAGCGCGAAGCGCAGTGGTCAGCGTTATCAGAAACGTTGGACGCCGCAGAATCCTCCCATATCTCGGCGGCGAACTATCTTGAATCCTCCATTGTGGTGGATGGGTGGAGAAACCCGGTTCTTAGCCGTGAGTACGACGAATTGATTGTGAGATTCAATATCCAGATCGAGCCGGTGACCGCCGAGCAGGCTAGGATTGCGCGACAGGCTTACAGAGACTTCGGGAAGGGGAGCGGACACCCGGCGGGGCTGAACTTCGGGGACTGCTTCAGCTATGCGCTGGCGCGGGAGAAGCGGGAGCCGATGCTGTGGAAGGGTGACGACTTCGGGCATACGGATTTGCGGTCGGCGATCTAGTGGCCTTGCAGGTTT
>Ga0007854_10002438_pt1 | contig 11540 bp, 7 predicted proteins | sample CryBogCBH12Aug08_FD_60382 | JGI IMG/M metagenome (GOLD analysis project Ga0007854, IMG submission 60382) | Freshwater microbial communities from Crystal Bog, Wisconsin, USA - CBH12Aug08 | ecosystem: Environmental > Aquatic > Freshwater > Lake | place: Crystal Bog, Wisconsin, USA | collected... | reverse complement strand
TCATAGCTCTGGGGTTTGATTTGGTTTGCACCTTCAAACTACGAGCTATGGGTGTTTTTTACGCTAACCCTGGGTGATTCTTATTTTCCGTTTTTGGCTTATTCTTGTTTTCCGATCACATAACGTCCTCCGAGGCTTGTGATCAGTGAGTCTTGCCCCCATCATGTGTCACTTGGAGTTTGTAATACTCCTCATGCATTTTCATGTCTGACACACCGTTTGCATCTTCATTTTCTATATGAGCAGTATTCATTACTGTCTCTACGCGATGCAGTGTGGCTTGTTCTACAAGTTCATCAATTCAGCCACCCCTCTGTGATTTTCTATCGCATGGAGCACATACCATTCATGAATGCATCAAAGGCTTTGTTAATGCTGCAACAAGGTATACCTAACCATCCGAATATACTCATTATCAGATGTTTATTGTCTCATAGCTGCTTGTCTTTCTTATTTGATGACTTCAATAATCAGAGATCGTAAGAACAAGCTTTCTGTTTCAACTAATGTCAAATAACCGGTTTCCAGTAATGGATAGAGGGTTGTTGTGTTGTTCGGGTTCGACTAACAGAATAAAGGATGAAATCCCCCATGACACGAGATCAAGGTAAAATCGAAAGAGGTGCTGTGATGCTGTTACTGGGAGCTGTTGGAGGGATAATCTTTTTTTTGCTGCACAAGAGAAAGCATTGTAAACGGTACGAAACTGATGACCATGTGATGATAGATTGCTCGAACTAATAGCAAATAACCGAAATCTGACTGTCATTGAGAAGGAAATTTTAAAGCCAATTCAAGGAGGTGTATATGGAAGATTGAAGAGATCCAGGAGGGGGCCGGAACCCCCTCCCCGAAAGGGCAGAGAAGTAGGAAGATTGGTTTTGAGCTAACAGCAAATAACCAGAATCCAGTAATAGATAGAGGGGGATAGTCATGCAGGCATTGGTAACAGAACTAAAGGAGAGAAACACGATGAAAGGAATCCGTAGACCTCACGAAGGAATTGCTCTATTGCTGTTATTGCTTGCTGGAGGAGGTTTGATGGCCCGGTTACTCCGGAACAAAGTTCAGGGTAAGAGTCCTTCAGATGCTGAAAGTTTGATGATAGAGTATTCCAGCTAATAAGAACTAACCGAAAGCAAATAATGTCTGAGAGGGAAATTTTAAACTAAACAAACTTGCAAAACCATGAACTCATTTCAAAAAAGTATAGCTGCCGCTGCAGGATTACTGGGAATAAAAGTCGACTCATATTACACAACACGAGCAATTAATGATTTCGCTATACAGCACAGCATTCTCCTCCAACTAATACCAAATAACCGGCATCGAGTTATAAGTGTAGAGGAAATTTATCAAACATAAAAAAGGAGGTGGTTATGTTAGACTGAGAATTAAGAGGGGGCTCTTTGCCCCCTCCCCGAAAAGGGTTGGCAATCAAGAGCAATGGGCATGACAGGTCTGGCTGTCGAGTAAATCCAAAGTGACCTCGACAAACCCGGGTTCGATTCCCGGCATGTCCACCAAATTAAACTTCATAATCTTAAATATGTTTTCATTATGAACACATTTCTAAAAGCTCTATACCGTTTAAGTGGCGCGACTTACGATGTCATAAAGCATTGCAGTCCAGACGCGAGAACTCGTTACAGTCACGTTGCATATGCATTGTTGTTGACGAGTGGATTGGCTGTATTCGGCGGCTATGAAATTGCGAGCCAATTTACCGATACAATCTGGATTGATTTATTAGTGGGGCTGTTTTGGGGGCTTGCGGTGTTCAGTTTTGATTTTTTTCTCATAAACAGCATGGCCGGGAAAGTACAACGTATCATGAGAATAGGCGTAGGGTTAGCCAGTGTTCTGATTACTATAAGCGCGTTTTTTATCACACTGAATCGTGCAACGATAGAGACAACTGTTAATCGCGAAACTAGTAGCAGGATAGCAACAATCCAGAGAGAGTACCTTGCAGGGAAAGAGGTACGGTATACTCAAGTTACAGAAAAGAAGAGCGCTATTGCGCGTTATCATCAAGCCAACTGCGTTACAGAAGCTCTCAACGGATACCCAGGAGCTCGATATGAAGCTAAACATAGGCTTTGCGACGTTACAAATAAGGAAATTGCTGCAGAATGCTCTAAGCTTGATATGGCTGAACAGTCATATCTGAATAATTATTTAGATGCAAAAAGAGCAATTCTGAGCGAACGGAGCAATGATTATTTTGCCAAGTTACGTCTTCTTCCTCAAATTTTGAATAGAGATTTTACTACTCAATTTTTTGCGTTATGCGGGTTCATATTCTTTTGTGCTTTGGAAATACAAAGTATGACTCTAAAGTTCAACATCACTAAGGATGATGAATATCACAAAGCCCTAAATATATACATTGAGCATCAAAGAAAATTAACGGAGGAGAGCTTAAATGAGGCAAACCGAGCTGCAAAAGAAAAAGCCTTAATACGTAATAAAAAAGCTTCCTCAGAAGAACAGCAGCAACAATTTGTTGTAGCCATGGATGAAATCCAGGATATCGCAACCAAAGAAAAGGCAATAAAAAGCATTTTAAAAATCTGTATCAATAATGGGTACTTAGACTGTGCAAAAGAGATCAGAAAGATATTTGGCCAAGATGAATCAACTTCATCAGAAAAGGCTGATGTTAAAGATATATTTGAAATGAGTCAACCGATGAAGGAAATTGTTGAGACAATTAAAATCTGTTCAACAAACACAACACTTTGTGAAAATATTTTTAACTGGATCGTTAAAAATATCGCTTATGACACTGAACATACAAAACAACACTATCGTACAGCAAAGCAAACCTATGATGAAAAGCTTGGGCTTTGTGGCGAATTAAGTGTCTTGTACATGAGCATGTTACGGGCAGTCAATATTGACTGCAACTATTGCACAGTTACAAAGGATATAAACGAACAGCCTGTTACGCATGCTTGTGTAATAATCGATAATGATGATGGCTCATCAACACTTTCAGATGTAGCTTATAAGGCGTTTCAAATCAATCATTCCGAATACAGAGCGATTTCTGATGAGGAATTAATGGTCAAATACGACAGCTGGAACCAGAGGTAATGATCTATTGTATAAAACAATGTCGAAATAACTTGAACTAACTGGATTACACTTATAAATAGAGGGAGGTCTTTTACTCAACATTTAATTCTTTACGTTATGAGTCTAATTGCTGCAATCAAAGGGATCATTTCCCGTAAGGGGTGGAACCAAAATAAGTTTCGCGGCAATCAGCCATGGACGGATGTTGACATGCACGCACCCATGGAAGAAGATCCAAAGCCCTACAGCTTTGTCGTAAAAGACACAAAACTGCCAAATAAATCGTTTGATGAAATTTTGAGTGATAAAATCGCATTTTTCGAATCCTTACCATCATTAAAATAAATTGCTAATGCAGAAATATCTCATATTCTTAACACTGCTTGTTATCAGTTGTGCATGGTATGCTGCAGATAGCATTTATATGATGCTCTATAATAATAAAACACCTTATACTGTAGAGTGTAAAGGGATTATACTTGACAAGATTAAAGTATATGCTATAAGTAATAATAAGAGCCAATCAAGTGATACATTATGTATAAATTTTGCTCAATCCAGAGTCATTATGCCAAATACTTTAGGATATATATATTATAATAATTTAAAGAAGGAATTTGTTCTAAAAAATCACCAATGTATATATGATGATTCAAAAGGAATACCTAATAATTATTTTCTACCTTATGCCAAGACATTAATAAATAGATATATTGGTAAGAATTCATTTGGCTCATCTGAAATAATAAGTCAGGATGTGTTGGTAAATAATGGAGTCAAATATAATACAAGTGTTGGTACGCCGGAAAATCGGGTCAGTGTGAAACTTGATAAATATGGCAATCAGATTTATCTAATAACTAAGGATGATGGTGCAGGCGTAAAATATCTTGTGAAAAGTAGGTCTAAAAATCTCTACGATATAGTGTTCAATGAGCCAGTCGCAGCTAATATTGCCAATGTTTTCTTGTTTGATAACACAACCTCTTTATCTTCGAAATATACGTTAGAAATAAATGCAAACACTTTTTCTTCAAACTATACAATTAAAGATAGTAAGGGTCTGATTATTAAAGAAGGGCATGATTCTAATCCCCAATTCATAGTCGGCGGTTATGTATTTTCTATTACCCCTAAATATACCTTCACTTTTTCAATTCTATATTTAATATTTAATGCCATTCTTATTGGTTTTCAAATATTCTTTATAATTTATTACCTCAAGCAAAAATCTCCAGTATTTCAATCATTATTGAGTATCCGTATTTTATTCAATTGTATAGTATTTCTTGCTACCCCTCTTTTTTTAACTTCCTATTATCTTTCAAGTGGAAGGTTGTTTTATTTATTCGCTGTTTTGTTATTAAATTTATCATTCTTTACATCAAAAACAATCCTGCATGCTCTAGATATAAGTAAGTTCAAAATATCCCTTCCACACAAAAAGATATATTTGTTTGTTTTTTTTGCTTTAGTTCTTGTTTGTATTAAGTTTTTATCAGGTAATGAATGTTTGTTTGGAATCCCTATTCTTCATGTACAACAATTCATTATTCTTCTTTTAATTGTACTTATTGATGTTGATGATTTTAAATCGTTGAAATACCCGTATTGGGTTCGTATTGCGGTTATTTTAATTTATTCAGCATCAATTTCTTTATTGACTTCAGATTTTGGTTCAATAATTTATACTTTTTTAGCATTTTTGCTTGTAGAGCTAGTTAGAAAGAGCATAAGACTTCATTATTTTATATATTTTGTGGTGCTTTTAGCAGGAATAGTGTTTGCGGTATACAATGGCTCTCCAGAAAAATTTTCTGAAAGAAAATATTATCGACTAATCGCTCCTTATGTAACTCCTGAATCTAATCACTTATCCAATGTTAATGAGGCCGATAAGGAATCCTATAGTACTATATTTCTTAACTTAAAAAACATTGTCGACCTTAAAGCTCCTCGCTTAAATGAAGTTGTAATTGCGACTAATATGCGAAGCACATGCCATAGTGACTTTGCTTTTCTTTGGAGTCTTACTTTTGGTGGATTAGTATTTCTTGTAATATTTATATTCGTTATTATAGCATTAATTAAAGATCTTGTATTCCTTTTATTCTGTTCGATCAGGGAAATTAGTATTAATAGGGAGATAAGTTTTGCGTTTCCAAGATCCAGAGAATCAGAATTGGTAAGGTATTTGTTAGCCTTTGTAATCATATCTTTCATTTATCCTGTTATTTCCAATGCAGTACTGATTCCACTTACTGGACAAAGCATCCCTTGTTTAAGTATAAGTATTATTGAAGTTATATTTTTATTAACACTTGTAGTTTTATTAAATAGTATATTTACAAATGATAAATATCTTATAAAAAACCTGAATGGTACATACTTCTTTTCTGACGCGAAAGCAAGTCTGTGTTATTCCCTCATCATGGTCTTTGTTCCGCTTTTACTTTTCTTTTTACTTAGAGCTGGATCATTGCATTATTTTAATGATACAATGTCCTGGACAAAACATATATCAGATGAAAGCATAAAGATTAATCAACAACTTCCAGATTATTCAGATAAAAAAGGGCTAGTTGCGTTTGCAAAATCAGTAATTGGAAAGGATAAAATGACAAGTGTAGAAAAATCGAAGAAGCCTTTACTGAAAAATTTGGCAAGTTTATACTATTTTAATAAGCCATATACACAAACAATGTACGAATCAAAAGTGTTTGTTAATAGTACAGATAAACTATTAAGACAAATGAGTGTTGACTCACTTTTTAATAACCACTCTAAAATTATTAGTGGTGTTCACCATCCATTTGGTACTGTTTATTCATTTAGTCAACGAGTCAACAATAAACAAGTTGTTAAAGTAAGCAATAATTACTACAACTCCATTCCTTTTGATTCGCAGACACTTAACGCAGATTTAACAGCTGAGTGTTCAAAAGCAATTGAATCACATATAAATCTAATTGGAGTACAAGGCAATATTGGCTCTGTGATGATTGTTGAAAACAAAACTGGCAAGGTGTTATCTAATAGCTCATATCCTTTGTTTGCAGAATCTAACAGCAATCAACATCATTACTTTATAGGGTCATTAAAGAAAATACTCATTGCTTATGCAGCTCTACATATAGACTCTTCATATCGTTCAAAAATATACGGCGGGAAATCATTTCAAGAATTTCTTCAATACTCTGACGATTACTATGCAGCAGCGTTGTTAAGAGATCTTTTGCTAAATCACAAAGAGCAGTTAAGTAATGTACTTGAAAGTGATTTTGACCTTCCGCTTTACTCATTAACTGATGATGCATACTTAGATGCTATTCCTGATAACAAAGATTTAAAGCATGAACTTAATCGTAATAATATTATTTACAGGGAATCCATCGGCCAGCAGAAACCATATAGGTTTATAGACGTTATGCAGTGGTATGCCAGAGTGGCGAGTGGCTTAAAAGTAAAACTTCATGATTCTAATGAACTAAAAACCTATGATTCCCAATCATTAAATGATAGTGATAGAAAATTCATGTTAACATGCCTAAATAAGGTGTTGTATGGCACAGCCACAGTTGTTCGTCGTGCTCTTGAAAAAAATCATATCAAGACAAACGATATTATTTGCAAAACAGGTACATCAGAAAAATCTGATCAGCACAGTAATTCCTCAAGCTCCTTTATTCTATCAAAAGGTAACTATACAATCGGCGTGATGTTAAAAGGAACAATTCCGGATAACAATAATAAATTGGCAGCAAAGGATTTATTTGTCACTTTAATTCCTGTCCTTGCAAAATATCAGGTTTTACAATAACTGATTTCACATTGTCCTATGATTGATGCAATACGGCGCATATCGTTTAATTTATGTATCGGAATTATTCTTCTGATCTTGACACCCGCGCTGTTTAAGACGTTTTCCTTATTGTCAGTTGAGTTCTGTAAGAACAGTTACTTTTACCCTATGGCGGTAGGCACGGTCCTTGGTTTATGTTTTGAAAGATACCTGAACAAGCATTTTCCAGAGGTAGCCGTTTTTGAACATGAATTTACTCACGCCATAGCAGGACTCCCATTTGGTTTTATTCCAACTGGAATTTCAGTTTCCCGTTATAATGGCGGAAGTTGTCGCCATATTTTCTACCCTTTAGGCCCATTCAAAACTTTATACCCTCTTTCATCCCGTATTGTCAGTTTGGCTCCATATTTTCTGCCGACATTCACTGTCATCATGGTGCTGTTTAGACCTGTGACACCCGCAACGTGTCAACCATGGTATGACATTTCTATAGGTGCCACTTTTGGCTTCCATGCCCTTTCAGGTTTTTTCGAATTGAAGAGGAACTATACTAATCGCAATATTATCAGCTTTGGATCTGGTGAACTGACAAAGTCCGATATTGGGAAAACAGGGATGTTATTTTCCCTGGTATTTATCGCAGTCGCTACCATTATAGTTCATACCTTGGTTTTAGCTGTCATCGTAAAAGGTTATCAAGGTTTTGGCTTCTGGATCAAAGAAACATTCCACTACACAAACTCTTTTACTTTACCAGTAATTGCATCGCACCTGTTGCATTAATCCTTTTCTTTCTTTGAAATAGGACGTAGCGTGCGGATTTACTCAACTACGCTTTTTATATGAGTGTTCAGTTGTTTCCAAAAACAAATTTCTGTGGCAACATCTCCCAACTATGCATTGGCATTATATCCTACAAGAAATAGTTTCCTGCAACCTAACAGCTTCCCCTCCAATAAGCTGGTTCATGCAAAAGGAGAATATGTCAGCAATGAACTTTGTATCAAGACATTTAAAGATTAGCTGATCCCTTTCTGCCAGCTTAAAGACTATCACTAGTGTTGTTGCCATCGTTCCTTGACCTCTGGTGTTCTGCGTTCTCAGACTAACGGTAGAGAATGCTGATTCTATCGGGTTCGTACTGCGGATATGTTGCCAATGCTGAGCCGGATAATGATAAAACATAAAGAGTGTCGCTTCATTTTTCTTGAGACAGTAATAACTTCAGGCCATCCTCGCATCCAACTGATCTGGTCAAGAATCTGACTGACCCGCATAACATTGATTGAAGTATCAACAACCATTGCTAGGCTTTCCTTTGTAAACACTTCTAAAATGTTCAGTAACCTGATTTTTCTTCCGTTGGCAAAGTTATCACTCATAAAGTCCATTGCCCATCGCTGATTTAGGTGCTCAGCTAACAGCAAATAACCAGAATCTAATAATAGATAGAGGAGAGATACTTCAGAAAGCGGATGAATTAAGATTCTTTTCGGAACCTCAGGAAAAACACGAAAGTCAGACCTTCAGCAGCACAGATGGTTTTAAACTGATGATTAGTCTCAACAGGAGGAGAACACCAAACCAGTCTAAAAATTGGTTTAATAAACTTTGCATTTTCATCACTATGAGTGAGCTCCAGATAATATCAACTAACCCGATTCCAATAATAGATAGAAAGGTGAACCTCAAAAAAAAGGAGAGAATATGGATTGAATGTTATGAGGGGGTAAAAGTTCTTCTCCCCGGAAAGTGTCAACAAGCAAGAATATTGGGTGTGCCAGGTCTGTTTTCCGAGTAAGAATCCAGAAACGTTAAAACTTTTTTGGGAAAAATATGAAAGATCATCATGAGCACATAGCGGTATCATCCTTCGAAAGTGAGGGGCTATGGCATTCCGTATCTGCGCTTAAATTAAATGGTCTTTTGCCGGTGCGTCTGGCTATGGCAGAGCATGGTGTGAAAAATGTTGATCGTTATACTGAAATAATCTGGCAGCGGCAAGCTTTATGGTTAAACACTTTTCTTTCGCCGGGCTATCTTTTACCTAATGGCGAAACTGTCCAACGGCAGATAGAGCTACGTTTTATTTCGGTACCTTTTCATGAGAGTCAACCTGAGGTTACCATTGCTTTATTATGTAAGCTTTCCAATTCCTCTTTAGCCTCATGCACCTCTGCAGCGCAACTTCAGGCTGTAGAAGTTCTTGAGTCCATTCGAGCAATCCAGCCTGAAGTCATGTGGGAGTTTGTTTCGTCTGAACGTGATCTCGAAAAATTGCTGCTGCCATTTGTTATTGCAGACGGTGCTGAAGTTGGGTGTCGAGCAGGGTTCGTTGATATCTCAGCCCCTATAGATAAAATTGATCGAGCACAGACTGTCGGTTTTATGAACTCTGAAGATTCTCTTTCTGGTTCGGTACCATTACTTGATGACAGTGATAAGACCTATTATACGACCTTTTCCTACAATCCTAATATTCAAGGTTGGGATGTCCTCGGCCGGCGTCTTCTCCAGTACAGCAATGCCGTCATGGTCCGTCTTGTTTTGCGACCCTCACTTTTTTCTGCAGAAGAGAAATCTTATCTGGAATCTGAGTCTGCAAGGCTCTATGCAATCAAAAATCGTGTCGACTCATATTCTTACGATCGAAATCTTTTTCTTGACAAGCTTTACACGCTTATCAGCAATATTTCCAGGCGGTTTACTGCCTGTCAGGATAAAACTTTTGAGGTCTATTCTGAGATTTACAGCGATAAACCGCTCTCGCAGGGTTTGATTGAACATCTCGGCTCAACGCTTACAAGGAATCCGGGAGACTCAGGACTCAAGTTGGAACATTTTGATTCAACTCAAGGAGGATATGATTGGCTTCCGATGCCTAGGGATGTAAAGTTATCTCAGGTTGTCAGCTATATGAATGTTACTCAAGCGCTTTCGGGCAAGGCACCAGAACCTTATAAGCGATTGGGTTATCTCATGACTTCTCAGAGTGCCGTTGGGGTATTTCACCTCCCTTTTGTTATGAGTGACAGGAGTTTTCCTGGCGTCAATATGCATCAGCATCGCAATATCGCATCAACAGTTCCTAACACTGTTGCAACTGAAATCGGTCGAGTTATAGGAGAGAACGTCTCAATCTCAGGCAGTCGTCATAAGGTTATGCTCAGCAGAGAAGATCGTCGGCATCATATGTATGTTGTTGGTCAAACTGGAGTAGGAAAAACGACGATGATGGAACAGATGGTTCTTGATGATATTCTGCAAGGTGAAGGGGTTTGCCTTATAGACCCTCATGGGGATCTGGCTGATAGTGTTTTGAATAAAATCCCAATTGAGCGAGCCGAAGATGTCGTCTATCTTAACCCGGCAATGGACGAACGCCCTATTGGAATAAACATGCTTGAATACAGGAACGAGCGGGAAAAACTCTTCGTTGTTCAGGAAATCATTAGCATGATGGAACGTCTTTTTGATGATAAGTACAAATCGACGGTGACCGGTCCTATTTTTTATCATAACCTTCGTATGGGTCTGCTTTATGTGATGTGTGACAATGAACCCGTTACTTTGCTTGATCTCTACAGATTTTTTTCAGTACCAGACTATTATAAGTCATTCGATATTACCCATGCGGCCAACGATCCGATTTTACAGGCTTATCACAAGGCAAACAATTTCGATTCCTTTAAGAAAGGGAATGACGTTCCATTTGCATGGTATATCATTTCAAAATTTGACAATTTTCTTGGTGATCCGATGGTACGCAATATTATTTGCCAAGATACAACCACAATTGATTTTGACGAGATCATTGACAAAGGCAAGATTTTGATAGTCAATCTGGCTAAGGGAGCGGTCGGAGAGATAAACTCAAGATTTCTTGGGATGCTTATTGTCAGTAAGTTACAGCTTGCAGCAATGCGTAGAGTTAAGATGCCGCAAAATCAAAGACGCGACTTTTATCTCTATGTAGATGAGTTCCATAACCTGGCCACAACAAACTTTTCAACACTTTTGTCTGAAGCTCGAAAGTTTAGGCTCAACTTGGTTCTTGCAAACCAGTTTCGCGCCCAGTTACCATCAGATATAGCTGATGCATTGCAAGGCAATGTTGGCTCAACAGTGATCTTTCGATCAGGGATTGATGATGCAGAATTATTTGAGAAGATGACAGAACCGGTTTTTTCAAAAACTGACCTGCAAAGGCTTCCAAACTGGACAGGAGTGGCACTTTTACAGCACAACGGACAACCGGCTCCCCCTTTTACCCTTCAGACCATTCTTCATCCACAACCTTATAATTCCGAGATCGGAGAGTGTATTCAGCAGCTGTCAGCTTTTCACTATGGGCGTGATATACAAAGCGTGGCGAATGATATACGCATGAATGAAGAGTGGCGGTTGGCTATGCGTGATAATATGCTGAACGGTGGCGGGAAAAACTCTTCCTTAAAAATGAGGTCAGCAGGTAAACCTGATCTTGCTCCCTTTTGAATAGAATAGTCTAACATCTAAGTAAATAAACAGAATCTAGTGTCCTGTTTGGTTAGTTCATTACAGTAATAGCAAGACTATCTTTAGCCTTTTGAACCGATGCCAAAATCGCATTAGCACTTTTCGTCCATCTGAATGGCTTTGCGTGTTTTGT
>Ga0007854_10002437_pt1 | contig 11540 bp, 9 predicted proteins | sample CryBogCBH12Aug08_FD_60382 | JGI IMG/M metagenome (GOLD analysis project Ga0007854, IMG submission 60382) | Freshwater microbial communities from Crystal Bog, Wisconsin, USA - CBH12Aug08 | ecosystem: Environmental > Aquatic > Freshwater > Lake | place: Crystal Bog, Wisconsin, USA | collected... | reverse complement strand
TAGTGCTATATCCGGCGCGCCTTCGCCACCATTCCCCTCCACAGCTAACAGGTCGGCGGCTAGCTGTTCTCCCGTCTGATAGCGCAGCTGCGGTTGTTTGACCAGCGCCAGTGCAACAATATCCGACAAAGCCTGCGGCAGATCAGGACGAATAGCCCGTATATCTGCCGCTTCTTCGTTGGCTATCTTATAGACCAGTTCTCCCATCGATTCCGCTATAAACGGCAATACACCGGTCAACAGCTGAAACAGGGTAACACCCAGCGAATAGAGGTCGGAACGTCCGTCGACTTTTTTTCCTGCCAGCTGCTCGGGCGACATATAACTCGGCGTACCCAGCACGGTACCGGTCTTGGTACGGCTGGAATCCGTGATGCGCGCTATTCCGAAGTCGGTCACCTTGACGGTTTCGGTGGCCGGGTCGTACATGATATTGGCCGGCTTGATATCGCGATGAACCACCTGCTGGCGGTGCGCGTAATCCAGCGCCTGCGCCACCTGAGCACACAGTTTCAGAACCGTGGAAACCGGCAGCAACTGACCGCTGCGGCAATACGGAACCAAGTCCTGCCCCTTCAGAAACTCCATCGCGATATAGGCCAGATCGTGCTCTTCGCCGGCATCGAATATGGTGACGATATTCTGGTGTTGCAGACGTCCCGCGGTCTCTGCCTCGCGGAAAAAGCGCTCACGTGCGGCGGGCAATTCATCGCCGGCAAACTCGCTGCTGAGCGCCATGGTCTTGATTGCCACCACACGCCCGATCGTAGGATCCTTGCCCAGATAAACGATGCCCATCGCACCTTTGCCCAACTGCTTTTGAACCTGATACCGGCCCAGCATGGGTTTTTCCACCGCCGAGTCGTCGAGCAACAATCCGGCGCCGGCAATGGTGCCAAACTGCACCGTATCTGATAAACGATGCGCACGGTTTTCACGCTCACGGATATCGCGGAAATCCGGATTCAGAGTTGCCATGTGCCGATACACCGCCTGCGCCTTGCTGTAGTGACGCTTGCGTTCGAAATCCAGAGCGAGGCCGTACAGGTTGTCCATCACCGGCGGCGAAAGTGGCACACGCAGCAACCGGTCCAAGGCCTGATCGAGTTGTCCCTGGCCCTGTAGCGCCAGACCCATCATCCGGTTGGTTTCGGCAGATTCCTGATCCGACTGCACCTTGCCGGCCTCGGTGCTCAGAAAACGCCGGGTACTGATGGCCAGATGGCCCAATATCAAAACGGCCAATGGAAATACCAGTTGCAACCAAGCCGTCCCGTGCGCCAGCAGCTCATATTCGAGCAACAGTAATACGACAAAGCTGCCCAGCGTCACACTGGCCGCCGTGCCAGCCGACAGTCGGGGCAGCGCTATCACCACATAGAGCGCAACCAGCACAAATGCCAGTGCTGCAACCCAGGGGGCCCACAAGGGCTGTTGAATCAGGTGGCCGTCCAGAATGCCGGACGTAATCTGCGCCATGACTTCTGCAGCCGAAAGTTCGGGATTTCCGGGCACTGCAAACTGAGCCCCAACGCCTGCGGCTGTGGCGCCAATCACCACAATTTTGCCGGCGTATTTTGCGACCGGAATCTTGCCGCTCATCACGTCGTAAAACGAGTCGACCGAAAATGCCGGGTGACCGTCGCGGGGGCGGTAAAACTGGGGTCGGATCAGGGCCTGACCGTCCGTGGGAATGCGCAGATTGCCCAACTGGACCGAATTACCCGCATTGATGCGAATATCACTGGCGCGCAGATTAAGGCTATAGGCCGCAGCCAGCAACGATAAAGACGGTACCTGCATGCCAGCGTAATTGATCAGCAGCGGCTCCTGTCGATTGGTGCCATCAATATCGGGAAATTGATTGAGGTGCCCGATGCCTACCGCCGCCGCACCCAGCAATTCTATGGGCTGTTGCCCGCGCACCGCCTCCACCGCGAAAGCCGGATTTCCACGCAGGGCCGTACGTTGCGCGTATTCGGGCAATGGCGCGTCCGGCTTGCCTTGCACCGGCCCCAGAGAATAGACCGACGGCAGCAATACGTTTCCTGCCTTTTGCAGGCTGACGGCCAGCGCGGTATCGGTATCGAGCGCCGTTTGCGCATTGGCAATCAGGGTGGCCAGCGGCGCCAGTGAGGGTGACGTGGCCTGGGCTGGTGCAGGGGGTTGTGACGGAGGTGTGCGGACAGTTGAAGGAGCTGTGACGGGTGCTGTATTAGGAGCTGGGGGCGTTGTGGCCTCATCCCCGCCGCCACCGTTCAGCATGGCCTGCATGCGCCGTATGTAAACCAGTCCGGGATCGACTTGGGGCTCGAAAAACAGTGCTGTGTGGACGATGACCTTGGGTGCAGCGGGTGCCAACTGGTCCAGCAAACGTGCGTGGATATCACGCGGCCAGGGCCAGCGCCCGATATTGGCAATGCTCTGATCGTCGATGGCAATAATTGCGATTTGGGGCGACGGCGCCCGCGCGCCGACGGTGCTGGCGTAGTCGTAAAACTGGCGCTCCAGTCCACCCACGAAATCGGTTGATAGGAAAAACAGCAGCGCGGCCAACACGACCGCCAGACCGGTGAACCAGTCGGTGCGCCAGATTCCTGATGTACTGGAGAATGAAAACTTGGCCAATTCCCGCCCTTGCCCTGCCTGAATGCCGGTCAAGCTCGACCCGGCGTACCATTTATGTTCGCTTCTGGAATTATGTACCCGTGCAGCGTAATTTATGCTTAATAAAGCGGGGGCAGGCAACAAAAAAGCCCAACTGGACCCGTTGGGCTTTTTTTAGGAGGCAGAAACGGTTTACAGCAGCGCCTTGAGCAACTTGGCCATTTCAGAAGGATTGCGCGTCACGGTGAAGCCGCACTCTTCCATAACAGCCAGTTTGGCATCGGCCGTATCGCCACCACCGGAGATCAGGGCACCTGCGTGACCCATGCGCTTGCCGGCAGGAGCGGTTACACCTGCGATGAAGCCCACGATCGGCTTCTTCATGTTGGCCTTGCACCAGCGGGCTGCTTCGGCTTCGTCCGGACCGCCAATCTCGCCAATCATGATGACTGCGTCGGTGTCGGGATCTTCATTGAAGGCGCGCATGACGTCGATGTGCTTCAGACCGTTGATCGGGTCGCCACCAATACCGACCGCAGAAGACTGGCCCAGACCGATTTCGGTCAGCTGCGCAACAGCTTCGTAAGTCAGGGTGCCGGAACGCGAAACCACGCCGATACGGCCCTTGCGGTGAATGTGACCAGGCATGATGCCGATCTTGATTTCGTCCGGTGTAATCAGGCCGGGGCAGTTGGGGCCGAGCAGCAGGGTTTTCTTGCCGCCGGCTGCTTCCTTTTGCTTCATGCGGTTGCGCACTTCGAGCATGTCGCGGACCGGGATGCCTTCGGTAATGCAAATTGCCAGATCCAGATCGGCTTCGACAGCTTCCCAGATTGCGGCGGCTGCGCCTGCTGGCGGCACATAGATAACCGACACAGTAGCGCCGGTTTCGGAGGCCGCTTCCTTGACAGAAGAATAAATTGGAATGTTGAAAATCGACTCGCCGGCCTTCTTGGGGTTCACGCCCGCAACAAAGCAGTTCTTGCCGTTTGCGTATTCCTGGCACTTTTCCGTATGGAACTGACCGGTCTTGCCGGTAATGCCCTGTGTGATGACCTTGGTGTCTTTATTGATGAAAATAGACATATTCGTGCTCCGCCTTACTTGACCGCTGCCACAATTTTTTGGGCCGCTTCGGCCATCGAGTCTGCGCTGATGATGGGCAGGCCCGATTCGGCCAGCATCTTCTTGCCCAGATCTTCGTTCGTACCCTTCATGCGCACCACCAGCGGCACCGACAGGTTGACCGCCTTGCAGGCCGTAATCACGCCAGTGGCAATGGTGTCGCACTTCATGATGCCGCCGAAGATGTTGACCAGAATGGCTTTGACCTTGGGGTTCTTCAACATGATCTTGAAGGCTTCAGTGACCTTCTCGGGAGTTGCGCCGCCGCCGACGTCCAGGAAGTTGGCAGGCTCAGCGCCAAACAGCTTGATGGTGTCCATGGTGGCCATGGCCAGACCGGCGCCATTCACCAGGCAGCCAATATTGCCGTCCAGGCTGATGTAGGCCAGGTCGAACTTGGATGCTTCCACTTCAGCTGGATCTTCTTCGTCGAGGTCGCGGAAAGCCACGATGTCCGGGTGACGATAGAGTGCATTGGCGTCAAAATTGAACTTGGCGTCGAGTGCAATCACGTTGCCCTTGCTGTCGCGGTTGAGCGGATTGATTTCCACCAGCGACGCGTCGGTATCCATGTAGCACTTGTAGAGCTTCTGGAAAATGTCTGCGGCCTGGTCTACCGAGTCGGCCGGCATGCCGATTGCAGCGGCAATCTTTTTGGCCTGATCTGCGCCGAGTCCGGTCAGCGGATCGATGAAGTCGGTGATGATTTTTTCAGGCGTGGAGTGCGCCACTTCTTCAATGTCCATACCGCCTTCAGAGGAGGCGATGATAGCAACCTTCTGCGTAGCGCGATCGGTCACTACGGAGACGTAATATTCTTTCTGGATATCGGCGCCGTCTTCGATGTAGAGGCGGCGAACCTTCTGGCCTTCGGGGCCGGTCTGGTGCGTTTTGAGTTGCATGCCCAGAATATCGCCAGCCAGACGTTTGACATCGTCAATGCTCTTGGCCACCTTGACGCCGCCGCCCTTGCCGCGACCGCCTGCATGGATCTGTGCCTTGACGACCCAAACCGGGCCGCCCAGTTTTTGTGCGGCTTCCACAGCCTCTTGCACGGTGAAAGCGGGAATGCCGCGCGGCACTGGCACGCCAAATTGACGCAAGATTTCCTTGCCTTGGTACTCGTGAATCTTCATAACATCTCTCTGTGGGCTGGACAATGTTCACCACACGGCGCAACAAAAATTGCATGTGTGGCACTGGGCTCATCAGGGCGGCACTGTATCATGGCGTAGCCGGGAAATCTTGTTCCATTCTTACATGTGAACAATTGCCCGAGTTTGTGCGCTTAGTTGTGACGCCTGCGAGGGCGGTGTCTGGACTTGATTTTGCCCTGTTTTTGCTTTGGTTTCGCTCTGCTTTTGATTTGTTTTGTGGGGTGATTTGTCCCCGTTTTGCGTGTCTTAATTTTTCAGACTTTTCATGAAAAAAATTTTCATCGATGGCGAAGCAGGAACCACCGGCCTGCAAATTCGTGAGCGTCTGCGCAACATGCCGGCACTTTCCATGTTGCAGATTGATGCTGCGCAGCGTAAGGATCCGCTGGCCAAGCGCGCGCTGATGCAACAGGCAGACCTCGTCGTGCTATGCCTGCACGACGATGCGGCTGTGGAGTCGGTTGCGCTGATTAACAGTTTGCCCCCTGAAGACCGGCCCCGCATCATCGACGCCTCCACAGCACACCGCACAGCGCCCGACTGGGTTTATGGTTTTGCCGAACTCGCGGCAGGCCAGCGTGACGCCATTGTGAATGCCCGACGCGTCGCCAACCCCGGCTGCTATGCCACCGGCGCTATCGCCTTGTTGCGTCCGCTGGTCGACGCCGGCTTGCTGCCCCCTGATTATCCGGTCTGTCTGCCGAGTGTGAGTGGTTACTCCGGCGGAGGGCGCGCCATGATGGAAGCTTACGAAAGTGGCCACGCAGCGCCCCACGAACTCTATGCGCTGGGCCTCAAGCACAAGCACATTCCCGAAATCATGCGCTACACCGGTCTGGTGCGTCGCCCGTTGTTCATGCCCTCGGTTGGCAATTTTGTTCAAGGCATGCTGGTGCAGGTTCCGCTGCATCTGGACACGCTGCCCGGCAAACCGTCGGCCACCGATCTGCACGACGCACTGGCGCGGCACTATCAGGGCAGCCAGTGGGTGACGGTGGAGCCGCCCACGTCCGACCTGAAACTCGACGCCAGCGCGCTGGCCAATACCGATCGCATGGAATTGCGCGTATTTGGCAACGACGCGACAAGCGACGGATTTGCGCACGCGGTGCTGGTGGCCCGGTTGGACAATCTGGGCAAGGGCGCGAGCGGTGCGGCGGTGCAAAACTTGCTGTTGATGTTGGGACTGTCGTAGTGGAGACTGACCTCTAGGGTGTCAGGTGTCGTCAAGCGTGCCGCCAACATCGTCGTCCGTAAGGTCGCGCACCACGCGTCGAACGGTTTCGCCCGCAAAGCCGCGTGCCATCAGGAAGCGCGCCTGACGCGCCCGCTCACGTGGCTCACTGGCGGGTGCGCCACCAAATTTTTTCTTCCAAATTGTGCGTGCGCGCTCCAACTCAGAGGCGCGCAAACTGGTTACCGCCTGACTGATGGCATCGGCGTCGAGCCCTTTGGACTGGAGTTCCTGACGGATGCGCATCGCACCGAGCTTTGGTGAACGGCGGTGCAACACCGAGGCCACAACCCGCCCTTCATTGATAAAGTCTTTCGCCTGAAGCGCGTCGAGCACCCGCGCGAGGCTGCCCGGCTCTTCTTCGTAGCGGGCGAGCTTTCGCTCAAGCTCGGCGCGCGAGTGTTCGCGCGCCGAGAGCAGGCGCAAAGCACGTCCGCTGAGGGAAAGTGTTTTCCCGATCATCCGGATCAATCCAGCTTGTCCAATTTGTCCAGCTTATCGATTTTGTCGAGCTTTTCCGGCTTATCGGCCTTTTCCGGCTTGGGCGCCTTTTTCTCCTTGGCTTTTTCGGCCTCGGCTACCGGCAGCAACGGAATACCCAGCGATTCGCGCACCTTGTTTTCGATTTCGACCGACAGCGTCGGGTTCTCACGCAAAAACTCACGCGCATTGTCGCGACCCTGACCAATTTTTTCTCCCTGATAGGCGTACCAGGCGCCAGACTTTTCCAGAATGTGGGCGTTAACGCCCATGTCTATGATTTCGCCGTGCCGGCTGATGCCTTCGCCAAACAGAATGTCGAACTCGGCCGTCTTGAACGGAGGCGCTACCTTGTTTTTGACGACCTTGACTTTGGTTTCATTGCCGATGGAATCTTCACCCTTTTTGATGGTGCCGGTACGACGGATGTCCAGCCGCACGGAAGCGTAAAACTTGAGCGCGTTGCCGCCGGTCGTGGTCTCTGGCGACCCAAACATCACGCCGATCTTCATGCGGATCTGGTTGATGAAAATAACCATGCAATTGGTTTTCTTGATGTGCGCAGTGAGCTTGCGCAACGCCTGGCTCATCAGACGCGCCTGAAGGCCCGGCAGGCTGTCGCCCATCTCACCTTCGAGTTCGGCCTTGGGCGTCAGCGCCGCTACCGAGTCGACCACGATCAGATCGACAGCACCCGAGCGCACCAGACTGTCCACAATTTCCAGCGCCTGCTCACCGGTGTCCGGCTGGCTGATCAGCAAGTCCTGCAAATTGACGCCCAGCTTTTGCGCGTACTGGATGTCGAGCGCGTGCTCGGCGTCGACAAAAGCGCATTGGCCGCCCTGCTTCTGCATTTCTGCGATAACCTGCAGCGTGAGGGTGGTTTTACCGCTGGATTCCGGGCCATAGATTTCGACCACCCGACCGCGTGGCAAACCGCCCACGCCCAACGCAATATCCAGCCCGAGCGAGCCGGTGGAGACCACCTGAATGTCTTCAATCACCTCGCCTTCACCCAGACGCATGATTGTTCCCTTGCCAAACTGCTTCTCAATTTGCGCCAGTGCTACTTGCAGCGCCTTGGCTTTTTCACTGTTAGCCGCCAGACCCTTAACCGGTGCATCCATCACTATCTCCTTAAAAATCAATACGTTACTGGTTTACGTTGGTTCTGTTTTTAATCACAGCCTGTACGTCTGAACAGCAGTGTACAAACAACCATTCCTCGATGTAAACAGATTTTTTAGTCAGTTTGCCTTACTAATTTAGAATGCTATGCATCCTCCTCTGAGAGACTCCAAATCAGCCGCCAAACAAATCCGTTTAGCCCCAAAAACCACTTCAAGCCGTGCAGCAACATCCGACCGAACCACCCGTAAAGCCCTGGCGCGGCACCCATCTGGGCGACTGGTTGCGTCTGGCGCTCGACCGCTTTGAGCAACGCGTTCTGATTCACATGGCGCACCACCCGGGGCTGCCTCTGGGCTTATCCAATTTGGCAGCGCGCGGGCAAGTGGGCGCGGCCCACATCCACATCACACGCCACCTGCCGCTCGAGGGTGCGCGTCTGAACGATCTGGCCCGTGCGGCCGGTATGCGCAAGCAGTCGATGGGCGCGCTGGTTACGCAGTGCGAGTCTTGGGGCATGGTGCGGCGCGTGCCCGACGGCACCGACGCCCGCGCCCGGCGCATCGAATACACCGCCATCGGCCTGTCGTGGCTACAGGCTTATCACGACGCCGTAGAGGCCGCGCAGGCCGAAATGCAGGCCAGCACCAGTGCCGAAGTGGCCACCGTAATCGCGTTGGGGCTGGAGGCGTATTGCAACTTTTGATGCACCGCAATGGCTACGGGGAAATACCCACAAATTACGCGGGACTTACGCCTAAAATGATCTAAATCAGGAGAATATTTTCATGCGAATTTTGATAGCGGAAGACGATCAGGTTCTGGCCGACGGCCTGTTGCGCGCCCTGCGTGGTGCGGGAGCTGCGGTAGACCACGTTTCCAGCGGCACCGAGGCGGATGCCGCCCTGATGACCAACACCGAGTTCGACCTGCTGATTCTCGACCTCGGACTTCCAAAAATGCATGGGCTCGATGTGCTGAAAAAACTGCGTGCGCGCGGATCATCACTTCCGGTGCTCATTCTCACCGCGGCAGACAGCGTGGAAGAACGCGTGAAGGGCCTCGATTACGGCGCCGACGATTACATGGCCAAGCCATTCAGCCTGCAGGAACTCGAGGCGCGTGTACGTGCTCTGGTGCGCCGTGGCATGGGCGCTTCGAGCAGCAGCATCAAGCACGGCCCGCTCACCTACGATCAGGCCGGCCGGGTTGCCACGATCGAAGGAAAAATGGTGGAACTGTCGGCTCGCGAACTTGGACTACTGGAGGTGCTGCTGCAGCGTTCCGGCCGTCTTGTCAGCAAAGACCAACTGGTCGAGCGCCTCTGCGAATGGGGCGAAGAGGTGAGCAACAACGCGATTGAGGTGTACATCCATCGTTTGCGCAAAAAGATCGAAAAGGGCCCGATCCGCATTGCAACCGTGCGCGGTCTGGGTTACTGCCTGGAAAAGATCCCCTGAATCCAAAAGAAGGATGTGGCCCCCACGCTCCACCATTAATCGCGTCGCATGAAGCTCTTTCAACGCGAGCAGCGCTCGCTGTTCGGCGAAATCCTGGACTGGATGCTGACGCCGCTGCTGCTGCTGTGGCCTATCAGTCTGGTGCTGACGTGGTTGGTGGCGCAGGGCATTGCGGGCAAGCCTTTCGACCGAGCGCTCGAGTATAACGCCACGGCGCTGGCGCAAATCATCACCGTCAAGCACAACCGGGCCCAGTTTGTATTGCCGCTACCCGCGCGGGAATTGTTGCGCGCGGATGACACCGACACGGTTTATTACCAGGTCATCGGCCCCGAAGGGGAGTACTTAAGCGGCGAAAAATACTTGCCGCTGCCGGTTGAGGACGAACATACCGCATCGGGCGAAGTGCACCTGCGCGACGCTAAATTTCAGGGCACCGACCTCAAGGTCGCCTACATGTGGGTGCACCTCAACATTCCAGACAGCAAGCCCGCACTCGTACAGGTGGCAGAAACCATGGACAAGCGCTCGGTGCTGGCCACAGAAATTGTCAAAGGCGTGATGCTGCCCCAGTTTGTGGTGCTGCCGCTAGCCGTGTTGCTGGTCTGGCTGGCTCTGGTGCAGGCCATCAAGCCGCTCAACCGTCTGGAGGAACGCATCAGGGCGCGCGATCCCGACGACCTCAGTCCGCTCGACGTTGAAGCCGTGCCGATGGAAGTGGCGCCGCTGGTAGATTCGGTCAACGACCTGCTGTTGCGGCTAAAAGATTCCATCTCCACCCAAAAGCGCTTTCTGGCCGACGCGGCGCACCAGCTCAAAACGCCGCTTGCCGGACTGCGCATGCAGGCCGATCTGGCCCAGCGCCAGGGTGCCAGCGCCGAAGACCTGAAGCAGTCGCTGCGCCAGATTGGCCGCTCCAGCATCCGCGCCACGCACACCGTCAACCAGCTGCTGGCGCTGGCCCGGGCCGAAAGCAGCAGCACCGTGCTGGCGCATCAGGCGTGCGATCTGGTGCGCCTCACCATGGACGTGATTCGTGACTGCGTGCCGCGCGCCATGGACAAGTCGATCGACGTCGGCTACGAGGGGGCCGAGCCTGGAAGCGAAGGCGTTACGGTGCAGGGCAATCCGACGCTGCTCAAGGAAATGGTGCGCAACTTGATGGACAACGCCATCAACTACACACCCTCCCGCGCCGACAGCCCCGGCGTAATTACCGCCAGAGTGCTGATTGACCCGTTCAGCCGGGTGCTGGTGCTGCAGGTGGAAGATTCCGGGCCCGGTATTCCGGCGGATGAGCGCGAACTGGTTTTTCAGCCCTTTTACCGTGCTTTGGGCACCGAAGCCGACGGATCCGGGCTGGGTCTGCCGATTGTGCTGGAGATTGCGCGCCAGCATCGTGCGGAGGTCAGCGTGACCGACGCCCGGCCTGGCCAGAAGCCCCCTGGCGCCTGCTTTACGGTGCGGTTTGGGGCGTCGTGAGTGCGCACCCGTGCAATGCCTTCCCGTCCAGCATCGGTTTGAGTTCGCTCAGCCGGAATTTCTGACTTTCGTCGACCGGATTCAGCGTGAGTTGGTAAAGGCGTGACTCCGCGCGCTGCTTCACAACCCGTGCGGTATGCACGCCGCGTGCGTTGAGCTGGGCCAGCGCTGTGTCGGCAGCCGCCTTGGTATCAAAGGCGCCGAGGGAAAATCCGGGCGCCAGACTGGCAGGATCATTCACCAGCTCAGACGGCAGATTCAGGGCACTCAGCTCGGAGCGTTTTTTCGCCAGAATATCCTGACTGGCGTAGCGGCCCATGTAGACAATCCAGCGCTCGCTGATTTGTTGCGTTTGCCACTGCCAGCTGCCCGCCGTCAGTAGCGTGGGCAACTGCTTGTCGAGCGCCTGTTTTTTGGACTCCTCGAAAGGCCCGGCCTGCTGGCAGGCGGCGCGCATCTGTTCCGCGCGGTTCTGCTCTTCGATGCGTGCAATTTCCTGCGGGCTGAGGATTCGCACTGCGTTGGGCTGAATCTGCTGCGTCAGGTGCTGGGGCTCCGACTGTTGCTGCGGCGCAAGACCATAGGCGCGCAGGGCGCCATTGGTCCAGACAAAATAGACTCCGTTGGCAATCAGTAAAACAAGAACAAAAAGTCGCATCATGGGGTCACGGAATCAGGGCTTGGTTGAATCGGTCAGAGGCACCGCACGCACGCTCACCTCCGCACTGCTGACCTTCTCTACACCGCTGGCAGTATGCACCAACAAAGCCCCAGTGGCATCCACGCCCCGCGCAACGCCCTCCTGAGCGGCTGATGTCTGCACCACACAGCCGTAAAGCGCGTCTCGGGCGTGGTAGGCCGTCCGAA
>Ga0007854_10002433_pt1 | contig 11557 bp, 12 predicted proteins | sample CryBogCBH12Aug08_FD_60382 | JGI IMG/M metagenome (GOLD analysis project Ga0007854, IMG submission 60382) | Freshwater microbial communities from Crystal Bog, Wisconsin, USA - CBH12Aug08 | ecosystem: Environmental > Aquatic > Freshwater > Lake | place: Crystal Bog, Wisconsin, USA | collected... | reverse complement strand
CGTCACGACGATGGTGATTTCCATTTTGTTTCTCGGCGGTGTGCAGTTGATTTGCCTCGGCATTCTCGGCGAATATATCGGGCGCATTTACGAAGAGGTCAAAGGCCGTCCGCTGTGGATTCTGCGCGACAGCGCGGGGCTGGCGGCGGGGACGCTGCCGAAATAAAATCTACGCCTTGCTCTCGAACAAACTCGGCGCGGTCTGGTGGGCGAACTCCATGCAGCGGGCGAGAATTTCCGACGGTGATTCGCACGCGAGCGCGAACGCCGCCAGTTGCTTCGCCTCGTCCAGCTTCAGCCGGCGGATCATGTATTTCACCTCGTCAATCACGCCGGGCGCGCAGCTCAATTCATCCACGCCGAGGCCGATGAGCAGCGGCGCGAGCACCGGGTCGCCGGCAATCTGTCCGCACACGCCCGCCCAAATTCCTTTCGCGTGCGCGGCATCCACGGTCAGTTTGATGAGCCGCAGCACCGCCGGATGCGTGGGCTGGTAAAGGTGCGTGACCTTCTCGTTGCCGCGGTCAATCGCCAGCGTGTATTGAATCAAATCGTTCGAGCCGATGCTGAAAAATTTCACGCGCGCCGCCAGCGCCTCGGCCACGAGCACGGCGGACGGAATCTCGATCATCGCGCCGATTTCCAGATTTTCGGCGAAGGGAATATTTTCCGCACGCAGCTCGGTTTTGCATTGTTCCACGAGCGCGTTGGCCTGGCTCAATTCGTCGAGGCCCGAAATCATCGGATACATCATCTTCACGTTGCCCTCGGCGCTGGCGCGCAGAATGGCGCGAAGCTGGGCGCGAAACAATTCCGGTTGCGCGAGGCAAAAGCGGATGGCGCGCCAGCCGAGGAACGGATTGCTCTCCTTGGAAATCTGGAGGTGCGACGCAAATTTGTCCCCGCCCAAGTCGAGCGTGCGGATGATGACGCCGTGCGGTTTCAGCGCGACGGCGACTTCGCGATAAACTTGAAACTGCTCTTCCTCGGTCGGGAACGCTGCGCGATTGATGAACAAAAATTCCGTGCGGAACAATCCGACGCCTTCCGCGCCGTGGGCGAGCACGGATTCCACGTCGCCCTGTTCCTCGATGTTCGCGGAAAGATGGATGATTTTTCCATCCAGCGTGACGGCCGGCTGGTGCTGGACTTCGCGAAGTTTTTCGTCGAGCGACGCCTTGATCTTCGCGAGCTGGCCGTATTCAAACAGCGTCTGGTCGGTGGGATTGACGATGACCGTGCCGTTGTAGCCGTCGAGCAAAACGTAGTCGCCGGTCTCCAATTCCTCGCTGATGGTCTTCGCGCCGACGACGGCGGGAATGTCCAGCGATTGCGCGAGAATCGCCGTGTGCGAAGTCTTGCTGCCAATGTCGGTGACGAACCCGAGGACGAGTTTCCGATCCAATTGCGCCGTCATCGAAGGGCTCAAATCGTGCGCGACGAGGATGCACGGCTCGGTCAAATGGCGCAGGTCGAACTGGTCTTTGACTTCGAGCAAATTGTCCAACACGCGGCCGGTGAGGTCGCGCAAATCGGCGGCGCGCTCGCGGAGATATTCGTCCTCGACGGCCTCCAGCACGGCGATGTAGCGATCGGAGGCCGTATGAAAAGCGTAGTCGGCATTCGTCTTCTGCTCGCGAATAATTTTGATGACTTCCTCGATGAGCACGCGGTCTTCGAGCATCAGCAAATGCGCGTCAAAAATATCCGCCTCGCTGGAACTCATCGTGTCCGCGACACGGCGCTGGACTTCGGTGATTTGCTGGCGCGTGCGGACGAGGGCGTGCTCGAAGCGTTTGGTTTCCGGCACGACGGCATCGTCTGCCAATTGGCGCTTGGCAATGACCCGGCGCGAGCGGTGCATGACGACGACCTTGCCCCGGCACACCCCGTCGGAAACGGCGATGCCGCGGAACACTTTTTCGCCTTTGAGTTGCCCTGACATTACGTTGAACTAGAAATAGCCGAGCTGCACCGGCTTGCAAAGCATTTCCGCGCGGAAGCCTTGAAAATTTCTGGTGACAAATAAAAAAGCCCGCGCGCGGCGGGCTTGGGAAATATTGAATTTCAAACGGCGAATTCAGAATTTGAAATTCGCCATTCGGAATTTTCGTCAGGCGCGTTCCATGTATTTGCGGGTGCGCGTATCAATCTTGATTTTCTCGCCGGTCTTGATGAAGAGCGGTGCCTGCACCGTGATGCCGGTTTCGAGCGTGATAGCCTTCTGCACATTGTTCGCCGAATCGCCGCGCACGCCTTCTGGCGCGTCAGTAACGGTGAGAATGACGCTGGCGGGAATTTCCACGCTGACGGCTTTTTCCTCGACGAACGTGACGGTCACACCCGCGTTTTCCACGAGAAAATCCTTCGCGTCGCCGACGAGTTCGGCGGTGAGCGTGACGGTCTCATAATTTTCCGGGTCGGTGAAAACATAGTCCAAGCCGTCCTTGTAGCTGTATTCCATCTTGGTGGTCATCATCGGCACCGGCTCGATTTTTTCCGTGGAGCTGAAACGCACGTCGGACGCCTTGCCGGTGCGGATGCTGCGGAGCGTGGCCTGCACGAACGCGCGCAGGTTGCCCGGCGTGCGATGCTGGAATTCGAGAACAACGGAGATGTCGCCGTTGTAGTTGATCGCCATGCCACGGCGGAGGTCGCTTGCTGTTGCCATAAAATTATTGGTCTGCTTTTGTTGCTCTAAAAATGAGTTGCACAGAATACCTGCAAAAAGGCCGAACGCAAGACGCTTTTGCCGGAATTGGCGGGATTCCTTGACGCCACAAACCTTTGTGTGCTACAAACAATGAGCCACAATTAGCTGTGGTTTTATGCGTTGTCCCAAGTGCGGTTGTCAGGAAGATAAGGTCATTGACTCGCGCGCCTCCCGTGAGGGTGCGACCATCCGGCGACGCCGCGAATGTTCCGCCTGCCAACATCGCTTCACCACTTACGAAGAAGTTGAACACGAAGGCCTGATGGTTTTGAAGCGCGACGGTCGCCACGAAGAATTTACCCGCGAAAAACTTTTGTCCGGCATTCGCAAAGCCTGCCAGAAACGTCCCGTCTCGCCAAAAGCGATGGAAGATTTGGTGGACCATATCGTCGCCACCGTCACCGTGAAATATGAAAGCGAAGTCCCCGGCGACTTCATTGGCAAGATGGTCATGGAAGGTTTGCGCGAACTCGATGCCGTGGCTTATGTCCGCTTCGCCAGCGTCTATCGGCGGTTCGAGGAGGCGAAAGATTTTGTGCAGGAAGTAAAAAAACTGGAGGCCATGCAATGATTGCGCTGCGCACCGACTGCCTGCTGTTTGAACTCACCAGCGGCGAAAGCGTTCCCTGCTCGTCCGAGATGATCACCGTCGAGATCGTCGGCGAGGCCGACACCGCGCCCGACCGCGAAATGCTCCGGCACGCCGCCGCGAGCGTGTTTCACTATTTCAAAATCGAGTTGGAACGCGAATCCGTGACCGTCGCGGAATTTTCCCGCGCGCTTGAAAAAGTCCTCGCCCATCTTGGTTACAGCATCCACACCGGCGAGAGCAGCACCGCCGATCTCGTCCAGCTTTTGCGCGAGGCCGGCGACAGCCTGGAACTTTTTTTCTTCCCGCGCCTGCGCGACGAACTGCGCGTCCAGCTCCGCCAGTCGCCGCGCGTCGTGCGTTTTCGCGGCCTGCGCCGCTGCGTGAAACAGATCGCCGGTGCGCAACGCTGGAGCCACCGCTGCGAACAGCTTCAGGATCAGATTGTGGAATTTCTCCGGCGGTGCATGGACAGCGAGACGGAAAAACCCGGCTGCGCGCTCGTGGTTGAGTAGTTTTTAATTTTGAATTTTTAGTTTTGAGTTGGAAAACTCCGGCAGCGCGGCCGCTTGGGCTAAAAACTTAAAATTCCAAACTTAAAACCAATGAAAACTCTTTTTGAAAAAATCGTCGCGCGCGAAATCCCCGCGCAAATCGTGTTTGAAGACGACCTCGTCCTCGCCATCCGCGACATCCAGCCGCAGGCCCCGGTGCACATCTTGATTTTCCCGAAGCGACCCGTCCCGCGCATCGCCGAGGCCACGCCGGACGACCACAAATTGCTCGGCCATCTTTTGTTGAAAGCCGCCGAAGTCGCGGAAAAAGCCGGCCTGAAAAATTCCGGTTACCGGCTCATCATCAACAACGGCGTGGACGGCGGCGAAACCGTGCCGCACCTGCACTGCCACATCCTCGGCGGCCGTCATCTGGCCTGGCCACCCGGCTGAAGCCGTTCACAAAATTTCCACCGGACACGGCGGCAGCGCGTCCAGAAACGCCTGCCCATATTGCTTCGTCAAAATCCGATTGTCTAATACCACCACAATACCCGTGTCCGTCTTCGTGCGGATCAAGCGGCCAACGCCCTGACGAAATTTCAAAATCGCTTCCGGCAAAGAAAATTCGCCGAAGGAATTTCCGCCGCGCGCCTCAATCGCCTCGATGCGCGCCTCGATGAGCGGATGATCCGGCACCGCGAACGGCAGCCGCGTGATGATGACGTTGCTCAACGCCTCGCCCGGCACGTCCACGCCCTGCCAGAAACTGTCCGTGCCGAACAGCACGGAGTCCACATCCGCCTTGAATTTTTCCAGCATCGTCGAGCGCGGCGTGCCGGTGCCTTGAACAAACAATTCTAGTTTTAGCTTTTCAAAAAACGGCCGCATCCGGTCGGCCATTTCCTGCATCAGCTTGTAACTGGTGAACAGCACGAACGCCTTGCCGTGCGTCTGCTTCACGAAATGCCCGATCCAATGTTCCAACGCATCGGCGTAACCATGCTCACGCGGGTCGGGCATTTTTTTGACGGTGAACAATTTCATCTGCCGCTCATAATCGAACGGCGTGCCGACCTGCAACTGCGTGGCGGCTTCACAGCCGACGCGGCGGGAAAAATAATTCAATCCGTTTTGCTTGGTAGCTGATTTCGCTCTGGGATTTGAAGTTTCAGATTTGAGATTCGCGGAAGTCGCCAGCGTCGCACTGGTCATGATGACGCTCGTGTCCGTCTCGAACAACCGCCGGCGCAAATACTCCGCCACGTCCACCGGCGCGGCGTTCAGCGAAAGATTGCGCTGCATTTTTCCGGTGCGTTCGACCCAGTAAACATGGTCGTCGGCTTCCTGACTCAAAAATTCCGCGACCTCAATTTTTAATTCGCCGAGCCGACGGTTGCATTCGATGAGTTCCTGGCCCATCTCCTTGTCGTCGCTCGTCTTGACCAATTCGCTCACCGCCTCGCGCAGCCGCTGGATCGGCAGCGTGACATTGTCTTTGACGATTTCCGCGCGGCGGACACGCAATTCTTTCCACTCGCGCTTGGTGGGGCGAGACTCCGTCGAGCCGAAACTTTTTTTTGGTGCCATTGCCTGAATCTCTTCGCACGCGCTTTCGACGTTCTCAAAAAACTTGTCCGACTCGCTCAAGATTTCCGCGACGAGCTTGACGGCCTTGCCTTGCCGGAGCGTGGCCAGCAGACCTTTTTCCGTCTTCGGATTCCACAGCCGGTTCAACGACCAGCGCACCTGGCTGCTGGACACGCTCAAACCGATGTGCCGCGACGCGACGCTTTCCATCGTGTGCGCCTCGTCGAAAATCACGAAGTCGTTTTTGAACAAAATGCCGCCTTCCATCTCCTCGTCCACGCCGCCAAGCAGCGTGAAAAAAAGCGTGTGGTTCAGAATCACCACGTCGGCGGACAAAATGCGGTTGCGCACGCGCTGAAAAAAACAAGGGTCGTGATCCTTCGCAAAATCCGACTGATGCCCGCACGTTTTCGGCGAACACAATCCGCGTTCAGAACACACTTGCGCCCAAACTTTCTGATCTGGCTCGATTTCAAAATCCGACAGGCTACCGTCCTTCGTTTCCTTCGACCACTCGTAGATGCGCTGCAATTCCTCCGCCTCGGACGACGTAAACAGGTTGCCGCTCTGCTGCATCGCCTTTTGCAGCCGGCGCGTGCAGAGATAATTGGCCCGGCCCTTGAGCATCGCGTAGGAAAATTTCACCGGCTCCGGCAGCGCGGCCAAAACGCCCGCCAACATTGGCAAATCTTTTTCGGTAAGCTGTTCCTGCAAATTAATCGTGTGTGTTGAGATGATGGCTTTTTTCTTCTGCGCCACGGCAAATAAAATTGCCGGAATCAAATACGCAAGCGATTTGCCGACGCCGGTGCCGGCCTCGACCGCGAGGTGTTCCTGGTTTTGCAGCGCTCGCGCCACCGCCACGGCCATCTCCTGCTGCTGCGGGCGAAACTCGAAATTTTTCGCCTGCGACAAAATGCCACTCTGCGAAAAAATTTCTTCGACTTGGGTAACCAAATCGGAACTTCGCGGCTGAATTTCGGAAAGGGAAATCATCGGCGCCGGTATTTTTACAGAAAGCAAAGGCCGGCGCTATTTTCTTCTGGGCGGAACGGAAATATAAATTTCCACCGCAAACTTTCAGATGATTTGGATGAAGACCGCGCCGCCTTCGACTTTGGTCGGATACGTTTTCAGATCCACGCACACCGGCGCGCCCTTGGCCTTACCGGTGGTAAAATCGAAGCGACCGTTGTGCTTGGGACATTCGATGAGGTTGTCCATCACCAGACCGCCGGCGAGATGCACCTTGGCGTGCGTGCAATGTCCGTCGGTCGCAAAAAACTGGTCGTCACCCGTGCGGTAAATCGCAAACGTGCGATCGCCATGGTCGAAGCGGAGGACGTCTTCGGGTTCAATGTCGCCGGTGCTGCAGACCTTGATCCAATTATTGCTCATTTTGATTCAACCTTGATGTTAAGGTTTGGTTTGATTCCGGCCAACACGGGCAAAACGTGATTAAGAACCTGCTCGGCGGTCGCGCGAAATTTTCGTCCGCGCGCGCTTACTTTCAACCAGCCGGCTCCATCGCGGTAATAGCGCTCCGTGAAATTTTTGGTGCTGATCAAGATGACATAGCTGTCGTTGGTTAGCTTCATATCAATCTTTTCAAGTTGGAAGCGGTTTCGCCGACGCGGGCAATTCGCGTTTCACGAAATACGCCGGGTCTTTGACCTGCTGCAAAATCGCGGGGATGATTTCGCGGTAGGCTTCGATGAGTCCGTTGTAGGGTTTTGGCGTGTCGGATTTTATTTCCGCGTGCAAGGCCGGCAGCGCGTGATACGGCACCATCGGGAACATATGATGTTCGAGGTGATAATTCATATTCCAATAGACGAACCGGAAAACCGGATTCATGTAAACCGTGCGGCAATTCAAACGATGATCCAAAACATTTTCCGCCAAGCCGGCGTGCTGCGTGAGACCAAAAATGACCAGCAGCCACGCACCGTAAAACGATGGCAGACCAATCAACATCAGCGGCAAAATGCTGTGGATGCCAATCGCCCACGCAATCGTCGCCGCATAAATCAAGACCCAGATGCGCGCGGTCCAAAATACTTTTCCGTATTCCATTTCAGGAATGTAAGTTTTTTCCTCGGCGGCCATTTGGCCGAAGCAATGGAGCAGGACTTTTTTGTATTCCTTCGGCCCGCTTTTCAGGCTGGCGAATGCGAGGATTATTCCCGGCACGTCTGGCGGACGCGGCACGGCGATTTCCGGGTCGCGCCCGACAATGATCGTGTCGGTGTGATGCCGCGTGTGGCTCCAGCGCCACGGTGTCGATTCGCGCAGCACCATAAACGACGCCATTTCATAAACGGCATCATTCATCCACGTTGTTTTGAAGGGTGTGCGATGACCGCACTCGTGCCAGCGCGAATCCGAGCACGAGCAATACAGCACGCCATAGACGAGAAACGCCGGCACGCACCACCAGGTTCCCCAAAAATGCCAGCCCAGCCAGCCGGTGAGGCCGAGCAGCGCGAACCACAGCAGCGTGTCGCGAATCGCCGGGCCGTCCTTGCGCTGCATGAGTTCCTTGAGGCGTTTGCGCGGAATTGGGCAGGCATACCATTCGGCGGAAGCGAGGCCCAATTCCTCGGCCAGTTTGCTGTTCTTGCCGATGAGGCTGTAATCGCGTTTGGTGGCTTCAACCGGCATAATTTCTTGTCGTCAAATTTTAAAGTATCTGGAAAATATCGGCAGTTAAATCGGGCGGGTCAAATGGAATCAGTCCAAGTGAAAAACTTCCTCCATTTCCGCCCACCATTCATCCGGTGCGCGGTCGGGGAAGGGTTCGTGGCAGGGCTTGTTGATGGCCCACCATTTTTGCGTGGCCGGGTCGGCGGCTATTTTAGTCATGTCGCCGGCGAAATCAGTGCCGGTGTATTCAAAATAACTGAACAAGTAGTGTTGGCCGTCCGGCAGTTGGCGCAGGTAGATCGAATAATTTTGGATGTGACACTGCTTGATGATCTTCAACACGTCAGGCCAAACCGCCATGTGCAATTTTTTGTATTCCGCAATTTTCTCGGCGCGAAGTCCGATGACGGAACCGTGGCGTTTCATTTTAATGGTGAGTTTGCGTGCCGAGATAATTGCCGTAGTCCAGCAGTAGTTTACCGACGATTAACAGGCCGATGGCCAGTGCCAGCCCGGCATATGTGCGCGGCCGACAGCGGCTCCATTCTTTGAAAATAATGCCGATGAGCGTGCCCAAAAGTATCAATAAAATCATGTGCACCGCCCAGCACGTCTGCTCAAAACCGGCGACTTTCATGATGTAGTAATGCCCGAAGCCGTAGAAGAAAAATTGGCCATACCACAGGCCGCCGGTGAGGATGGCCATCGCCCAGTTGACCGGCAGGCTGGCCTTTTCCGCGCCTTCGGGCAACGCGACGATTTCGGTAATGGTCTTGTGTTTGCGATGGAGAAACAGGCAGTAAAGCGCCGTGGTCAGAAACGCGCCGGAATTTGAAAACGGATAGATTGCATTGCTGCAAAACGTCGCGGCATCAATGCCCATCACCGTGCGGCCCAGTGCGTGATCGCGCGCGAGCTTCGCGATGGGTTCGCCTTCCGCCAGCGCCATGCCGTAAACCGCCGAGAGCACGCCAGCCAGCAGGCAGAGCATCAGGCCGATGAAAGCATTACCCTTCGCGGCCACGGCCTGATCGCGCTCCTTCCAGCGCCCGGCCAGCCCGCAAAAAATAATGCCGACCACACCGATGCCGATGCCGCTGACCACCCAGATCGAGCCGGTCTTGGCGAGAAATTCGTGAATGTGTTGCGCGGAATCCAAAACGCTGGTGTCGCCCTTGGCCACCGCGTAAGCCGTGCCCACCACCGTGGAAACGCCAATGGCCATCGCGTAAGTGATGGAAAATCCAACGTAGCGGATTGCCACGCCGAACGCTGTGCCGCCGATGCCGTAGGCCGCGCCAAGCAAAAACGTCCGCAGCATCGCATCGCGCGGCGCGGCCTGCACCACCTGCCAGAAATCCGGCACGGTGAGAAACGCACCGATGATCGGCAGCAGCAGCCAGCAAAACGCCGCCTGTGTCAGCCAGTAGGACTGCCACGACCAGCCGCGCACTTTTTTTTGCGGCACATAACAACACGCGGCGGAGGCAGCGCCGATGGCGTGGAACAAAATGCTGGCGAATAGCGGAGGCATGTTTTTAGATTTTTTCCTCAAATTCCGCCGGCAGCCGCAGCGGATAATTTCCAAATTCGCGCACCAGCTTCACGATGTAATCGTAAGTCTGGCCGGACACGGCGCTGCTGACAGAATGGTCGGACTGAAAAATATAGCCGCCGCCTTTCGCGGCGTTGAGCTTGCGCAAAACCTCGCGGCGGATGGCGGCGCGGTCGCCGGTTTCCCAGACCTGCATGTCGCTGTTGCCGCAGAAACCCATGCCGTGACCGTATTGCCGGCGCAGTTCGACGCAGTCCATGCCCGCCTTCACTTCGAGCGGATTGTAGGCGTCAACTTTGATATCAATGTAATCCTGAAAAATGGATTTCACATTGCCGCAGCCGTGGTAAATCACCGGCAAACCGCTGGCGTGGGCGTATTCCGTCATCTGCGCGACCCACGGCATGAAATATTCGCGCCAGTAATGCGGCGAAAAAAACATCCCGTTCTTGTAGGCCACATCGCCCCAGATCACAAAGCCGTCGAGCAGACCTTTGCCCGCGTCAATTTCCGCCTTCGCGCATTCGAGATAGTGCGCGCCGATGCGATTGATGACCGCGCCCATGCGTTCCGGTTCCTCGCCCATCCAGAGCATCGCGTTTTCCTGGCCGATGAGCCGCGTGAGACATTCGCTCACCTCAATCATGCTGCCGAACACGGGAAAATCCGGCCGCAGCGATTTCACGGTTTCAATCCACGCCGGCGAATTGCGCTCAAAGCCGTCGCCCACGCCGGCGATCTGGTTGTCGCCCGCCTCAAAAAAACGCCGCCGGTCGCGCGGGTCGTCGAACTTGGCCAGTTCCAATTTTTCAAACGTATCAATTTCCCACGCGCGAAATTCCGGCATCGGCAGGGAAAAAAGTTTGTGCATCACCGCGCCGAAGCCGGTTTTCACGACGACTTCCTGCGGCGTTTCACTGATCGTCTCAAACGGACGAATCCACGGATCCATGTTCGGCACGGTGACAATCCAGTCGAGGTCGTAGTGATAATATGGATTGGCATCGTCCGGCAGGCCGAGTTCCTTGCGCCAGCGTTTGGTGAAACCGCCCCAGAAAAAATCGCTGATGGGCACACGATCCGGCTCCTCGTGTCGAAGCGCCGTGTGCAGGCGGTTCAACTTGCGCAACGTGTTTTCTTTCCGGTCGGAAGTGCCGGCGGCCTTGCCAAACGTGTCGAACATGCTCATGCGGTCATCTTTCGCGTGAATGGAATAACGCCATTAAAGCAGAGCCGCACGAGCGGGCGAGATTTTTGTGCGGCAAAAAGCAACTCGCCGCCGCTGGCGGCAAAAACCTCAAGCAAACTGGCGGAAATCAAACTCCCGAACTGCTCACCACGACTTTCAGCGCCGTGGATTTTCCGGGCGCGAGCAAAACTTTATTTTGCTTCACGTTGCCGGATTCCACGCAGACCATCTGGCGATGTTCCGCCGGGTCAAAATCCTCCGGCATTTTCTGCGTCGTCCACGGATTCCAAACCACGGTGGAGTTGGAATTAAATTTCTCCACGCGAATCACACGTTTCAATTTTTCATCACGGATTTCCACGGTGGCGGTGTTGTCGGGATAAACGCGGTTCGTCTCTTGCGTGATGCGCAACGCTTCACCGCTGGCCGCGCGCCGCGCGCCGCCGGCACCGAAAGCAAAATCATCAAACACCGCACCTTGCAAACCGGTGAGCGAAACCGCGCTGATGTCGCCGACTTGAAAATAAGTGTGCAGGCAATTTTCAATCGCCAGCGTTTCATCACAGCCATCATTCGTGGCGGTAAGTTCCATCGTGAGCGTGTCGCCAACCGTGACAACAAATTCGGTGCGGAGATTTTTCCACGCCTCGCGTCCGGGAATTTGCGGCAGCGCAAAATGCACGGTCACCGTGCCATCCGGCGCGGCGGAAGTCTTGACGAGCTGCCATTCGGCGAGGCGCGCGAAGCCGTGCGACGGTTCGCCGTCGCGGTTGCCGAACCA
>Ga0007854_10002432_pt1 | contig 11559 bp, 10 predicted proteins | sample CryBogCBH12Aug08_FD_60382 | JGI IMG/M metagenome (GOLD analysis project Ga0007854, IMG submission 60382) | Freshwater microbial communities from Crystal Bog, Wisconsin, USA - CBH12Aug08 | ecosystem: Environmental > Aquatic > Freshwater > Lake | place: Crystal Bog, Wisconsin, USA | collected... | reverse complement strand
GCCGGCGCGTTCGGAATTTTCTTGGCACTCACTTCGCACCTCCGGGAATAATCGCGCTATGGCTCCAAGCCGCATCCGTTTTGGCGAATGCGGCGGCAAGGCGGGATTGCGTGTTGTGGGTTAATTCCACAAGTCCCACTCCGGTCGGCCCTCTCCAATCCGGATGAGACTCTGCCATCATTGCCAATGACATCAAATCCACAAGGGCATTTGATTGATAACAGGCCGACTCCAATTCCTGAAAGGAATAGTCCAAGTTATTTAGCATCCGCAACAACAACCGGGTGAGCAACGCGTCTAGGGACAAGCCCTTTTTTCCGGCTTGCTGCTGGATAAGTGCGAGTTGTGCCGGCGTCAATTCCACTTGAACCGATGGAAATTCGTCCTTCTTGCCTACGATAGTCAGCCAGACTTTATCCTCTGGAGGTTGCGCGGGCGGTTGATTTTTTGCGAGCGCCGTCGCCAGCTCGCCGGGCGTTTTGGTTTTGAGGTTGCGCAATGCCGGCGTGGCTTCAAAGGTGCGGACGAGCCAGGCATCCAACGTTTCGCCGCGCAGGGCGGCATCTTTTTGGATGGCCGCAAATTCGGCACCCGTTAGATCAATGCCATTGCTGATGGTTGAATCGTCTTCGTTGCTTAACAAAACCAGCGCAACGGACTTGTCTGCCGGGCCGGACTTTTTAGGGACAGTGCGGCGGGAGGTTTTCGTTTGAGTGGAAGCGGGCTTTGTGGCACCGTTTCTACGGACTCGAATTGTGTTTCTCATAACTGTGTTTCATGGTTCGGGTCTTTCGGCTCTGGCGGTGGTAATGACACTGCCAGGGCTTTTTATTTTTGACGCTCTTGCTGCTCGACCCATTTGAGCAACTGAAGCGTGGTTTCGCCACCCGGCTCTTTTTCGCCAGATAGCCAGCGTGAAATTGTCGGCAGCTTAACGCCCATGAATTTCGCCAGAGTGGTTTTTGTTCCACGCTCGCGCGTTGCTTCATTAAGGCGTTTCCGCAGTGCCGGCAGTTGCTCTTTCACGCCCTGAATGTTGACCGAAAGGACAACATTAGTCAAATCTTTTTTTGACTCGGTTAGAGTTTTTCCCAAATCAGCAGCGACCAATACTCTTTTGGCGTTTGCGTTCTTTATCCGTTCCCACATGATTTTTTCACTGCGCTGGTCTATTATTTTGAGGGCTTCGGCTGGAAAAGAGTGGATAAATTGTTCCGCAAATTGGGTCAGCTTTTCGGTGAACTCATAGGCATGGCCAACTGGAACTCTGGCCATCCAGCTTTCAAGCATGATTTTGATTTGGGATTCGAGCAACGCCCGGTTGCCGATGTCTTCAATGCCAGTCGCTGCCTCTCTCCCTTCCAGACACTCTGTCACTGCCCGGAATAAATCTTCTGTGCTGTTGGGGTCATATTCAATTTTTCCCTTTTCTGAATCTTTATTTGGGCCAATAGAAACAAGGTTTTCATCACCATAGAACTTTTGAGCAACAGTGCTTAACAAGGCGCGTTTTGGAAGCCCCGTCGCGTGCGGCACTGGTAGATTGTCGTTTTCCGGCTTGTCGGCAAAACCGAAGCCCTCCTCAAGCCAGCGCAAACTTATTTCAAAGGAACGCCGCAGTTTCCAAGCGATTTCATATCTAACCGGAGTTCGTCCGCACTCAATACTGGCAAGCTGGTTTCTGCTGATGCCAAGTTGCCGGGCAAAGGTGGCTTGCGACCATTCGACTGATTCTCGAACGGTCTTAACGCGAGAACAGATCGCCCGTTCCCAGTCGTTCATTTTGCCACGGTTTCTTGGCACGGCGAAATTCTAGCAGATTTAATTGCCGGCAAAAGGTTATTGACATATTGCACAAACGTGTGCAAAAATACTGAAAATGAAACTTGCGCCAAACAAGCGTGGTTATCGCCGCCGGCCTGGAATGCTAGCCGCCGCCGCCGCGCTTGGCGTGAATTATTCGCACCTATATCGAGTGATTTGCACCAAAGAACGCGCCAGCGCAAAACTGACCGCCCGCTATCGTGCTTGGCGGCGTGAACGATCCAACCGCAACCCAAAATAAAATCCACACCATGAAACCCGCGACTCTAAAATCCGCACTTGAAACCTATTTGAACCTCCGCGCCGAAATCGGCGAACTGGAAGACTTGAAAATCCGCTCGGCAACGGAACTGGCCGAGCTGGAGGCCGGTTGCGACCTGAAAGACAAGGCCGCGCTGCAAGAAATCGCGCGCCTGCAAGTGTTGGCTCGCTTGTTTCCCGCCCGCATTGCGGCGCGGGATAATCAGCTTGAAACCGCCCGCGCCGCCTTGGTGAGAGCGGGTTCGGAATTCATCACCGAAACGTTGCGCCCCAAGTTGAACGCACTGCGCGAAGCCGCCAAGGAAAAGGTCAAAATCGCCGTCGCCGGGATTTATTCCGACAAAGACGCGCTGGATTCGGCCATTGCCAAATCTGACTTGGTGCGGTCGGTGGAGGCCATCGGCTGGAACCTCACGATTCAGAGCAACCCGCCGAATTCCATTGATTACGTCCAAACGATTTTGCAGGTGTGGGAGCGCGCCACAGAAATTGAAAAAACGCTTTGAAAAGCGGGTGACGATTGATGCTTGCGTCCCAATCTCTACGTCCAAAACGCTTCACCCAAAATGAACCTGAAATCAAAAACAGCCAAACAGAAGAGCAGCCTTCCGAGCTGGTCCTGCAAGCCCTGGCCGCTGCTGGCGGCTTGCCGGATTGGTTTCAACCTACATCGGCCAGAATAATCGTCAAGTCATGAGATCAATCATCCTCAACCGCGAATTTCAGCATCCCGCCGATGGCTGGTATCAGATCGAAGTCCCCGGCGAGCATCCGAACGCCGAAGCCGGCATCGTGCAGGTGATTGATGCCAAGGCCGTGGCCAGCATCGTGGCCCGGTTCAACCAAGAGGCGGATGATTACGAGGCCGAGCAAGGCCGGCCTTTCCCTGGGATGCTGATCGACCATGAACATTTCCGCCATGATGCCGACAAAGAAACCGTTGCTTACGGCTGGCTGATGCGCTTGCAGGATCGCAATGGCGTTCCCTTTGGGCAGATCGCATGGACAAACACCGGCCAGCCGGCGATTGATGGCGGCGATTATCGTTTTTTCAGCACGGAATATGACCCGAATGATTGCGAAGTTTTGAATCCCGGCAAGTCGCCAAAGCGGGTGCGACCGTTGCGGCTGGACGGGCTTTCACTCACCAACGATCCGAATAACAAGGGGGGAATGGCAATCACCAACCGGGATTCCTCCAGCTCGGCGATGCTGGGTGACGAAACCGCAGAACTTTCCTTGCCGGCCTTGGAAAAGTGGTTTCTGGCGGTCAAAAATATTCAAGATATTGCCGGACGAAATGCCCGCGTGGCGATGGATTTTAACGCTGCCTGGGCAATGGCCCGTCAGCAGTATCCCGAAATTTACAATGCGGCTTTTGGGCAAGTTAAAACCGCCGCGATGGCTGAAGCATCCGCCGTGGAACAAGTCGGGATGCTGGCCAACCGCATCAAGGCTGAATGCGGCAAAGATTTTTCGTTTGGCTGGAATTTCGTGCGGGAAAATCTGCCGCACATTTTCAACCGGACGCTTTCTGCCGCCGAACGGATTTCCAACCGCCAAGCTGAAACCGATCCGCAGATAATCAGGCAAAAGGCGGCGAGGCTGTTCAACGATTTGGCGACCGCCGAGGCCGCAACGCAGAAAACCACCTTCATTCAGGGCTGGAATTCCGTCTTGAATCGTCGCCCGGCGCTCGCTGGGCTGGCGGCGGGAAAACTCACGCTGGATGAAGCCTGCGCGCAGGAACCTGAATTGCGAAACAATCTGGCAACATGAATTTACTTTCAGCCAACGATGTTTTTTACCGCCTGGCGGGTGTGTCGAATTCGGCACCCGTGGCGGACTTTCAATCATTGGCTGGTTGCGCGCTTGCAGCGGCGCGCAACTTCATTTTTCCCAGACGAAATCACTTTCGCCTTAACTGGCGGACACGGAGGGCGAGCCGTCCAGGGCTTGTTCCCTGCACAACGGCAGGACGAACAACCTTCGTCCTGCCGCCTTGATTTCCTGCCATGAAGACACCTGGACAATCTTCAAATCAGCTTCCCGCCTGGCAAATGGAACGCGCGAATAAATTGCAACGTGCCTGCGAACGCATCCGCGCCGGCATTGCTTCCGGCAAACCAATCCAGAGGACGATCCACCGCGTGGCGCGCGCCCTGAATGGCCGGCCTTACCGTTGCGATGCGTCGCGCCGGCTGGCGTTGTCACCGAAGACATTGCGCCGCGTCTGGGATGGTTGGCGGCGTGGCGGGGAAGTGCCGGCGGCGTTCAAATTGAATTATTTTGTTCGGCCTTCATCCGTTCCCGCGCCGGTGATGATGCGGTTCGTTCAATTTTGCGGGGACCGGCCGCTGGCAACCTTGGCGGCGGCGTGGCGCCAGTTTGCTATGAACTGTGGGCCGGCCGTCGTGGGTCAAAAGATTTCGCTGGATCGGGTCTATCATTATTTTCCCGCCACGGAATTTCGTTTGATGCAAAAGCAGATGAAAGTCTTTTGTGCCGCCCTGGAGGAATTACTCCGGCTGCGGGCGCAAGCAGCCGGCAGCATCAACCGCCGGTTAGCGGCCCGGACGCCGTGCCGGCACAAAGATGCAACCCGTGCCGCCTGACATTTGACTATGACGCCCAACCATTTCACCCAGCCAGCCCGACCGGATATTAGTGCCCGGACGGTATTTTTGGACGTGAATGGCGTGCGTGCCCTGCGTGGCCTCACCGCCGATAAGGTGAAAGAATTAGTGGACGAGGGAAAATTTTTTTACGTATTTGACCTTGGACGAAAAGAAAACGGAATTCGCCATCTGCGATTTTGGGTTCATGAAGTGGTGAATCCCTCTGGTTTTGCGGGCATGCCGCTACCGGAGGTTATCGCAAAGATATTGCCGGTGTCGCGAGGGACATTCAGTGGCAGCGAAATCGGGCAATGGTTCCTAGTCAGTCGGCCAACGGTCAAACGTATTGGGGTAGAATGCCAGGGCAAAGTATCAAGCTGCCGTGTTTTGACCATCCCACGCGCCCCGTTGGCAGCATTTCTTTCCCGCCGGTGGGTTGGCCAACCAAAGGAGGCCGAAAAGTGAAGCGAATCCGACATATTCAATTTCGCGTCCGCCGCGCCCGCCGCGTGCTGATGCCCCAGAGTGGCGGATTTTTATTCCGGCGCGCTGGCGAGGCGATTAAACGGGTTTTAAACACATTATATTGCGTGTCGCTTTGGCACCAACGCCCGGCCGGGAACCCGTTTTTTGCAATGGCGGTAAAAATCACCCAAAATCTCGCCCCCATCACAACCCAAACAATTTAGTATATGGCTGATTCCGACAAAATACTGAAGCTGCTCATAGACATGGGCGTCGCCGGCAAGGAAGATGTCCAGGCCGCGAATACGCTGCTTGATGAATCGAAGGAAGGTGTCTCCGCACTCGCCAAAGAAATGGGCGTCATCACGGTGTCAGCGGAAGAGGCGGAAAAAATTCTGGCGAAAACCGGCGAGGCGGCAAAGGGTGTCGGCGAGGCCGCCGGGAAAGGCGGTGAGGGTGTCCACGGATTTAACATTCACGGACGCGAAATGCACCATCTGGCGGGTATGCTCAACCGAGTCTTGCCCGGCGCGGGCGAGGCATTGAAGATGGTAGGTCATGCCGGGAATGCGGCGGAGATGTCATTGATTGCAGTTGTCGCCGTGGTGGAAATTTTGATGAGGGATTTCGAGGAGATGGCCAAAAGCGCCAAGCGCGCCGATGAGGAACTCGCCACCCTGTTAGACGAAAAATATGATGCCGCCGCCATCCGGGGCGTGGCGAAAGCCTGGGAAGATGCCGCCACCGCCCAAGAGATTTATCGGCTCGGCCTGGCGGAAAAACAGCAGGATGAAAACGACCCGACCAGGGGCGCGGCGGATCGCGCACTGCGCGCGGCCAAAAGTTACGAGACCGCCCAGCAGCAAATCAACGACGCCCAAAAAAAACTTGGCGAGGCATCCATCGAGGAGATGGAGAAAAAAGGGACTATCACGCATCAACAGGCGCTGATAGCAAAACTTCAGCTTGATGAGGCATACGAAAAACGGCGGCTGGAACTCGCCGCCGAAACGGATGCCAAGGGAATAGACACTAAGCAGCGCACTGCCGCCATTGTGGCCAAACAAAAAGCGGTGGCGGAGATCGGCGAATCCTATGCTGAAAAAATATCGGCGAAGGCGGACGCCGATGTTGCGCACGTCAAAATGGAGATTTCCAAAACCGGCACGGACAAAGAGACGGGGGAAAAGCTGAAAAAGGAAAGCGACGTTTCACAGGAAACCGCCGATCAAATCCGTGAAATGTATGCCAGGATTAGCGGCGACGCGTCCGGCAATGTCGGACTGGCCGCAATGGGTCACTATTTAAGGAACCTGCAATTTGATCCAACGGAGAAAGTCGCGCAGCAACCCAGCGCGGGGGATATGTGGAAAATTGCCCGGATGTTTGATTACGGGGTTGGCGGACTCGGCACCAGTGACGCCGACCTTGCCAGTTATGAGTCCGGCGAAAAACTGTCCAAGACCGCCGAGCGCGACGAAAAAAAGCTGAATGATTTGCTGGCCAAACGTGAGCATGACGCGGCACTGGCGAAGCACGAACTGGAACGGCAAAAACATTTGCTCGACGAAAAATCCGCGCAACTCGACAAGCTCCAGCAAGAGTTGGACACCATGAAGGCCGAGGCCCAGGCGCGCGAACAAAACAACGCCACGGTCACAGGCATCAAGGATAGAACTGAAGCGGTAAAATCTGGCGTAGCGCCCCCTGTCAACCCTTTTGCGCCGCCGCCCCGCGCCGCCGCCGAACCGCTCCCGCCGTCAGACACATCTTATCGCGCGGCGGAAGGTGCATTCAGGCCGCTAGGGGCCGCAGTTGACATTAACGGTTTGATCGCGGCGTTGCATTTGAATGAGCAGCAAAAAAACACCGTGCTGGATCATATTCACAACGTCACCAAGGATTCGCTCGCCGCGTGGAACTCCCTTGAAAGAAAATGGGGGGAGCTGGAACAGCAAATTAGAAACTCCAGCAATTATCACAGCAGCGGCTAAACGCCAAGGGATATGTTGAAACCGGAAAATACATTCACTGCCGCACAGATCGCCGCCGCGCTGGGCATGAAGCGCCAGGCGGTGCAATGGCATCTGCGCGCCGTCGCGCCGGCGGCAGTGCAAATAGTGAGAGGAAACGAAACGGCGGCGTGGACGCTGAATCAGTTGCCGGAAAGTTTGCGCGTGCGGATCGAGGATGAAGCCCGGCGTCAAAACTATCGCGGCGCGGAAGCCTTGTTGTCAGCTCCGCGCGAACGCTGGCAGCCGCCGGTTGCCTTGGAGAAAATTTTGAGTGACGATCTCAAAATTGCAACCCGGCTGCGTGATGCGTTGCGGCCTTGGCTGATTCGCCAGCATGACGCCAATCTTTCGGCGGCGGAACTGGAGGCGCACGGCGTGGAAGATTATCGCCGCATTTTCGGCAACGGCATAACCGCCCGCTACTGGCGTGAATTATTCACGCGAACAATCCAGCGCGACAATGGTTTTGAGGAATGGAACCGGCTTGAAATTTATCTGCCCGAACGCCTGAAGAAAAAATCTTTGCCGCCGGATGTCGTGGCGGCGGCGCTGGCAGATGATTTTGAGGAGTTGGATCAATATATCGCTGCGTGTGAAAATCCGCACAATCCAAGCGAACCGGAGCGCATCGGCCTTTGGGTGCTGGCATTGGGCAAATATAATTCGCTGGTTAGCGCCGGCCAACCGGATAAAATCGCCGCGCGCCACGTCCGGCAGTTTCTTTTCGCCCGCGCGAAATTCCTGGCCCCGACGCGCAATGCGCTGCGCATGGCCTTCGAGCGCAAGCTGGATCAATGGCAGCGTGACAACCCTGATTCTCTGGCGGATGGCCGCAGCGCCAACGGCGACCGCCCAGAGTATCCGTCCAAAGATCTCCGCCGTGTCCGCCATTCGGCGGTTCTAAAAAATGGTGGGCGGATTGATGCAGCCTGGCGCGAAGAGTATCCGCTGCTCTCTGAATATACCCGCCAGCGCCATCCGCGCTCGCGCAAAACCCCCCGAGCCTTTTACCAGCTCGTGAACCGGGAAAAGGTGGACGCGCTCCATGCGCGCGTGAAAGGCCGGCGCAAGCTGCGCAAAATGGTTGGCGGCGTCACGCGCAATGCCGATGGCATTCACACGATGGCGCGCTGGGCCGTTGATGATTGGACCAGTAACGTAGTCGTGGCCTTTAGAAATCCAGACAGAACCGTTTCGCTGATTCAGCCGCAAATTATCACCGTGATGGATTTTGCCAGCCGCAAGTGGGTTGGCTGGGCAATCTCCAACGACAAAGCCCCCACGGCGGAACTGGTTTGCGAGGCCATCTTGGACGGCTTCCGCCGGCATAATGTCCCGCGCAAGCTGTATGTCGAAAATGGATTTGTTTTCGGAAAATCCCTGAATGTGAATGGCAAGGTTGACGATCAAGGCCGCACGATTGTTGCCGGCCTAGCGCAATACGGTTGCACGCTTCATCACTTCGACAAGATGAGTCCGACGAGCAAGGGTGAGTTGGAAAAATCCTTCGACTTGTTTCAACGGCAGATGGAGCGCCACCCCGGCTACGCTGGCCGGCTGCAAATGCTCGATGCTTCCGACGATTTTAAGAAAGAACAGCGGCTGATAAATTCCGGCAAGGTGGACGCCACAAAATTCCGCTACACGTTTGAAGAATTTATCCGCGTCATGCACCAGATGATCGAAGCCTGGAATGCCGCACCGCAATTTGGCCACTTGCGCGGACTCTCACCCAATGAAGCGTTTGAGGCATTGAAAGACGCGAACGATCCGCCGATCTGTTTCGATAACCGGCTCCATTGGATGCTGGCAAATGAGCGTTACCGCGTCACTGTCGGGGCCGGCGGCGTCGGCTTCCGCCACTACGGCCGGAAAATCCAAGTGCGTGGCGGCGAGCTGCCGCAGCACGTTGGCGAAGAGTATTGGGCGCTGGTGGATCGGCGGGACGATTCAATGGTTACTTTTATGAGTCTTGACCATCGCCACACGTTCACGGTTGAAACCTGCCGGCAGCCTTCGGCGGATGAATCCCGGATTGCTTCCGGCAGCAGTGTGCTTGCCGCTGAGCTTGGGAAAATCGGATCGCACATGCGCGCGGTGGACACCGAGCTAAAAGATTTGGCGGGTGAATTTGGCAACCCGCGCCGGGATTTACTCGCCAAAATTCGCGGCGAAACGGACGCGCTAGGCGGCGTCACCGATAACCTTACGCGCCGCACGATCCTAAATTCCAGAATTGAAAATAGCGCCGAACAAATGCAAGAGCAGCGCGCGGCCATCACCGCCCAGCGCCGGCAAAAAACCGCCAACAAATCCAAAGCCCGGCAGATGGCCATTCCTGCCGTGCTGGTGGACGATGACGATCAAAGCCGCCGCGCCTTGGAACTGATGCGCGATGGATCACGCGCGGCGGCGGATGAGATCCCAACCTTTGAAGAAAACGAAACATGAGCACTCGCCATAAAAATACGGCCGGCCCGTTGTCGCAGAATCGCTACATGAGCAGCCCGGAATTTGCCGAGCTACATGGCGTCAACGGCGTGGCGGCAGCAGCGCGGGCGGCCGTCATTCCCAGCGCCCGCAAGCGCAATTTTCTTTGGTTTTTGCAAGGGATGAGTCTGGCGGAAGGTGGTCTAAAACGCGTCGCGAGGGAATTGGTAGAAATGTTTCCGGATCGTCTTGGCACGCCGCAAATGCACAAGGCGGGTATCAAGCTAGAAAAAAATTATCCTGGTGAATTAGTTTCAAGTGTCGAAATGGATTTGAATATTCGGGACTGTTTGCTTGATGATGAACCGACACCAACGAAAACGGGCGCGCAGCTAATCCAGCGTTGTCGGGAGGCCGCCCTGTCGCGCCGGGAAAATATGCCGTCATCCTACCGGCGGCATATTCAATCCCTCGAGGAATTTCTGGTTGACCTGTGCATCAACCCGCGAATTTGTTTTTCGGAACCGGGTGCGGAGATAGACGTTTCTGATATAGAATCAGAAAAAGCCATCGAGGAAAACCCGGAGCTTTCCAAGGATGATTTCAAAACTGCGAACCTGATATATTTTCGCGACATCATTGGTGCGCTGTTTGAATACAAGGCGCGTTACGAAGCCCGCGTGCGGGAAAATTTTCAACTGACGGCCATCGGCAAAAAAATTTGGGAAACTTTGGATTTCGCGCTCGCAACGCACGGAATGGTTTTGCTGGATGGCCTGGAGGGGCGCGGCAAAACGGAAGCCGTCAAAGCCTGGTGTGCAGGGCATCTTGGCACCGCGCGCTTTGTCAGCCTCAAAGGCATCACCAGCAAGACGACAGCCTTTCGTGAAATCGCCCGCGCGCTGGGCATCGCCTCCAGCTACACGCGCACCGCACCGGAAATGCAGACACGTATCGAGGACGTACTGAAGCGCTCAAAAATATTACTCGTGATTGACGAAGCGCACTTCATGTTTTCGCAAAGCCGGCGCATGTCTTCACGGCCGGAGTTGATTGACTGGATAGACACCGCCATTGTCAATCGCGGCGTCGGTTTGGCCTTAGTTACAACCCCCCAATTCATTGTTTGCATGACGCGCGCCGCCGATCAGGTGGAATGGAACTACCGCCAGTTTCGGCGGCGCGTAAAACGCTGGGTAAAATTGCCTGAATGGAACACGGAAGCCCACATCCGCGCCGTGGTGCAAAATGTTTTCAAAAATGCGAATGAGCAAATGGTTTCGCTGATTGTCGGCTACGCACTTTTGAGCAAACGCGATCTTTCCGCCGTTGGCGACTTGGCGGATGAAGTCCGCGCCATGCTCAGCAGCGACGATTTGAGCAAGGCTACTTTGCGGCAGGTTTACCGGGCTATTCATGAACACCTTGTGCCCAGCGATAAAACATTTCTGGAAGGCATGGCCGCTGCGCGCAGCTTGGTCAGGCGGGGCCGCAAACCTGTGGCGGGCAATTTCTCCGCCCTGGCCGACGAATCCGCGCCAGCGGAACTGGAACGCCCGGCATCCGTCGCTGAAACCACAGATTCACCGGCACCGCCCCGCCCACGCGGCGGCTTGCCGCTTGCCCCGCTGGAAACGATGAATCCGGCGGCAAATCGCGGCGGCACGAATGCCGTTTTAACGGCAGATTAAACCGCAAATTTACCCGGTTTAACCGGGGGGACAGATCGGACTTGTTTTAACGCCCGCGAATGGGCGCGTGATTTCTTTTGCCTTGATTCTTGGAACTCTCACGCTTAAAAAGCGCACAGAATCAAAATTCTTTTACATAGCACCGCACTGCAAACAGCGCCGCCGGCACATTCGCGCCGGGCGCGACGAGGCGGAGTTCCAGCACGTCGGCAGTTATGGGAGTTTTCAGCCGGATAATTTGCCGTGATTGATGGT
>Ga0007854_10002430_pt1 | contig 11568 bp, 10 predicted proteins | sample CryBogCBH12Aug08_FD_60382 | JGI IMG/M metagenome (GOLD analysis project Ga0007854, IMG submission 60382) | Freshwater microbial communities from Crystal Bog, Wisconsin, USA - CBH12Aug08 | ecosystem: Environmental > Aquatic > Freshwater > Lake | place: Crystal Bog, Wisconsin, USA | collected... | reverse complement strand
CCAGGCACCATGATTTCGGCTTGGGCCCGCAATGAAGAGGAATTGAAAGAGCTATACCGCGGAGGATTAGCCGATGCGATCTTCACCAACCCGGCGGATGCAGTAGAAAATGCGGACCTTGTGGTGCTCTGCACCCCTGTGGGCAGCATGGAAGAAGTGGCGAGGGGGATGGCTACCGGACTTGCATCCACAACGCTCATCACCGATGCGGGCAGCGTGAAGGCCTGCGTTGTCGATCAGCTCACACCCATTCTGGGAGGAAATTACGTCGGGGGACACCCGATGGCCGGCAGCGAGCGTTCCGGACTCAGAGCTGCCCGTGAGGATCTCTTTGCCGGAGCACCCTGTCTGATCACCCCTACTCCGGAGAGCAATCCGAGCGCGATCGCAATCGTGAAACGATTCTGGGAGATCCTGGGGTGCATGGTCACAATCATGAGTCCTGTCGAACACGATCGGGTGGTTGCCCGACTCAGCCACCTGCCGCACGCCCTCGCCTACGCCCTGATGAATCTCGTGATCGACACACTCCCCGAGGGAACCAAGCATCTGGCCGGAGGCAGCTTTCGCGATGCCACACGCGTCGCCGCCAGCAGCCCTGAGCTCTGGACCGGAATCCTCACCTCCAACGCCCCGGAGGTCGCGGCAGCACTGCGCGAAATGTCCAAACTCTTGAAATCCATGGCCGCTGCAATCGGGGATGAAAATCCCGACTCGCTTCTCGATTTTTTAAAAAGGGCAAAGCTCCATCGTGATTCATTGTCACTCCCGGCACCCACGGTGGCAGAGTCGATATCCTAAATTTTTCCCATGCAAACCTTCACCGTTCACCACTGCGGTCCGATCCGGGCCACTATTATCGTTCCCGGAGACAAAAGCATGTCGCACCGGAGCGCCATGTTTGCCTCCCTCGCCGAGGGAAAGAGCACGATCACTGGATTCCTTGAAGCCGAGGACTGCCTCTCGACAGTCAATGCGATGCGCTCGCTCGGCGCCCGTATCGAGCACTCCGGAACCGGGACCTTTGTCGTCGAGGGTACGGGTGGGAAGTTCACAACACCGGCCACAGATGTGGATTGTGGCAACTCCGGAACCACCATGCGCCTGCTCGCCGGAATCCTTGCCTCTCAACCCTTCAGCTCGCGCCTGACAGGGGATGCGTCACTCTCCAAACGCCCCATGGGACGGGTCATCAAACCTCTCACTGAAATGGGGGCACGCTTTGTTTCCGAAGGGGGAGATGGGAAGCCTCCCCTGGTCGTCGAGGGAGGGAAACTCATCCCCCTCCACTACGAGATGCCCGTGGCCAGCGCCCAAGTGAAGAGCGCGATCCTGCTCGCCGGCCTCTCCGCAGCGGGAGAGACCAGCGTCGTGGAGCCTGCCGCCTGCCGCGACCATACGGAGCGCATGCTTCAGGGGTTCGGCGTCACCTTAGACCTCGGCACACCTGATTCCAATGGCCGCCGCCGCATTGCACTTACCGGGCCTCAGGCACTCAAGGCCCGCGATTTTACAGTTCCTGGCGACATTTCCAGTGCCGCCTTCTGGCTGGTGGCCGCTTCCGCCAAACAGGGATCGGATGTAACGATGCCGGGGGTTGGACTTAATCCAACCCGCACCGGCGTGATCTCCGTCCTGCAGCGGATGGGGGCAAATATCACTGTCGACCCCGTTGACCCGAAGGCAGCTGAACCGCTTGGCACCCTCCGGGTCGTGGGGAGCGAACTCCATGGCACGGTGATCGAAGGGGCTGAAATTCCGAATGTCATCGATGAACTTCCCATCCTTGCAGTTGCCGGGGCGTTGGCGCAGGGAACGACTATCATCCGGGATGCCAAGGAGCTTAGGGTGAAGGAGACCGACCGCATTGCCGCAGTAGCCGGGAATCTCCGCGCGATGGGAGCTCATGTCACCGAGACAGAAGATGGCATGGTGATCGAGGGAGGGCATCCTCTTCATGGAGCCCGCCTCCAGTGCTTCCATGATCACCGCATTGCCATGGCCTTTGCGATTGCTGGACTCTTCGCCGAAGGCGAGACCGTGATCGAGAAGGTCGAATGCGTGGCCACCTCGTATCCGACATTTGGCTCCACATTGCAGCCGGTGCTGACTGCCTAAGCGACTCCATGGCCGGACGCGTCATCGCCATCGACGGACCCGCCGCCTCGGGGAAGAGCAGCGTCTCCCGCGGAGTTGCCTCATCCCTGGGCTGGCTTTTTGTCAGCTCCGGCCATTTCTATCGGACGATTGCCTGGGGGGCTGTGCGCGATGGCGTTTCCTCCGACGACTTGGCCACTTGGATTCCCCTCCGCCAACTCGCTCTTCTCAGCGATGAAGAGGATCAAGACGATAAAGACAACGAAGACACCACTAGGAATGTTTCCCTGCTGCTGGATGGAGAAAACGCCACACCTCATCTCTCGGAACCGGAAGTAGCGGCTATAGTCTCCGTGATCGCAACAGTTCCTGCCGTTCGTGATTTCATCAATACCAGACTCCGCGCCCTGGCAGATCAACATGATCTGGTGATGGAGGGCCGTGACATCGGCTCCGTGGTCTTTCCCGAAACTCCGTGGAAATTCTACCTCGATGCCTCTCCCGAGGTGCGTGCTCGCCGTCGCGCAAGCGAGGGTGCAATCGATTCCGTATCAGAGCGCGACCGACTCGACTCAACCCGCGCGACTGCCCCACTGATCATTCCCAATGGGTCCATCGTTATCGACACAACCCATCTTGATCTGCAACAGGTGATCGCGGTCGTGCTCTCACATCTCGGCACCCTGACCAGTTCCGCCCAATGAGCTTCACCTACTACTTCTGGTACACGCTCTCGAAGATCGCAGCGCGTTTCTTCTTCAGCTTCCGGATGGTTCATCCGGAGCGGATGATCGAGGAGGGACCGCTCATTCTTGCCTCCAATCACCAGAGCTATTTCGATCCCCCGCTGGTCGGAATCTGCTCCAAGCGGGGCGTCTACTACCTCGCTCGCAAAACCCTCCTGCAGATCCCTTTGTTAGGGAAACTTCTACCTCACATCAATGTCATCCTCGTCGATCGTGACGGGAACGATATGTCAGCGCTCAAGACCGTGATTCGCACTGTCAAATCCGGCAAGGGAGTCGTTCTCTTCCCCGAGGGGACTCGTTCGCCAGACGGTAATCTCCAGCTTGCCAAGGCAGGGATCGGATTGGTGATCGCAAAGACTCGAGCCCCCGTGCAACCGATGCGTATCTTTGGTTCTCACGAAGCTTTTCCCAAAGGATCAGGTCACATCTCCTTGGCAGCAATCACGGTTGTGATCGGAGAAGCGATCCGCTTCACCGACGCAGAACTCGATCCGGCAACCCATGGTGACGATGAGCGGGCGCTTTATCAGCACCTTGCAAATCGTGTCATGGAAGCGATCGGGGTCCTTAATCTTCCTGATGCATCCTCGAATCCCGAGAGTATTTCCTAAGCCTTGCCATCATCGCCTCCGATGACGACTCTCTTCCATTCATGAGCGAACCAAAGACCCATGCAATCGTCGTCAGCGATCTGGTGAAGGCGTTTGGCGACCGCCGTGCTCTCGACGGAATCTCCCTCGAAGTGCGCCGGGGCGAACTCTTCTGCTTGCTTGGCCCTAATGGCGGTGGAAAGAGCACTCTCTTCCGCATTCTGGCGACCCTCTCACTTCCCGATTCCGGAACAGCGGAGATCGCCGGCCATGATGTCGTTTCGTCCGCAGCCGAAGTCCGGGCCCGCCTCGGCGTTGTTTTCCAGTCTCCGAGTCTCGATGGCAAGTTGACCATCCTTGAGAATCTGCGTTGCGGCGGCGCTCTCTATGGACTGACAGTAGCGGAACTCGAATCCCGCATCGCCGAAGCCACGAAGGCTCTTGCCCTCACGGATCGTCTCCATGACATGGTCGAGACCCTCTCCGGAGGTCTTCAACGCCGCGCTGAAATCGCCAAGTGCCTCCTGATCCGTCCCGAGGTACTTTTGCTCGACGAGCCCTCCACCGGACTCGATCCCGGCGCACGACTCGATCTCTGGGCTGCTCTAGAAAATCTCCGTAGTCAGCACGGCGTCACCGCCCTGTGTACCACCCATCTGATGGAGGAAGCCGCACGCGCCGACCGGGTGGGCATTGTCAGCGCGGGCAAACTTGTTGCCCTGGGCACTCCCGAAGAGCTGACCTCAGCCATCGGCGGCGATGTGATCAGTCTGGGAGTTTCCAAAGAGAGGGGGGCTGATCAGCTCGCCAAGCTCATCACGAGCAAGACAGGGATCCCGGCAACGGTCGTCGAGGGAGAGGTTCGCATCGAGCATACCGAGGCCTACTCGCTTGCAGCACGGTTGGCCGGAGAGTTTCCAAAAGAGATCACCTCACTCCGCATCGCCCGCCCCACTCTTGAGGATGTCTTTATTGCCCGGACAGGGCGTCTCTTTGCCGATCAGGATCTGGAGCCCGACTTGAGTGCGCCTGCCAAAAAAAAGAAACATTGAGTTGCCACAGAAGATCCCCATGAAACCCACTCGCCTTCTCTGGACTCCCGCGATCGCCTTCTGGTGGCGCGATGTCATCCGCTTCCTACGCCAACGTAATCGCATCATCGGCGCGCTGGCCACACCTCTCGTCTTCTGGCTGCTTGTCGGCTCCGGCTTCGGACCCTCGTTTCGCAATCCCGGGGCCATTGCTTCGGCGACTGCCGCCGGCAGTTATCTGGCCTATTTCTTCCCCGGCACGCTGGTGCTCATCATGCTCTTCACGGCGATCTTTTCAACGATCTCGGTCATCGAGGATCGTCGTGAAGGGTTCCTTCAAGGCGCCTTAGTTGCCCCGCTCTCTCCGGCTGCGATTCCTCTCGGTAAGTTCTTGGGTGGAACAACCCTCGCAGTCCTTCAGGCCGCTCTCTTCTGTGTCTTGGCACCACTTGCAGGCCTGCCAATCGGCTGGCATCAGGCTGCTTTGCTTCTACCGGCACTCATCGTTGTGGGCTTCGCAATGACAGGAATGGGCTTCCTTGTGGCCTGGCCCATGGATTCCACCCAGGGATTCCATGCGATCATGAACATCTTTCTCATGCCTCTCTGGATGATGTCTGGGGCCCTCTTTCCGATGCCGGTCGGCACGGGGTGGCTCTACTGGGCCGGAGCACTCAATCCGGTCAGCTACGGGGTCACTGCGATTCGTTCAGCCTTCGCCGCAACGAGTGGAGCAGGGCTGCCGAGTGGATATCTAACCGGCATCGTCGTGACTGCGCTGTTTGCGGCCGTGATGTTCGTCATCAGCGTCAGCCTTGTAGCCAAGCGCTCCAGGCGCAATTAAGTCTCAACGTACCGTATCCATGGGGAGCGCGCCTGAGTTACTTGAAATACTGAAGTCGGCCGTGCTCTGCGGAGATGGCGCGATGGGAACGCTCCTAGCCGAACGAGGGATCCCCTCAGGGAGTTGCTTCGAGGAACTCTGCCTCTCGCAACCTGAGGCCATTGCCATCATCCACCGTGAATACCTGGAAGCCGGAGCTCAACTGATCACCACTAACTCTTTCGGAGCGAATGCGCGCAAGCTTCGTGTTTTCGGACTTGAGTCGCGGGTAAGCGATATCAATCGATCAGCGGCTCGATTGGCACGAGAAGCCGTGGTGACATCCGGAAGGAGCGCCTTGGTTGCGGGAAGCGTCGGACCGCTCGGAGCTCCCCAAGGGGAGGCGGAGCTGAGTCTGGAATCTCTTTTCCATGCACAGATCAGCGGACTCCTCGAAGGTGGTGCGGATCTTATTCTTCTGGAAACATTCCAGAACCCCGAGGAACTCTCGCTCGCGCTGCGCGTCGCCAAGTCACTTGGCAACAAGCCGATCATCACCCTGATCGCCTCCCCAGAGAGTGGTCGCCTCCCGGGTGGGGCATGGATCGGCGAAGTGTTGGAATCCCTCGGGGAACAAGGCGCTGATCTCGTCGGTTTGAATTGCGTGAACGGCCCCCAAGCAATGCTCCGACTGGTGGAAAAAATCGCCCCCTCACGTCCGCTCGCCGTCTATCCGAACGCAGGACGCCCGAACTATCAGGAGGGACGCATTGCCTACGGAACCTCCCCCGAGTATTTCGCTGACCTGGGCCGCAGGATGGCGGAGGCTGGAGCCGCCTTGGTGGGAGGATGCTGTGGAACCTCACCCCTTCACATCGCGGCGCTTTCAGAGGCACTGCAAGGCCTTAAGCCGATCAAGAGACAATCAGCGGGAACGGTCACGACCGTGGAGCCCCCACAAGCCTCGGAAAGCTCCGAAAAAAGCATCCTCGACCTGATCTCCGAGGGAAAGACCGTAATCGTCACGGAACTCGATCCTCCAAAGACGCTTCCCCTGGAGAAATTCTTCCAGGCCGCCGAAGCCCTCACACGGGCAGGAAGCGACGCCATCACTCTGGCCGATAATTCACTCGCCATTCTAAGGGTCAGCAATTTCGCCGTGGCCGCGATGTTGAAGCAACGAGGGATCACACCGCTCCTTCACGTCAGTTGCCGAGACCGTAATGTGATCGGACTTCAGAGCGAACTCCTCGGCATGGCCGCGATGGGGATGCGTCATGTGCTCGCACTGACAGGAGATCCCGCCAAGGGAGGGGATCATCCCGACGCGACCTCCGTCTACGATGTCAACTCCGTCGGCCTTCTGGAGATCATTCGTAGGCTGAACGAGGGATACACGCAGGCGGGGACTGACCTGCAGGCACGCCCTGATCTCATTGCCGGATGCACATTCAACCCCAACGCACGAAACCTCGATACCCAGATCCAACGCTTGGAGCGCAAGATCAAGGCCGGTGCACGCTATGTGATGACGCAGCCCGTCTTTGAAACCGCTCTGGTCGAAGAGACGGCAAAAAGGACCGTCCACTTACGGGTACCGGTCTTTGTAGGCGTCTGGCCTCTACTCAACGGACGCCAAGCCAAGTTCCTGCACAATGAGGTCCCGGGCATCACGATTCCAGATCCCGTTATGGCGAGAATGGAAGGCCTCGAGGGCACCGAAGGACGCAAGGAAGGTGTGGCCGTAGCCAAGGAAGTCACCCGTGCTGTTCTGGATCATTTTCCCGGGGTTTACTTCATGACCCCCTTCCTGGCCTATCAGACAACCGAAGAACTCTCTGCATTCGTTCGAGGGCGCTGATCTGCAATGGGATCAACGCAGGTGAAACGCTCCCAATAAAAAAAACCCCTCTGCCGAAGCAGAGGGGCTTAATATGGTTAAAGAAGATTAGTAAGAGACTTACTTCTTTGGCTTGAGCTTGGCCTTGGGCTTGGCAACCACCTTCTTGACTGCGGTCTTTTTCTTGGGAGTCGCAACCTGCTTGGCTCCGCCAGCAATACGGGTGTTGAGGCGGCTCTTTTTGCGGGAGGCCACATTCTTGTGGATAACCCCTTTCTTGGCAGCCTTATCAAGCGCGGAGGTAAAGCTCTTATAAAGAGCTGTCACTTCATCGACACCTGAATTAAGAGCGGCGCGCAGCTTTTTCTCCTCGGTCTTAAGGCGGCTCAGGACGCTCGTGTTACGAGACTCTCGCTTGATACTCTGGCGCTTGCGCTTGAGTTCGGAGTTGCTCTTTTTGACTGTTGCTTTGCTTGTGGCCATAGGAAAGGTGGTGTGTGTCTAGTGGGTACGGTGAATAATCGAATGGTGCCAGTAGCAGGATTCGAACCTGCGACCAAGGGCTTATGAGTCCCCTACTCTACCGCTGAGCTATACTGGCGATGAGGGCGAATCGTATCAATTCATCGCATCTCTTCAAGGGAGAATGTGAGGAGGCGAAGATTCGTACCCATTAAGCAAAGCACTTACCTCACTAGAGCCCCTTGGTAAGGCGGGTAAAAAACCTTACTATCCTATTGACAACTTTCCGCTCAGGTCCTACTACACACTCTGTCAGTATAACCACAAACCAACACTACATGAACAAAACACTTACACTCCTCGCAGTTGTGATTGCTACCGCCGCGACCTCGTTCGCCGGTGGTGCCGTCTCTTCCAAGAAGGTCGTTGTCGCTCCCCAGCAGGATCTCTTCCGTGCCGGTGAAGTACAGGTCGACGCTTTTGCAGCTGGTGCAGCCGGCAACTACAATAACATCGGTCACAAGAACACCACTGGCTTTGGTGGGGGTCTTGGATTGAGCTACTTCTTGACCAAGTACTTCGGTGTAGGCATTGACGACACCCTCGGCAGCCTCAATGGTAACGGTGCGACCTACAACAGCACTCAGGGCACGCTCATCGGTCGTCTTCCGATCGAGAGCTGGCACCTCGCTCCTTACGCCCTTGTCGGCGGTGGTGCGACCTGGGGCGGCCATGCAGCCCAAGGTAACGGAAGCGTCGGCATCGGTACTGAATACCGCATCAACCGCAGCGTTGGTCTCTTCGCTGATTCCCGTTACTTCTATGGTAACAACGGCCTCAGCGAGACCCTGACCCGTGCCGGACTCCGTTTCATTTTCTAAGAATCTCTTAGACTAAGAACACTTCAAAAAGGCCCCGGAGTTTCCTCCGGGGCCTTTTTTTGTGCCCTGCGGATCGCTGGATGATAGAAGCCCCTTCGTTGACGCACACACTCTGAACAAGTACATTTTTTCTTCCTCAAAGACCCGTCCCATGACCACACCCGTCTCATCACCCGAATCCCGTCGCGTCGTTGTGGGGATGAGCGGAGGCGTTGACTCCAGCGTCGCGGCCTACCTGCTGAAAGAGCAGGGATGGGAGGTCATCGGAGTCACCATGAAACTCTGGCCTCAGGACTGCATGTCCCGTGCGGAGGACAAGTGCTGCGGCCCCCAGGCCATCGCCGATGCCCGCGGTGTCGCCCATGCACTGGGAATTCCTCACTATGTGATCGACGAAGCGGTTCCCTTCGAGCGCCTGGTGATCGATTACTTCGCTGACGAGTACAAGGCCGGCCGCACTCCCAATCCCTGCGTCATGTGCAACGAGAAATTGAAATTCGGCAATCTCTGGGACAAAGCAACCGCCCTTGGCGCATCCTTTATTGCCACAGGGCACTACGCCGTCGCGGAGCACCCTGCAGACGGCACCCCGATCCTCCGCAAAGGACTCGATCCAAAGAAGGACCAGTCCTACTTCCTCTTCAGTTTGCGCCGGGAGCAACTCGTCAGGGCCCTGTTCCCACTCGGCACACTCACCAAAGAGGAGATCCGTGGCATCGCCCGCAAACTCGGCCTTAAGGTGGCCGACAAGGAGGATAGTCAGGAGATCTGCTTCGTGCCAGGGAAGGATTACAAGGCTTTCCTTAAGGATCGTTTTACGGATCGTGGAGAGTCTTTTCAACCCGGCGGCTTCTATGACATGCAGGGGAATCATCTGGGACCCCATGACGGAATCGAGCTGTTCACCATCGGCCAGCGCAAGGGCCTCCCCGGAGGCGCCGGCACCCCGCGCTATGTCATTGATATCGATGCAGCAAGCGGCAGGGTTATCTTGGGAGGGGAGGAGGACCTGCTCTGCGAGGAATTCGTTGTTAATCGAACCAATTGGCATGGAGGGGCCCCTTCTGCCACTCGGGAAATTACGGTCAAAGTCCGCCATGGCCATACGGGAGACCTGGCCGAAGTGACCGCCGTCTCAGATGATAGCGCCATCATCAGGCCTCTGGCACCTCTGCGAGCCGTCACTCCGGGACAGGCCGCCGTCTTCTATGATGGAGACCGCGTGATCGGCGGTGGCTGGATAGCACGCCGCACGATCAGTTCCACAAATTCACCATCATCACACGAGGTCGCTCTCCCATGAAAAAGATCTCCTCCTCAAAGAAAATCGCTCCCGCGAAACCGATACCCAAGCCATCCAAGGCTTCTAAAACTTCAGCGCATTTCGATCCGATCCCTGACGTCCTGCAGGAGATCCGAAAGGGCGGCATGGTGATCGTCACTGATGACGAAGATCGGGAGAATGAGGGCGACCTCGTCATGGCCGCCTCCAAGGTCACGCCGCAAGCGGTGAACTTCATGGCCACCCACGGGCGGGGGCTCATCTGTGTTCCCATCACAGAGGAGCGGGCCTCCCATCTTGGCCTCCATCGCATGGTGGCTCATAACCGGGAGCTCCATGCCACCGACTTCACTGTTTCGGTCGATGCCTCTCACGGCACCACGACCGGGATCAGCGCCCGCGACCGTGCGGCGACAATCAAGGTATTGGGAAATCCGAAATCGGGGTCAAAGGACCTCCGCCAACCGGGCCACATTTTCCCCCTTCAGTCCGCAGAGGGAGGGGTGCTTAAACGGGCGGGTCATACCGAGGCAGGAGTTGACCTGGCTCGTCTTGCCGGTCTCGATGCCTCGGGGGTCATCTGTGAGATTCTGAACGAGGACGGGTCGATGGCACGACTTCCAGACCTTCTGAAGTTCAAAAAGAAGCATGGCCTCAAGATATGCTCGATCAGGGATCTCATCGCCTATCGCCGCAAGAGCGAAAAACTCGTCTGCAGAGAACAGGAGATCGAGATGCCGACCGACTTTGGCGATTTCAAGATGTTCCTCTACCGAGCCGAGATGGATAACCACCATCATCTGGCCTTGGTTAAGGGCCCCATTGATCCGAAGAAACCGGCTCTCGTCCGCGTCCATAGCGAATGCCTAACGGGGGATGTCTTCGGATCACGCCGATGTGATTGCGGAAGCCAACTGCACCGCTCGCTTGCTCAGATCGCCAAGAGTGGGCACGGCGTTCTGGTCTACATGCGTCAGGAGGGTCGCGGCATCGGACTTCCCGCCAAAATCCATGCCTACAAGCTTCAGGAAGAGGGACTGGACACCGTCGAGGCAAACGAGCGACTCGGCTATCCCGCCGACCTTCGTGACTACGGGACGGGTGCGCAGATCTTGGCGGATCTCGGCGTTACCAAAATCCGCCTTCTCACCAATAATCCTCGCAAGGTCGTTGGACTCGAGGGCTACGGTATGGAAATCGTCGATCGCGTTCCCATCCGCTCGGAGCCCAACCGACACAACACAGGTTACCTCTCTACTAAGAAGAAAAAGCTGGGCCACATGATTTAGCTGACAGGTGCTGGGAAATAGCCTGGAGGGAGCAGAATCCCTCTCATCCCGTTATCCCCCCTTTAACCTTCATAATTCATCCTTTATCCCCCATTCTTTATCAAATTCATGCTGAAGCCGCTTCCATTCAGACCCAGTATTGACCCCAAGGCCGCAAACCGTTTTGCGATCGTGGCAAGCAGGTACAATGGGGAGTTTGTGGAGCCGATGCTGGCGAGAGCGCAGGAAGAAATCGCTCTCATTGAGCCGCACTCGGTTATCCAGGTGGTTCATGCGCCGGGATCCTTTGAGATTCCTTATCTGGCAGGACAGCTACTCCAAAAAAATAAACCTGATGCCATCATTTGTCTTGGGGTCATTTTTCAGGGAGAGACTGCCCATGCCAGTCTGATTGCCGCCTCCGTGAGCGATGCGCTTTGCAGGATGTCGGTCGAGGCAGGCATTCCGATCATCCACGGCGTGCTATTGCTTCAGAACGAGGCCCAGGCCAAGGAGCGCTGCCTTGGCAGCGGAAGCAACCGGGG
>Ga0007854_10002429_pt1 | contig 11573 bp, 3 predicted proteins | sample CryBogCBH12Aug08_FD_60382 | JGI IMG/M metagenome (GOLD analysis project Ga0007854, IMG submission 60382) | Freshwater microbial communities from Crystal Bog, Wisconsin, USA - CBH12Aug08 | ecosystem: Environmental > Aquatic > Freshwater > Lake | place: Crystal Bog, Wisconsin, USA | collected... | reverse complement strand
TCAGGGGAATGGGAAAACTTCATCCCACAAGGATCATGATCAGCGGAAAGGTATCCGGTGATCATGAATCGGAGCAACTTCTTCAGGGGGTTCTCGGCACGACCCGGGCGGAGGGCATTGATGTGATTCATGCACAAGGTGACTATCACTCCGTTCCTCTCTGCCTCTACGATCCCCCTTCCTTCATCTGCTCCCCTTGCACCCTGGAAACTCTTCCGGGAATGATTTCGAACAAAGACAGGGGATGCTTCCAACCCGTAGCAAGATCGGATCAGCCGGGAATCCAGTTATTCGCCCAGACAAACAGGGGCGAGGCTGCGGGATCCATCTGGTGGGAACTCCTGCAGGAACTGATGCACCCGAATGGGGGTGTCATCTCCGCGGAGAACGCACCTGTGTGGCTTCTTGGGGGAAGACTTCTGGTTTTCCCGGGGAGAGCAACGGTGTTTCTGACGAAGCATGGAATGATGCCGATCACGAACAGCAGTGAAATTCCACCCAAGGCAATGACGCAGGAAGATTTCCTGCTAGGAATCGAACAGAAGGAGCGGGGTGAAAAATCGCCGGATTTTGAAACGTTCTGGAACGATGCTCTCGTGATCATCGGAAAGGAATCCGACCTTCCCTCGCTTGCAACACTTCATCACGTCGCTTCACTTCTCAAGTGGAGGCACCTTTCATGGATCTCCCATCTACTGCTGGGAATCGGGTGCATCCTCCTATTCCTGATCGGAGTGCGTTCGGGAAAACCCGCCACTTTTCACCTTGCCTCACTGCTGATTGTTACGACGCTCATTGCAACAATTCTCTTTCTGCGTCATGGAATTATCATCCAGTGGCTGTCACCGGCAATCACATCGCTCTCATTGGTGATCGCTGGACTTCTTGAAAAAAAAAGAGAGTCCTTTCCTGAACTTTCCTAGATAAAGGGCAAGAGAGGGTATTTCTTGCCCAGAACCAACTCGCTCGGGGCTCCGAGCCATTTTTCAAGGGCGGTGGCGTAGACGGACCGGAAGTCCGTGCTGAACTTGAGATCACCGTCGTGAAGGTCGGTCAGACTTGGATACGCGCCATAGAGTCCGGGCTTTACTCCGCCACCCATCACAAAGAGGGGTGCTGCCGCCCCATGATCGGTTCCTGAACTGGCATTCTGGGAAACACGCCGTCCGAACTCACTGAAGGAAATCATCAGGACACGGTTGAAATTCCCCTGTGCCTTGAGATCCTGAGCAAAAGCGGATGTGGCCATGCTCAGATCGTTCATAAGGCGCTCGTGTGAGGGGAGCTGATTGGCATGGGTGTCGAATCCCCCCTGGGAGACATAGTAAACGCGTGTTGGTAATCCGCCGGCGATGAGACGGGAAACGAGATTCAGACTGTTCCCGAGCTGTGACTGTGGATAGTTCACAGTACTCTTGGTCTTACGGGTGATGGCGAGGATCTTGTCGCTGCTCATCTCGGCGCCCAAGGCCGTGCGTTGAAGGAATTCCACTGTGCTTCCCTCCGTTTCCACGGGACCGGAGAGCATTCCGATCGAACCACCGGAATTTTCACTGGACGAGGAATGGGCGGCGTCGGTGGGTTGGTTCATCTGGCGCATGAACATGTCCGCGGAGGAGGGATCGCTTGCCGCTTCGCTCATGTAGCGGAACTGCTCGGGATTACTGAAGGCAACACCCTTCGGGGACGGAGAGGCAAACGCCTGGGGTGTCTGTCCGCCGATTGCCACGCCCACCGATGAGGGATCGCTACCCTGACAGCAATTGTCAAAGTACCGGCCAAGCCATCCCAGTGACTCGTTCTTCTCTGCATCGCTCGCGGTCTGCCAGATCTCGGTCGAACGGAAATGGGATCGGTTGGGATTCGGATATCCGACCCCCTGGACCATTCCCAGATGACCCTGGGAGTACAGATCGTGCATCCCGGTGAGTTTCGGATGCAGGCCCGCATAGTCGTTGATCCTGAGAATCTCGGTTTTGGGAAGAGCAATGCTTGGACGGGCCTTGTAGTAGGCATCGTCACCGTAGGGGACAAGGGTGTTGATGCCGTCGTTACCACCGGCAAGTTGGAGCACCACCAGAATCGTGCCATCCTTGCCCGTGGTGATCTGGCCAGTCGAGGAGGCCGCCATGGTATCCATGCAGAGGAAGGTCTTCTCAAGGAAGAGTGGAACCGTGCTTGCAAGGGCCCCCCCCAGAACCGAAGTCCTGAGAAAGTCACGCCTGGTGTGGAGGGATTGTTCTTTGGGGGATTTCATTTCAGGGGAGGCTGATCGTTGGATCGATTAGGGGTATGGTGATACTATAACTCTGATTGGCCTTATGTCAGCTGATAGTCTGGGGTGCTCATCATGATCTGCATCAGATCGCGCACGGTGTCATCCGAATAAGGGGTGCTTTGTTTTTCCAGATAGGTCAGGTAGGTGGCGCGATCCTTGGGAGGAAGGGGAAAATTGAAAACCCGGAACGCAACGGTATCCAGAAGCTGGTCGGAGATTCCGCGGACGCTTGAAGGAGCTATCGTTTCCAAGGGAATCGTCGCCGTCTTGGCATTGCCTCCTCCCAGGATGCGTGCCTTCCCGCTTAGCAGAAAAGCCGCCATATTGTAACGATAGAGAAGGCTTGAGGCGCTGATCCATGCGCGGCCCCCGTCCCATCCCTTCACATTCGGCGGGGCGAACACAATCTGTCCCAGCGAAGCAAGTGAATTTTCAAGCACACGGGCATCGGGAAGAGGGATCTCGAGCGCCTTGGTCGCCTGCATGATCCACTGGACCGGACCCTTGATCTGATGATGGACGACCTTTGGGGAATAGAACGCGGCGCTCCTGAAAATCTTCGAGAGTGTGATGCCGATATCGTAACCGTTTGAGAGGAGAAGTTCCGCAACGCCGTCGACGATCTCATCGGAAGGTGTCGACGAAACAAAAAACACCCAGAGTTTCCTGCCGATAAAGCGCGCGCACTGGGGTTGTGCAACGATCGCATCGATGATTTCATCGCCGGTGAAGGGCGCGGTCTTGCCGAAGAATGTCTTGTCCCGCGGGTCGTAATCCTTTTGCTGGAAGTGAAAATTCCCCGTTTCGTAATTGATCCGATAGCCCGTGAAGGCGCGAGCCGATTCCTGAATGTCCTTCTCGGTGTAATGCCCCTCCCCCAGGGAAAAGAGTTCCATGACCTCACGGGCAAAGTTCTCGTTGGGGTGGTCCTTGCGACTCTGCCCAAGATCTAGCCACCGGATCATGGCGGGATCCCGTGACATGGCTTTGAGCATATCGGGGAACTTTCCCAACGCATAGCGACGAAGGGTTTCGTTCTGGACCCACATCAGGTAGGGATCATCAACTTTCTGGTTGCTTGTGGCGAAATGGCCGTGCCAGAAGAGCGTGGCCTTTTCCAGAAGAGGCGCCGCCGTATAGCGCATTCTGTTAAGCCACCAGAGACGGAGATCCAGCATCGTGGAATACCTGCGTTGGTTGAGTTCCTTTCTAACCTCCTGCCTTACTTCCTCGGTGGGGGCATTCTTTTCCCTCCTTCGTAACTCCGCCATCTGATCGGGCATTAGCAATTCAGGTCTTGGATAGAGATCGCCGTCCTCATCGGCGTGAATGAAGGAATTCACGGCCTTTTCCGGTCCCATTGCCACAAGGGTATCTATTTCGGAGGGGGTGCCGCCGAAACCCGCCCTGTTCAGAAGGTGGGCGGCCATCTTGCGATCCCAGAGCTTATCGGGGAAGGGGGAGAACATTTCATTAGTAGAACACCATGGTCATGAGAAAGTTGCAGTAAGTTTTCAAAGATTTTTTCGTACTGATGGGGCTCTATTGAAAGGGTATTGCCGAAATTGCCCTCGCGAGGGTGGTTCCAGTCGAACTAGACTCCCTGTCTCATGCTTTTCACGAATCTCACGAGGGGGGCCGGAATCGGTTCTAATTGCTACCGACTCGACCTTACCGAGGGAACCGTGATCCTGGATTGCGGGATGCATCCCGAGCATGTCGGGCACGATGCCACGCCGATGCTGGAGGAATTGGAGAATGGTTCGGTCCGCTCAACGATCCTCACCCATGCCCATCAGGATCATGTCGGCTGCCTGCCTCTCCTGCAGTCGCGTCAACCCGGGATGCCCGTTCTCATGACGGCGGGAACCGCCCGGATTGCCGATGTGATGCTGCATAATTCGGTGAACGTGATGATCCGTCAGCAGGAGGAGTTGAAACTCGCGGATTACCCCCTATTCAGTCATCGTTCTATCGAGTTGGCTTCACGGACCTGGCAGTACTGTCCCTTGGAGCGTCCCGTAAATCTGAATGGAGAGCGCAGCACCGAGTCTGGGGGAACCACCGTCACCTTTCACGATGCCGGTCACATCCTGGGCTCCACGGGTGTGATGATCCGGTCCGGTGGCAAGAAGTTTTTCTACACGGGCGATGTGAATTTCGAGGATCAGACCATCCAGTCAGGAGCCTCTTTCCCCGAGGAGCCAGTCGATGTCCTGCTCATGGAGACGACCCGCGGGGACGCACCTCTCCCCGAGGGATTCACCAGGATCAAGGAGGAAGAACGTTTCGCAAAATCGGTTGCCGACGCCCTCGAGGAAGGTGCAAGCGTCACCATACCCGTCTTTGCCCTCGGGAAGACCCAGGAGGTCATGGCCATGCTCTGGAAGATGCAGAGGGAACGTGTCATTCCCCCCACCCCGATCTATATCGGCGGACTCGGAAGCAAGATCACCGCGGTCTATGACGGCATGGCTCATCAGGTTCCACGACGACTACCCAAACTCCAACTGATGAACGAGGTGGCTCCCTACGTTGCCGGGGGTGCAGAGATCCAGTCTCTCAATCCCCGGAAGCGTGCCATCTATGCCCTTAGCAGCGGCATGATGACCGAGAACACCCTCTCCAATATCTTTGCCAAGAAAGTCCTTCCAGACCCCTCCCAATATCTCTTCTTCGTCGGTTACGCCGACCCGAACTCACCGGCAGGCCATGTCAGGAATGCCGCTCCCGGAAGCAGTATCCAACTTACTTCCAAAGGAGCACCTGTCCCGTTTCATTGCCACCGAGATGTCTTCACGTTCAGCGCTCATGCCAGGAGGGAGGATCTCCTCTCCTATGCAATCAAGGTCAGACCCAAGACCGTCCTGCTTGTGCACGGAGACGACCCGGCGATCGATTGGTTCAAGCGCGAACTCTACTCTGCACTCCCGGGGACGAAGGTCATCGCTCCGCCACCGGGACAGGAAATCGAACTCTAGTCTTTAGAACTTGGCTCCGACGGACCAGAAGATGTTCTGGCTCTGGAGGTTGTTGTTCCCCGCCGCAGCGTTGTAAAAGAACGAAGTGTTCCACTTCTTGGAGAACTCCATTGTCACACCGACACCGGTGTAGAGAGTATCCCTGATCGGGGTCGCACTCCAGTTGCTGAAGGTGGTGCTATTTCCTCCCAGATTACCGTTGATCGCATAGGGGTTCTGCATGAACTCATGCTGCCAGTTAAGGCTGATCTGGGGCACCACAACGATTTCATGACCCTCCATCTTCCTTGCGAACCACGTGTAGGCCGCATGGGCACCGACACTCGAGAGCATGCTTGAACTGTTCCAGCCAGCAGAGTTGAAGTTCAGGCTCTGTGCTCCCGTCTCGTTGACACCATTGGCGCCAAGGTAGGTGTATTGGAGCGAGGCGCTCGGACCATAGGTGAAATTGCCAGCCTTCAGGTCGTAGCCGCCACCGATCATGCTGTCCAGTTCCCCGGCACCTGGGGAACTGTTGGCGGTACGATTCATGCCGGAATACTGGATGATGCGGGTTGCCTGGTAGTTGTTGTAGGCGCCTCCAGCGAGGGCGTTGGCGTAGAAGCCAAGGGGTTCCCCCTTCGAGTTGACCTGTCCGTAGGTTCCAAAGAATCCGAAGCGTACGGCGTTGTCGATCAGGGTGCTTCCCACACCGAGGCCGCTACCTGCAGCACCGAGTTTGTTATAGGTGCCCTGGTATCCGGCATAGATGCCGCTCGAAACGTTCTTGTTCCACTTGTAGGTTAAGCCCGTGGTGACACCTCCGCTTTCGGACTGGTAGCCGGGGAGCATGTTTCCGCTGTTGGCCTGGGCGAAGATACCGTTCGCATCGAGGAACATTCCCCAGCGGTTGTCGAGGCCGGGTCGGAGGATGTCTTTCTTGGCGTCGAGCACTCCCTTCCCATCACCATCCCCCTGCCCTTCCTGGATCATCGGAGTATTATCCCCAAATCCGTTCATGCTGAAGCCACCGCCTTCGGCAACCCTCATGCCCCAGAGGCGCTGGGAGAGTTCCATGTTCTGGGCATTGGCCGAGTTGAAGGCGATCGTCGCCAACTGCTGATAGAAGTTCGGCATGATCGCGTTGAAAGCCTGCTGCATGGATCCCGGACTATTGGTCAGCGCGGTCAGGCTAGTGAGCACAACAGTCTGATCTGCGTTGGGGTTATTGGTGAAGCTGTTGAGTGCGGTCGCCACGTTGACTTGGTTCCGGTTGGCGGCATAGCTCACGAAGTTCGGATAAACCGGAGCAGTCGATTCCGGTGCCGGGTTGTTCAGAAGATCGATCCAGAGCGTGTTGCTGTAAATAAGGAGGCTATAGTTCCCTACTCCACTCACGCTGAAATCGCTGCTTTTGAAGCTGTTGGTCGACATGTTGGTCGCCCCCAGCAGGGCAGTCGGCTTGCCTATAGTTAGTGAAGCACCCGTTAAGTTGAATGTGTTACCAACGGTATTGGTGAAGGGTGCACCAGTTCCAGTGACCAGGACATATTGGCCGGCTCCAGCGTTGGGAAGAGCAATCTGTCCACCTGTCCAGTTCAACGATGCAATGTTTAAGGTAGAGCGAACCTCAAGAGTTCCTCCATTTAGTGCAACAGCTCCGCTACCAAGCGCCTGAACATTCTGAGTGATGAGGCGACCAGCACTTATAGTGGCGCCACCACTGTAAGTGTTTGCTCCGGTCAATATCTGAGTAGAGGCGCCATCCTTAATTATTGAACCAGTTCCGGCCATCACACCGGCATAGGTCGTGCTTCCCGTAGCGGTTCCAATGGTGAGTTGGTGAGAGAGCAAATTAACAAGTGACGTGGATGCTCCCGAAAGAGAAGCGATACTCTGATCCGCACCCAGACTAAGCGTTGAAGAACCGGTTCCATAGCTAGTGCCGCCATTGGTTTGATCAATATAAACGGCAGATCGCCCATTCGCCGTCGGAAGCGCATTTGCAACAGCAGCATTGAGTGTACCTCCATCAATAATGTAGGTGGCCGCATTAAAGGTGTTTACCGCACTCCATGTCGTCACGCCACCGTCAATGACGGGATCAGAACCGGAAATCGATCCCGTCACGTTAATCCCATTACCTCCCTTGAAGATAATTTCGGCGCCGGTGATGCTGACCGGACCCGAGAGAACGAGAGATCCAGTGCCGGAGTTTTGAACCGTGCCAGATCCATTGGTGACCTGGATACTCTGCGTGATGTTGGTGACGCCTGTCGATGCTTGCAGGGTTCCGCTACTGCTTAGGAAGAAGTTACTTGAACTCCCAAGCGCAGAATTGCTTGAAAGAGCAAGTGTTCCATTGGCCACGCCGAAGGAGCCAGTGAAGGAGTTGTCGATGCCGTTGGTTCCAATCGTCAAGGTGCCGGTTCCAATCTGACCGATCACACCGCTTCCGATCACCACATTGGTCGGCGTCGTGGAGTTGCCATTAAACCCAAAGTTCAGGAACCCGTTGTTGGTGATGGTCCCTTGGACGGTTACCGCTCCCGTACTGTTGCTGCTACCGAGTTGGAGAATGCCGCCAGTGATCACCGTGCCTCCGTCGTAGCTCATATTGTTGTCGAAAACGACCGGTGCAGCAGGTGCTCCCGAGGAGTTGGTGGTGACCACCGCTGTGGAATGGTGAGTAATACCACCTCCAGTGCCTCCATAGAGGTTATCTAGCTTAGCGTTGACTGTGGCGGTATTGCTTGCAGCAAAGTAGTAGTTATCCGACCAGTAAGTGGCATTGCTGCCGCCAGAGAGAGTTCCCCCTGTCTGCACATAGCTCTGTACTTGCACGATGGTGTTACTTGCAGCCACGGACCCTCCACTAACGAAAAGACTCCCGATAATATTCGTTCCAGGTCCTGTAAAGCCCATGGTGCCATTGTAGACTGTTACCGAGGCATTGGTCGGAATCGAGTTCTGGTTCGTCGAGGCCAGGGTACCGCTATTGAGAGTGATGGAAACAAGAGACGGATTGGACAACGCGAGAACTCCGGTGCCGTTTGTCGGGGCATTGATGACGAGAGCCGTGTTGCTGCCCGAATCAAAGCTCGGAAGGTCGGTGACATTGGTTCCAATCACTGGATTGACGACAAGCGGGGCGTTATAATTGAGGTAGAGATTGTTGTTGCTCTCGCTCAAAGCGAAGAGGGCGAGATTGAAGCCCGCGCTCGCTGAAGGATTTGCCCAGGCGAGACCAAAGTTGGTACCCTGTGAGAGGGCGTTGGTTCCTGCGATGACTTGCCACTGCTGATTGTTCGTCCAGAAGGTACTTGAACTGCTGACATTTCCTCCGAAATTCATAGCGAATACCGAGTTGGTATCCACTGAGAGCGCGCCGTTCAGTATCGAAGTCACCGTGTAGTTGGTTCCTCCTACACTATTTGTGCTATTGTTATAGAGGTTCCAAAGATAGGCGCCGCTTGTGAAGGAAAGATCGCCATTCACAACCAGAGCATTTGTACCGTTAGGAGCGAAGGAGGCATTGGTCAGAGAGACAGACGGAGCCGTGATTGTTCCATTGCCAGTTAGCAGACTGTTCGTTGAGAGGTCGATGCCACCTTGGGCGATGACCAAAGCATGATCGTTAAGAATCAAGCTGTTATTTGGACTAGTTCCATCTCCGATGTTCACAGTGCCACCATTACTCCATAGAGATCCAATTCCGGAAACTATGACAGTGTTGTTGGATCCTCCGTTGTAGTACGAAGGATTTGGCGACATACTCACCAAGGCATTGGAGTCGTAGACTTTGCCTCCATTCGTGATGATGAGAGTGTTTCCAGATGAAATGAGCCCCACATTGATGGAGGCGCTGATATTGAGGACAGAATTAGATCCATCCACGGTCAAGGTATTAAATCCAGAGTTTAGACCCGTGTAGTTTCCAATGGTGACATTATCGGCAATCACGTTTCCTCCGTTTGAGATCGTCATGTTGTTATCGACCTGCTGGAGGTTATTTCCGAAGTTGAGGCCATTGGTCACGGTCAGGATTGAACCTCGACCACTGATCAGAACAGAGTTGTTGGAGTCATAATAGCCCTCACCGATGGTAAGACCGCTGCCTACAGAGACCGTGCCGCCATTGCTGATGATCAGGGAGTTGCCATCGCTGCCCGTGCTTTGTCCGTAGCCTACAAAGATTGAACCCGCATTTGTCCAAACCGAATTGCTTCCGGTCACCGTAACTGTGTTGCTCCCCGCATCCTGATTACCAATGGTTGAAGATCCTACGACCGTCAGGGTGCTGTTACCAGCAACTACTAATGAGTTGTTAACTGAATTGGTGACATTTCCGACGTAGAGGCTATTCCCCACAAAAGCAGATCCACCATTGGTAAGAACTACAGTGTTATTAGAGCCGCCGTAATCAGCGATCGAGAAACTATCTGAGTTTGAAATGCGGGAGTTTGTTCCAGTGATAATCAATTCGTTACCCGATGATTCCTCACCGATATAACTCTGATAAACATTCACAAGAGCCCCGTTACTTACCGTCATCAAGTTTGTGTTTCGGTAGTTCCCAACATTGAGGTAGGCACTAACTGTCAGAGTCGTATTGGTGCCAGTTACAACAAGGCTGTTACTATTATAACCCAGCGAAATATAGGGTGTGTCACCATTCCCAACATTAACTTCATAAGTCCTTACCGTTGCCTGATTCGAGATAATCATGGTGCCAGGCATGCTGTTAGACTGCCTTGAATCAATTTCTCCGATAGTAATGTTACCGTTATTGCCAGCGTTCGTTCCATTGTCGAGCACACCACCATTGATCAAGAGTTCACCTGCCTGGACGTAAAGCCCAGTTATGTTGGTGCTATATCCAGTGAAGATTGTCGTTCCTGAACCTTGCTGATAAATTTGGCTTACCCCGTTAGTAGTCTGTGAGACACCTCCACCAATACTCCCAGAGTAAATCAACGTATCAGCTTGGTTAAAGTTCAGCGTACCCGAACCGCTTCCGAATGTGATGGTTGGGGTATTAAGGGAGACTCCCGTGTCGTTGCCACCAAAGGTGCCGATATTCAGCACGCCAGCTGATTTGACCTGACTGGCAATCGTGATGTTGGAAGAGATAAGCGAGGCTCCATTCTCTACGTTAACTGCTCCTAATCCGCTGTTTCCTCTCCCAATAGTGATATTTCCCGAATTGGACCAAGATGATCCAGTTCCTGTCAACGTTATGTAATTATTACTTCCTCCATCACCTTCGCCGACTATCCCAGTAACACTAAATAGTTTAGCCCCGTTACTTACCACCAAACTCATGTTAGCACCGCTTCCATCATAACCTACATCAATATAACCAGAAGAATGCAAAGCAGACCCAGCTCCTGTAATCAATACTGAATTGTTCGATCCTGATGGGTATCCGTAACCCAATGAAAGATTTACTGTGTAGACCTTACCCCCATTGGAAATTAACAAGCTATTCTCACTTCCACCGCTAGCCGATCCTAGATAGATGTCCCCGGTATTAGTCCAAAGAGCATTGCTGCCTGCAACTGTTGCCGTATTAGAAGACCCACTGACACCTATCTGAGAATCTCCAATTACAGAGAGTGTGCTGTTCCCATATACCGTGACAAAGTTACTGAGATCTCCAGCATTATAGCCAATATATAATGGGCCACCCACGGTGACACTCCCCCCATTGGAAATGATCAAACTGTTCCCCACGGCCTCGTATCCAACTCCATAACCGGAGCCAACGTAGAGAGTCCCAGCGTTGCTCATAGTGGCCCCTGATCCAGTCACAAGAAGCGTATTGTTAGTTCCCGCTCCTTCACTTATGTAGGAAGAATAACTTCCATTAGTTAGTCTCAAGGAGCTATTCGCACCAATCGTTATTGAGTTGCTAATATTTGCACCATAATCCCCTTCCCCTAGCACTAAGTATAAACCCGTCGCAGTTGCACCATTTGTGATTATAAGACTATTTGATACTGCAACGCCGTAATAACCATAGCCCACGACAACCGCTGAGCCTAGATTCAATGAGGAACCAATTCCTGTCACCAAGACGGAATTAGCACTGACCGTATTCGTCGTTGTGTATTGATCATCGCTACTTCCAACTAAAAGTTGTCCACCGGCGGTCAAGGTGCTAGCTCCGGAAATCGTAAGCATGTTGCCATTGGCTGTGTTAAAATTACTGCTGGAATTTTCTCCAATGTAGACATCCCCATGGTTGGTAAAAAAGGCACCGTTGCTGAGGGTGAGACTATTAAAGTTTCCACCTAGTCCACTGTCAGAAAAGCCGATTGTAAGATCGCCGG
>Ga0007854_10002428_pt1 | contig 11575 bp, 11 predicted proteins | sample CryBogCBH12Aug08_FD_60382 | JGI IMG/M metagenome (GOLD analysis project Ga0007854, IMG submission 60382) | Freshwater microbial communities from Crystal Bog, Wisconsin, USA - CBH12Aug08 | ecosystem: Environmental > Aquatic > Freshwater > Lake | place: Crystal Bog, Wisconsin, USA | collected... | reverse complement strand
CGAGGGAGATCAGCGAACTTGACGGCATTAAAATCGAGGCGGCAAGCGGGCTCATTTTTCCGGCAAGGCAAAGGAGGATCGTGACGCAGTTGTATCCCAGGGCAAAGCTGACAACGATGCGCGCTGTTCTTCTTAGGTGACGCCCGGCCCCGATCAGACGCCGAACGCCGTCCAGACCGCGTCCCAGAAAATAGAAGTCCGCCTTTTGTTCAAGCAATCCGCGGTCAATGGCCGGTGTGCCTGAGCAGAAGCTTTCGTTGAATGCGAGGCTGTCGTTTGCGCCGTCGCCGATCATGAGCGTATCACGGGCATCCATCGAGCGGATCCATTCCGCCTTGCCGGCGGGAGACATGTCGCCTTTGCATTGATCCTCCGGGAGTCCGAGGCGTTGGGCCATGTTCGAGACTTTTTCCGCCCGGTCGCCACTCAGGATGAAGACGAGATTGCCAAGGGATTGAAGGGCTGCGATCTCGCCGGAGGCGCCGGTGCGGGCTTCTTCAGAAAATGCAAAGGCGGCGATGATTTTTCCATCCAGCGAAAAGGCCGAATCTATGGAGTCCCCAGCAATCGCCGAATCGGGCTCCGGAATTCCCGGAGCGAGTGACGCCCATGCCGGTTTTCCGAGACGCCATACGCCCTCGCTGTTGCGCAATTCAAGTCCGTTCCCGATGATTTCCTCCAGTTCGCCCCCTTTGGCGGGCGCGATGTTTGAGGCCATCAGCACCTCGCGGAGAGAGCAACTGACCGGGTGCAGATTGTCGGCGGTCATTTGAAGCAGCACACTCTTTTGCAGAGTGGAGAGATGTCCGACTGCCTCCGGATTTTGCAGGGTCATGGTTTCCAGGGTGAGGGTGCCTGTTTTATCGAAAATGATTTTACGCACCTGGTTGATGCGCGCCCAGAGGCTTTGCTCGCGAACAAACACGCCGTGTTTGCGCAGGGAGGAGACCGCCAGTTCATCGGCGAGCGGCAGCGCCACACCGGCTGCGCATGGGCAGGAAACCACCAGGATGGAGGTCAGGACCTGGAGCGATTTCAACAGATCCCCGGTTGAAGCCAGCCACCAGACAAAGCCCGCAGCGGCGATGCCCGTTACGACAAGAATGTAATTTCTGATGAACCGTTCGAGGTTGCGGTGCCGGAACTGGTTCCGGGGGGCAATTTGCAGCAGCTTCGACAGGATGGAATCGTTCCATCCTTCAAGCGCCTCGCACTCGAAGGGGGTTCGGCCCAGGTTGACCGCTCCGGAAGCGACAAGCTGTCCGGCCCGGGCGGTTCGGGCCTCGGATTCGCCGTTGATCCATTCCAGGCCGAGCGTGGCACCATCGGAAAGCAGTTTCGAGCGGACCGGGACAATCTGACCCGAGGCGACCGCGTAATGCGCACCGGGTTTTAAACCGGAGGCATCCTGTTTTACGAATGTTTGCATCCCGAGCAAATGATTCCGGTTTCTTTCGATGGCGGTCTGCTGGAGCCAGCGGCCGGTCAGCATCAGGAATACAAAGGTCGATACAAAATCAAAATAGACAAAATCCGGGGCGCCCCGCTGCCAGGCGTAGATCGAGGCTCCATAGGCGGCGCATAATCCCAGTGAAATGGGAAGGTCGATATGGAGCACCCCGTTCCGGAGACTGTGCCAGGTGCGTGTGATGAAATAGCTGCCGCCGATGAAAAAACTGAGTGTGCCGAAAAGGAATGCGATCCGTCCGAACAAAGGCGCATAGGCAAAAGAGTTCTCCATCCCGATGTAGCCTGGCATGGTGAAGAGCATCGCGTTCAGGGCGAACGCGGCGCAAAGCCCCATGCGCTTGACGAGGAGACTGCTTTCCGGTGCGGATATTTTTCCCGGCGGGCCGGTGAGATAGCCAAAGCTTTGCAGTTCCCTCGCGAATCCGCACACATCCAGAGCGCCCGCCTTCCAGCGCAACCGGAGCTGCCCACGGCTGGTATTGATCTCGATCGAAAGCGCTCCCGGCTTGCGGAGGTAAAGTTTTTCGATCAGCCAGACGCATCCGACGCAGGAGATGCCCTGAAGATCCAGATCGAGCACGGCGGCGGATGGGGAGACTGCTTCCGCGTTTTCTACCAGTTCCTCGAGCCAGACGTAATCCCGTTTTTGAAAAACGAGCGATTTGACGGGAAGAACCCCGCCATCCTGCAAGTCGTAGAATTTTTCGAGTCCGTTCCTGAGGATTAAACCGTGGACAAACTGGCAGCCTGCGCAGCAGTAATCCGGACGGTTGATCGTCGGGCGGAATTGAGTGCCGCAATGAATGCAAGCCGCCACCGGTTTCAGACCGGGTTCGGGCTTGGGGGATTCGGCGACTTTTGCAGGCATTCGCCGAATTTACTTGGGAAAATTGAAAATGCATTCAAGTTTTCATTTGATTGGGACATTACCTGTTCGCGAATTGAATTGAAGGTTTCTTCAATTGTGTTAGAAGGGCGGATATGAATCCATCCATTGGTTTAGTAATCATGGGAGTCGTTGCGCTGGTTGCGCTGTTTATTTTCATCGTTCTTTTCAAGTTCTTCGGAGTCTGGATCAGGTCGCTCTTTGCAAACGCGCCGGTCGGCATTTTCACGATGGTCGGAATGTCGCTGCGGCGTGTGCCTGTGGGGATGATCGTCGATTGCCGCATAACGGCGATGAAAGCGGGCATTGATATCAGCACCGATCCGCTGGATGCCCATTATCTGGCCGGGGGCGATGTCAGCCAGGTCATTCTTGCGCTGATCGCCGCTGACAAGGCGGGTATCGAGCTCGATTTCAACCGGGCCTGCGCCATCGATCTTGCCACCAAAGGCACAGGCAAGACCGTTCTCGAAGCTGTCAGGACCAGTATCAATCCAAAAGTTATCGATTGTCCGAACCCCGCCATGGGCCGGGTTACCATTGACGGCGTTGCGAAAGACGGCATTGGAGTGAAAGTAAAGGCGCGCGTGACAGTCCGCTCGCACCTCGACCGTTTTGTCGGCGGCGCGACGGAGGAAACCATCATTGCCCGTGTGGGTGAGGGGATTGTCAGTTCCATCGGTTCGGCTGATTCCTACAAGGATGTGCTTGAAAATCCCGACCGGATTTCGAAGACGGTGCTTGGCAAAGCGCTCGACAGCAACACAGCATTTGAAATCCTGTCCATTGACATTGCCGACGTGGACGTAGGAGACAACATCGGTGCAAAACTCCAGGCGGAGCAGGCCGAGGCTGACAAACGCGTTGCCCAGGCCAAGGCCGAGGTGCGCCGTGCCGCTGCCGTTGCCGTCGAACAGGAAATGCGCGCACGAACCCAGGAAATGCGCGCAAAAGTTGTCGAAGCTGAATCCCAGGTGCCGCTTGCAATGGCCGAGGCATTCCGCTCGGGCAACCTTGGCATCATGGATTATATGCGGATGAAAAACATCGAGTCCGACACACAGATGCGCGGTTCAATCGCCGGAGCCGACCGTCCCCGCGAGGAATCGAAATAACAGAACGGGGTTCCCGTGGAAAAACTCATTGTAGTCATCATATTCGGCGTCATTGCCTTTGCGAATTTTCTGATCAAGAAAAGCAGGGAAGACTCCGGTGAGTTCAGTTCCCCTCCCGAGCCACCTGTAATCCGCAGACCGCCCGTGCAGCGCAGACCCGCAGCGCAGGGAGAATCTGAAGAGGAACGGATGCGCAGGTTTATGGAGGCTCTCGGAATGCCGCCTGTTGCACAACCACCACCACTCATACAGCGACCGGCTGTCAGGCAACCGGCGGAGTCCGGGCAGGTTGCGAAGCCGGTACAAGCCGCCCAGCCATCAGTCCAGGGTTCTGCAGCCCGGCCGAATGCGGGTGTGCCGCGCAACCCTGTTCCTGTGGTGGTTCGCCAGCGCCGGACAGTGGTTGTTCCATCCGCACCCCGGCAGACCCCGCCCCCCATCCCTGCTGTGGCTGGGGTACAATCACGTGCAACAGCCAGCCGTCCGGAACCCGAAGCCTCGTTTTCTGAAGCATCGGCCCTTCCCTCACAGCAAGAGTCTCCAGACCTTGCCATGCCCGACCAGAGCGTATCGGAACCGGTTGTCGCCGCCGCGCCAGTCCAGTCAGTCGATCCCATGGGCATCCGCGCCATGCTTCAGAATCCCGCCAATGTCCGCGCCGCCATGGTGCTGCGGGAGGTTCTCGGATCGCCGCGCGGCCTGCAAGCCTACCGCTTGTAACAGGAGCGCGGGCTTTCCGTCCGCCCGGAGTTCCGCCATCAGGCGGCTGGGTGTAGGCGAACTATTCAGGCTGCGGGTTAGCTTCAAGAATCGTTTGTAAAAAACATGATTATCCCGAAATTTATCGGGCGTCAGGCCTGCTGCTTTTACAATGTTTCCCATGGTGATCGAGTTGATGGGATTATGCGTGGGAATTACCAGCCTAATTTTACCATTGCTCATGATGATGTGTCCGCTTTCACGGGCAATGCGATAGCCCATTTTTGTAAAAACGCGCACCGCCTCCTTCTGACTTATTCCGGATAAATTTGGCATCGGTTAAACCGTCACCAATTCACGTGTAAAATGAACACCTTCGGTCTCCATCTCGTGTCGGAGATCTTCCTCCTGCACATCAAGCCATAATGCAATCGCTTCCCTGATGTTTCCAAGAGCTTCTTCACGGGTTGCACCCTGCGACCAGCAGCCTGGCAAGGCCGGACATCCCACGGCAAACCCTTCCTCGTTTTCAACGAGCACGACGTGGTAATTCAAAAAACTAATTTAACGCATGAATGAAAACGTAATATTTTTGGCAATCGTTGATGGCATGGTGAAATACCTCTTACATGGTGAAGCCCGGAAACGTCCGTTTGTAAAGCAATAGCATCCGATGGGCTCGAAAAAAAGAGGTTGCCGCCACTTACAGGGCTTGGCACTAGTGGATCTTTACCCAGGCCTTCGCTCACGGCGTTCGCTACGGCCTGGGCTATAACATTACGGGCTTTCAGCCCTAAGAATAGGCGCTTATAATCAGACCCGCATAAAATATAAAACTCATAATTTGAGTGACTTGCGTTGACAAAGAGCGCGGAAGGCCGTGCTAAAATAGTTGAGTAGAAATTTCTGAAAGTAGAACAAATTGTAGCACAGACTCCATTTGCGTCGCTTTTCGGCCTCATAGAAAATACTTTTTTGCCTTCTCCCGCTTTACAATAAGGAAGGCAGGAAACAAGGAAGGATATGGGTATCATGCGTCTTTTCCTTTTTTCCTGCCTTCCTCATTATATTTCGACCCAATTTCTTATTTTTTCCGCATCACGCTTGCAATCGAGCCGCCGCCCCGCTAATTTTTCCCTTCCAATTTGCCGGCGTGGCGGAATTGGCAGACGCGCTGGACTCAAAATCCAGTATTCGCAAGAATGTGTCGGTTCGACCCCGACCGCCGGTACTTTTAATCCCAAGCTGAACCATGTCCAAATCCACCATTCAACAAATCGAAACCATCAAAGCTGCGGCTGACGCCCGGATCAAAGAATTAACGAAACAGGCGTTGTTCGAGTTGAATCAGCAATTGAAGGTGGCTGAAGCGGAGGTTGCCCGGATTAAGAGTGAAATTGCAGAGGTTACCGGCGATACCACGCTTGTTCTTGATGCGGCCCAGCCTGGCAAACGCCAGAAAGCGATAGAGAAGGGTTCCCTGGAATGGAATGACGTCGCGGCGCAGATCGCCAACGTCCTCCAGCGTCACCGTGAAGGGTTGAATGGCAAGGAATTGGCCAATAAACTGGGTAAAACGGAGCCGAAAGAAATTAAACGAATCCAGCCGGTCATCCAGGCCACCTGCTTGAGGGAAGGGCGTGGAGTCTCGACCCGGTTTTATTTGAGGTAGGACTCAGTGCCTGGCGTACAATATCGATTCAAGAAAAATCTCTGATGACCCTCCGGGTCTTTCGAAGAACTCCCAGGCTCCTGCCTAACCCCAATTCCTTACAGGCATTGGGGCTAACAGACAAACCCGCGCAGTGGGATTGGTGTCTCAGGATGACGGCGTAGTGGGGGGTAGCTTGCAGGTTTGTAACGCAGCGGATAAAGCGGCTGGTATTGAAACTCACTAATGTGAACTGAGGTAACCGGAGACACCTTCCTCGGTTGCCTTCATGGCATCCTTGCCGGCCGCCCAGTCAGCCGGGCAGACTTCGCCGAATTCTTCAAAGTGCTGAAGCGCATCGACAGTCCGCAGTGCCTCGTCAACATTGCGGCCGAGCGGAAGATCATTGACCACCTGATGTCGGACGATGCCCGTTTTATCGATGAGGAAGAGTCCACGATAGGCGACTCCATCCGGAGAAAGAACGTCATAATCGCGGGCGATGGTGCGATGGAGATCGGCCACGATGGGATATTTTACCCCTTCGATGCCCCCTTTGTTTTTCGGAGTACTGAGCCAGGCATGATGCGAAAACTTGCTGTCGATGCTGCAACCGATCAGTTGGACATTGCGTTTCTCGAATTCAGCGGCGCGGGCCTGGAAGGCGTGCAGTTCTGTCGGGCAGACGAAAGTGAAATCGAGAGGGTAAAAAAACAGGACGACATATTTTTTGCCCTGGAACTTTGAAAGTTCGATCTCGGTGAAGGTATCGGCCACTGCTGCTTCGGCTTTAAAGTCGGGTGCGGGTTTTCCAACAAGTACGCTCATAATTATCTTTCAGGTGATGGGTTGAATTCTCTGATTTTTAATAAAGTTCCATGCATCTTACAATGCATTTGCCTGCCGTCAATAGGGCCGGCATATTTTCATACAGGTTCGGACTTTACCATTAAGAGAGTTATGCAATAATGCGCGCCTTATGTCTTTTACCCTTGGAATCGACTATGGAACCAATTCCGTCCGCGCCCTCAGTGTGGATTGCGGCGACGGTCGTGAAATCGCAACCAGCGTGGTGAATTATCCAGGCGGTCACCAGGGGATCCTCCTGGATTCCGCCGATCATCATCTTGCCCGCCAGTATCCGGGCGACTACCTTTTCGGGCTCGAAAAATGTGTGGGCGAAGCCCTTCGCAGCGCCGCCCAGACACCCGGGTTTGACGCTTCCAAAATTATTGGGATTGGTGTGGATACGACCGGATCGAGTCCTCTTCCTGTGGATTCAGCCAATGTCCCGCTGGCCCTGGATGAAAAATGGCGTGGCAATCTTGCTGCGCAATGCTGGCTCTGGAAAGACCATACCAGCCACCGTGAAGCGGCGCGGATTACCGAACTTGCCGCGAAGCATCGTCCACAGTATATCGCCAAGTGCGGCAACACCTATTCGTCCGAATGGTGGTGGTCAAAGATCTGGCATTGTCTGAACACCGCTCCCGATGTGTTTGACGCTGCTTATAGCTGGGTCGAGTTTTGCGATTACATTCCTTCCGTTCTTGCGGGCGTGACCGATCCGCGCGCTGTCCGGCGGGGCATCTGTGCCGCAGGCCACAAAGCGCTTTACTGTGACGAATGGAACGGCCTGCCCGACAGGGAATTCCTCGCAATGCTCGATCCGAAGCTTGCGGCACTGCGCGACCGGCTTTATGAGCGGGCATTCGACGCAACCGAACCGGCCGGGACGCTTTGTCCGGAATGGGCCGGGAAGCTCGGCTTGCAAGCAGGCATCCCGATTGCCATCGGTGAATTTGATGTGCATTACGGAGCCGTGGGTTGCGGAGTGGACGAGGGGATTCTGGTCAAGGTGATTGGCACTTCGACGTGTGACTGCGGCGTGGTGCGGGCCGACAAGGCCATTGCGGATATTCCGGGCATCTGCGGCATCGTCAAGGGGGCGATCCTGCCGGGATATTACGGCATTGAAGCCGGTCAATCGGCTGTGGGTGACATATTCAAATGGTGGGTGGAGGTTGTTTGCGGGGGAGACGGTGCGTTGCACGGCGAATTGACGGAGCGGGCAGCCAAGCTCAAGCCGGGCCAGAGCGGTCTCCTGGCGCTCGACTGGAACAACGGCAACCGGACCATTCTTGTTGATCCGATGCTGACCGGCCTCATTCTCGGCCAGACGCTTCACACGACCCGTGATGAGATTTACCGCGCACTGATCGAGGCGACCGCTTTCGGCGCGCGCGCCATCATTGAGCGCATCAGGGAATATGGTGTGCCGGTGGATCGCGTGGTATGCGCAGGCGGTATCGCGGAGAAAAATCCCATGCTGATGCAGATCTACGCCGACATCACCGGGTGCGAGATGCAGGTTTCAGGATCGAGCCAGGCGTGCGCGCTTGGTTCCGCAGTTTCCGCAGCCGTCCTGGCTGGAGCGTATCCGGACTTTGCCAGTGCGCAAAAAGCAATGACCTCGCTGAAGCCGGTTCTGTACTCGCCGATTCCTGAAAACAGGGAAGTTTACGAACGACTCTACAAGCTATACCGGAAATTGTACGATTCCTTTGGCGGACTGGATCGTTCGGCAGACCTTTCCGGCGTGATGAAAGAACTGATCGAAATCAAACAACCCAACTCTTAATCTTATGTATCTACCATTAGGCACTTATTCACCTGAAATCAAACTTGGACTCGTCTCCGCCTCGCGCAATTGTTTTCCCCGCGCGCTTTCCGATGAACGCACACAGCGTCTGCTGAAGGCCGCGTCCGCAGCGGGGATTGCGATTACCACACCGGTTGGAGAATCGAGCATCATTGAAACAAAGGATCATGCCATTGACGCCGCCAACCAGCTCAAAGCGGCGGGCTGTGATGCTGTTGTTTTCTATCTCGGCAACTTTTCACCCGAAATCGAGGACGCATGGTTCATCAAGAATTTCGACGGCCCGGTCATGATTCTGGCCGCAGCCGAGGAATCCGGCTCGACACTTTTGCAGAAGCGGGGAGACGCGCTCTGCGGCCTGCTTTCGGCGGTGCTGGGAGTGAGCAAGCGCGGATTGCTCGACCGGGTGCATATTCCCGAGGCTCCCGTGGTGAGCGCGGAGGAGGGGGTTGTGGAAATCAGGCACTTCATCAATATTGCAAAAATCTTCAAGGGAACGAGAAACGCAACGATCGGCCTGTTCGGGCCGCGTCCGCGCGATTTCGAGACTTGCAACTACAACCTTGCATCGGTGAACTCGATTGGCGTTGAAGTCGAGGAGCTTGGCCTGTTTGATTTGCAGAACGAAATCAAGCGGATCAAGGAAGCTGAAGGGGCAGGGGAGATCGCCGACGAGATGAGGAAAGAAACCCCGAGCATGCCGGATGACAAGGAATTCGTATCCCGCCTCTCGACGTATGAGAAGGCCATCAAGGTCTTTCGCGATAAACTGAAGCTCTCCGGCGCCGCCTCGCAATGCTGGAGCGAACAGGAATTCAGCCTCAAACATGTGCCCTGCTATATCAATGGACGCATGGCGCAGGGCGGTTTCCCGATTGCGTGCGAGAACGACTGCTATTCGCTGATTTCCGAGTTGCTTGCGCAATACGCATCCGACAACGCCGTGGCCATTCTCGACATCAACCACAGCATTCCCAAGGATCTGCACGAGAGCCTCAAACAATACCCGGTCAAGGACATGGTCGGTATGTTCCATTGCGGCAATGCGGCACCGAAGCTTTTAAAAAACCCGGAGATGAAATACCAGGTCATCATGAAGCGTCTCATGGAGCCGGAAACCCCGGCGGACATCACACGCGGGACACTTGAAGGACAGTTCATCGGTTCGCCGATTACCGTGGTGCAAGTGCATGGGGTCGGCGACAAAATGCGCGCGTATATCATCGAAGGGCATTTCCTGGATCTCGATCCGAAGACCTTCGGAGCGACCGGCACCGCTTATCTTCCCGGGTTCAGCCGGTTTTACCGCCATGTCCTGCTTGGCCGTTTCCATCATCACGCAGCCGTTGCGTTCAGTCATTGCGGTGCTGCGCTTTATGATGCGTTCAAGCTTCTCGGGTTCGCGGAAGTCTTCACGCCCAATCCCGATTGTGTGCCGTATCCGGGGGAGAACGTTTTCCGCGGATTGCTAAAGTCGAAGTAGCAGAATTCCAATCCCATGAAATACGACGATCTCAAGGCCGAATGCTACGAGGCGAACCTTTTATTGCCACGGTACCGGCTTATTGATCTGACGTTTGGCAACGTCAGTGTCGGGGATCCGGAGCGGGGAGTCTTCGCGATTAAACCGAGCGGGGTTGATTACAGCGTAATGAAGGCCGAAGAGATGGTGGTCGTCGATTTTGAAGGGAATGTGGTCGAGGGAAAACTGCGGCCCTCTTCCGACACGCCTACGCACCGGTGTTTATTCCTGGCATTCAAGGGAATCCGATCCGTGGTGCATACGCATTCGCGGAATGCGGTTGCGTTTGCGCATGCCGGGCGTGGGATTCCGTGTCTCGGAACCACGCACGCCGATTATTTTTACGGTGAGGTGCCCGTGACACGCCGCATGACCGCCGGGGAAATCGCGAAAGATTACGAATGGGAAACAGGCAATGTCATTGTGGAGCGTTTTTCGCAATTGAACCCGATGGAAGTTCCGGGTGTGCTGGTACAGAGCCACGGGCCTTTCACCTGGGGGCCGACTGGTGCAAAGGCTGTGGAAACAGCGTTCGCGCTCGAAATCGTTGCCGAGATGGCGATTAAGGCGTTTCAATTGAATCCCGCTCTCCAACCGGTCTCGCAAGAACTGCTGGACAGGCATTTTCTGCGTAAACACGGCGCAGGCGCGTATTACGGCCAGAAGGGGTAGTGCCGGGCAATTACGGAAACTTGGGCGGCCAGACGATCTGGCGGCGCAAGATCCATTTCATGCCGATGAGATCGGGAATGCCGCGCCAGGCCCGCCGGAGGATGGTGTAATTGGAGCGACCAAAACGGCGGGCTCGGTGGTTGACGAGTATCTGGCCGACTTTTAATCCGGCATGTTCGAGCATGGCGACCATGTAGCATTGCATTTCGTTAAACGGAATGAGGAAGCGGATGTGTTCCTTGCGAATGACTTTCAACGTGCAGCCTGCATCGCGCACTGTGTCGCCTGTGAAATATTTCCGGACCCTGTTGGCGACCTTGGAGGCTGCTTTGACCTGCCAGCTATCCTTGCGACCTCTGCGAATGCCGCAGACGACGTCGAATTTATCGATCTCTTGCAGCAAAGCGGGGATGTCAGCCGGATCGTTCTGCCCGTCGCCATCCATCAGGACGCAGAGGTCGTATTTTGCATTGAGAAGGCCGGCATAAAGCGCGGCACTCTGGCCCAGGTTGCGGGGGAACGAGATAAGGCGGACATCCGGGAACGCCAGGATTTTTGCCTCGGTTGAATCGGAGCTTCCGTCGTTTACGGCGATGATTTCGGCCTGCGGATTTGTGGCGCGTGTTTCACGCAGGACGGCCTCGACATTTTCCTCCTCATTGAAAAATGGAATGACGATGGAGATCAACGGAAGTGGTGATTCTAGGGACATGGTGGAAAAGTTCAGGGTCGTGATGCTGCATTGCGCAGGTCACGACACAAGAAAAAATAGATTTTTTTGATTTTCCGATGGTGATAAGTGGCTTCGAATTCGTCCACCAGTGTGACTTCGGCAAAATCGCGTTTCAAACTATCAGGAATCCCCATCCCGTCCGTTATAAAAAGTCCAGAGGTTCCC
>Ga0007854_10002427_pt1 | contig 11579 bp, 9 predicted proteins | sample CryBogCBH12Aug08_FD_60382 | JGI IMG/M metagenome (GOLD analysis project Ga0007854, IMG submission 60382) | Freshwater microbial communities from Crystal Bog, Wisconsin, USA - CBH12Aug08 | ecosystem: Environmental > Aquatic > Freshwater > Lake | place: Crystal Bog, Wisconsin, USA | collected... | reverse complement strand
AATAGGTGTAAACGCCCGAATCGCCGCGCCCGAGCGCATAGCGGATTTCGATGTCGGCCACCACGCCGCCGCCCGGCCCGCTGCCCATCGCGTTGCCGCCGGAAATTCCCTTCACGGAAATTTCGCCGCGCTCGCCGCCATTGGATTTCGGGTCAATCGTAATGCCGACCATGTGCCGCCCGCGCGCGGCATTGTGCGACCAATAGCCGGATTGCCGTCCGCCCCGGCCATCGAGCATTTCGAGTTTATTATATTTGAGCGAGAGCAGGTCGCCGGAGTTTTTGGAAATGCTCGCGGTGACAATGCCGTTGTCGAGTGTGTAGGCGGAAAAATTTTCCGAAACGGTCACCGCCGACATCGGCTCGGCGCTTGACTGAAACGGCAGCAAAAGGAGCGCGGCGAAAGCCGTTAGATTATGTAATCTCATGTTTGAGTTTGGTGAACTGTGCATGAGACGCCTCGCCGGGCGATTCCGTTACAAGGTGTTTTAACCAACCCTAAAACCAGGCTGAAACGGCTTGCTTTTGACGACCGGTTCGTCAGAATACGCGCTCGGTTGCCTCGGTAGCTCAATTGGTAGAGCAGCAGACTCTTAATCTGTTTGTTCACGGTTCAAGTCCGTGCCGGGGCACCATTTTTTAAACCGCCAGCACACAACCGCTTGCATCAGCCACCCGATTTTTTTCTGTTCCTTGGTCGCCTGCATCCGTTGCTCGTGCATCTGCCCATCGGAATGCTCGTCGCGCTCGCGTCGCTGGAACTCGCCGCGTTGCTTCCCCGGTTCAAAAATGCCAATGCCAGCGCCGGCTTCATCCTCGCGCTCGCCGCGCCGCTGGCGGTGGTGACGGCCATCTGCGGCTGGCTGCTTTCGCTCGGCGGCGGTTACGACGCGCAACTGCTCGCGTGGCACAAATGGCTCGGCACGGCCACGGCGGTCAGTTGCGTGATCGCGGGAATTTTTTTCTGGTGCGGAAAATTTCTGGCCTACCGCGTAACTTTATTTGCCACCGCCGGCGTGCTGATGGTCGCAGGACATCTCGGTGGTTCGCTGACGCATGGCAGCGATTACTTGACGCAATATGCGCCGGCACCGTTGAAAAAACTGCTCGGTATTGCCACTGCAAAAAAAACTTCCGCGCCGGTCTCGCTGGATGGATTGCGGAAACAACCGGTGTTCGTCGGCGTCATCGCGCCGCTGCTGGAAAACAAATGTGTGCATTGCCACGGCGCGGAAAAATCCAAAGCCGGTTTGCGGCTCGATTCGTTCGCCGCGTTGCAGGATGGTTCCGACGACGGCGCGGTGTTGAAGCCCGGCGACGCGGCGCAGAGTTTGTTGATGCAGCGATTGCTTCTGCCCGCCGATAGCGACGATCATATGCCGCCGTCCGGCAAACCGCAGTTGACGGCCGGTGAAATCGCGCTGTTGAAATGGTGGGTGAACATCGGCGCGCCCGAAACCAACACGCTCGATTCGCTGGCACCGCCGTCGGAAGTGCTCGCAGCCCTGCCGGTGCGGTGAGCGCATTCGGCATTGAATTGTCCTTCGCTCCGCGCCAATATACTAACGTGAATCGTCGCATCCTTGTTTTTCTGGTGCTCGTCAGCGCCGCGTTCAAGCTGGCCGCGCAGGGGACCGCGTTCAATTATCAAGGCCGTTTGAGTGACGGCGGTTCGCCGGCCAACGGCAGCTACGATTTGCGCTTCGGCGTCTATGATGCCGTGACCAACGGCAGTGCCATCAGTTTTCCCCTCACCAACGCCGCCGTGGCGGTGAGCAACGGGCTGTTCGCCGTGACGCTCGATTTCGGGCCCGGCGTGTTCGCGGGAAATAATTACTGGCTGGATCTCGGCGTGCGCACGAACGGCGGGACGAACTTCACAGGCCTGTTTCCCCGGCAGCCGATCCTGCCCGTGCCCTATGCCATCTTCGCGAACACCGCGAGCAACCTCCTCGGCAAGCTCACCGCCGCGCAATTTTCCGGCAATCTCTCGGCGAGCCAGGTGTCGGGCGGCTCCACGAACGTCGTCAGCTTCACAAATCTCAACAACGTCTTTGGCGGCACGTTCACCGGCAGCGGCGCGTCTTTGAGCAACCTCAACGCCAGCCAGTTGACCACCGGCATCCTGGCCGACGCGCGGCTCTCGGCGAATGTCCCCTTGCTCAACACTAACCAGACCTTCACCGGCTCGAATATTTTCGCCGGCGCGATGGTTTCCACTGGCACGAATTTATTCAGCGGCCCGAATACTTTCAATGGCGTGAACACCTTCACCAACTGGGCCAACAGTTTTTCCGGCAACTTCTACGGCAACGGACTGGTCGGCTGGATCGCCACCAACGGACAAGCGGTGCAGGCCGTGCGCGACCATGGCTATATGCTCACGAGTTCGGGACTGGCCACCGTGACCCTGCCGTTGAGTGCCAGCCTGACCAACGATGATATTGTGCGGATCTCCGGCGCGGGTTCCGGCGGCTGGCTGGTGAAATGCAATTCCGGCCAGTCTGTCGTTGGCAATTTTGCCGTGTATGGCAACGGCACGCTGAATCAGCTCAATATCGGCGGTTACAATGGTGTCGCTGCGTCTGGCGACGGCATTCATATGTATGCGGTCGGCGGCGGCGCGGGGACAGCCTATGGGTTTCAAGGGGTTTATGCCTCCACCGATTCGGGCAAAACTTGGAATCAAGTGGGTGCCACCACCATTTCGGGCTACTGCTCGGCGGTCGCCTGTTCGGTGAGCGGCAAAGTGGTCTATGTGCAGCTGAACTCCGGCACCGTGCAGAAGTCCACCGACAGCGGTGCCACTTGGGCCTCCGCCGGCTCCGGCATCCTCAACAATTTCATTGCCTGCACCGCCGACGGCAGTTCGGTTTTCACCGGCAACATCGCTTGCTCCGGCGACGGGACGCACCGCGCCAAACTGGCCTCCGGCGTCATTACGGTTTCCACCAACAGCGGGACGACCTATGCGGTCGCCGTGACCGCCCCGGCTGCGGGCGTCACTTGTCTGGCGGCTTCGAGCGACTGCACCCGGCTGGTCGCGGGCGTGAGCAGCGGTCTGCTCTACACCTCGGCGAACCAGGGATTCACTTGGACCACCTTGACGGCGACCAACCAGAATTGGTCCGGCGTGTGGATGTCACCCGACGGCAGCCGGATTGCAGCCACCGTTGGCTCGACAGCCACCATTTCCGGCGGCGTGAATGGTTTCACCGTGAGTGCTCTGCCGAACACCACCACCACCAATTCCATCACCGGCAGCCAGGGCGGCGCGGTAGAACTCCAATACCTCGGCAACAACCAGTTCATGCCCGTCAGCAGCACCGGCACGATTTGGGCGAATTAAGAAAAGTGACCGGAAGGATGGCGTGCAAGACCGCGTGAATTGATGTCGCATCGCCGCTTGCAAACCGGCTATTAAGACAAACGGCGCGGAGAAATTAAGTCTCCGCGCCGTTTGCGTCTTGAATCTGCGTCGCCGGTTTATTTCGGTTGGTAATATTTCGTGGTGTATTCCTTGACCATGCGGTCGGTGGTGAACTGCGAGACGAGCGTGGCCATCGAGTGCCGCATCCGCTTGATCCATTCGCGCGGGAGGCCATTCACATCGCGGTTGTAAAACAGCGGGACGACTTGCTCGGTGAGCGCCTTGTAAAGGTTCGCGCTGTCCACGCGGTCCTGTTCCTCGATGTTGTCGGGATGAGAGTCGGGGCCGATGGAGAAGCCGTTCTCGCCGTCGTAGCCTTCGCGCCACCAGCCGTCCATGATGCTGAAACCCATGCAGCCGTGGCAGCTCGCCTTCATGCCGCTGGTGCCGGAGGCTTCGAGCGGACGACGCGGATTGTTCAGCCAGATGTCGCAGCCGCTCACCATCTGTCGCGCGACGTGGATGTCGTAATTTTCCAGGAAGACGACGTTGCCGGCGAGTTCGCTGTGCTTGGACAGGTGAATAATCTGCTGGATGAAACGCTTGCCGTCGTCATCGCGCGGATGGGCTTTGCCGGCAAAAATAAATTGCACCGGGCGCTGTTTGTCGCGGACGAGCTTCACGATGTTGTCGAACTGCTGGAAAATCAGCGGCGCGCGTTTGTAAGTCGCAAAGCGGCGCGCGAAGCCGATGGTCAGCGCGTCGGGATTTAACAAATGGTCGAAGCGGATGAAATCGCCGGGCGTGACGCGCTGCTGCTGGAGCAACAATTTGCGGCGGGCGAATTCAATCAACTCGCGGCGTAGTTTGTAGCGGAGCGCCCAGAGTTCCTCGTCGGAAACGAATTCGGCGCAGGTCATCTTTTCCCAGAATTCCTTGTGGTTGATGGCGGCGGACCAGTCGGAGCCAAATTTCTCCCGGAACAGCTTCGCCTCGCCGTTGCCTGAATCATTGAGCTTCTTGCGCCAGAACTGGCGGACGGAACCTTTCATCCAGCCGAGTAGATGAATGCCGTTCGTAATGTGGCCGATGGGCACGTCTTTTTCCGGCACGTTGTAAAGGTGCTGCCACATATGGCGGCTGACCTGGCCGTGCAATTCGCTGACAGCGTTCGCCGAGCGGCAGAGTTTCAACGCCAGCACGGTCATGCAAAACGGCTCGTGCTGGTCAAGCGGCTGCACGCGGCCGAGGCCGAGAATGTCGTTGAATGGAATAAGCTGATTCGCGAGATAACGCTGGAGCGCGTAGTTCATTAGCTCCGGCGAAAAGCGGTCATGGCCGGCCTCAACGGGCGTGTGCGTGGTAAAAATACATTCCGGCTTGGTGAGCGTCTGCGCTTCCTCGAAAGTTTTTCCCGCCGCCATTTTTTCGCGGATGAGTTCCAGCGTGAGGAATGCCGCGTGGCCTTCGTTCATGTGGAACGTGGACGGCGTGTGGCCGAGGATGCGCAGCAGGCGGACGCCGCCGATGCCGAGCAAAATTTCCTGCATGATGCGCGTGGTGCTGTCGCCGCCGTAAACGCGGCAGGTCAAATCGCGGTAAAGCTGTTCGTTCTGCGGCAGGTTGGTGTCGAGCAGATAAACCGGCGCGCGGCCGACGTTGACGCGCCAGACTTGGAAGTCCACGACGTTCAGGCCGATTTCGACGCTGCCGATGATGCGTTCGCCGTCGGCGTCGTTGAGCGGTTCCACCGGGACGTTGTGCGGGTCAACGGGATTGTAATATTCCGTCTGCCAGTTGTTGCCGTCAATCGCCTGCTGGAAATAACCTTCGCGATAAAACAAACCGATGCCGACGAAGCCGAGGCCGAGGTCGCTCGCGGATTTGCAATGGTCGCCCGCGAGAATACCGAGGCCGCCGGCGGCGATGGGCAACGATTCGTGGAAGCCGAATTCAGCGGAAAAATACGCGACGGGATGCTTGTGCAGTTTGGCCGCGTGCGTGTGGCCCCAAGTTTTCGGGTCGTCGAGATAGCTTTTGAATTCAGCGAGCACCGTGCGGGCGCGCGCGGCGAACGCGGCGTCCTGCAACCGGGCGCGCAATTCCTGTTCGGAAACTTCGCGCAGCACGGCCACGGCGTTGTGAAACATATTCTGCCAGCCGCGCGGCGACAGCTCGTAGAAGAAATCCTGCGCCTCCTGGTTCCAGGTCCACCAGAGGTTGCGGGACATTTTTTTTAGGCCGGCAACGATTTCGTTAATTTCTGCGCTTGTGAGCGGTTTGTTCATTTGTAAAAGGGCAAAAGGGTTTTCCTTAAATCTGTCTGCCGCCGGTTTCCTGCCGGCAGGCGTTGAGATTAATTTGCTGATGCCATCACCGCAAACTTATTTTCCGCGCCCGCCGGTTGGGCCACGGACGATTTGCGGTTTGCGGCGGACGGACGGACGATTATCCTTGGAGCCGCGCCGGCCAGTGGGGCAGGTGTGGAACGGATGCGAAAATATCTCCATGTCATCAGCGTCGGACTGCAAAACAATTTGCAGTATCGCTTCAATTTTTTGACGCGGACGCTGTTCAGCTTCATCCCGTTGTTTGCGATGCTCTCGCTGTGGCGGACGATTTACGGCAGCAACGCAGGAGCGGGGGAACACAGCGGCTTCACGCAGGCGCAGATGGTTTTTTATTATATGCTCGTTGCCGTCGTGGACGTGTTCACGGCGGTGAACGAGGATGACTGGCAAATTGCCGCCGACATCCGCGAGGGCAACATCAGCCAGTTTTTGCTCAAGCCGCTGGACTATCTTTGGTTCCGGTTGGCGCTGTTTTTTTCCGGGCGCATCGCCTTCATCGCGATGGCGGCGGTGCCGCTGGCGGGGTTCATCTTTTGCTTCCGGCAATATTTCCTGCCGCCGCCGGATGTGGCGACGTTCGGGTGGTTTCTCGTCTCGCTGGTGTTCACCGCGCTGCTGCAATTTTTCACTTCCTTCGCGATGGCGATGCTGGCGTTCTGGCTGCTGGAAATCTCCACCTTCATCTTCATCCTGTTCGCGTTTGAATATCTGGCCAGCGGCCATCTGTTCCCGCTCGACGTGCTGCCGGCGGGCGTGAAGCAGATTCTTTTTCTCACGCCGTTTCCGTATCAGTTGTATTTTCCCATCCAGATTTATCTGGGCAAGGTCGCCGGCGCGGGCCTGTGGCAAGGGCTGACGATTCAATTTCTCTGGGTGCTGGCGGCCTATGGCTTCGCGCGGTTCATGTGGCGGCGCGGCGTGAAACATTACGCGGCGTTCGGCGGCTGAGGGGGCGGCCTCGGCCAGTTTTGCCGGGTTTAACCCCGATGCGATGCGGCAATTATTGTCGGGTATATGACAATGCAAAGCTGGCGCAAAGGCGGGTTTGGGTGCAAAGTGAATCCTGTCACCGCTGCCATGTTACTTTGGGAAGAAAAATTTGCCACCGGATCGCCGACCATTGACGAACAGCATCGTCAATTGATTCGGCATCTCAACCAGTTTGAAGGCCTGCTCGTCCAGACGAATCCCACCGCCTCGGACATCATCTTCATCATCCATTTCCTCGAGTTTTTGGAGAACTATGTGGACGCGCATTTCAGCTTCGAGGAAAAGTGCATGGAAAGCTACCGCTGTCCCGCACACCAGAAGAATCTCCGGGCGCATCAGGATTTCAAGCATTTGTTCCAGCGGTTCAAGGCGAACGCCCAGAAGGAAGGCTTCCGCCTCGAAATGCTGGTGGAACTCAACCAGACCATCAACGTCTGGATTCAGAGTCACATCCTCAGCGTGGACACCGAGCTCAAGCCCTGCCTCGCGAAGGGCGCCGCCTAGTTTCCGGTTGGAAATCCCGCCGGCTTGGCGCATCCTTCCGCCCGGCTGATGAATCTCAAACGTTACCTGAACCTCTACGCCGCGTTTTGGAAAAACTCCGTCACGCGCGAAATGTCCTTCAAGGGCAATTTTCTTTTGTGGATCGTCGTCGAACTTCTCTGGTTCGGTCTGCAACTCTGTTTTGTCTCCGTCCTGTTCTCGCAGACCAAAACCATCGGCACCTGGACGCAATGGCAGATGGTGCTGCTCGTCGGCGCGAGCAATTTTATTCAACAGCTTTATCAAGCCTTCTTCCTCACCAACTGCACGAACCTCTCCGAACTCGTCCGCACCGGCAAGCTGGACTTCCTGCTGCTGCTGCCCGTCAACACCCGCTTCATGGTCTCCCTGCGCGTCGTGGATTTGGGTGCCTTCGTCAACGCCCTCTTCGCCGTATGCGTGATGACCTTTGCGGCGGGGAAATTAAATTTGCATCCAACCCTCGGCCAGTTCGCCGGCTTTGCCGCGCTGTGCGTGGTGGGCATCTTGATTCACTACTCGCTCATGTTCATCCTCGCCACGATTTGTTTCTGGACCGTGCGGGCGCAGGGCATCGTGTGGGGTTATTACAATCTGTTCAACATCGCGCGCCTGCCGGACGAAGCGTTTCACGGCGCGTTCAAAGCGGTGTTCACTTTTGCGCTGCCGGTGCTCCTGGTGAGCAATGTCCCCGTGCGCGTGCTGGCGGATAAAATCTATTCGCCGCCGATGTGGCTGCTGCTGCTCGGCGTGGGCGTGATGTGGGCCGTGATTGCGGAGTGGTTCTGGCGTGTGTCCATTCGCCGCTACACCAGCGCGAGTTCGTAAAATAATAATCAGGACTGACCGCTTTACAGCCAGACGATGCCCCGCGCCGCTGAAGGTATTCGACCCGCCGCCGACCATGCCGTAACGAAGTTGGCGTGCCATAAGGATATGATTTTTGGAAAGCGTGCTTTAGGCAATGCGCCTCGGCCAGAACCAGCGTAAGTTGTCGTTTGCCTTTGAACAGTTTCCGCGCACCTTGGTCAAAGAACCGTTAACCAACCATCCACCAACCAAAATAACCAACCACCATGAAAAAATATCTCGCCCTCCTCGCGGCCACCGTGTTGGCCGCCTCCGCCTTCGCCGGTGAATTCGCCGACATTAGCACCACCGACGTGCAGGCGCTCGCGAACGCCAAGACCGCTGTCATCATTGACGCCAACAGCCCCGATTCCTATGCCGCCGGCCATGTGCCGGGCGCGTTGAGCTTCGCGGCCATCCAGAGCAACCTCGCCGCCAGTTTGCCGGCGGACAAGAACGCGCTCATCGTCGCCTATTGCGGCAACCCCAAATGCGGCGCGTATCTGCGCGCGGCCAAAGCGGCGGCAGCGCTCGGCTACACCAACATCAAACATATGCCCGCCGGCATTGACGGCTGGAAAGCGGCGAACCTGCCGACCGAACCGGCCAAATAAATTTGTTTCCCCAACGGTGTCACACGGGCGATCCGGCCACGGGTCGCCCGTCTTATTTTGGTTCGGAAAAGATTTTCTCGCGTCGCCGGCCTGAAACAGCTCCTTAGGAGCGCCATATTTGTAGCCCGCGTCGTCCCTCCGGATTCAGCCCCGTCGGGGCGACATGGGCTGGTGATTTCGCTCCGACGGAGCTTTGAATCCCCTAAATTCGGGTTTCTATAAAGATTCCGCACCGACGGTGCTTCGAAAAGCGGTTTTATAGCCCTTCCCGCCGCCAAGAAGTGTCCAAAAATGGTTAAAATGGTCATCCGCGCCAGCCGAATGACCAAAAAAACGTTTATTTGGTCATGTGGAAATTTGGGATGACCAAATAAATGGTTTTCGAGCCAGTCGGTGAAGCCGGTCTGGCATTTCTCCATTTGGGCTGTGGCCGGCAAATCCAATCCGGGTAGGGCGCGCAATCCCTTGCGCACCGCCGGCGGTCAGAGGACTGACCGCCCTAACGAAGGTAGTCTGCAGTTTAGACTAGGGCAAAAAAACGCTCTTTAGGTCATTCTCGCCAGAAATATGTCCAAACGGATGGTTTTCGGACGCTGAGGTGGGAGGAAGTCGTTTATCGGCAGTCTCGCCCGCCTTTGCCAGGTCATTTCCTTTCGTAACGCGTCGGCTGGAAGCCATCGGCTCCCCAAAACCCGTCTGCCAACGGTAACGCATTTGACTCGCCGCGCCGCGCGGTTAGTATTTGCCGAATTATTTAATGATGAACCGCAAACCTTCCATGCTGGTAATTTTTCTCACGGTCTTCATTGACCTCATCGGCTTCGGCATCGTCGTGCCGCTCGTCCCGATGTTCAGCCGGCATTACGGCGCGAGCGGCTGGATGATTGGCGCCATCATCGCGTCGTTCTCGGCGATGCAATTCATCTTCGCGCCCATCTGGGGGCGGCTCTCGGATAAACACGGTCGCCGGCCAATTTTGCTCATCAGCACCGCCGGCGCGGCGTGTTCCTATGTGCTCTTCGCCATCGGTTCGGGATTTGAAGATCACGCGCTCGCCATCGGCGCGCTGCTCGTCTCGCGCATCTTCGCCGGCGCGTGCGGCGGCAACATCACCGTGGCGCAAGCCTACATCGCGGACATCACGCCGCCGGAAAACCGCTCAAAGCGAATGGGACTTATCGGCATGGCGTTCGGCCTCGGCTTCATCTTCGGCCCGGCCATCAGCGGCCTCGCGTTGAAATTCGGCGGCAACACCGCGCCCGGCTGGACGGCGGCGGCTCTCTGCGCGGCAAATTTTCTCCTCGCCTATTTCATCCTCGCCGAAAGTCTCAAGCCCGGTTCCGGCCAAGCCACCCAGCGCCCGCATCTTGACCAATTTCTCCACACCTTGCGCCAGCCGAAGATTGGTCTGCTCATCGTGATTTTTTTCCTCGCGACGTTTGCGTTCAGTTGTTTTGAAAGCACGCTACCGCTGCTGGTGAACGATAATTTCCATCTCGGCCTCGAACAATCCGCCGCCGCGCCCGCCTCGACGGTGATTTCGCTCTTCATCTTCTGCGGCATCATCGGCGCGTTCATCCAAGGCGGCGCGATTGGCAAACTGGTGAAAAAATTTGGCGAACCGAAACTCATTGCGGTGAGTTTGTTGTTCACCGGCATATCGCTCGCGCTGCTGCCGTTTCTGCAAGGCAGCGGCCCGCTGAAATGGTCGGCGGTGCTGCACGCGAACGATTGGCCGTGGATCAAAATGCTCGGGGCGCTGGCGTTGCTGGCGATTGGTTCGGCGCTGACGCGCGCGCCGCTGTTCGGATTATTGTCCAACCTTGCGCCCGCGAACGAGCAGGGTGCCACCATCGGAGTAGCCCAAAGTGCCGGCGCGCTCGCGCGCATCGCGGGGCCGATGTTCGCCGCGTCGCTCTACGTGCACATCCCCATGTTGCCTTACGTTGTGTGCGGCGGCATCTCCATCTTCGCCGCGCTGCTCGCGGCGGTGCGGCTGACGGCGAAATAAAAAGTAAAAAGGAGCGGCGGACTGGCTTTTCACACCCGGAGTTAGTGCCAGTCCGCCGCCTTGCCGTTCACACGAACGGAAGTTGTTTCTTACTTGTCGCCGGGCGGGGGATTGTTGTCGCCTTCACCGGGCGGCGGGCCGGACGGCGGCATTGAATTATCATCGCCCTGCGGGCCGCGTCCCATGCCCCCGCGTTGCTGACCGCCCATCCCCATGCCGCGCCCGCCCGGTGGACGGAAGTTTTTCAACTGCGTCAGTTGGTCGGCGGTCAGGATTTTTTCCAGCTTGGCCTTCGTGTCCGCTTCGAGCGCGGCGATTTGCGTCTTCTGGTCATCCGTCAGCTTGAGCTGCTGCACCAGCGGCGGCGGCAACAGATGGAAGCCGGCGCGCGGCGGACCGCCGGGGCCGCCCATGCGCTGCGCGGGCGGTTGCGCGTCGCCGGCGGGCGGCGTGTTGTCCTGGGCGCTGGCCGTGAGCGCGAGGGCTCCGAGGACGGCCAGCAAGGTCATCGTTGATTTTGTTTTCATAGTTTTGTTCATGTGTTTGTTTGTGGGTGCAAAAAATCAGGCGGCGACTGTTTCGTTAAGTGAAACGCCGGCTCCAGCCAGCATGGCGCGGAGTTCTTCCAAATGAAACGGCTTGTTCAACAAGCCGAGAAAGCCGGCGTGCGCCGCCGCCGTCACGGTGAAAAATCCGCTGCCGGTGGCGAGAAAGATTTTCAAATCGCGCGCCCGTTCATGCAAACGCCGGCCAAGCTCGATGCCGTCCATCCCCGGCATTTCGTAATCGGTGATGACCAGTTCGTATTGGTTCGGCGCACTGGCAAACGCCGCGAGCGCAGCCTGTGGCGAGCTGAAGCAATCCACGGAGCCG
>Ga0007854_10002426_pt1 | contig 11581 bp, 10 predicted proteins | sample CryBogCBH12Aug08_FD_60382 | JGI IMG/M metagenome (GOLD analysis project Ga0007854, IMG submission 60382) | Freshwater microbial communities from Crystal Bog, Wisconsin, USA - CBH12Aug08 | ecosystem: Environmental > Aquatic > Freshwater > Lake | place: Crystal Bog, Wisconsin, USA | collected... | reverse complement strand
ACGCGGGATCGATGGCAGTGCCACCAGACCGGGGACCGAGGAGGCTCAGGTTACCACCACCCGGGGCGCACCCCGGCCCGCGCAGCGCCACCCTGCCCTGCCCCGGCAACCGCGCCTGGCGCTCGGTCCCTGGGCGAGCCCGCTCAGTCCGTGGTGCACCAGGCGGTACCCTCGCCCACCCGGTTGGCGCTGTAGGCGATCCACATGAAGCCGTTGATGCCCCAGGTCGGGCCCCAGCTGTTCTTCAGCAGCCAGGCCTGCTTGGCGTCATCCCAGCCACAGAGGACGATCTCATGGTTCGTCCACTTGTAGTGCTTCTTGCTGGTGTAGACGCCGCTCTTGTAGGCCTGGAAGGTGTTGTCAGCATAGACGTAGGCCGACACGCAGCCGTAGGTCTGGATGGCGGCCTTGATGGCGGCGACGGTGGGGATGGTGGTGTCCGACGTCAGGTAGCCCCAGGTGTTGACCGGGGTGTAGGTCGGGCTTGAGCAGATGTGGCAGGCCACGTTGGCAGCCACAAAGGGGAAGCAGGCTTCGGGCACGGCCCCCGGGTAGTAGCCCGCGCCGGTGTTGGTGGGCATGAGCATGTTGAAAGCCACGTTCCCGCCGTTGCAGCCCCAGTTCCAGGGATTGCAGGAGGTCAGCTGCTGCTCGGACAGGTCGGGCGAGGAGCCGCTGATGGTGATCGCGCCGGTCGTGGGGCTCACCGCCAGCGCCGGGGCGCCGTGGGTCCTGAGGTAGCTGCCTTCCAGGGCGCCGAGGGTGCCGAAGGCCCAGCAGTCCCCGCAGGAGCCCTGGTTCTTCACGCTGCTGCTCCAGCCGTAGAAGGCGTTACTCGGTGGGCCTGAGACCAGAGGCTGGGGCAGGTAGCCATGCCGCCCGCCGGGCTCATGCTCGCGGAACTCCGCCGGAACGGGGAGCTCAGGGCGGCGGCCGCAGAGCTGAGCCAGGTCGTATTGCATGGCTGCGTTGGGACCGACCTCGAAGCTGAGACCCTCCTGGTCGATTTCAGCCCTGATCTTCTCCACGGCCTGGAGGATCTGGGCGGAGTAGGGCCGCACGTCCTGGGGCGGGGCGGCAGGCAGGGGAGTGAGGACTGCGGCGAGGACCAGGGCAAAGGGAATCCCGAGGGTCCTGGAACGGATCAGCATGACGCCCTCCTTTGAGCGAAGCGGGGAGCACAGGAGCCCAGGCCGACGGCCCGGGCGGGAAGAGACGCGATCAAGGGGTGGCCCAGGCATGGCTCGGCCCGGAAACCAAGTCAATTATCGACCTTGTCACCAGCGATGCCCGTGTTTTTTCTCAGCCGCCCACGCGCATCAACAACAGAAAAGCCCCTGCATCAGCAGAGGCTTTGGTTGGTGGTCCCGGAGCGACTCGAACGCCCGACCCTCAGATTCGTAGTCTGATGCTCTATCCAGCTGAGCTACGGGACCGTACTGAAAGAATGATTCTACCGGAACGCCGGGGAGTGTCCATCCCAAAGCCGCAGGGGCTCGGTGGCGGAGAGGGTGCTGGGACGGCCGGTGAGGCCGGTGGCGAGCTGATCCATGAGGGCGCGGGCGGTGGTGAGCTTGCCGCCGAGGACGAGGGTGAGGTTGGCGAAGCGGGGATGCCGCTCCAGCACCGCCTCGCGGCTGAGGTGGGTGGTGCTGCCCGTGGCGGCCACCAGGGGGCGCACGCCCAGCTCCTCGGCCCGCACCGGGAGGCTGCGCCAGGGCACGGCGGGCAGGTTCTCCTCCAGGGCCAGGAACAGCTCCTCGCGCTCGGCCTCGAGGATGGGCACCCAGCCGTCCGCCACCTCGCGCTCTGTGGTGCCCACCTGCAGGAGACCGTCCCGGGGGATCACGAAAAGGATGCGGCCCCTGGGGCGGCGGATGGCCCAGGGCCGCTCGCAGCCGGGCACCGCCTCGAACCAGAGGTGGACGCCCGCCGAGAGCCGCAGCCGGCGCCGGGTCTCGCCGAACCAGGTGGCCAGGGCGCCATCCGTCCAGGGGCCCAGGGCGCAGACCCACTGGCGGGCGGAGAGCCTTCGCCGGGAGCCGTCGCGCCGATCCCGCAGACACGCGGAGCGCAGCCCGCCCTCGGCCTCCTCGAAGCACTTGGGCTCGTGAAAGTCGAGGCGGAGTGCGTCGCTGGAGGCCGCCAGGTCCTTCGTCAGCTCCCGGTCCCAGGTCATGAGGTCCGCGTAGGCCGTGGCGCCCCGGAAAGGGCCCCGGACGCTGCGCGGGTCCGCCCGGAAGACATCCTGGGGCACCGCCCCCAGGCGCAGCTCCAGGGGCCAGTCCGGCCGGTCCGCGCCCCAGTGGTCGTAGAGCCCGATGCCGAGGTGGTGGGCGAGCCCCTCGGGCCAGGAGCGGTGCGGCATCCAGAAGGCCTCCCAGCGGCAGCGCCGGGGGGCGATGCGGGCCCAGGCGGCCCGCTCGGCCAGGCCCTCCCGCATCTGGCGGATGTCGCCCGTGAGCAGGTAGCGGATGCCACCGTGCAGCAGCTGGCTGGACCACTGGCTGGTGCCGCCGCCCACCTCGCCCTTGTCCACGAGGGCGCAGGAGACGCCGCGGAGGCCCAGCTCCCTGGCCAGGGCGGCGCCATGAATGCCGGCGCCGAGAATCGCCACGTCTACTTCCAGGGCCGCCGGGAGCGGACAGGTGCCTTGGGGCGGTGCAGGCCAGGCGGGTTCAGGCACAGATCCTCCTGGCACCAGTGTGCCTGAGTGGCCGGTCAGTACACCGCGTCGGCGCCGCCATCAATGGGGATCACCGCCCCGGTGGTCCAGGCGCTCTCGTCGCTGAGCAGGTGGGCGGCCAGGGCCGCGACTTCCAGCTCGCTACCAAGGCGTCCCAGGGGATTCACGCCGGCCAGCCGTGCCAGGTCCGCCGCGGGGTCGGCACTGTCGGCCAGGCGCGCGTCCACCATGGGCGTGTGCACGGGCCCGGGGGCGAGGGCATTGCACCGGATGCGCCGGGGGGCCCACTCCAGGGCCAGGACCTTCGCCAGCATGTGCACACCGGCCTTGGCCACGCTGTAGGCGGCGCTGTCGGGGATGGCGCGCAGCGCGATGTTGGAGCCCACCAGCACCACGCTCGCCCCCGGCTTCAGCAGCGGCCCGAGGTGGTGCGCCAGCAGCCAGGGGCCGCGCAGGTTGGCGGCGATCATGGCGTCGAAGGCCGCCACCGGCGTCGCCTCCACGGAGCCAGTGCTCAGCCCCCCGGCCGCCAGGAACAGGCCATCCAGGGGCGGACAGGTCCGCGCGAAGGCCCGGACGGCGGGCTCATCGGCGTGGTCCAGCGCCACACAGTCCGCGTCCGGCAGGGTCTCCTGGAGGGCCTCCAGGCGGCGGCCCAGGGGGAGCACGATGGCCCCGCGATCCCGGAACAGCCGGGCCGCGGCGCGACCGATCCCACTGCCGGCGCCGGTCACCAGGATCCGCTTGCCGGCGAGGTCGGCGCCCATCAGGCCCGACCCTCGGGGTGCGCGGCGGCCCACTGGATGAGGTGCTTGGCCATGCGCCGGTCCTCGCCATTGATGTGCTTGACCAGCCAGTCCGTGAGGAAGTCCACCACCGCGTCCGTGACCACCTTCGGATCGAGCCGGTTCTGGGCGATCAGGGTGGCGACCCGCTGGCGCATGTCGTCATGGATGGCACGGTGGCCGGCGAGGCCCGCATAGCCCGCAGCCTCCATCTTCCCTTCCTCCAGCCGGAAGTGCTGCTCCACGTAGACGGCCAGGAAGTCCAGCAGCGCCGGGATCCGGCGGTCCACGTCGTCGAGGTGGACGGCCTCCATGATCTCCTCCACCTGGCAGAGGAGGGACTGATGCTGCTCATCGATCAGGTCGATGCCGGTGTTCCACTCGGGGTTCCAGACCAGCAGGCTCATTTGGGCACCTTCGGCAGTGGGGACTCTTGGCGGAGGGACGCAGTGCTGGACAGGGCCGGCTCCTAGCGGGAAGGGGGCTGCGCAGGCACCACCACACCGCCGCTGACCGCCCAGGTGAGGGCCTGGTCCGGGTTGATCGGGAGCGGTGTGACCTTGGCGGCCGCCAGCATGATCACGTAGCCGGACGTGGGGTTGGGCGCGGTGGGGACATAGACCGCGACCATCTCCTGGCCTCCCGGGACTGCCCAGGAACAGTCCCGACTGGCCACGAAGCCCAGGGTGTAGGAGCCGGGATGGGGCCACTCCACCAGCACCACATCCTTGAAGCTGCCCCCCTGCCCCGACTGGATCGCGCCCATGAGCTGGCGCGTGGCGCCGTAGATGGACTTGACCAGGGGGACATGCATCATCAGCTCGTCGAGCCAGGCCAGGAGCTGGCGGCCGACATAGTTGCCCACCAGGGCGCCGACGGCGACGAGCAGCAGCAGGGTGGCCAGGGCGGAAAAGAGGGCGAGCCCCCAGGTCGGCGGATCCGGCATCTGCAGCTGGTGGGCCAGCCAGGTCAGGGGACCCCGGAAGACATCCAGCAGGGAGTTGAAGATGCCCTTGAGGATCCAGAGCGTCACCACCATGGGCAGCAGCGTAAAGAGCCCGGCGAGCAGGTATTTGCGGATCATTCGTCACCCTCGGGCCCGGTCAGGTGACCGTTCTCAGCCATGATGCGGGGGCCCACCACCTTCCAGAAGCCCTGGAAGTAGGTGATGGCGCTCCAGATGGCCAGGATCACCGCGCCCCAGAGCAGCAGGATGCCCATGCCCCAGAAGAAGGTGTAGGGCCGGTTGAGCTGGATGAAGAAGGCGAAGATCTCGTAGCGGGTCCACTGGTAGAGCCAGTAGTCGAGGCGGGGTCCGAGGATGAGGCAGGAGATCGCGGCCACCTGGAAGCCCATCTTCCACTTGCCCACGGTGCCGGCGGGGATGGTGAGTCCCTCTTCACTGGCGATGCCCCGCAGTCCCGTGACGACGAACTCCCGGGCCAGGATGATGAAGGTCATCCAGGCGGGCGCCAGGTTCAGCTCCACCAGGCCCATCAGGGCCCCGGCCACCAGCAGCTTGTCCGCCAGGGGATCCAGGAGCTTGCCCAGGGTCGTCACCTGCTTCCAGCGGCGGGCCAGGTAGCCGTCCAGCCAGTCCGTGATGGAGGCAATCCAGAAGACGACCACGCCGATGACCTCATGGTTCGTCACCTTCGTCATGAGGACGACGACCAGCACCGGCACCATGAGGATGCGGGCGATGGAGAGGAGGTTGGGCAGGTTCATGGGGCGGACACGGGCTCCGCTTCCAGCCTACAGCACGGTCAGCCCGCCGCGCGAAAGGAGCTTCTGCCAGCCTTCGTCGGGCACCTGGTCGAAGCTGGTTGGCCCCTGGCCACTGTGGGCGAGGCTGGCGGCGGAGACATGGACGGGAATGCCCCGGCCCCGGAGGCCCTCCAGGATCACCACGGCGCCCGGGTCCTCCAGCAGCTCCACGGCCTGGTGGGCCAGGCAGACCCAGGGCGTGCCGACTTCCAGCAGGGCCAGGGTCTCCAGCAGGAGGCGCCGGCCCAGGGCGCGGTCCCCGGGGGCGAAGGCGCTGCGCAGCAGCAGGACGGGGAGCCGGACGGGCTGGACGGGCTGAACCACCGGCGCGGGGCGCTGGGCCTGGGCCAGCTGCAGCTCCCAGGGGTTCCCGGTGCGGACCACCCGGACGATGCGGCCCTGCTTCTCCAGGAAGCCCACGACGTTCATGCGCAGCAGCTCCTCCTCGCCCAGGATGCGCATGGGCTCGCCCGGGTGCTCCGCCAGGAGGGCCCGGAGCTCCAGCAGGGCCTGGAAGACCGTGACATCGAGCAGCTCGAGGGTCAGCATATCCATGGGAGGGAACCTTTGCGTGCCAGTTGAACACCTGGATCCGCTGGCGTTCAAGAGCTGGCTTCGCGCCGAGGCTCTTTCCGCGGGCTTCGCCCAGGCGGGTTTCGCGCCCTGCGACCCCTTCGAGGCCGAGGCCGCGCGGCTCGCAGCCTGGTTCCAGGAGGGCCGCGGGGCCCTGCTGCCCTACCTGGAGCCCGCCACCCTGCTCGACCCGCGGTCGGTCTTCCCACCGGCCCGCACGGCCCTGGTGGGGTTCTTCCCCTATGCCCGGCCCGAGGCCGTGCCCGGCGCCGCCCCGGGCAGCCTGAAGCTGAGCCGCTACCTGTGGGGGCCGGACTACCACATGCTCCTGAAGCCCCGCCTGGCCCGCCTGCTGGAGGCCGCCCAGGCCCGCTGGCCGGGGCTGGAGGGGCGGGTCTGCGTCGACACGGCCCCCCTGCTGGAGCGCCAGTTGGCCGCACGGGCCGGGCTGGGCTGGCAGGGCAAGCACACCCTGCTCATCGCCGGGAAGGAGGGCTCCTGGGGCTTCCTGGGGGTGCTGCTGCTCTCCGTGGCCCTGCCGCCGGACGAGCCCTTCCCGGCGGAGCACTGCGGCAGCTGCACCGCCTGCCTGGAGGCCTGTCCCTCCGGGGCGCTGACCCCCTTCCTCCTGGACCCGGCCCGCTGCCTGACCACCTACACCATCGAGACCGAGGCCGAGCCCCCCGCGGAGGTGGCCGCGGCCCTGGCCGTCAGCCAGTGGGCCGCGGGCTGCGATGCCTGCCAGGAGGCCTGCCCCTGGAACCGGGCCCCGGTCTGGGGTGACCCGGCCCTCTGGGGCGGTCCCAGCCCCCTCCACACCCGCCCCGCCGGGGAGCTGCCCCGGGGCGCCGCCCAGTGGCGAAAGCTCACCCGGCGCACCGCCCTGAGGCGCGTCCGGGACCGCCACTGGCGGGCCACCCTGGGCCGGATCGAGATATCCTAAATTTTCATTGGTAGTTTTCGGCTTTTTTTTCTATAAACAAACTTCCGGCCGAAGGTGGCCGCCCCGATTCGAGGAGGCCCCTGGAATGCCCATGAAGCACTGGACGGTCCAGGACGCGACATCCCTGTATGGCGTGAAGGAGTGGGGGAACGGCTATTTCGGCATCAACGCCAAAGGCCACCTGGAGATCACCCCCACCCAGGACGACACCCTCAGCTGCGATGTCTACGAGATCGTCCAGCAGCTCAAGAAGAAGGGCCTGCGGACCCCGCTGAACCTGCGCTTCCCCCAGGTGCTCGCCCACCGCGTGGTGGAGGTCAACGAGGCCTTCCGGCGCGCCATCAACGAGTTCGGCTACGAGGGCGGCTACCAGGGCGTCTACCCTGTGAAGACCAACCAGACCAAGGAAGTGGTCGAGGAGATCGTCCGCGCCGGCAACAAGTACCACTACGGCCTGGAGGCGGGTTCCAAGCCCGAGCTGATCATCGCCCTCAGCCTGGACCTGCACCCCGAGGCCCTGGTGCTCTGCAACGGCTACAAGGACGAGTCCTTCATCCGCATGGCCCTGCTGGCCCGCAAGGCCGGGCGCAAGGTGGTCATCACCGTGGAGAAGATGACCGAGCTGCCCCTGATCCTCAAGGTGGCCAAGGAGCTCAAGGTCGAGCCCCTCATCGGGCTGCGGGCCAAGCTCAACGCCCAGGGCTCCGGCAAGTGGGAGACCAGCGCCGGCGACCACGCCAAGTTCGGCCTCACCACCCGGGAGATCCTGGACGCCATCGAAGTGCTGGAGAAGCGCGACCTGCTGGACTCGGTCATCGAGCTGCACTTCCACATCGGCAGCCAGATCACGGACATCCGCAAGATCAAGTCGGCCATGAAGGAGGCCACCCGCATCTACGCCAAGCTGCGCAAGCTGGGCGTGCCCATCCGCTACCTCAACGTGGGCGGCGGCCTGGGCGTGGACTATGACGGCAGCAAGACCACCTTCAGCAGCTCCATGAACTACACCATCTCCGAGTACGCCGCGGACGTGGTCTACACCACCAAGGACATCTGCACCCAGGAGCAGGTGCCCATGCCGGACCTGCTCAGCGAGTCCGGCCGCGCCATCGTGGCCTACCACGAGGTGGTGGTGGTGGACATCATCGGCCTCATCGACACGACCCACACGAAATACACCGTCACCCTCACGGGCAACGAGCCCCAGATCCTCAAGGAGCTGGCCTACACCCGGGACAACATCTCCATCAAGAACTTCGCGGAGATGTACCACGACGCCATCACCCAGAAGGACGAGATGCTCACGCTCTTCAACCTGGGCTACCTGGGTCTGGAGGACCGCAGCAAGGGCGAGACGCTGTTCTGGGAGGTCTGCCGCAAGCTGTCCCGCATCCTGAGCAGCAAGAGCCTGAAGTACGTGCCCGAGGAGTTCCAGGACCTCAACAAGAGCCTGGCGGACAAGCTCATCGCGAACTTCAGCATCTTCCAGTCCATGCCCGACCACTGGGCCATCGAGCAGCTCTTCCCCGTGATGCCCATCCACCGCCTCAAGGAGAAGCCGGGCCTGTCCGCGACCCTCTGCGACATCACCTGCGACAGCGACGGCAAGATGGAGAAGTTCATCGACCTCAAGGACGTCCGCGACGAGATCCCGCTCCACGAGCCCCGGGGCGGCGAGTCCTACTATGTGGCCTTCTTCCTCACGGGGGCCTACCAGGACATCCTGGGCATGCGGCACAACCTCTTTGGCGCCCCCAACGAGGCGCACATCATGGTCCACGAGGACGACACCTTCAAGATCCAGCACATCGTCAAGGGCGACACCGTGGACCACGTGCTGCGGAGCGTCCACTACGACCCGGACGTGCTGATCCAGGGGCCCCAGACCAAGCGCAAGGCCAGCGCCAAGAACGATGCCGCCGAGGCCCTGCGGACCCTGCTCACCGAAGAGCGGAAGCTGCACACCTACCTCGAGATCTGAGCCGAGGCCCACCCCCGGGAGGGTCGGAAAAAGAATAGTGGCTCCGATTCATGCCCTGGGCCCGGATGCCGAAGGGATTGGGAGCACTCAGCCGCCCTTCATCTCCATTGACCGGGAACGCATGCCTTCTGGAACCGCCCCTGCTCCGCGCCACCGGGCCCCCTTCTGGCTCCTGGGCCTGCTGGGCTTCGCCCCGCTCTACATGGCCTGGCTCGCCACCTATCCGCAGCCCACCAGCGGACACCGCATCCTGGAGATCGGCTACCTGACACTGCTCCAGGGCGCCACGGCCTGGACCCTCTGGAAGGCCTCGGCCCGGCCGGACCTGCCGGAGGGCTACCGGGAGGCCACCCGCTGGCTGGCTCTGGCCCTGGTGATGTCGTTCGCGGCGGGCCTGCTGTTCCCCTTCACCACCACCCTGCCGGGCCAGCTCGCCAACCTTGGCCTGGTGGACATCTTCTACCTGTCGGCCTACCTCCTCACCTTCCTGGGCCTCTACCGCCTGCCCAAGGCCAGCCCGCCCCTGCCCGGCTTCTGGCGGGTCCTCCTGGACAGCGCCGCGTTCGTCGTCGGGGTCGGGGCCCCCATCTGGGTCTTCGTGGTCCAGCCGACCCTGCACCGCTCGCTCAACCTCGCCTCCATCCTCAGCGCCGCCTACCCGCTCATGGCCTTCCTGGGGGTGATGGTCCTGAACAAGGTCCTGCTCCAGTCCGTGCCCTTCCCTTCGCGGCTGGGCATGAACCTGCTGCTGGCGGGCCTGGGCATCTCCTGGCTGGTGGACCTGGTCTTCGCCATGGAGATCGCCCAGGCCATGCAGTCCGGCATCCGCTACTGGGTGAACATCGGCAACGCCCTCTCCCTGCTGCTGTGTCTGGCCGGGAGCTGGCGCATCCGGACCGACACCGCGCCCGCGCAGCCCCTCCGGCCGGCGACGGTGAGCCCCGTGCCCCTGCTCACCATCCTGTTCGTCTCCATCGGTCTGGCCTACCTGCTCCTCCATGGCTCGGTGGATGCCGCCACCGCCCAGAAGATGCTGGTCGGGATCCTGCTGCTCATCGTGGTCCTGCTCTTCCGGGAGTCCCTGGCCCTGCGGGAGACCGCCCGGCTCGCCGCCGAGGCCGCCACCGCCCAGGTGCAGTCCCGCTTCGGGGCCCTGGTCCGGCACTCCTCGGACCTGGTCCTGCTCCTGGATCCCCAGGGCACCGTGAGCTTCGCGAGCCCAGCGGCGATAAAGGTGCTGGGCCTCGCGCCCGAGCAGCTGACCGGCCAGCGCCTCACCGGTCTGCTGCACCCCGACGACGCCGCCACGGCCGCCACCTTCCTACAGGCGCTCCTCCGGCAGTCCGAGCCCCTCCTCCACCAGTGCCGGCTGCGCCACACGGATGGCAGCTGGCGGATCCTCGAGATCTCGGGCAGCGATCACCTGGCCGACCCGGCCGTCCAGGGTCTGGTGCTGAACGCCCGGGACATCACCGAGCGCCACCGCTTGGAGGACCAGCTGCGGGAGGCTCAGAAGATGGAGGCCGTGGGCCGCCTCGCGGGCGGCATCGCCCATGACTTCAACAACCTGCTGAGCGCCATCCTGGGCAACGCGGAGCTGGCGGAGTCCCACCTCCCGGAGGGCCATCCCGCGGCGAAGGACCTGCGGCGGGTGTACGGGGCCGCCACCCGTGGCGCCGTGCTGACCAGCCGCCTGCTCTCCTTCTGCCGCCAGGACTCGCCCCAGTCGACGACCATCGACCCGGGGGAGCTGATCTCGGGGGTGGCACCCCTGCTGGAAGGCCTCCTGGGCGAGCAGGTCCGCCTGGTGCTGGACCTGGACCCCCAGGCCTGGTCCATCACCATGGATCCCAACGAGCTGGAGCAGGCCCTCCTGAACCTGGCCGCCAACTCGCGGGACGCCATGCCCGAGGGCGGAAAGCTCACGCTCCGGCTCCACAACCAGCGGCTCCAGGAGACCATCATCACTCCCTACCTGCCCATCGCCTCCGGGGAGAGCGTGATCCTGGATGTCACGGACTCGGGCACCGGCATGGACGAGGCCACGCTACAGCACCTCTTCGAGCCCTTCTTCACCACCAAGCTCCGCGGCAAGGGCACGGGGCTGGGCCTGGCCTCGGTCTACGGCCTGCTGAAGTCCGCCCAGGGCGGCATCGACGTCTGGTCGAAGCCCGGCGACGGCACCACCATCCGCCTGGTCTTCCCGCGCTCCACGGCGCCGGTGGAGGCGCCGGCCGCGCCCAGCGGCCCCGAGGCCCTGCGCGGCAGCGAGACCATCCTGCTGGTGGAGGACGAACCCGCGGTTCGGCAGTCCATCCAGGGGAGCCTCATGGCCAACGGCTACAAGGTGCTGGCGGCCCAGGACGCCGACGAGGCCCGCTGGATCTTCCGGGGCAACCCCGCCGCCATCGACCTCCTGCTCACGGACGTGATCATGCCCGGCGACAGCGGCCCCGTCCTGGCCGCGGACCTGGTGGCGTCGCATCCCTCGCTGCGGGTGCTCTACATGTCCGGCTACACCGCCAATGAGCTGGGCCCCCACGGCCTGGCCCGGCCCGACGCGCCCCTGGTCCGCAAGCCCTTCACGGTGGCCCAGCTCACCCACCGCCTCCGCGGCATCCTGGCCGGCCCGCCGGGACGGGTCTGATCAGCCGCCCAGGTAGTGCTCGGCCACCTTGGGATTGGCCAGCAGGCTGGCGCCGGTATCGGCGAGCACGACCTGGCCGGTCTCCAGGACGTAGCCCTGCGCGGAGATCTTCAGTGCCTGGCGGACGTTCTGCTCCACCAGCAGGACCGTCAGGCCGTCGCGGTTGATCTCGACCAGGGTGCGGAAGATCTCCTGCACC
>Ga0007854_10002423_pt1 | contig 11590 bp, 12 predicted proteins | sample CryBogCBH12Aug08_FD_60382 | JGI IMG/M metagenome (GOLD analysis project Ga0007854, IMG submission 60382) | Freshwater microbial communities from Crystal Bog, Wisconsin, USA - CBH12Aug08 | ecosystem: Environmental > Aquatic > Freshwater > Lake | place: Crystal Bog, Wisconsin, USA | collected... | reverse complement strand
AGCAAAGCTGGAGACATCCACACTTTTACGCCAAGTAATCTCAAGAGCGTTCCCCAGCCTCAGTTCCTTTACATGGGGTTAGGTGAAGTTTCAAACGGATCGCTAACCGACGAAATCTTTAAAGAGCTAGAAAAGGGGCTTGATCTGGTGAGACCTCTACATGCAAGTTTCATCGACCACGCTACAAAGTCTCCAAGTGGAAATATCCGTAAGTCATCAAACTATCGTCGTTCGCATTCGATTGGACTTCATGCTTATGCAAAGACTTTCGTTTGCAGCTAATTGAACTAACATTTTTCCAACAGCGGAAATATTAAAGAGGTTTTAAGACATGACTTCAACGTTGTTCGTTGACAGCCGAGAGAAACGAAGTGCTATTGCGGTTCGTCTATCGAATCTTGGATTTTCTGTACGATCAAAGAAACTTCCGGTTGGCGACTATTGGCTGACTGGAAAATTTGTCATAGAGCGCAAGGAAGCAAATGATTTTGTTACAAGCATTATGAACGGGCATTTGTTCAGTCAGGCCGAGTTGCTGGCATCCCATGCTGACAAACCATACATTATCCTTGAAGGAAATCTCGACGAAATCTATTCATCAATTGATCCCGAATCTATTGCAGGTGCTATATCAACGCTATTGGTATTCTATGACATTGCAGTTGCTCCCACTCCTGATGCTGATGCGTCTGCACGCTTAATTGGGAGAATGATTAGGCACTCAACACACGGGCTTGGCTACGAAATACCACTCCGTAAGAGCAAACCCAAGCACGACGGTGGTGCAGCACTATTTCTGGTTGAAGGGTTGCCAAGCGTCGGCCCAGAAATGGCAAGGAAACTAATTAGCCATTTTGGTACTCCCGCCAAAGTATTTAATGCCACCGCAAAAGAATTGCGCGAGGTAAAAGGTGTTGGCCCAAAGACTATTGACTCTATTCATGGAGCGCTAAACTCGGAACCTACCAGTTTTAGAACCACTAAAACAGCGCCATACCCCTTTTGACTGTTCAACTGTTGGCAAACAGTTGAAACTGTTACAGCAACTGTTGAGACTTTCATCCCCCAGCGTTTTACGCAGTAGGTCATAACGTGCCAAGGCAGCTTTAAATTCTGGTGTGCTCATTTTCTATTTTCCTTTCAGTGGTTAATTTGTAATAGGTAACCTCAGTTTGAGGGCACCTACATTTACTCATTACTTCAATTCTATAAAAGGTAGCGGGATTTCTTTCCGTCTATAAAAGCAGCCAAGAGTGAGAAAATAGTGAATCCAAATTTGGCGTCATATCGTTAGGACTTGATTGCACTTGTTACCTTTCGACTCTGAATTATTTTCGCCACCCGATCAATTTCCGATGATCTGACTTTTTGCTTCGGCAGTGGCTTAATAAATTCGCCTGTTTCGGTGTCCCAGTAACCCGTCGTCTGATCTACTTCACTAATTCGCTGAAACTCCACAGCTGGTTCCGTGGTTTCACACTGCGCTACGTGTGTAGATAAACTTACATCTATTGGTACATATTCAGTATCTGCACTTTTGGGGGGGTGTCTAGCTGCACTTTTGGCAGTTGTGGATGTTATCCGTATGCCATTTTTGCAGTGGTCTAGCTGCACTTTTGCTGGGGGTAATTTTTTTTCGTCAGCCTTCCAATCACGCCAAGCACAGGGAACGAAACCTGCTAAAAACAATCCTTCCTTCTGAGATATTGATAGCCAAGTAACGGCATATTGTGCCGCGCCCTGCTGATAGCCACCTGAACGTGTGCGGTAAATAAATCCGTGGCTGATAAGTTCCTTGATCGCACGACTTAATGTGTGCTCACTGTCGAACCCAAATCTTTTTAAGTAACTGTAGGTTGCATGTAACCTACCATTATTGTTTCTGGTAAGTTGCCGTGCGATAAGAATTAGCAAAGAACGCGCGGAGAAGGTCAGGTCAGCATATGCAGGGCTGTCTAAAACACGATGTTCGATTGCTGCGTATGGGTGCTTTGTGGAGGTTTTGGCAGGCATGGTTTATCACTCTCCATGACGATTATTGATGTGCAAACTCTTGCAAGATTCTTTCCAAAATCTCATGGCGGATTTATTCTTTTTGAGTTGCTCGAAAAGTTGACCTTTGCGGCGTGGCCTGCTATTTTTAGCAATGTGTAAGTTTCCTCTCTTGGCTTGCACCCTACCCAAAGCGCCCACGGATTGCAGTCCGATGGGCGTAACCATTTGTGGATTGTCATCTTCAGATGCCTTCATTAGGCCAGTACCCCTGCGACAAAAGCACGGATTGAGCTTGTGGGCCATGCAAGGCGACCATTGATACGCAGTGGGCGCGGCACACCTACAGGCTGAGTTGATGCCCAACTTCTCATTGTCTGGGGGGCACGGTCACAATAGAACGCAGCTTCTTCCGTGGTCAGATTGGGTTTTGTGACTTTCTCAAGTGGAGGAAAAACGGTTGAGAAATTTTCATTGCTGCTGGTTAAACTTTTTGTATCTTGCCTCATAACAAACCATCCTTTTCTGTTGGAATTTGATGGTCTGTATTCTCCGAAATATCGACAGCCTATTGAATCGGCCTGTTTGGGTTATGTCGCTTTTTCTGCTTTTATAATTCTCTGAACTTGACGAACAGTTATTTTCAGCCGATTGGAAATCTGGTCATTGCGCAAACCTGATTTATTCATTTCTAGGACTGATTCTTTGATGATTTCGGCCTTGGTCTGTCGCGCAGATAAGCCTGCTTTGCTAATCTTTCGAGCGCGAAGGCCACGACAAGCCTTATTAACTTCGGTATTGTGTTTTTTGAGGACACGATCTAACTCAACAGCAGCAGGATGATCAGTAAGGTCAGCACCAGCCTTGCCAGTTATCCGCCAAACGAGCTTGCCATGACGCTCTTTAATTGTGGTCTTGTGACGAACGATCACCAGTGGGCTATCTTTTACCCACTTGGGAGTATTGTTGTCGTCATTATAAATGCGCATGATGATTTAGTGCATCGTTCCCAATGGTTCATACGCAAGTACAATCCTGCGACTTTCATTCATCAAGTTTTCTCGCTCAGATTCCGGTATTTCACAAAGGGCAAGTGTCATTATGTTGTTTTGTTGTATGGTCGTAAAACAATCAAAGTTTTCCAGACATTCATTAAGTAGCTTTTTCACGGTGCATTCTCCTTTCGTTAATGCCTGAACCCGTCAGGCGGCGTTATTGCTATTTACCAGTTGCAAACCTGTTGCAACTGGCACAAATTCAATCCCTGCCTGTTCAAGTATCCATGCTTCAATCTTTACGTGCCACATACGAAGCAAGTCGAGAGGGCGGCGAATGTAGTGTTGCTCACGTACTCCACTTGGCTTGTGGCCCTGTATCTGTGCGGCAATACCCGCTGGCATCTCTATCCATTCACTTAGAGTTGCAAAACTCCGGCGTAATCCGTGCAAGGTCACATCAACTCCGGCAACTTTGCAGGCTTCGTTATGCTTATCAGCTGGTTCAGCAAGATAGCCAGAAGAAGATTGAGGGCTACTAAATACATACCCATTGCGGCGGGGCAGGGTAGCCAGTAAATTCGCCACATAGGGGGGCATTGGAATGATACGGAAATCCTCAACTTTGTCTTTAATCTTAATACTGTTCCACTGAAAATCTACAGCATCCCATCGAAGGGAAGCCCACTCTTCACGGCGTGCCCCAACTATTAAAAGGGTTTGCAAAAATGAACTTATTACAGGGTTTCCAATTTGCCTCACGGCGGCAAACCATGCAGGCAATTGCTCACGCTGAAGCGCGTCATTCTTTACATTGGGTTTGCCAAGTGTTTCGCGGGCTTCGGGGCTTGTGGCAGCGTTGCTTTTCACAATGGCTTTGTATGTAGGGTTTCTGGCGCACCAATTTAGAAAAGCGCGAAGCATCTTTAACGCAAGCCGTGCGGACGCAGGGCGAATCAATACCTCATTACTTGCCCATTCATTCACACGTTCAGGCGTAAGGTCAACCAATCTAATACCTGCGAAAGATTCCAGTTCACCTGCTACCGTCAATTCCTTACCGCGCATCTGAGGTTGTCCGGCCTTTTGCATGGCGCGCACATGCTTCTTTAGTGAATGTTCGCCCCATTTATCTTTACGGGCTTTTATGTATTCCAGCCAAACAGAATTAACCGTAACCGCTTCCAGTCTGTTTTTTTCAGCCATTGCGGCTGTTTCGGCTTCTTTGGCGAGTCTAGCGGCTTCTTTGGCGGCTTCCCTGTCGGCCTTAACTTGTCGCGGGTCATTCCCTGTGTCTATTTCCGTTTGAAGGCGGCGTGCTTCCTTTTCGGCCTCCCCTATGCTCCATGCGTTCACATCCCCAAGAGTCAGGCGCATTGAACGTCCCTTAACCTTGGCTTGGTATACGAAAGATTTTGCGCCATTGGCGGTAACACGAACAGCCAACCCCAGAGGGTCATCACTCCAAAGAAAGGCTTGATGTTTATCCTTGGGGCAGTGAAAATCAGCTATCCGTACAGCAGTTAATTTAACTTTTTTGGCTTTAACTATTATCACTATTCACCCCCCTTTTTGCTATCATGTAACCATTGTGTAACCACGATTGAAGTATACATCGGAATAAATGTCAACACAAGCATATAGGGTATAGTTTATAACTAACTGTATTATAATAAAACTATATAGTTTCAGAATGCCAATCAACAGAGAAAAATATCATGCCTGAACTACCCGAAGTAGAAACGACTCTTCGCGGACTTGCTCCGCATCTCCTGGGACAAAAAATCGTCAGTGTAACCATTCGCAACCCACACTTGCGCTGGCCTATTCCGAAAGGTTTACCCAAGCTGCTACCAGAATTAACGATTCATTCCCTTACGCGCCGTGCCAAATACCTGCTTATGGATTGCGGATCAGGCACTTTGATATTACATTTGGGAATGAGCGGAAGCCTGCGCATTCTTCCGGCAGATACCGCAGTAGAAAAACACGACCATTTTGATCTATTGCTCGCCAGCGGCATGCTAATGCGCTTGCGCGATCCGCGTCGCTTCGGAGCCGTTTTATGGCACGAAGGCGAAGCCGTGTGTCATCCACTGCTGGCACATCTTGGTCCGGAGCCGCTCGAAGATCATTTTGACGGTGATTATCTCTACTTTAACACGCGCAAACGCAGCGCCGCGATCAAAATGGTGATCATGGATAACCACGTAGTAGTCGGAGTGGGCAATATTTACGCCAACGAAGCTCTTTATCGTTCGGGTATCCGACCGCAATTGTCGGCAGATAAATTGAGCAAGGCACGGTGTGTGCGACTGGTCAGAACAATACGGGAAACCTTGTCGGAGGCGATTGCATTGGGGGGAAGCAGTCTAAGGGATTTTGTTCACAGCGATGGCAAGCCGGGTTACTTTCAACAGCACTATTGGGTATATGGCCGTGCAGAAGAAGCGTGTCACGCATGCGGCACGCCAATCAAGCAAATCAAGCAAGGACAGCGATCCAGTTTCTATTGCCCGAATTGCCAAAAATAGCGGGCGGGCTGATGCTTGCTATACCGCAGAAGGGGCATATGGGTATCCTCCTTCTGCGGTATTTCAGGTTTGTGTTAAATGATTTGCTTAAAACGAATACCCTGCAGATAACACCACAGCTCCAGGCTGAAAGTCTATCGTTGTTTTTCGGCTAGCCCCGGCAGAGATCAGTTCGGCAGCACTTCTGATATGAGTTTGTGAATAGGATCCGTATAGTGTCCAGTCTTTCTTTACGCGATAACTGATGCCGATCGTCCCGGATGCACCCACTGAATCGGACAGGTTAACCAAAGTCGGGCCGCCTCCGACGGCATCGCCCGCAGCAGTGGACGCATTGTTGTAGAAGTGCGTGTAGTTGACCCCCAGACCCATATACGGACGGAACGCAGAGGAGGGATCCAGAAACTTATAGTTGACCAGCAGAGTTGGCGAAAACCATCTTGTTGTGGCGATAGTCTGGCCGGCAAAAGGTACCGAACCAAACGTCGGAGATCCTTTGCCCACAGTGTTGGTCTTTGGGGGTATGCCTGCCGCCAGTTCCAGATCAAAATGCGGTGACAGATGGCGCACATAGGCTAAGTACAGGGTTTGCACATTGTCTACGCTTAAGTTCAGGTGATACCCGGACGGCACCGCTGCCGCGCCTGTGCCAACGGCATCTTGTGCCTGTGCGTTGTAATGTATCAGATAGGCTCCGAGCCGTAGCTCATTGTCGTTATCGGCATGAGCAGAGTCTATCAAGCCGACCAGGAGGATAAGTGCCGCGAACAGAGGGGTCGTTGTGTATGTTTTCATTTTAACTCTCCTCAATTATTAGAATTGGCTGAAGAAGCCACGTGCTGCTGCAGTGCAGAATGGAGCTACTGTATCGTGATAGGCTTGGGTTGCAGCCGATACGCCTCCATCAGTCGCTCCTGCTGCAACTGCTTGCGTTTTGATACCTGCTATTGTTTGCGCAAAGCCGCCTTCAGCCAGCGTAAATGGATCGCCGTTACCCAAACCAGTTTCTAAATCAAGCACTGTAACCAGGCCGTTCGGTAGGAGCATGGGAGCCCAATAGGCTTTCATGGTTCCTGCGTTTACACTAAAAAATACGGTTGGATCATTTGCTCCGCCACACAGAAGTGTTGGGTGTTGAGGAACAAATCCTGTCGTGCTTGATGAATAGCGCTTGTAACGCATATCATTGAGCTGAAGCTTGGTACGTAGCGGATAAGTGGTACTGGTTGCCAGTGGAGCGCCAACTTGTGTAAAAATTGCACCATTAGCCAGAGGAGCACCTGCTGATGTGAATATTGCCTGATCCTGATTGACAAGTGCATCTGCTCCATAAGCGATCCGTACGCTGTTTTTCAAGAGGTTGTTGCTACCAAATCCAGACTGAAATAGTGGATTTGATGGCAATGCCAATACGGAAGTTAATTCAGCATCCAAAGTGGTGTTGCCAGTGCTTGGTGTCGTGCCGGATCCAGGGGTTGGTGTTGTACTGTTGAAAAGTGCCAACTGAGGAAGTTTGCCTTGAGTGAATAGAGTAGCTAAGGGGCTTGTGTTGGGTAATAACGAATCTATTCCTGTGGCGTATGCGGATTCGTAAATATCGCTGGTCGAGTTATAAATTCCACCGTAAGAGTTTTGGTAACTAGTGGTTATCATTGGAATGAATACGGTCGAACCAATATCAACTGAACCTAATAGCATTGCATCGCCAAAGGCCTCCGTCGCATAGGGGCCAGACATGGGAGCCGCTGCCGTGACAGGTTGCCCAAGATTTTCCAGCGCCTGTTGAGTCGCCATTGCCACATAACCACCTTGCGAATAGCCGGTAATAAACAACTTATGGTTGTCAGTGGTTCCTGATGCGAAAACGTGTCCTAACGCCGAGCGCGCTGCAGTCAGTGCATCAATCATATCTTTCGACTGCTGATCCGCATTCAGGTAGGGATGATAAGGTAAGGTCGAGGCATCGTAACCTGCGTAATTCGGTGCAACAAGAATATAACCCTGTGCAGCGAACATTGTGGCAATGAGTGCGCTCTCGCCATTGGCATCATTGGTTTGGTCGCTGATTGCTGCAAGGTTAAAAGTTTTAACGGTAGATGTTCCATGTGCGTATAGCACGATTGGACGCGGGCCGGTACATTGAGCCAACGTCGCTGGAGATGCATTTGCGGGGGCTGTCGGCACCATTAGAACGCCGGTGGCGGTTGTGGCTTCTCCAGCACCCCCGACGGTTGCGTACTGAATGTAATGGAAATCAATACCGCACGTTGGCGCTCCTGCAACTTGAAGTAATCCCGGGCCGGCAGACGTGGCATTTAATTGCGCGGTAAAGTCTGTGGCGGTGACAGAAGCCGTGCGTAAAGGAGGATTCTGGATCAATGTTCCACGTGTGGAGCTGGAATTGACACTGCCTCCCGACGTGCCTGAACCGCCGCAACCGGCAAGCAAGCCGGCGGCGCATGCAGATAATAATAGAGTTCTAAAAATACGCATACTGATCTCCCTGAAGTATGACCGCTTCCTTTCCCCGTTAGGAGCGGTTCTTTTTTTGATTGGATGATTACCTGACGCCACTGCAAATGCAGTTGCGTATCAATATAAGTAATTAAAAAATTTAAAGCAATACTTTTTTGATAGATTATCTGTATTCAAACAATGTTTTAAACATGGAGGTCAGGTATTAGGAGCGGTGCGTTGTTCTGCAACGTCTTGATCGATTTGTGCTTGAGAGAAATTCCTTGCATTCAGAAAATTTTCAGCCTAGAATTTAAACGAACGTTTGAACTATTTATTTTGTCCGGGAAATTAATATCAGGAATCATGCAATGAATCTGTCTCGCACCGCCTCTCCGTATAAAGACACACGCGAACGTATTCTCGATGCGGCTGAGCGGCTATTTATGCAGCAGGGATACGAGGCAGCGTCGACTCGGGCTGTAACCACTGAGGCGCGTGTCAATCTGGCGGCGGTCAATTACCACTTTGGTTCAAAAGAAGCGTTGATGCAGTCTGTGCTGAAGCGTCGGCTGAAAGGAATAAATCAGGTTCGGTTGCATTTGCTCGACGAGGCGGAAGCAAAAGCTCAGGGACTGCCATTGAAGCCATCGCTGATTGTTGAATGTTTTTTCGGTACATTGTTGAGTGTGGCCGTTAACCAGCAAGAGGGAGGAGAAACCTTTTTAAGGCTGCTCGGGCGTACCATGACCGATTCATCCACGTTCATTCGCACATTCATGGCAGCCGAGTATGCCGATGTGTTGGAGCGTTACAAATTGGCGTTATTCCGTGCCTTACCCGATGTGCCGAAGGCAGAAATTATTTGGCGGTTTCATTTCATGTTGGGAGCCACATCTTATGCCATTGCCGGTACGGATGCTTTGCAGTTGCTGACGGATTGGCAAACCGACGAAGGTGCTTCGGCCCAGATCGAAAAACTCATCCCGCGACTGATGTCTTTTCTGCTGGGTGGGTTGCGGGCACCTTTGCCACAATTTGAGAAATCTGTTGCAGCGCCAACTAAATCAGTACCTAAGCCCAAGTCGCGTCGAATAACAAAAAGTAAATAAACCGGGAGAATACTCATTATGCCTACATTCACATACTTACTATTGTTAGTTACGATCGGACTAATCACGTTATTTATGGTGCGTCCTTTGCGTCGAGCGATACTGAGTGCGTCAATGTTTACTGCTTACAAAAGGATCTTGCCGCAAATGTCGGATACTGAACGGGAAGCTTTGGAGGCAGGCACGGTGTGGTGGGAAGGTGAGTTGTTTTGCGGTAATCCCGACTGGAAAAAACTCCTTGCCTACCCGCAACCCAAATTGACAGAAGCGGAACGTGATTTTCTGAATAACGAAGCCAATGAGGCTTGCCGGTTGGTCGATGATTGGAGCGTTGCGCAAACGCTCTATGACATGCCGCCTGAAGCCTGGCAGTACATCAAGGCCAAGGGATTTCTTGGTATGATCATACCAAAGAAATATGGTGGACTGGAATTTTCAGCCTACGCACATTCGCAAGTTGTCACCAAACTGTCGACGCGTTCATCGGCGCTGGGAGTGTCGGTGATGGTGCCGAATTCGCTTGGTCCGGCCGAACTACTTTTGCACTACGGTACCGAGGAACAAAAAAATCATTTTCTGCCGCGTCTCGCCAGGGGGATTGATATTCCGGCATTTGCCCTGACTTCGCCTTGGGCTGGGTCAGATGCAGCTGCGATACCTGATGCGGGGATCGTTTGCAAGGGGCTGTGGCAAGGCCAAGAGGTGCTCGGCATGAAGGTTAGTTGGAACAAGCGATACATTACCCTCGGGCCAGTATGCACCATCCTTGGTTTGGCATTTCGCTTGTACGATCCCGATTCTCTTTTGGGCGATCAGCAAGACATAGGCATTACCTGCGCACTTGTACCGCATGATCATCCGGGGGTGGAAATTGGACGCCGCCATTTCCCGCTTAACGCGGCCTTCATGAACGGCCCGACCCGGGGCAAGGAAGTATTCATGCCGCTTGATTTCATCATTGGCGGTACGGCGATGGCAGGCAAGGGCTGGCGCATGCTGATGGAATGCCTGGCTGCCGGTCGTTCAATTTCGTTACCTTCGTCGAATACCGGCATGGCCAAACTGACTGCACGCACCGTGGGGGCTTACGCACGGGTTCGCAGTCAATTCAAAATGGCAGTGGGCAAATTTGAAGGCGTTGAGGAAGCGCTGACCCGTATCGGTGCCTACACCTATATGATGGATGCCACGCGCAAGATGACCGCCGGTGCCATCGACCTCGGTGAGAAGCCCTCGGTCGCTTCGGCAATTGCTAAATATCACGTCACCGAACGCGCCCGTAAAGTGGTCAACGATGGTATGGATGTGGTGGGCGGAAAGGGGATTTGTCTGGGGCCATCCAATTTCCTCGGGCGAGCCTATCAGCAGATTCCCATTGGTATTACTGTCGAAGGCGCCAACATACTTACCCGCAGCCTTATTCTGTTTGGACAGGGCGCCGTTCGTTGTCACCCTTACGTGCTGAAAGAGATGCATGCGGCGATCAATCCCGATGAAACTCAGGGTTTGCATGATTTTGACGCAGCCTTGTTTGCACACATCGGCTACACCTTCCGCAACGGTGTGCGAACCCTGTGGCACGGACTGACCGGCTCGCGTTTCGTTGCTGTTCCCGAGCATGTATCTCCCGACACCAAACGTTATTTTCAACAATTGACGCGATTTTCAGCGGCTTTCGCTTTTCTTGCAGATGTGTCGATGCTGGTGCTCGGCGGTGGTCTTAAACGCCGGGAAAAACTATCGGCGCGACTTGGAGACATTTTGTCGCAGATGTTCCTGATGTCGGCGACCTTGAAACATTTTCATGACGAAGGGCAGCAGCAAGCAGACTTGCCGCTTCTACACTGGGGGATTTGGGATTCGATGTATCAAGCTCAGGAGGCATTCGAAGGGGTGATTGCCAATTACCCCAATAAACTGATCGGGCGGCTTTTGCACGGATTTATTTTCCCTTTGGGGCATCCCTACGTTGTGCCTTCCGATGATATTGGCCATCAGGTGGCAAAGTTGCTGATTAGCCCGACTGCAGCACGCGACAGGCTGACGGAAGGTTGCCATGTTCCGCAAACGGCTGAGGAACCGGTTGGAGCGCTAGAGCTGGCGCTTGCCGCCACCATCGCGGCTGAGCCGATTGATGCAAAAGTAAGAGATGCCGAGAAACGAGGGCTTTTTGCCGGAAATCCGCTTGCCAATGTCCGCGATATTGCCCAGGCAGCGTATCAGCAGGGCGTGGTTAATGCTGAGGAATATGCTGTGCTGAAGCGACGTGACGAATTGCGGGATATCGTCGTGCGAGTGGATGATTTCCCTTTCCACTTTGACGTGGCTACGGCAACCAAGCGTCATGTCGCGGCGACTGCGGAAATAGTTTGAGTCAAATTTTAAAGCTGGGTGAATACTGAAAAGCTTGCCAACGAAATTTTAATAGATAAGGAGGTCGCAGTGAATCGACTTAATATAAAAAGGGCAGCCGTACTGGGTGCCGGTGTGATGGGTGCGCAGA
>Ga0007854_10002420_pt1 | contig 11597 bp, 12 predicted proteins | sample CryBogCBH12Aug08_FD_60382 | JGI IMG/M metagenome (GOLD analysis project Ga0007854, IMG submission 60382) | Freshwater microbial communities from Crystal Bog, Wisconsin, USA - CBH12Aug08 | ecosystem: Environmental > Aquatic > Freshwater > Lake | place: Crystal Bog, Wisconsin, USA | collected... | reverse complement strand
AACAGCGCCGAGTGCCGACAGGTGGCGTACGCCATTGCCCACTCTCCGCTGGTGAAAACGGCCTTTTTTGCCAGCGATCCCAATTTGGGTCGCATTCTGGCAGCGGTGGGCTACGCAGGATTGTCCGATTTGGACCAGACCGGCATCTCGCTTTATCTCGACGACGTGCAAGTGGTAATTCAGGGTGGCCGCAATCCGGCGTATCGCGAAGAAGACGGCCAGCGGGTCATGAAGCAGCAGGAAATTACGGTTCGGGTGGATTTGGGACGCGGAGATGCCTCGGATACGGTCTGGACCTGCGACTTCAGCCACGAATACGTCACCATCAACGCCGACTACCGTTCCTGACAGGGGTGAATGTGATGCAAGACCGGCTGGAAAAATTTCTGGCCCGCGCCGAACTGTTTATGGCGCGGGTGGAGTCGTCGTTGCCCCAACGGCTGGAGACTCCGGACTGGGGGGCTTCTATTGCCTTTCGGTATCGGAGGCGCGGCAACGGGCAGGGTGTGATTGCGCCGGTGCTCAATGTGGGGCAGATCAATCTGGACAATTTAAAGGAAATTAACCTCCAAAAAGAGAAAATTGAGCGCAATACGGCGCAGTTCGTGCATGGCGCGTCCGCCAACAACGTGCTTTTGACGGGTGCCCGCGGAACCGGAAAATCTTCGCTGATCCGGGCCTGCCTGCACGCTTATGCGCCGCAGGGGCTGCGTTTGATCGAGGTGGACAAAGCCGATCTGGTCGATTTGCCGGATCTGGTCGAAGTCATCGCAAACCGACCCGAAAAATTTATTATTTTTTGCGACGACCTGAGCTTTGACGAAGGCGAGCCGGGCTACAAGGCGCTCAAGTCGGTGCTCGATGGCTCGGTGGCTGCCGCGACGGCCAATGTGCTTATTTATGCCACCAGCAACCGCCGGCATCTGTTGCCGGAATATATGGCAGAAAACCTCACTTACACCCATACGCCCGATGGCGAAGTGCATCCGGGAGAGGTGGTCGAAGAAAAAATCTCGTTGTCCGAGCGGTTTGGTTTGTGGGTCAGTTTCTACCCGTTCTCGCAGGACGAATACCTGCACATCGCTGCGCAATGGCTGACCGAAATGGGCGTTGGCGCAGAAGAAATTGAAGCTGCGCGTGCGCCGGCCCTTTTGTGGGCGCTGGAGCGCGGATCGCGCAGCGGGCGAGTGGCGTGGCAGTTTGCCCGCGACTATGCCGGTCGCAAAGCGATGCAGGCATGAGCGCTGAGCCGCCTTTGGTGGCCGATCCGCAGCGTGCTCGCGAAGGCGGCGCGCAACGCCCGCTGACCGAAGTGGCAGTGGGCATTTTGTTGCGACCCGATGGTGCTTTTCTGCTTTGCTCTCGGCCTGCCGGTAAGGCCTATGCAGGGTACTGGGAATTTCCGGGCGGAAAGCTCGAGCCCGGTGAGGACGTGGCACAGGCCCTGCGTCGCGAATTACGTGAAGAGCTGGGCATCGAAATTGGTGCGGTGTCGCTCTGGAAAGTGAGCGTCGTGGATTATCCGCATGCACTGGTCCGCCTGCATTTCTGCAAGGTATTTGAGTGGCAGGGCGAACTTCAGATGCTCGAAAGTCAGCAGTGCAGCTGGCAACAATTGCCGGTCAATGTGACGCCAGTTCTGGCGGGCACGCTGCCGGTGCTCGAATGGCTGGGGCAGGAACGGGGCGCTAATTAGCTGTCGTGGTCTTCAGGCGGCGTCTGATGGGCCACGCGAAAGGCCTCTGAGGCCCAGGCACCAAAGTCCTGATGCTTGCAGCGTTCGCTGCAGAACGGGCGGTAAGGGTTGCTGGAGGAATACACGCTCTCGCCACGACAAGCCGGGCAGACTACCAGCCGGGTCATGCCGTCGTCAGGGGCTGGCAGACGGGATTCCATGCTTTTCAGGCGCAAAGTGCCAGCTCAAACGCTGCGTCTTCAGTGCTGGCATGCAGACGGGTGTCGGTCTCCAGACGCATCAGGCGGATGGAAATCATGAGGCGGTTGCCACTGATTTCAGGCACTAGATCCAGCGCCGGATCAATGGCCAGTCGCAACAACTGGAAGGTGCGGCCCTGCGGCAGATTTTGCTGATATTGACCCGCAGTAACCGCCACTTTTTGCGGAGAGCCCGAATCACGCAACATTTTTAGCAGCAGATGAATCGATTCGGCCAGTGGCGTCAGCGTTGCAACCCAGCGCTGCAGGTCGGCCATGCGAATCTGGGGGCTTTTGTGTTGCCACGCAAAATAGGCCGGGAGGTCAAATTCGCAGGTTCCACCGGGAATGCCAACCCGGCTTCGAATACTCATCAGCCAGTCGTTTTCGGTCAGCGACTGTCCGGCCTTTCCGGTGGTGCCATTTAGCGCCTCAAAGCAACTTTCCAGCTGACCGATCACCTGATCGAGCACCCCTTCGGCGATAGCCGGATTACCCCGATAACTGTTGAGCACCTGCTTTTGTTTGTCCAGATCTTTCAGAACGTCGGATTTCAGGTCGGCCCGGGCACCGACATCCATCACCTCAAAAATAGTACCCAGCGCGACATGATGGTCGAGCGCATCCGGGCGCGCGATCAGCGTTGCCAGGCGGAGAAACAGATGTTCGAGCCGCAAATAGGTGCGAATGCGCTCGTTGAAGGGATATTCGTAGAGAATCACGCTCAATTTTTCCAGTACGCTGGATCATAGCCCGAACTGTCGCCCTATTTTATGAACCAATGTGCCCAATTGCTTCAAACTGATAGCGTCGTTGAAGATCACCGCGTCCGCCGCTGACAGCCTGCGGGCCCGACTGGCCTGCGTTGCCATAATTTGTTCGACAGTCTCGGAGGGAATCTGGTTGCGCGCGTAAACACGATCAATCTGGGTCTGGGGCAGGCAATCTACCACCAGCACCCGGTGCAGCCTGGCGCGCCAGTGACCGGATTCGACCAGCAGCGGAATGTCGGTCACGATGCAGGCACAACCCGATTGTTCGGCCTCTGCGGATTGGCGCGCGATTTCTTTCACTACCAGTGGATGAATGATCGATTCGAGCGTTTTCTTGGCCTGCGGGTCCGAAAAGACCAATGCGCGCATGGCTGCCCGGTCAAGTCCGCCATCGGGCGCAACGTAAACGGGCCCAAACTGGCTGGCAATGCTGGCCATAGCCAGACCGCCGGGTGCCGTGCAGGAGCGCGAAATGGCGTCGGCATCAATCAGGTACGCACCCTGTTTTGCCAGCAATGAGCCGACTGTACTTTTTCCAGAGCCAATGCCTCCGGTGAGGCCCACCCGAAGCGCCGTACCTGATTCCGCCATGGTGCCTTAAAGCCCTACCAACTGCCGCAACTGTGGTCCGCCAAATAACATGGCGGCAAACCCTGCGAACGCCAGAAACGGGCCGAAGGGAATGTATCCACCCTCACGCAACCCGGCGTTCAGCTTGAGCACAATGCCCACAACCGCTCCGAAAACCGAGGCGATGAGGATGATGGGAATCAGTGCTTCCGGACCAAACCAGGCGCCCAGTGCAGCATAGAGTTTGAAGTCCCCATAGCCCATGCCTTCCTTGCCGGTAACCAGTTTGAAGGCCCAATAGATGAGCCATAACGACATATAACCCGCCACGGCGCCCCATACGGCGGATTGCACGGAGAGTGGATGGGACCAGTGCATGTTGGCGGCAATCAGTCCGCCCCAGAGCAACGGCAGCGTTAAATCGTCTGGCAGAAGGGTGGTGTCCCAGTCGATCAGGGCGAGGGACAAAAGCACTGCGGAGAAAAAACACCACGCCACTGCGCCGGCGTTTGCACCGTGAATATAAACAGAGAGGCCGAATAGCACGGCTGTGGCCAGTTCCACAGCGGGATAGCGCATGCTGATAGGTGCCTTGCAAGCTGAGCACCGGCCTCCCAAAGCCAGAAAACTAAGGACCGGAATGTTCTCATACCAGGTGATCGGATGCTGGCAGTGCGGGCATCGCGAGCGCGGCACCACCAGATTGAACGGTGCTGCTTCGGGCGGTGTATTGCCCGCTGCATGGGCGGCTTCTTCGGCCCACTGGCGTTCCATCATTTTGGGCAGACGGGCAATCACTACGTTGAGAAAACTGCCTATTAGCAGGCCCAGCAAAGCAAACAGACTGATGTCGAGCCAGAGGATGCCGAACGACATCAGACAACCTGTCCGAGTTTGAAGATCGGCAAATACATGGAGACCACAATGCCGCCGATGACGATACCAAGCACCACGATGATGATGGGTTCCATCAGGCTGGAAATACCGGCAACCATGTCGTCGACTTCGGCTTCATAGAAATCGGCACATTTGCCCAGCATGTGGTCAATCGAGCCGGATTCTTCGCCAATTGCGCACATTTGCAGAACCATCGACGGAAAAAGGTTGGCATTGGCCATTGCGGCTGTCAGGGCCGTGCCGGTGGAAACTTCCTGCTGAATTTTGATCGTGGCCTGCAGGTAAACCACATTTCCAGCCGCACCGCCCACCGAATCGAGCGCTTCAACCAGCGGCACACCGGCGGCAAACATGGTCGACAAAGTGCGAGTCCAGCGTGCAATACACGATTTTTCTACCAGAACGCCAAAGATGGGCAATTTGCGCATGATGCGGTCCATTGCGGCCTGCACCTTTTCATTGCGTTTCCACGACTGGATAAAAAAGTAGACCCCTCCGCCCAGGCCGCCAAATATCAGGTACCAGAATTTGACAAAGAACTCGCTCATGGCAATCACGACCAGCGTCGGGGCCGGAAGTTCGCCGCCAAACGAGGCAAACACCTGCTTGAACGAAGGCACCACAAAAATCATGATCACGGCAACCACCACAAACGCCACAATCATCACGGTGATCGGGTACATCAGCGCCGATTTGATTTTTGACTTGATGGCTTCAGTTTTCTCCATATAGACCGCCAGCCGGTCGAGCAACTGATCCAGAATACCGGCCGCTTCACCGGCTTCGATCAGGTTGCAATAGAGATTGTCAAAGTATCGCGGGTATTTGCGAAAGGCCAGACTGAGCGAAGTGCCGGTTTCAACGTCGTTGTGAATGTCGTTGAGCAGCTTGGTGACGCTGGGGTTGGGATTGCCGCGGGCCACAATATCGAAGGCCTGCAACAAGGGCACGCCGGCCTTCATCATGGTGGCCAGTTGCCGCGTAAAGATGGACAGCTCTTTGGTCTTGATGCTGCGCCCGGACGACATCCGGCGGCGCTTGATTTTGGTTGGAGTGACACCCTGGCGGCGCAACGACGCCTTGATCTGATTTTCGCCATTGGCGCGCAGGTCGCCGCGTACCATCTTGCCGCTTTTGTCGCGGCCTTCCCACTCATAGACAGCGTCTTTGCTATCGCTTGGTTTAGCGGTAATAGTCGCCATAAGGTTTCCAGGTTACGAGGCTATTCATTGGTCACGGCCAGCACTTCTTCGAGCGAGGTTAGTCCCAATTTAACTTTATGCAAGCCAGATTGTCGCAGCGAGCGCACACCCTCCTTTTCAGCCTGCTTGGCGATGTCGAGTGAGTTGGCGTCGGCCAGAATAAGCCGCTGTATGGGTTCTGTAATAGGCATCACCTGATAAATGCCAACCCGGCCTTTGTAGCCCAGATTGCAGGCCGAGCAACCTACCGGTTTATAGGGGCGCCAGTTGCCTTCCAGATCGTGCGGCGTAAAGCCGGCGTCGAGCAACGCCTGACGGGGAATGTCGGCCGGCTGGCGACAGACCAGACAAAGGCGGCGGGCGAGTCGCTGGGCCGTAATCAGAATAATGCTGGAGGCCAGATTGAACGGCTGCACGCCCATATTGCGCAGTCGCGTCAGGGTTGACGGGGCGTCGTTGGTGTGCAGCGTGGAAAGCAGCAGGTGCCCCGTTTGTGCGGCCTTGACGGCAATATCTGCGGTCTCGAGGTCGCGAATTTCGCCCACCATGATGATGTCAGGGTCTTGCCGCAGGAATGACTTGAGCGCGGCGGCAAAGGTGAGGCCGGCACGCTCGTTGATATTGACCTGATTGACGCCGCTGAGGTGAATTTCGGCCGGGTCTTCGGCGGTTGAAATATTGACGCCAGGCTGATTCAGAATATTCAGGCAGGTGTAGAGCGAAACCGTTTTTCCACTGCCGGTGGGCCCGGTTACCAGCACCATGCCATAGGGGCGCGAAATAGCCTTGAGCAGATGCTCTTTTTCTTCCGGCTCATAGCCCAGTGCATCCACGCCAAGCCGGGCGGAATTGGGGTCGAGAATCCGGATCACTATTTTTTCGCCAAACAGCGTCGGCAGGGTGCTGACCCGGAAGTCGATAACCCGGTCCGGCCCGAGCTTGAGCTTCATGCGGCCGTCCTGAGGGACACGCTTTTCAGAGATGTCCATGCGCGAAATCACCTTGATGCGCGAAGCCAGCTTGTCCTTGATGGCCAGGGGCGGGCTGGCAATTTCACGCAACTGGCCGTCGACCCGGAAACGCACCCGGTAGGTTTGTTCATAGGGCTCGAAATGCAGGTCGGAGGCACGCATATTGACGGCATCGATGAGCATTTTCTGCAGAAAACGGACAACCGGCGCATCTTCAACTTCGGTATTTGTCTGGCTCGAGTCGGCAATGGCTTCGGCGACGTGGTCTTCAAACTCGAAATCGGTGCCGATGATGTCTTCAACGGCTTCTGAGGCGGTGAGCGAATGCGCCTCCACCATCTTGGACAGTTTGTCGTATTCGGCAACGATCCAGTCCACGCCCAGCTGGGTCGAGAACTTGATTTTTTCGGCGGCGCGCTGGTCAGATGGGTCGGCCGTAGCGACCATCAGACGATTGTTGCGTTTGCTCAAGACAACCAGTCGGAAGTCCTGGCATATTTTTTTGTCGAGCAGACCGCGCGGAAGGCGCTGCGGATCCAGCGCATCAAGGTTAATCAGCGGTGCGGTAAAGGCGTGTGAGAGGGTGTGCGCGAGGTCTGAGGCGGAAACTACGCCCGAACCCACCAGCTCGGCAATAAAACTGGATTTGTTGGTAACCGAGCGGTTGTAGATGTCCTGGGCCACTTTTTGGCCAATTTTTCCCGCCGCCACCATGGCGCGACCGATGCCGGGCAGCGCCACTCCGGCCAGCGGCATGTTGGCGGTGTCTGACTGGAGCTGATCAAGAAGTGAACTCATTGGTTTTGCAGCTTATCTGAATCGGTCGGGGAGCCGGGAATCATCGTCTATGGGCAGAACAAAGTAAACCACTGCTGTATCAATTACGCCGCGTCAGCCGGCAAATGCCTGCCCCAGCGCATCTTTGGCCGAGAGTTGCGGGGGCGTGTCCAGATCCGGCCAGCGGATGTCCAGCGTGGGGTCGTTCCAGACTATGCATCGCTCGTGCTGCGGCGCGTAGTAATCGGTTGTTTTATACAGGAAATCGGCTATCTCGGACAACACCAGAAAACCATGCGCCAGTCCGGGCGGCACCCAGAGCTGGTGGTGGTTGTCGGAGGACAATATTTCGCCAACCCAGCGGCCATAGGTCGGAGAATCCTTGCGGATATCCACCGCCACGTCAAAAACCGCGCCCTGACAGACCCGCACCAGCTTGCCTTGAGGCTGTTCAACCTGAAAATGGAGTCCGCGCAATACGCCTTTGGCAGAGCGTGAGTGGTTGTCCTGTACAAACGGCAGCGTGACGCCGGTGGAATCGGTAAAAACGCGCTGGTTGAAGCTTTCAAAGAAAAAACCACGCGAATCGCCAAAAACACGTGGCTTCAGCAGCAATACGTCTGCAATGGCGGTGGGCGTGACCTGCATCAGTACACCGCTTCCTGCAGCAGGCGCTGCAAATAACGGCCATAGCCGGATTTGGCGAGGGGCTGTGAAAGCGCCAGCAGCTGATCATTGTCGATCCAGCCATTGCGCCAGACAATTTCCTCTGGCGCGGCCACCTTGAGCCCCTGCCGGTTTTCGATGGTGTAGATAAACTGGCTGGCTTCGAGCATCGATTCGTGGGTGCCGGTATCAAGCCAGGCATAGCCCCGTCCCATGGTTTGCACGTCGAGCTTGCCGCGCTCAAGGTAGAGCCGGTTGAGGTCGGTAATTTCCAGCTCGCCGCGGGCACTGGGGCGTACCTGTCGCGCAAGATCGACCACATCGCGGTCGTAAAAATACAGGCCGGTGACGGCGTAGCGGCTCTTGGGAGTGGCCGGTTTTTCCTCCAGACTGATAGCTCGGCCATGTTCGTCAAATTCCACCACGCCATAGCGTTCGGGGTCGTTGACGGCGTAGGCAAAAACGGTAGCGCCATCGACCTTCTGGCTGACTTTTTTAAGCAGACCTGCAAAATCGTGGCCGTAGAAGATGTTGTCGCCCAATACCAGCGCGCTGGGTGCGCCGGCCAAAAACTCTTCGCCGATCAGGAAAGCCTGGGCCAGTCCGTCTGGCGAGGGTTGCACGGCGTAGGAAATCTTGATGCCCCATTGCTCGCCATCGCCCAGCAACTGCTGAAACCGCGGCGTGTCCTGCGGCGTGGATATCACCAGAATGTCGCGGATGCCAGCCAGCAGCAGCGTACTCATCGGGTAATAAATCATCGGTTTGTCGTAAATTGGCAGCAACTGTTTGCTGACAACCTGCGTTGCCGGGTACAGGCGCGTGCCCGAACCTCCGGCCAGGATGATGCCTTTGCGCGCGGGTGCTGACGCTGTAGTGGCAGAGGACGCTTGCATAGTGGAATTCATGGAATGATTTCTTGGATCATACGGGCTACGCCCTGCTGCCATGGCGGTAAGGTCAGGCCGAAAGTGGTTTGCAAACGCGTGCAGTCGATGCGAGAATTTAATGGGCGCCGAGCCGGTGTAGGGTATTCGCTGGTTGGAATGGGGCAGACCTCGCTGGCCTTGACGCGCAGGTTCTGGCCGCGTTGGTGCGCTTGTTCCAGCACAAAACGGGCATAGCCGCACCAGCTTGTTTCGCCCGCCGCGGTGCAGTGGTAAAGGCCTGCCACAGCGGGCGACTTTATGGCCGCGCGGATGGCATGGGCGCTGACGTCGGCCAGAAGTTCTGCCGAAGTCGGGGCACCGTGCTGGTCGTCAATGACGCGCAGGCTGTCGCGTTCGCCGGCCAGTCGCAGCATGGTTTTGGCAAAGTTGCCACCGCGTGCCGCATAGACCCAACTGGTGCGCAAAATCAGGTGCTGCGCCAACTGGCGCACCGCATTTTCGCCGTCGAGTTTGGTCTGGCCGTAGACACTGAGGGGTGCGCACAAGTCGTCTTCGCGCCACGCCCGCGTGCCGCTGCCGTCGAATACGTAATCGGTTGAGTAGTGCAGCAACCAGGCTTGGCAACACTCTGCAGCCCGAGCTAAAACCGCTGGCGCTTCGCCGTTAACCACCTGTGCCAGCGCAATGTCGGACTCCGCCCGGTCTACTGCTGTGTAAGCGGCCGCGTTGACGATAACTGCCGGTTGCAGCCGGTTAACGGTGTCAGACAGTCCGGTCAGGTCAGACAGGTCGCCGCACAAATTTTGTGGGTTATTCGCCCGGTTGCGGCCCAACGCAATCAGCTCGCCCAACGGCGCCAGCGATCGCTGCAGTTCCCAGCCCAGTTGGCCGTCACGACCGAGCAGCAAAATCCTCATGCGTCGGTTCCATATTGACGCAGGACCCATTCACGGTAACTGCCGTTTTGCACCCGGGCGACCCAGTCCGGGTGATCCAGATACCACTGTACCGTTTTTAGAATGCCGGTCTCAAACGTTTCTGCCGGCTTCCAGCCCAGTTCGGCCTCAATCTTCGATGCGTCAATGGCATAACGACGGTCGTGTCCGGGACGGTCTGTGACGTAGCTTATCTGCTCCTGATAGGGCTTGCCGTCGGCCCTTGGCCTGAGCTGGTTGAGCAGCTTGCAGACGGTGTGAACAATTTCCAGATTGGGTTTTTCGTTGTGCCCGCCAATGTTATAGGTGGCACCCGGCTTGCCCGCTTCGAGCACGCGGCGAATAGCGCTGCAATGGTCTGCAACGTATAGCCAGTCGCGTATTTGCTGACCATCGCCATACACAGGGAGCGGTTTGCCGGCCTGAGCATTGACGATCATCAGCGGAATCAGCTTTTCGGGAAAATGATAGGGGCCGTAGTTATTGCTGCAATGGGTGGTGAGGACCGGCAATCCATACGTGTGATGGTAGGCGCGCACCAGATGGTCGCTGGCGGCCTTGCTGGCAGAGTAGGGACTATTGGGCTCGAAATTGTTGTTTTCAGTAAAGGCCGGGTCTGTCAGGGCAAGCGAGCCGTAGACTTCGTCGGTGGAAACCTGCAGGAACCGGAAATTGGTTTTTTGCGCTTCAGCCAGACTGCCCCAGTATGCGCGGGTGCTTTCCAGAAGGTTGAAGGTGCCGACAATATTGGTCTGAATAAATTCGCCCGGGCCGTGAATGCTTCGGTCCACGTGGCTCTCGGCAGCAAAATTGACAATGGCGCGTGGTTGGTGCTTTTGTAGCAGCGCATCTACCAGAGCACGGTCGGCAATATCGCCCTGCACAAATACGTGCTTCGGATTGTCATTCAGGCTGGCCAGATTTTCCAGGTTTCCGGCGTAGGTCAATTTGTCCAGATTGATAATCGGCTCAGCAGACTGGGCGCACCAGTCGAGTACAAAATTACTGCCTATAAACCCGGCACCGCCGGTAACCAACAAAGCCATTGAAATATCCTTGATGAATGCGCCCGAATTGTCGCCGATTCAGAGTCGCCGCCGCGCCGGCCTGCTTCGACTGGGTTGTCACATATTTGGGACAAAATGACGTCACGTACAGTAACCTCTTTCCCGGCGCGGGCATTTGTCATAAAGAAACTATTTGTAAATGGCAGGTGATGCCCTGAATTTTCATTATTGCGGCGTGCGGCGGTCACAATCGGGGGCTGGATCTGGATCTGGATCTGGGCGAAAAAGGTGCAGTGAGTAATAAGGTTGAATAAATTTAATAACCGGGAATGCGATTTATGTTGATTCAGTCAGTGGTTCTTTCGGGTGGCTCGGGGACACGCTTGTGGCCTTTGTCTCGGGAGAAATATCCCAAGCAATTGCTGCCCTTAATGGGCGATGACTCGCTGCTGCAGGCCACCGTGCGTCGGGTAGAGGGTATTGACGGTGCTGGGGACAGCGATCTGGCCGCGCCCATGGTGGTGTGTAACGAGGAATACCGTTTTGTGGTCGCTGAGCAGTTGCGCCAGATGGGCAAGCCCGGCACGCTGGTTTTGGAGCCAAGCGGGCGCAATACGGCTCCCGCGCTGACGCTGGCAGCCCTTGCGGCTATGAAGGGCGGACAGGACCCGGTCTTGCTGGTCATGCCTGCGGATCACGTGATTGTGAATACGAAGGCATTTCAGGAGGCTGTGCTGGCGGGGGCTCGACTGGCCGAAAAAGGGCTGGTGGTGACGTTTGGCATAACCCCGCAATCGCCCGAAACTGGCTACGGTTATATACGGATGGGGTCGGCATTGGCAGACACGACCGCCCGGCGCATTGCCCGTTTTGTCGAAAAACCAGATTTGGCCACCGCCAATGCCTATCTTGCCGACGGAAATTACTTGTGGAACAGCGGTCTGTTTGTGCTGCGTGCATCGGTCTGGCTGGCA
>Ga0007854_10002419_pt1 | contig 11598 bp, 10 predicted proteins | sample CryBogCBH12Aug08_FD_60382 | JGI IMG/M metagenome (GOLD analysis project Ga0007854, IMG submission 60382) | Freshwater microbial communities from Crystal Bog, Wisconsin, USA - CBH12Aug08 | ecosystem: Environmental > Aquatic > Freshwater > Lake | place: Crystal Bog, Wisconsin, USA | collected... | reverse complement strand
GTTTGTGGTTGCGCAAATACCGCCCCAGCGGCTGATGGCGCTGGCGGTGCCGCTTTACACCATTGGAGTTGCGCTGCTGATTGCGGTGGCCATTTTTGGTGTCACCAAAAAAGGTGCACGCCGCTGGATCAATATCGGCGTCACCATACAGCCCAGCGAGATTTTGAAGATAGCCATGCCGCTGATGCTGGCCTGGTGGTTTCAGAAGCGCGAAGGTCAGTTGCGCGTGCTCGATTTTTTTGTCGCCGCTTCGCTGCTGGCGGTTCCGGTGGCCCTCATCATCCGACAGCCCGACCTCGGAACTGCCTTGCTGATTCTGGCAGCAGGCCTGTCGGTTATCTTTTTTGCCGGCATGAGCTGGAAGCTGGTGGTGCCGCCGGTGGTCATTGGCCTGATCGGAATCACGTTGATTATTCTGTTCGAGCCGTCGCTCTGCGCAGACGGTGTGCGATGGCCGGTGTTGCACGACTATCAGCAGCAACGCATCTGTACCCTGCTGGACCCCACGCGCGACCCGCTGGGTAAAGGTTTCCACATTATTCAGGGCATGATTGCGATTGGTTCCGGCGGCATATTCGGCACCGGATTCATGCAGGGCACCCAGACCCACCTCGAATTTATTCCCGAGCGCACCACCGACTTCATCTTCGCCGCCTATTCCGAAGAATTTGGCCTTCTGGGCAATCTTTACCTGCTCGGCGCGTTTGTCTTTTTGATTCTGCGCGGCCTGGCGATCGCCGTCGAGGCGCCCACGCTGTTTACGCGCCTCCTCGCTGGCGCATTGACGATGATTTTTTTCACCTACGCCTTTGTGAATATGGGAATGGTGAGCGGCATCGTTCCGGTGGTGGGCGTTCCGTTGCCCTTTATCAGCTACGGTGGCACCGCGATGGTCACGCTGGGGTTGGCGCTTGGCATTCTGATGTCGATTGCCAATTCCAAGCGACTGGTACAGTCGTGAGCCTACGGCTCGTGCAGTCGTAAGCCTACGGCTGAAACAGACGTGAGACATACAACTCGTGCACTCCTGAGCCCCTGCGAAGACAAACTCGGGGCGAGCGCCTAGAATCGGGCGCATGATCTCTCGCGAACCCACCATTGAGCGTCTGGCCACGGCCCGCTCCCTTTTGCTGACGCCCTTCGGGCTGGACGAAACCCACCTTTCCCGCGCGCTCGATGCCATTCGTGCGCACAAGGTGGATGAAGCCGATCTTTATTTTCAGTACACCCGTTCGGAAGGGTGGAGCCTGGAAGAGGGCATCGTCAAGACCGGTTCATTCAGCATCGACCAAGGCGTGGGTGTTCGTGCCGTCAGCGGTGAAAAAACGGCTTTTGCCTATTCCGACGATATTTCCGAGGCCTCCCTGATGGACGCCGCCGTTACGGTGCGCAGCATTTCCAGCGCGGCCAATGCCGGGCGGGTCAAAACTCCGCGTCGCAAGATGGCGGGCGCCCGCTCACTTTATAGCGGCCTCGACCCCATTGCGACGCTCGACAGTGCTACCAAGGTGGCGCTGCTGGGCAAGGTTGAAACACTGGCGCGGGCCCGCGATTCACGCGTGTCGCAGGTCATGGCGGGCCTCGCGGCGGAATACGATGTGGTGCTGGTGGCCAGAGCCGACGGCACGCTGGCGGCCGATGTGCGCCCGTTGGTGCGCCTGTCGGTAACCGTTATTGCCGAGCAGAACGGACGTCGCGAGATGGGTTCTGGCGGAGGCGGTGGCCGCTTTGGGCTGGCGTACTTTACCGACAGCCAGTTGGCCGAATACGTGGATCAGGCGGTGCATGCGGCCGTTACCAATCTGGACGCACGAGCCGCCCCGGCAGGTGAAATGACGGTGGTTCTGGGGCCGGGCTGGCCCGGAATTTTGCTGCACGAAGCCATCGGGCACGGGCTCGAAGGGGATTTCAATCGCAAGGGTTCGAGCGCCTTCAGCGGTCGTATTGGGCAGCGCGTGGCGGCAAAAGGGGTGACCGTTCTGGACGACGGCACGATTCAAAACCGACGCGGTTCCCTCAATATCGACGACGAAGGCAACGCCAGCCAGCGCAACGTGCTGATCGAAGACGGTATTCTCAAGGGTTACATTCAGGACAGCATGAATGCGCGCCTCATGGGAGTGCCGGGCACTGGCAACGGCCGGCGCGAGAGCTACGCCCATATTCCCATGCCCCGCATGACCAATACCTACATGCTCGGTGGTGCGCTTGCGCCCGAAGAAATTGTGGCCAGCATTAAGAAGGGCCTTTACGCCACCAATTTCGGCGGCGGGCAGGTTGACATTACCTCTGGCAAGTTCGTTTTCTCGGCGAGTGAGGCCTATTGGGTCGAAAACGGCAAGATCCAATATCCGGTGAAAGGTGCCACGATTGTAGGCAACGGGCCGGATGCGCTGACCCGGGTCAGCCTCATCGGCAACGACATGCGCCTGGACACCGGCGTCGGAACCTGTGGCAAGGAAGGCCAGAGTGTGCCGGTCGGCGTTGGCCAGCCAACCTTGCGCATTGACGGCCTGACGGTGGGCGGCACAGCGTAGTTATTAGTTATGCTACATTTCAAATCATGACTTCGAATTTGTTTTTTGCTTACTTTTGGTTTTCTCCTGCGCCTGCGGCGGTAGAGAGTTCCGAACAGTCCTGAGCAAGACGTACCGAATCCTCCAGAAACCGCCGGCAAACCCGGCGGTTTTTTTGTTTTTAGATTTTCAGACTTTCAGACTTTAAATTTCAGGAGTTTCTCCCCATGACCGCCAAAGCCCATACCAGTGCCGATCGGACCGGCTTGACCGACGATGAGCGCATAAAGGACATTACCGTGCTGCCACCCCCCGAGCATCTGGTCCGGTTTTTCCCGATTTCCGGCACGGCCACCGAGGCGCTGATCACCCGCACGCGCCACGCCATTCACGACATCATGCATCGCAAGGACGACCGCCTGCTGGTGGTCATTGGTCCGTGCTCGATTCACGACCCGGCCGCAGCGCTCGACTACGCGCAGCGCCTGAAGGCGGTCCGGGCCCAGTACGCCGACAGTCTGGAAATTGTGATGCGGGTTTATTTTGAGAAGCCCCGCACCACCGTTGGCTGGAAGGGTCTGATCAACGACCCGTATCTGGACGAGAGTTTTCGGATTGACGAAGGCCTGCGCATCGCGCGCCAGTTGCTGATTGAAATCAACCGTCTGGGCGTGCCCGCAGGCAGCGAGTTTCTCGATGTTATTTCGCCGCAATATCTGGGCGACCTTATTTCTTGGGGGGCTATTGGCGCCCGCACCACGGAAAGTCAGGTGCACCGGGAGCTGGCCTCCGGTCTGTCGGCCCCGATTGGTTTCAAGAACGGCACCGACGGCAACATCAAGATTGCGACCGATGCGATTCAGGCCGCTGCCGGCGCGCACCACTTTCTGTCGGTGCACAAAAATGGTCAGGTGGCGATTGTGCAAACCAAAGGCAACAAGGATTGCCACGTCATCCTGCGCGGTGGCAAGGCCCCCAACTATGACGCGGCAAGCGTAGCTGCGGCCTGCGCTGATTTGGAAAAAGCCAAGCTGCCGGCCACTCTGATGGTCGATTGCAGCCACGCCAACAGCAGCAAGCAGCATGCGTTGCAGCTGAATGTGGCGCAGGACATCGCAGCGCAGGTTGCCGGCGGCTCGCGCAGCGTATTTGGCGTCATGGTGGAAAGCCACCTGCATGCCGGCGCACAAAAATTCACGCCCGGGCGCGACGACCCCGCCAAACTCGAATACGGCACCAGCATCACCGATGCCTGCCTTGGCTGGAACGATTCGCTGAGTGCGCTCGAAGTGCTTTCGAAGGCGGTTCTGGCGCGGCGCGGCTGACCATCGCGGTTGCGGTGTGTCAAGATAAGCATGCGGGTTTGCGATAACCTGCGTTTATGTAATAAACGGTCAAACTTGGTCGAATCATGTCTGGAGGCTTTATGCGCAGCGAAGTTAAGGTGCTTGCACACGCACAGGAATTTGTTTTCAGTCTGGAAGGCGTGAAATTGCCTGCCCCGGAGGCTGCGCGCAGCTGGCTGGACGAGCAGTTTGTTGCCATGGACTGCGAGCCCCTGCGTGCGTCGGGCAAGCTGTTGCTGGCCGACAAAGTGCTGGTGGTTGCACGCGAGGCGGGTGTTGCGCGCCTGTCCGATACCCAGTGGGGCCCGGTCTTTGCCGCAGCCGCCAGCGTTGCGCTGGGCAAGCCGACGATCGAAATCGACGTCGAAGCTATGACGATGAACTACTGACCGGGTCGCTTTGCAGGGCGTTGGTCAGTTTCTGGTGAATGCCGCCGAAACCGCCATTGCTCATGCACAGCACATGGTCGCCGGGCAGCGCTTGCTGCACCACACGGGCAACCAGCGCGTCTACCGTGTCTGCCACGCAGGCGCGCGCTCCCATGCTTTGCAAGGCTTCTACGGCATCCCAGCCGAGGCCGCCGCTGTGGCAAAACGCCAAATCTGCTTCCTCGAGGCTCCAGGGCAATTGCGCCTTCATGGAGCCTAAGCGCATGGTGTTGCTGCGCGGTTCAAACACGGCCAGTATGCGGGCCGCACCCACGCGCCGGCGCAGGCCGTTGATGGTGCTGCGGATGGCGGTCGGATGGTGGGCAAAGTCGTCGTAAACCGTAATCGGCGCTGCACCAGTTCCGTGGCCGGTGCTGATACGGGCGCGCACTTCCATGCGGCGCTTCACACTCTCAAAGCTTCCCAGTGCAGCCGCGGCCTCGGCAGCGCTAACTCCAATGCGGCCGCCTTGACCGACTTGACCGACGTGACCCACGTGCTCCGCAGCCGCAATGGCCGCCAGCGCGTTGAGTTGATTGTGTACGCCACTCAGCGCCCACTGTACGCGCGCCACCGGCTTTCCCTGACATAGCACCTCAAAGTCTTCGGGCTCACCTTCAGCCTGAAAATCGCTCACGGTGCTGCCAAACGATCGTACTTCGCTCCAGCAGCCCTGATGCAATACCCGCTGCAGACTGCTTTCCAGTCCGTTTACAACTACCCGTCCGCTGGAAGGAACCGTGCGCAGCAGATGCTGGAATTGTTTTTCGATGGCAGCGAGGTCGTCAAATATGTCGGCGTGGTCAAACTCAAGATTGTTCAGAATGACGGTTCTTGGGCGGTAGTGGACAAACTTGCTGCGCTTGTCAAAAAACGCCGTGTCGTACTCGTCTGCTTCGATCACGAATGGTTTGCCGTTTCCCAGGCGCGCCGAGACGCCAAAGTTGAGCGGCACGCCGCCCACCAGAAAACCTGGCCGCAGGCCCGCGCGCTCCAGAATCCACGCCAACATGGCGGTGGTGGTGGTTTTGCCGTGGGTGCCGGCCACCGCCAGCACATGTCGCCCGGGAAGAATGTGTTCGCTGAGCCACTGCGGACCGCTGGTGTAGGGCAGCCCGTCGTCCAGAATACGTTCCATCAGCGGAAATTTGGGGCTGCCGTCCGGCAGACGGGCGCGACTGACCACATTGCCTACCACGTACAAATCTGGCGCCAGAGAGGTCTGGCTGGCGTCGTAACCTTCAATCAGATCAATGCCCAGCGCACGCAATTGATCGCTCATGGGTGGATAAACACCCGCGTCGCAGCCGGTGACGGTGTGGCCGGCCTCGCGCGCCAATGCGGCCAGGCCGCCCATGAAAGTGCCACAGATACCGAGAATGTGAATATGCATCGGCCGATTTTACGGGTGAGCGGTCGGCAAAGGCGTTTGCGCTGCAGGCACAATGCGGGCATGGACGCTGTCATCGACGAAATTGCTGCCGTAGCCGCCCGTCTGGTGGTGGAGCAGGGGCTGGAATACGCAGCCGCCAAACGCCAGGCGATTAAATTGCTCGGCTTACCCGCGCGTTCGGCGCAGCCCGACAACGACCTGCTGGAGGCTGCGGTGTTTGAGCACATTGCCCTTTTTTGTCCGGACACGCAAGCGCAGGAACTGCGGGCCTTGCGTGAGCTTGCGCTGGTCTGGCTGGAGCGTCTGGCCAAGTTTCGGCCTTATCTGAGCGGAGCGGTCTGGCGCGGCACGGCCACCCGTCTGAGCGATATTTTTATCCAGTTGTTCTGTGACGATCCCAAGTCTGCCGAGATTGCGCTGATTGATCAGGGAATCCGGTTCGACGTCGGCGTCGTGCAGGGCTTTCAGGGTTCGCAGGTCGATGCGTTGAGCGTTCATGTGCCCTGTGTGGCGCTGGGCGCAAACGTCGGCGTGCATCTGCTGGTCTATGACTTTGACGACCTGCGTGGCGCCCTCAAGCCCGATGCGCGCGGGCGCACGGCGCGTGGAGATGCTGCAGCTTTGCGCGTTTTGTTGCATGATGGAGGCGTATGACTGAGCCTGTTCCTTCCACACCCACTTCCGCTGCCGCTGAATCGATAGCGTCGCAAACAACGGCCGACCGGTCCCGGCGGCGCAGCCTGATTGCAGGCACCGCAGTGGTGGCGGCGGTTGTTGGCGGGGGCGCCGGTTGGTGGGCGACCCGCCGCGGCCACGCGTCAGAGTCTGGTTCAAACTCGGCATCAAGTTCGGCGCCAGAGCCTGCTCCTGGTTTTTGGACCTGGTCGTGGCCCTCGGCCAAAGGGGGCGTTGTGGCGCTACAAGACAGCCGCAACAGCCCGATATTGCTCAACTTTTGGGCAACATGGTGTGCGCCCTGTGTGGCGGAGCTCCCGCTGATCAATGATTTTTATCTAAAAAAGCGGTCTGAAGGCTGGCAGGTCATAGCCGTGGCGATCGACAAACTTGCGCTGGTGGAAGGCTTTTTGCAGAAAACGCCGCTCGATTTTTCGGTCGCCGTTGCGGGCATGGGAGGCCTCTCCGCGGCTCGCAGCCTGGGTAACCTCAGTGGCGGACTGCCTTTTTCGGTTGCGCTGGACCGCGCAGGCGCGGTAGCATTGCGCAAGCTGGGTTCGCTCGGGGCCGAGGATTTTGCGCTCCTGTCTGGTTTAAAATAACGCCAAGTAACGCCCGAATAGCAACCGGAGCATCTTCGCCGGGTCATCAATGCCGAATTTTTCTCTCGGATGATGAGCGAAGTTACGCGATTATTTCGATAATTGAATGCAATTTGACGAAAATAGTCGCATTTTGATTAAATTTGCTGTAAATTCGCCGCTTGGCTGAAAAAGCTCTCCTGGAGACTACATGGATCTGCGCAAACTGAAAACACTGATCGACCTGGTATCTGACTCCAATGTCTCAGAACTGGAAATTACCGAGGCCGAAGGCAAGGTTCGTATCGTCAAGGCCGGGCACGTCGCAGTGGCCCATCAACATTACGCGCCCGCACCGCAATACGCGCAGGCCGGCGCGGTCATGCAGCAAGCCGTTGAAGCGGCGCCGGCACCGGTGGCTGCCGCCGCTCCTGCAGCGCCCGAAGTTGCAGCCGGTCACGCGGTTAAGTCGCCCATGGTCGGCACTTTCTATCGCTCGTCGTCGCCCGGCTCCAAGCCATTTGTCGAAATCGGGTCGGTGGTCAAGGAAGGCGACACCATCTGTATCATCGAAGCCATGAAGATCCTCAACGAAATCGAGGCTGACAAGTCCGGCACCGTCACCCAGATTTTGTGTGAAAACGGCCAGGCAGTTGAATATGGGCAAGCCCTGTTCACCATCGAATAAGCAGCCTGCACCGACTCATGTTTAAAAAGATTCTGGTCGCCAATCGTGGCGAAATTGCGTTGCGAATTCAGCGCGCCTGCCGCGAAATGGGCGTCAAGGCGGTCATGGTTTATTCCGAGGCCGATCGCGAAGCCAAATACGTCAAACTCGCTGAGGAAGCGGTGTGCATTGGCCCCGCCCCGTCGGCGCAGAGCTACCTCAACATGCCGGCCATCATTTCGGCCGCCGAGGTTACCGATGCCGAAGCCATTCACCCGGGATATGGTTTTCTGAGTGAAAACGCCGACTTCGCCGAGCGGGTAGAAAAGAGCGGCTTCCAGTTCATCGGACCCACGCCTGAGTCCATCCGCATCATGGGCGACAAGGTGTCGGCCAAACAGGCCATGCTGCGCGCCGGCGTGCCGTGCGTACCGGGTTCAGACGGCGAGCTGCCGGACGATCCGGCCACCATTCGACGCATTGCCCGCACCGTGGGTTATCCGGTCATCATCAAGGCTGCCGGTGGCGGTGGCGGTCGTGGCATGCGGGTGGTGCACACCGAAGCCGCGCTCATCAACGCGGTGCAGATGACCAAGGCCGAAGCGGGTGCAGCGTTTGGAAATCCTGCGGTGTACATGGAAAAGTTCCTGCAGAACCCGCGCCACGTCGAAATTCAGATCATCGCGGACAAATACAAGAACGCGGTGTATCTGGGCGAGCGCGATTGTTCCATGCAGCGTCGTCACCAAAAGGTGCTGGAAGAGTCGCCTGCGCCGGGCATCAATCGCAAGATCATTGAAAAGATTGGCGAGCGCTGTGTTGCGGCCTGCAAGAAAATTGGCTACCGGGGCGCCGGCACATTCGAGTTTTTGTACGAGGACGGCGAGTTCTATTTCATCGAAATGAACACCCGCGTTCAGGTTGAGCATCCGGTTACGGAAATGGTGACCGGCGTCGACATCGTCAAAACGCAGATCATGGTTGCAGCGGGTGAGAAGTTGCCCTTCGTTCAGCGCGATATCGTGGTGCGCGGGCATGCCATTGAATGCCGTATCAACGCCGAAGACCCGTTCAAGTTCATTCCCTCGCCCGGGCGCGTCACCATGTGGCATTCGCCCGGTGGCCCGGGAGTGCGGGTCGACTCGCACGTCTACACCAACTATTTTGTTCCGCCCAACTACGATTCCATGGTTGGAAAGATCATTGTGCATGGAGACACGCGCGAGCAGGCCATGGCGCGCATGCGCACCGCTCTGGCAGAAACGGTGGTTGAGGGCATCAGCACCAATATCCCGTTGCACCGGGAGTTGATGGTCGATGCAAAATTCATGGCCGGCGGCACCAACATCCATTATCTGGAACACTGGCTTGAACAACACAAGCGCTGAGACCGGGCATGTTTGAATTGCGGCTGATGTGCCCCGAGGCGCGGGTCGGTGTGCTGGCCGACGCCTTGGAGGCGCTCGATGCGCTCAGTGTCAGTGTCGAAGATGCCGATGCCCAGACCGATGCCGAACAGGCGCTGTTTGGCGAGCCCGGCATGCCCCCGCCCAAAGAGGGTTGGCAGCGTTCGCGCGTGCTGGCACTTTTTTCTCAGGAGGCGTCGGCGCAGCAAGCGCTGGAGTTGCTGCGGGCGCAGGACTTTTTTACCGGTTGTGAATATCTGGGTCTCGAGGCCGTGCCCGATCAGGATTGGGTGCGCCTCACACAATCGCAGTTTGCGCCCGTAGAAATTACGCCTGAATTCTGGATTGTCCCGACCTGGCACCAACCGCCCGAGGGTGCCCTCCATGTGATACGGCTCGATCCGGGTCTGGCGTTTGGCACCGGCACGCACCCGACCACCCGCATGTGTTTGCGCTGGATAGCCACGCACGCGACTTCCTTGCGCGTGCTGGATTACGGTTGCGGATCAGGCATTCTGGCCATCGGCGCGGCCAAATACGGGGCTCAGTCGGTGCTGGCGGTCGATATCGATGCCGCAGCAATCGAGTCCACCGAACAGAATGCGCGGGCCAACGGCGTCGATCTCATAGCGGGCCTGCCCGAGTGCGCCAAAGGGGAGTTTGATCTGGTCCTGGCAAATATTCTGGCCACGCCTCTGAAGGTGCTGGCGCCGCTTTTGCGGGCCCACGTAGCGCCGCAAGGGCAGTTGGTGCTGGCAGGCATACTGGAGCGTCAGGCCGATGAACTGAAGCAGGCCTACGCACCCTATTGTGAGCTGGTAGTTGCCGACTCCGAAGACGGATGGATTCTCATGACGGCACGTTGTTAGTGGAGTGGCGCATTTTTTTACTGCGCTGCACATTTACAATTCGGATGACATGAGCCTGATTACACGATGCCCGGCCTGCAACACGATGTTTCGTGTGGTGCCCGACCAACTGCGCGTTTCGCAAGGCTGGGTGCGTTGTGGAAATTGCGACGAGGTGTTTGATGCCAATGCCTCCATGCAGCCTGATCCCGGCCCGGCTCAAAATACGAGCGTAAATACGAACCCGAACCCGAACCCGAACCCGAGCCCGTCCTACTCTCATGATGCGGTGACGGTGCCCGGGCCGATGTCCATGCTCGAACCGTCGCCCGCACCGTCGCCCGCTCCATCGTCGGTACCTGCTCCTGTTCCAGCTCCAATCCCCGCTCCTGCTGTCGCTCTCGCCGAAGATTCTGTGCCGCCACCCCCTTCGGGCCTGCGCATTCCCAGCGATGATCCCTTTCTGCATCTCAGTCCGCATGAGCCGCTGAACGTTGATCCCGTTACATCAGACGCCTCGGCACTGCCCGAAGAGCTGAATATTTCTGCCCTCGGCGATGTGGTTCCACCGATGGATGCGCTTGGGGCTGTGCATGGTGATGTGCGTGGTGACGTTCGCGAGGAGTCGCCACGCTATGTCCAATCAGAATCGCCTGCCGCACCGGTCGACGAGCTTTCGTTCATGCGCAAGCCTGCGACACAGACAAAACTTTCCCGCGGCATCGGAAAATGGCTGGTGATTGTGATGTGTGTTGTGGCGTCTGTGGGCCTCGCTATTCAACTCATTCTGCATGAACGCGATTACATAGCCGCATCACAGCCTGCGTTGGCGCCTGCGATTAATAAATTGTGCGATCTGGCGGGTTGCAAGGTAGAACCGGTTCGCCAGATTGAAGCACTGTTGATTGACAGTTCTGCCTTTGCCAAAGTGCGCGCAGATACTTATAGGCTGGGGTTTGTGTTGCGCAATGCGGCGCAGATCGGGGTGGCTGTGCCGGCCGTCGAACTGACCTTGACCGATAGCATGGATCAACCGGTGTTACGGCGTGTCATGCTGCCGTCCGAATTTGCGGGCGGCAAATTACAAATCGGCGCTGGCGGCGAACTGGCGGTCAATCTGCCGTTGTCGATCAAGTCACCGGACGGCGTGCAAAAGTTTTCCGGCTATCGGTTGCTGGCGTTTTACCCGTAAAAAAAAGCCCGAAACCTTTCGGCTTCGGGCTTTAGAACAAAGCACACTAAGCGCACAGAGCGCGCGAAGTGTCTTACCGTTCAGGGCTTGCTGGCAGTGGGAAACGGCCAGGCTGCCTGCGGGTTCAGCGTGGTTTGCGCAGCAGGCGCGGCAGCGGGTGCTTTCGCGGCTTTCTTGGCTGCCGGCTTTTTGGCAGCCTTTTTCGCAACAGCCTTTTTCGCAGCCGGTTTCTTGGCGGCAGCTACTTTCTTTGCCGGTGCCGCTTTCTTTGCCGGCGCAGCTTTCTTGGCAGCTACCTTTTTGGCGGGTGCTGCTTTCTTGGCTGGAGCGGCTTTTTTTGCCGGAGCAGCTTTCTTCGCTGCAACAGGCTTTGCTGCTACTTTCTTCGCGGCTACTTTCTTGGCTGCCGGCTTCTTCGCAGCGACTACTTTCTTTGCCGGAGCAGCTTTTTTAGCTGCTGGTTTTGTCGCCGCTACCTTTTTGGCAGGGGCTTTCTTTGCGGGAGCAGCGGCCTTTTTTGCGGCCGGTTTTTTTGCAGTTGCCATA
>Ga0007854_10002418_pt1 | contig 11599 bp, 10 predicted proteins | sample CryBogCBH12Aug08_FD_60382 | JGI IMG/M metagenome (GOLD analysis project Ga0007854, IMG submission 60382) | Freshwater microbial communities from Crystal Bog, Wisconsin, USA - CBH12Aug08 | ecosystem: Environmental > Aquatic > Freshwater > Lake | place: Crystal Bog, Wisconsin, USA | collected... | reverse complement strand
AGCAGTAGACCTGTGGTGCTAGCAACTTTATCTACAAATTTTCTGTTCACTAAACTTTCCTTTCGTCGATGTAAGGAAGGTGTCGAAACACTTGATACTCAAGGTTTTCCCAAGTTCCTCTCAAGAGCAATTTTTACTCTTCGCAGCCAGGTTCGGTAGATGGCGACTCGGGGCTACCTCTCAGCCCAGTGTGATTTAGGGAACTCTCAACTATTGGTTGAGATATACGAGATATTTCTTAGCCTGCGTGTTGTGACCTTGGCCGATAAATTGAGTAAGTTACAGACACTCAACCCCTCACTAGCGAGGGACCCTCGGGAGGAAATCTTGAAGAAAACAGTTAAGTTCACTGCTCTCGCAGCGGCTTCGACTCTTGCAATCTCAATGGTTGGAATTGTCTCAGCCCCTGCGTCTCTTGCAGCCGCTTCAAAGCCAAAGGTTTGCCTAGCTCTTGATACTGGCGGAATTGATGACCATTCTTTCAACGCATCAGCATGGGCTGGCGCACAATCAATGCAGAACAAGGCAACAGTTTCATATGTTGTTGCTGATGCAAACAATCCTGATTACACAGGCGAAGTAAAGTCACTCGTTGACGCAAAGTGCGATCTCATCATCGGTGTTGGTTTCTTGATCACTTCTGCGGTTGATGCTGCAGCTGTTGCAAACCCAACAGTTAAGTTTGCACAAGTTGATGATCCAGGACTTGTAAACGGTAAGGCAATTCCAAACCTTCGTGGTTTGACCTTCGCAACAAACCAATCTGCCTTCCTTGGTGGATACCTTGCAGCTGGTTACTCAAAGACCGGCAAAGTTGCTACCTATGGCGGAATTAACATTCCACCTGTCTCTATCTACATGGATGGATTCGCAAAGGGTGTTGCTTACTACAACAAGACTAAGGGCAAGAAGGTTGTTGTTCTTGGTTGGGATACCGCTAAGCAAGATGGAACATTCGTTGGCGGATTCAGCGATTCAAACAAGGCTCTTCAAATCTCAAAGAACTTCGAACAACAGGGTGCAGATGTAATCTTCCCAGTTGCTGGTGGTCTTGAGAACGCAACAGCTGGCGAGTCAGCTACATCAGGTAAGTCAGTCACCATCGGTGTTGACTCTGATATGTGGGGACAAGTAACAACTGCCAAGCTAAAGTCAGTAATCCTTAACTCTGTAACTAAGGGCGTTGGCGCTTCAGTTGCAGCAGCTATCAAAGACACCGCTGCCGGCAAGTTCAACAACACCATGTATGTTGGAACACTTGCTAATAAGGGAACCGGTCTTGCTGGCTTCCACGATCTCGCTCGTAAGGTTCCAGCAACCTTGCAGCAAGAACTTCGTTCACTTGCATCACAGATCACTTCTGGTGCAGTGGATGTAACAAAGTAAGGCAAAGCACGACACATAGTTAGTCAAAAACCGAGAGAGTTATTCTTAACTCTCTCGGTTTTTTTAATAAATTTTGCTTAAATAAGAGCACTCCAAAGAAAGGTTCATTGTGTCACTTGAGCTGCGTGGGATATCCAAATCTTTTGGTGCACTTCTAGCTAACGATTCGATTGACCTCCGGGTTGAAACCGGTGAAATTCATGCCATTCTCGGAGAGAATGGCGCCGGCAAATCAACGCTCATGAATATCGTCTACGGGTTAGTTGCACCTGACAGCGGCGAAATTCTTGTCGATGATGTTGTCAAAAATATTAAGGAACCAAGTGATGCACTCGCCTCTGGAATTGGAATGGTCCATCAGCACTTTATGCTGGTTCCAGTTTTCACGGTGGCAGAAAATATTGTGCTCGGCCATGAGAAGAGCGGTTTTGCGGGAAAGCTCGATCTCAATGAAGCGCGCGAGAGAATCAAGAAAGTCTCTGATCAATTTAACTTTGATGTTAACCCCGATGATTTAATTGAAGGACTACCAGTAGGCGTTCAGCAGCGCGTTGAAATTATCCGCGCACTTATTTATGACGCAAAAGTTTTAATTTTGGATGAGCCAACTGCGGTGCTCACCCCGCAAGAGACCGATGATCTCCTTAAGATTATGAAGCAACTCAAGGAGCAGGGCACCTCCATCATTTTTATTACTCACAAACTTCGTGAGGTTAAAGCAGTAGCTGATCGCATCACGATCATTCGTCGCGGCAAGGTTGTAGGCAACGCCTCCCCTGAAGCATCACAAAATGAACTTGCCTCTCTTATGGTTGGCCGCGAAGTTGAACTAGCTCCAGATAAAGGAGCGCATGCGATTGGCGATGATGTCGTCAAAGTTCAATCTCTAACGATCCGCGATATAACTGGACGCGCCTTGGTTAGCAATGTTTCTTTTGAAGTAAAAGCTGGTGAAGTCCTAGCTATCGCCGGTGTTCAAGGCAATGGCCAATCTGAAGTTGCTCGCGCTATGGTGAATCTTGAAGAGCATGTCGAAGGCTCGATCACCCTAGATGGCGCTGAAATCATTGGTAAGTCTGTACGCGAATCACTTCATGCTGGAATTGCATTTGTTCCAGAGTCCCGTGAACTCGACGGACTAATAGCTTCTATGTCGATCGCAGAGAACTTGATACTTGATCTTCACGATCTACCTCCCTATGCAAAAGGGATTCAAATGTCCCCTTCAACAGTGGTTTCTGAGGCCGAGAAGCGAAAAGTTGAATTTGATATTCGCCTGCAATCTGTTGGCGATCCAGTCTCTTCCCTATCAGGTGGAAATAAGCAGAAAGTGGTCTTGGCCCGTGAGTTATCTCGCCCGGTCAAACTCCTAGTCGCCTCTCAACCTACGCGCGGACTAGATGTTGGCTCAATTGAATTCGTCCATAAGCGGATCTTAGAAGAGCGTGATGCGGGTAGAGCAGTACTCCTCTTTAGTACAGAACTCGACGAAGTTTTAGCACTCGCTGATCGCATTGCAGTGATGTATCGCGGAGAAATTCTGGCAATCGTTCCATCAGGTGTTACCGCCCAAGAGCTAGGACTACTAATGGCTGGTGTTGTTCATGCGTAAATTAACTATCAAGCGTCCATCGCTTCGTGCGCTAACTCTTCCTGGACTCTCTTTCGTCCTTGCAATGTTCTTTGGCGCGCTCTTAATCGCCTTCTCCGATTCCACCGTTCTCAAACATATTGGCCACCCAGTCACCTTCATCAAGGCTGCTGGGGTCGCAGTGTGGCAGTCCTACTTGGCCCTCTTTGAAGGATCGGTGTACAACCCAAGTTTGGCGACACCTCACGATGCACTTCTCTCGTGGTATCCGCTATCAGAAACTCTCGTTACCGCCGCTCCCCTGATTCTTGCGGGCCTCTCGGTAGCACTCGCATTTAGAGCGGGGTTATTTAATATCGGAGCGCAAGGTCAATTTATTTTCGGCTCCATCGCAGCGTCATATGTAGGTTTTCATTATCACTTACCAATCGGAATCCATGTCATCGTTGCAGTACTCGCTGCGATTGTTGCTGGTTCGATATGGGGCGGATTAGTTGGACTGCTCAAAGCCCGAACTGGCGCACATGAAGTAATCGTCACCATCATGCTCAACTATGTGGCGCTCTACTTCTTGATGTGGCTCCTTGGAACAACCACCTTCTTGCGACCAGGAAGACGCGATCCAATCTCACCTGATGTATTACCTTCATCGAGAATGCCGCTGCTCGCTGGTCACAACTATCGCGTGAACCTAGGCATTTTCGTGGCCCTTGCAACCGCAGCATTTGTCTGGTGGCTCCTATCGCGAAGTACATGGGGATTTAGATTTAGAGCAGTAGGAGCAAATTCAGCAGCTGCAAAGACTGCTGGTATTTCCGTTCCATTTGTTATGACCGCAGTCATGGCTATCTCTGGCGCTCTTGCTGGACTTGGTGGCGCAGTGCATGTACTCGGCAGCGATTTCTCACTGACCAGCGGAACTGCAGGAAACTTTGGTTTTGATGCGATCACTGTTGCGCTTCTCGGCCGCGCAAAGCCAATGGGTGTGGTCTTTGCGTCGATTTTGTTTGGTGCACTGCGAGCGGGTGGTGGAACTATGCAAGCCAACACCAATACTCCGATCGATATCGTGCTGGTTATTCAAGCTTTAGTAGTTCTCTTTATCGCAGCTCCTTCAGTTGTGAAGTGGGTCTTTAGATTGAAGAACCTCAAAACAACTGGCGAGCTTGCAGCGAAGGGATGGAACGGATGAAGAACTTATCTGCAGCCGAGCGACGTCGTCGTCGTAGCCTCTATGTGATGGCCACCTTTGCTATCTTCTCCACCATCGTTTTCGGCCTCTTTCAAAAAGCGGGCCAAGATGTCACATATGGATTTACTTTGGATAAAGAGTGGGTCCTAATTCAACAATGGGTAATCGGATCTAGGACGGCTTCTCTCCTATTTGGAGTTATCTCCATCATCGCCTCCGCGATTGCCTTTGTTCAGTTCCGTGCCGGCAAAACCATACGAATTGCTAGCGCTGTCGGATCAGCTGGAATCTTGATGTCATTTCTCTCTTGGGCAGCTGCCGGAAAGTTCATTCCATTTACTGGTTTGCTGCAAGGAGCGCTTCTCCTAGCTGTTCCACTGGTCTTCGGTTCAATGGCTGGTGTCCTGAGCGAGCGATCTGGTGTTGTAAATATTGCAATCGAAGGTCAACTTCTAGCTGGTGCTTTCGTGAGTGGCGTGGTTGCCAGCCTTACGCACTCCACTTTCTTGGGATTAGTTGTTGCTCCTCTTGCAGGTTGCTTGATCTCTACCCTTCTGGCGCTCTTCGCAATTAATTTTGCGATCGATCAAATCATCTTGGGATTCGTTCTCAATGTCTTGGTCTACGGAATTACCGACTTCCTTTATAAGAAATTGCTTATCCCTTACCAGAGCACCTGGAACTCAGGTCCGACGCTCTCTGCAATAAAAATCCCAGTTCTCTGGAAAATTCCAATCGTGGGTCCAATCCTCTTTGACCAGAGCATTATCGTTTATCTGATGTACGGAGTTGTCTTCTTAATTAACTTCTCACTCTTTAAAACTAAGTGGGGGCTACGCACTCGCGCAGTGGGTGAACATCCAACCGCAGCCGATAGCGTGGGAATCAAGGTCAACCGCTTGCGTTTCACAAATGTCATGATCGCTGGACTAGTAGCTGGACTCGGCGGAGCATATTTCACCGTAGGTGGTGTGGGTGCTTTCAATAAAGAGATGACCGCAGGTAAAGGTTTCATTGCACTCGCCGCGCTGATCTTTGGGCGATGGACACCGTGGGGCGCTGTCTCGGCAGCCCTCCTCTTTGGTTTTGCTGACAATCTGCAGAGCGTCCTTGGAATCATCGGGACTCCGATTCCTTCCGAGTTCATGTTGATGGTCCCTTATCTAGCCACGGTAATTGCTGTAACTGGATTTGTGGGAAGGGTGAGAGCTCCGGCAGCTGATGGCACACCTTACAAACGCGGAGAATCACATTGATTAATTCTGCAATTCCAAAGATCGATTGGGATGCCCTTCATGCTGAGGCAAAGCACATCATGACAATGGCTTATGCCCCTTACTCAAAGTTTCCGGTTGGCGTGGCTGGGTTAGTTGATGACGGCCGAATCGTTACTGGTTGCAATGTTGAAAATGCTAGTTACGGCATGACCCTCTGCGCTGAATGTGGGATGGTCTCAAACCTGATCGCCTCTGGCGGCGGCAAACTTATTGCCATCGTCTGTGTAGATGGATCAGGCAATTTCCTCTCCCCATGTGGGCGCTGTCGTCAATTGATCTTTGAACATGGCGGAGCTCATTGCTTGCTTATGACACCCGCTGGACCCCTTCCGATGTCTGAAATATTGCCGTGGGCCTTTGGTCCAGACCAACTTCCCTAAAGGATCCTCATGACCGAGCCATTTGCAGCAGTTGAAATCATCAGCGCTAAGCGTGACAACTTTGAGTTAACAGATCCTCAGATTGATTGGATCGTTGATGCCTACACCCGCGGAGTAGTTGCAGATGAACAGATGTCATCCCTCCTTATGGCGATTCTGCTCAATGGAATGAATATGCGCGAGATCTCGCGCTGGACCGATGCAATGATCAATAGTGGTGAGCGCATGAATTGGTCGGCCTTATCGCGCAAGACTGCTGATAAACATTCAACCGGCGGAGTTGGCGACAAGATCACCTTGCCTCTCGCTCCCCTCGTTGCTGCCTGCGGTGGAGCGGTACCCCAACTTTCTGGTCGTGGTCTTGGACATACAGGTGGCACTCTCGACAAGCTCGAATCAATTCCTGGTTGGCGCGCTTCGCTCAGTAATGAAGAGATGCTCCAAGTACTTCAAGATTGTGGTGCCGTAATTTGCGCTGCTGGTGCTGGGTTGGCCCCAGCCGATAAGAAGTTATATGCACTGCGCGATGTCACTGGCACCGTCCCTGCAATTCCACTTATCGCCTCAAGCATCATGAGCAAGAAAATTGCAGAAGGCACATCAGCGCTCATCTTGGATGTTAAAACTGGCAACGGTGCGTTTATGAGCGATCCCCTAAAAGCTCGACAACTTGCTCAGACTATGGTGGAACTTGGCACAAGAGCCGGAGTTAACACCCGCGCTCTTATTACCGCGATGGATGTTCCCCTCGGTCTCACCGCAGGAAATGCTTTGGAAGTTCGCGAATCCGTAGAAGTACTTGCTGGTGGCGGACCTGCAGATATCGTTGAACTCACCTTGGTGATGGCTCGCGAAATGTTGGAAGCAGCCGGAATTAAACCAACCATGGATCCTGCAGATGCCCTCAAGAATGGTGCAGCGATGGATGTTTGGCGCCAGATGATTAAGGCTCAAGGTGGAGATCCAGATGCCAAACTTCCAGTAGCTAAAGAACAACATGTAGTTACCGCAGAGAGTAGCGGTGAGATTATTGAGATGAATGCCATGGCCGTTGGAATCAGTGCGTGGCGCTTAGGTGCTGGGCGCTCTCGCCAAGGCGAAGCAGTGCAAGCCGGAGCAGGCATTGAGATTCATGCCAAGCCAGGTGAACAGATCAAGGCTGGAGATCCCCTCTTTACTCTTCACACAGATGAATCCCCTAGATTTGAACGCGCACTTGAAGCGCTAAGCGGTGCTGTTCGCATCACCTCAACAGGAGAAAAGGTAGAACGACTTCCACTCATCATCGAAAAGATAACGGGATAAAATCACAACATGACTCTTGAAAAGAAGCCAACATCAGATCAAATCAAGCGCATTCCAAAAGTTGTTCTTCACGACCACTTAGATGGCGGACTTCGCCCCCAGACAATCATTGAATTGGCGCAAGAAATTGGTTACACCAAGTTGCCATTCATGGAAGCTGGAGCTTTAGGTGATTGGTTCTACGAGGCTTGTAACTCTGGTTCACTTGAGCGCTATCTTGAAACTTTTGATCACACCATTGCGGTAATGCAGACCCATGAAGCACTCGTGCGCGTAGCGCGCGAAGCCGCCCTAGATCTTGCTCGCGATGGCGTCGTTTACGCAGAAGTCCGCGGAGCACCAGAACTCTTTACTCAAGGTGCCATGGAGTTAGATGAGGTTATCGAAGCCACCACCGAAGGATTTCAACTAGGCATGGCCGATGCTAAGGCTGAAGGGTATTCAATCCGCGTAGAGCAGATTCTCTGTGCGCTTCGTCAAAATAACTGGTCTGATGAGGTTGCTAAGAAAGTCGTGAAATATCGCGATGAACATGTTGTTGGCTTTGATATCGCTGGACCTGAAGATGGCTTCCCCGCTAAAAACTATCTCTCGGCCTTTGATTACCTCCGCGCACAAAACGCTCACTTTACGATCCATGCGGGTGAGGCCTATGGCCCCGCATCTATCTGGCAGGCGATTCAAATCTGTGGTGCGGAAAGACTTGGTCACGGAGTTCGAATCGTTGAGGATATTGATTTCAGCGGCCCAGAGCCAAAGCTCGGTCTACTCGCAAACTATGTGCGTGATCGGCGCATTCCACTCGAACTCTGCCCTACCTCAAATCTTCAGACCGGTGCTGCCAAAGACTATGCATCGCACCCAATCGGGATACTTGAAAAACTTCGCTTCCGCATCACCATCAACACCGATAATCGTTTGATGAGCGGCACATCCATGTCCCTAGAGATGGAGCATGTTGTTGATGCATTTGATTGGACATTCTTAGATCTGCAACGCGTCACAGTAAATGCTCTCAAGAGTGCCTTTATTCCTTTCAATGAGCGCCTTGCGATCATTGAGGAACTTGTGAAGCCTGCCTATCAAAAGATTAGTGAGGAATAGTTTTAGATCCCGATGGGATGCCAGACCGTCTTAATCTCCATGTAATCCAAGATGCGCTCTGGAGTTTTAATCTCAGATCGAACTCTGATTCGCTTAAGGTTTGCAGCTCCAGCAACTTGAGCGTCTTTGAGTTGTTTGGCGGTTAATCCATTTGCATCAATAGCATCGATATCCATGTGAGATGCAGCCCAAGGAGCTAACTCCGAACTGCTGCCAGTTAATATATTTACAACGCCGGCGGGAAGATCACTCGTTGCCAGAATCTCCGCAAAAGTTATTGCTACCAAAGGAAACTTTTCTGAAGCGATCACGACGGTTGTATTTCCAGATGAAATTACCGATGCAATAGAGCCAACTAAATTAAGTAGCGATGGCTTAGCAGCAGCAAAGACTGCAACCACTCCAATCGGCTCAGGTGTTGAAAAGTTGTAATACGGACCTGATACAGGATTTGTTGATCCAGCGAGCGTAGAAATCTTGTCACTCCAACCCGCGTACCAAACCAACAGGTCAATGCTCTCTTGCACCTGCACGCTTGCAACTCTTGGAGTTACTCCTTCGAGTGCGACAAGTTCAGTGACTAGTTGTTCAGCGCGACCTTCAAGCATTTCAGCCATGCGATAGAGAATTTGGCCGCGGTTATAAGCAGTTGCACCGGACCAGCCCCCGAATGCAGCACGCGCCGCAACAACAGCATCTCTCAAATCTTTACGAGAAGCTTGAGCAGGATTGGCTAGGTGTTTTCCTTTTGAATCCTTGATGGCATAAACCCGACCTGACTCGCTACGTGGGAAGGCCCCGCCAATAAATAACTTATAAGTTTTTAATACATCAATGCGTGAAGTCGCTGGAGTTGCCATGTTAATTTCCGCCCTTCAAATATGCGCTTAAGCCATGTCGGCCACCTTCGCGACCCCAACCCGACTCCTTATAGCCACCAAAGGGGCTCGCGGGATCGAACTTATTAAAGGTATTTGCCCAGATAACTCCAGCGCGCAATTTAGAGGCAGTCCACAAGATTTTGGAGCCTTTCTCACTCCACACTCCTGCTGAGAGTCCGAATGGGGTGTTATTTGCCTTCTCAATCGCCTCCTGAGGCGTTCTAAAGGTCAAAACCGAGAGCACTGGCCCAAAGATCTCTTCGCGAGCAATACGGTGCGTTTGAGATACACCAGTGAATATCGTTGGAGGGAACCAGAAACCCTCAGCAGGTAGTTCACATGGGACGCTCCAGCGTTCGGCGCCTTCGCTATCTCCTGCAGCGGTGAGTTCTTGAATCTTTTGAAGTTGTGATTCGCTGTTGATCGCTCCAATGTCGGTATTTTTATCGAGCGGATTACCCAAACGAATATGCGACATTCGCACCTTGAGTTTTTCTAGGAGCTCATCGTGGATATTTTCTTGAACTAATAATCTAGAACCAGCACAACAGACATGCCCTTGATTGAAGAAGATTCCATTCACAATTCCTTCAACGGCCTCATCAATTGCAGCATCATCAAAGACGATATTTGCAGCTTTTCCACCGAGTTCAAGTGTCGCCGCCTTCTTACTTCCGGCGATCGCTGTAGCAATTAACTTGCCGACCTGCGTTGAACCTGTAAATGCAATCTTGTCGATGCCGGGGTGGTTAACGATCGCACTTCCTGTAGATCCAGCCCCAGTGACGATATTCACCACCCCATCAGGCAAGCCAGCTTGCTGGCATACCTCAGCAAAGAGAAGCGCTGTGAGCGATGTAGTCTCTGCAGGCTTTAAAACCACGGTATTTCCTGCAGCGAGAGCTGGTGCAACTTTCCAGGCCAACATCAGCATCGGGAAGTTCCAAGGAATTATCTGACCAACAACTCCATAAGGCTTAGCCGCACTCCCCACACCTGCATATTGCAACTTATCTGCCCAACCAGCGTGGTAGAAAAAGTGTGCAGCCACTAGTGGAATATCGGTATCGCGAGATTCCCTAATTGGTTTTCCATTATCAAGTGTTTCAAGGACTGCGAACTCGCGGGCGCGCTCCTGCAAGATGCGGGCGATTCGATAGAGATATTTGCCGCGCTCTGCAGCAGGCATCTTGCTCCATACCTTTGCATAAGCATTGCGCGCCGCTTCAACCGCAAGATCTACATCTTTGCTATTTGCTTCTGCGATCTTCGCAAGAACTTTGCCGGTTGCTGGATTGATGGTTGGGAAATATTTACCAGACTTAGGCGCAACAAACTTTCCGTTGATAAATAACTTATAACTCTCAGCAATCTGGACAATAGAGGTTGACTCTAGTGCTGGGGCATATTCGAAGGCGCTCATTGATTCACTCTCAGTCCAGGGTCACATAGGAAGGGCTGGCGTAGTAGCCATCCCTCATCTTCATTCTTTGCATCAATAAATCGTTCAGTAGTGCGCTTGCGCCAATTCTAAAGAGAGAGGGAGTTAACCACTCTGGTCCAGCCACTTCGTTGACAAGCACTAATTGCTTGATGGCGTCTTTAGTATTTCTAATTCCACCAGCGGGCTTAACTCCAATGCGGGTGCCGGTCGCCGAGTAGTAATCTCGAACCGCCTCTAACATTACAAAAACTACAGGTGCAGTAGCAGCGGGAGTTACCTTTCCGGTACTCGTCTTAATGAAATCTGCGCCAGCGATCATCGCAAGATATGAAGCCTTGCGGACATTATCAAGTGTTACAAGCTCACCTGTTTCTAAAATGACTTTGAGGTGTGCGCTCTCACCGCAGATTTCTTTAATTTTCACGATCTCATCAAAGACTTCACCATAGCGCCCAGAGAGAAATGCTCCCCGATCGATAACCATATCTATCTCTGCAGCTCCCGCATCGATAGCATCCTGCGTATCTTGCGCTTTCACTTTAAATGAAGCGCGTCCTGATGGAAAGGCGGTCGCAACAGCTGCGACTGGAATATCTTTTCCGCCGATCTGATCCAAAGTTTGACGAGCTACTTTGACCATATCGTTGTAAACACAGATAGCTCCGACAGAGGGGACCGACAAATCCGTAGCATCTGGTCGAACCGCCTTGGCACATAGCGCCCGCACCTTGCCAGGAGTATCGGCGCCTTCAAGGGTCGTGAGATCCACCATAGAAATGGCGGTATCAATCGCCCAGGATTTACTAGAAGTTTTAATGCTGCGAGTGGCAAGCATGGCCGCACGAGCATTTACTCCAACCTCATCTACAGCGGGGAGAGTTCTTAGAAAGGCTTTGAGTGAACTTTCTGAGGTGTCGATGATCACGCGAAATATCCTTTGAGTACTGGGGTTAAAGCGGCAACTATTTCATCTGCAACGCGATGATCTTCAGGCGAGTCTCCAGAGCTAACTACTTCGATATAACACTTCACCTTTGGC
>Ga0007854_10002414_pt1 | contig 11605 bp, 10 predicted proteins | sample CryBogCBH12Aug08_FD_60382 | JGI IMG/M metagenome (GOLD analysis project Ga0007854, IMG submission 60382) | Freshwater microbial communities from Crystal Bog, Wisconsin, USA - CBH12Aug08 | ecosystem: Environmental > Aquatic > Freshwater > Lake | place: Crystal Bog, Wisconsin, USA | collected... | reverse complement strand
CTCACCCTGAAGATGTTTGCCGAGATGGGCGTGCTGGATGAGTTACGAGCGGAATTAAACGAGGCTGAGGTATGAAATACGTCGATGAATTTCGCGATGGTGAGCTGGCTAAAAATATTGCGTCCAATATTGTACGCGAGGCTGAACCTCAGAACATTTATCGCTTGATGGAATTTTGCGGCGGGCATACTCACGCGATCTCGCGTTATGGTCTGGCAGATTTATTGCCTGCCAACGTGCGCATGATTCACGGCCCCGGCTGCCCGGTGTGCGTGTTGCCCATTGGTCGCGTGGACCAGGCAATTCGGCTTGCGCGCGAACATGGCGTGATCTTGTGCACCTATGCAGACACCCTACGCGTACCGGCTTCAGACAATCTGTCGCTGATGCGTGCCAAGGCAAACGGTGCGGATGTGCGGATGATTTATTCGACTCAGGATGCATTGAAAACTGCACGTGAGAATCCGGATCGAGAAGTTGTGTTCCTCGCTATCGGTTTTGAAACCACTACGCCTCCCACAGCAGTGGCAGTCAAACAGGCTGCTGCCGAAGGGATTAAGAACTTTAGCATACTGTGTGACCATGTTTTAACGCCCGCTGCGATGCATGCCATTCTTGCTGTAGAGGGCGGGGTGCAGTTGGATGGCTTCGTCGGCCCGGCTCATGTTTCCACCGTGATCGGCAGCAAGCCATATGAGCCTTTTGCCGATGATTATGGCAAGCCGGTGGTCATCGCCGGTTTCGAGCCGCTTGATGTCATGCAAGCCATTCTCATGCTGGTGCGTCAGGTTAATGACGGTCGGGCTGAAGTCGAAAATGAATTTATCCGTGCCGTGACGCGTGAAGGTAATCTCAAAGCGCAGGCATTGGTGGCAGAAATATTCGAGGTGCGTGACGTGTTCGAATGGCGTGGTTTGGGCAGTGTACCCAACAGTGCGTTGAAGCTGCGCCCTGAATATGCGGCGTTCGATGCGGAGTTAAAATTCAAGGTTGATTATGTGACTGTGCCGGACAATAAGGCTTGCGAATGTGCAGCCATTCTGCGCGGTCAAAAACGTCCGCAGGAATGTAAAATCTTCGGCACCGTATGTACGCCGGAAAATCCTGTGGGTTCCTGCATGGTTTCGTCTGAAGGAGCCTGTGCGGCGCATTATAGCTATGGCCGATTTAGGGAGACCGCGTAATGAGTAAAGTCAAACCCAACTACGCACGCTCACTCGATCTAAAAAATGGACGGGTAGATATGTCGCACGGCTCCGGTGGACGTGCCATGGCTCAACTCATTTCTGAGCTATTCGCTGCCGAGTTTGATAACGAATATCTGGCGCAGGGAAACGATGGAGCAGTACTCCCCTCGGCCAACGGTCGCTTAGTGGTCGCGATAGACAGTCATGTGGTTTCTCCCTTGTTCTTCGCGGGTGGGGATATCGGTTGTTTGTCAGTGCATGGCACCATTAATGATGTCGCGGTGATGGGAGCAAAACCGCTTTATCTGGCGGCCTCTTTTATCCTCGAAGAAGGCTTTCCGCTGGCGGATTTGAAGCGTATTGTTGAATCCATGGCAAAGGCATCGCGTGAAGCCGGTGTACCCATCGTAACCGGAGATACCAAAGTGGTGGAACGCGGCAAAGGGGATGGCGTTTTCATCACGACGACGGGCGTAGGCTTTGCGCGGGAAGATATCATTCTATCAGGAGACCTCGCACAACCGGGCGACAAAATTTTGCTGTCGGGGACGATAGGTGACCACGGCATGGCGATACTTTCGCAACGAGAAGGGCTGACATTTTCCGCGCCCATCGTTTCGGATACAGCCGCCTTGCATGGTCTCATCGCCACCATGCTGAATAGCGGTGCAAAATTACATGTGTTGCGCGATCCGACGCGCGGCGGGTTAGCCACGACGCTCAACGAAATCGCCAAACAATCCGGTGTGGGCATGATGCTGCATGAATCCGCCATTGCAGTGAATCAACCAGTCGAGGCGGCCTGCGAGTTTCTGGGGCTGGATCCGCTGTATGTGGCCAATGAAGGCAAACTGATCGCAATTTGCGCACAGGAAGATGCGGAAAATTTACTGGCGGTGATGCGTGCACATCCGCTGGCCCGTGAAGCGTCGATCATTGGCGAAGTAATGGAAGACACCCACGGTTTTGTACAGATGACAACCAGACTAGGCGGACGCCGTGTGGTGGATTGGTTGGCGGGTGAACAGTTACCGAGAATTTGTTAAGGCTCCCAGTAAGGAAAAAAATGGCAATACTACCCGGCGTTTTAGTGATCGACGATGAGGTGCGCTCGCAGGAGGCCTTGCGCCGTACTCTTGAAGAAGATTTTGTTGTATTCACCGCCTCCAGTGCAAAGGAGGGACGCGAGATGATGGAACGCGAATCCGTGCAGGTTATTTTATGCGACCAGCGTATGCCTGAAATGACGGGGGTCGAGTTTCTGAAACAGGTTCGCGAGCGGTGGCCGGACGCGGTACGGATCATTATTTCAGGTTATACCGAAACGCAGGACATCATCGAGGGAGTCAATGTGGCGGGAATCTTCCAGTATGTCATGAAACCATGGCATCCTGAATCGCTGCTGTTGACGGTTCGAGCTGCGGCACAGCTGTATGATCTGCAACAGCAAACCCAGCACATGAATCTTGAATTGCGTACTGCCGAACCGGTCTTGCGCCAACGGGTTGACTCCAAGAGGGAGAAGTTGCGCGATTATTATGAATTTTCGCGCATTACCCGCGCAGCGGCAAGTCCGTTAAACGCGGTAGTCGATATGGCATCGCGTGTCGCGGGTTGTGATATTGCGGTGCATATTTCAGGGGAGTCCGGCACCGGCAAGGAATTGCTCGGCCGGGCTATTCACTATTCCAGCCCCCGTTCGGGGCGAGCTTTTGTGATTGAAAATTGCGGAGCGATGTCCGATCAATTATTGGAGTCGGAATTGTTTGGTCACAAGCGCGGAAGTTTTACCGGAGCTTTTGAAGATCGCATTGGATTATTCGAACAAGCCGATGGCGGTACCATTTTTCTCGATGAAATCGGTGACACTTCACCCGCTTTTCAGGTCAAATTGCTACGCGTTTTGCAAGAGGGGGAAATTCGCCCGGTGGGTAGTTCGCGTTCGCGCAAGGTGGATGTGCGCGTACTTTCAGCGACCAATCGCGATCTGGAAGAAGAGGTACAGCATGGACGTTTCCGCGCTGATTTGTACTATCGTCTGACTCAGTTTGTCTTGCCGGTTCCTCCGTTGCGTGAGCGCAAAATGGATATTCCCCTGATCGCTTTTGATTTGCTCAATGCTTCCGCAGAGAGTATCGGCAAAGATGTGGCAGGATTTTCTCCCGAGTCGCTGGATTGCCTGTCGCGCTACAACTGGCCAGGCAATGTACGTGAGTTGCAAAACGAAATCTTGCGTGCTTTGATGTTGAGTGAGACACCTCATATCGATGCGCATTTATTTTCTTCTCGAGTATTGCGTGCCACGCCGGAGGAAGATGCAACTGATATGCACGTATTGTCCGGTATCAATGGCAGTCTAAAGGAACGCATGGAAACGCTGGAGGCACGTGTATTGCGCGAAACACTCATAAGGTTACGCTGGAACAAAACCCGTGCTGCCGCAGAATTGGGCTTGTCTCGCGTCGGGTTGCGCAGCAAATTGTCACGTTATGGGCTGGAGAGAAAAACTGAATAACTTCATGCATCGGGAACCACTCAACTTACTCTGGCTACAGTCGGGTGGTTGTGGCGGCTGTACGCTGTCTTTGCTCAATGCCGAGTGCAGCAATCTGTTTGACACACTCGAAAGTTTTGGCATCCATTTGCTTTGGCATCCCTCTTTGTCTGAAGAAAGTGCTCAAGAAGCGCGCCGAATTATTGATGATTGTGCGAGCGGGGCAACACGGCTGGATATCCTCTGTCTCGAAGGCTCGGTATTGCGCGGTCCCCACGGTAGCGGAGGTTTTCATCTTACGACCGGGGGAAACCCGATGATGATGTTAATCGAAAAGCTGGCGGCAATCGCTAAACATACTGTAGCCATTGGAAGTTGTGCTGCCTTCGGTGGAGTCACTTCAGCCGGATGCAATCCGGCAGATGCCTGCGGCTTGCAATTCGAGGGAGATTTGCCGGGTGGTTTGCTTGGTCGGGATTTCCGCGATGTCAGTGGACTTCCGGTAATCAATATTGCCGGTTGTCCCACACACCCTAACTGGATTATTGAAACACTTGCAGCACTTGCCACCGGCGTGTTGAATGGTCAGAGTCTGGATGTCGTTCAACGTCCCCGCATGTATGCCGACCATCTGGTACACCACGGCTGTACCCGCAACGAATTTTATGAATTCAAAGCTAGTGCGCACAAACCGTCCGACCTGGGCTGTCTGATGGAAAACTTGGGCTGTAAAGGGACACAGGCTCATGCTGACTGCAACACTCGTTTGTGGAATGGTGAAGGCTCGTGTGTTCGGGGCGGCTATGCCTGCATCGCCTGCACTGAGCCTGGCTTTGAGGAACCCGGACATTTGTTCGCGGAAACCCCCAAACTGGCTGGAATACCTATCGGGTTACCCATTGACATGCCCAAAGCCTGGTTCGTGGTGCTGGCCTCACTGTCGAAATCGGCCACGCCCAAACGTGTCAAGGAAAATGCCGTGTCCGATCATCAGGTGGTCGTTCCTATCGTGAAAAAGGCCCGCCAAAAATGACACGTTTAGTGGTTGGCCCCTTCAATCGGGTAGAAGGCGATCTTGAAGTGACCTTGGATGTTGCCGATAATCAAGTTCAGGCAGCCTATGTCAATTCGCCTATGTATCGTGGATTCGAACAAATTCTCAAAGACAAACCCCCGCTCGATGCACTGGTTTATGTGCCGCGAATTTGTGGCATTTGTTCGGTAGCGCAGTCTGCCGCCTCAGCGCAGGCACTCGCCGATGCGATGGGTTTGAAATCACCTGAAAATGGTCTCCTTGCCGCGAATCTAACTCTTGCCGCTGAAAATCTGGCAGATCACTTAACTCACTTTTACCTGTTTTTCATGCCTGATTTTGCACGGGACTATTACCGGAATCGAAGCTGGTTTTCTGCTGCTCAAGCTCGATTTAAATCGGTACGCGGCTCTGCCACTGCCGAGGTATTGCCTGCACGGGCAAAATTCATGCACCTGATGGGTTATCTTGCAGGAAAATGGCCGCACACTTTGTCGTTGCAACCGGGTGGTTCTTCACGATCGATTGAGCTTGCCGAACAAATCAGGCTGTCTATTTTACTGACCGAATTCAGATTATTTCTCGAACGGACGTTGTTCGGAGATAAGCTGGAAAGTGTTTCCAGTCTGGATTCGGAATCTGCGTTGCTGGCATGGATGCAATCACGCAAATCGAAAGCAGATTTACCCCGTTTTCTAGAAATTTCTTATGACCTCAATTTGCATAAACTGGGACGGGCAACCGACCGGTTCATGAGCTATGGTGCTTATCACGAAGGCGGAAACTCACTGTTCCCATCGGGTTTATGGGAAGAGGGCCAAATCCATACATTGGATATTTCAGCGATACGAGAAGACGTGTCCCACAGTTGGATGGAGGGTGAAGCAGCACTCGCCCCGGCAACAGGCTATACCTTGCCTCAACCGGGTAAAACGGGTGCGTATTCATGGTGTAAAGCTCCTAGACTTAATGGGCTGGTGGTTGAGACCGGCGCTTTGGCACGTCAGTTAATGGCGGGCCATCCTCTGGTAGTCGATTTGGTTTTGCGGCACGGCGGCAATGTGACAGCACGGGTAATTGCCCGGCTGCTGGAACTTGCCCGCGTCTTGCCGGCGATGGAAGAATGGGTCAAGCGACTACGTCCCGGCGAACCATTTTGCAACAATGCAACCCCCCTGGATGACGCGAGAGGAATCGGTTTGGTGGAAGCTGCTCGCGGTAGTCTGGGGCACTGGCTGGAGATTCGCAAGGGCAAAATAGCCAATTACCAGATCATCGCACCGACCACCTGGAACTTTTCTCCACGCGACACAGCCGGAAATCCCGGCGCTCTTGAACACGCCTTAGTGGGTGTTCCAATTGAAGACAACAATGATGGGGCACCGATCGCTGTACAGCACATCGTTCGCTCGTTTGATCCATGCATGGTATGTACGGTGCATTAACCTATGAACAATTCTGATCAATCTCCTTTTGAATATTTGAACACGGAAACACCGCCCGAGGCGATGTCTGAGTCAATATGGATAGAAGTCGTCCACAAGATGGACCAGGTGTACAACGAATTACTTCAACATGAAGTTGAACTTGAACAGAAAAATGAGGCTCTCGAAGAGTCTCAACAATTTATTTTCAGTGTGCTGACCTCGATGTCCGATTTGCTGGTGGTATGTGACCGGCACGGTTTAATTGAGGAAGTCAATCAGGCACTCGTACATTTCACTGGCAAGCAGGAAGATGAACTTAAAGGGGCCAAATTTATTTCCTTGTTCGCCGATGATGATTCCTGCACAGCAGTTCAGCGGGTTATTTCGCGTTTGGCGGTTGAACCCGCGCATGATCTTGAACTGCAATTTCGTACCCGAGATGATGCGGCTATGCCGGTAGCGCTCAACTTCACGCCCCGGCTGTCTGGTGTTGGAAAATATCTGGGTGCGGTAATTACGGGGAGGCCGGTTGGCGAATTGCGTCGTGCCTACCATGCACTGCGTCTGGCGCATGACGAGCTAAAACGCACCCAGCAGCAATTGCTGCAATCTGAAAAAATGGCTTCACTGGGGCGGCTGGTTGCCGGAGTGGCGCATGAACTGAATAACCCGATCAGCTTTGTTCTCGGTAACGTACATGCCATGTTGCGCTACACCACTCGAATCAAGCAGTATTTCGACGCGGTGCATGCCGGAGCCAGCCGTGAATCGTTGGCAAAATTACGCGACGAATTGCGCATCGACCATATTCTTAAAGATTTAAATCCCCTGCTGGACGGTGCGATAGAAGGGAGCGAACGCACGCGCGATATCGTGGATGGACTGAAGCGATTTTCCGCTACTGACCGTAACGAAAATGTGAAATTCAATTTATCCGAAATCATTGATCGCTCTATTCACTGGGTGACCCGTGCGACACCGGCCAAATTTCGTGTCAATGCTAATTTAGCTGGCGATTTACCTGTCATAGGCTCACCGGGACAAATGCAGCAGGTTTTAATTAACTTGATTCAAAATGCAGCAGACGCGACTGATCATCTAACTGAACCATTGCTGGAGGTGTTAACGCGGGAAGAAGAGGGAGAAATCATCGTGCTGTTCCGCGACAACGGTTCGGGTATTCCAGCCGAAGCGTTAGACAAAATGTTTGACCCGTTTTTTACCACTAAACCGGTTGGCAAGGGTACTGGACTGGGTCTTTCAATCAGTTACGGCATCGTTGAAAGACATGGTGGCCGGCTTTCTGCCAGCAACCTCTCGCAAGGTGGAGCAGAGTTTATGCTGCGGTTGCCCCGAACCAATCCTTAAACAGAAAGCGGAAAGAGACTTTCCACTTTGAAGTTTTTTCGGTTAACTTTTAATTTTCATTTTTTCTGAAGCCTGATATTTTAATATTAAATAATAATTCTTCCTGAATATAATCAAATAATTAAATTTTTAACGCACCAGAAACAGAGTTGGAATAAGGCAACTATTTTGTGGCACACTTCTTGTTAAGAATATTAAATTATTCTTCATATCGGGGGTAACATGGAACTCATGCACGATAGTATTTACCCGTTGATTGCTCTGGCATTCACTCTGGGGCTTAAACATGGCATGGATGCCGATCATTTGGCGACGATAGATGGCCTGACTCGCTTCAACACTTCAGCGGGCCGGCTACGTCTGGCACGCTTGTGTGGCTTCCTTTTCTCCCTTGGACATGGTGTTGTGGTTTGTATTGTTGCGGTTACTGCCAGTTTGTTATTTCAGCATAAGTCGGTCCCCTCATGGTTGGATAATGTCGGGACATGGGTATCGGCAACTTTTCTTTTGCTATTGGGTGTACTCAATTTGTATGCCGTTTTCTCCACACCCTCGCACGAAATGGTACAGATGGCAGGAATCAAGGGACGCTGGCTGGGAAATCTGAAAAGTGCCGGTAACCCTGTTCTGGTTGCACTGGTGGGAGCACTGTTTGCATTATCTTTTGATACGCTCTCGCAGGCGGCACTGTTCTCGGTTACTGCCACACATTTCGGAGGACTGATTTATGCATTGTTGCTGGCGATTTGTTTCATGTTTGGAATGATGATGACGGATGCCGTCAACGGACTGTGGATTTCGCATTTGTTGCGTCGTGCCGATGCCAATGCCCGCATCGCTTCGCGCATCATGGGGATGACCGTAGCGTTACTGAGTCTCTCAGTGGCAGGATTGGGCTTGTCTCGTCAATTTTTACCGGAAGTTGCTGCCTGGCAAGAAGGTAGAGAATTGTTTATAGGGGCGTGTGTCATTGCAATCGTGCTGGGCAGTTACTGGTTTGCGAAGTATGCGCAGCATCGTGTGGCAACAGCTTAAGGGGGCCTCTATTAATTCAAATTTCGTTGCTATACTGCGTGGCTCATAAAAAATTACTCCTAACATATCAAAAATATGCGTTGTCGCAATTTTTTATTTGCGCCTTGTCTGGCTTAGAAATTTGAATTAATAGAGGCCCCCTTTAGGTTTCCGCCGGGTTGTTGCTTCGTAATATTTCAGGAGTCACTCTGCATGGAACGATTTACAATTTCTCTGGATGAAAATCTTGCCAGTGAATTCGACAAACTGATACGTGAACGCGGCTACCAAAATCGCTCCGAAGCGGTACGCGATATGCTGCGCACCCAGTTAAATACATTACATGCACAAAAATACAGGTCGCCATTTTGTGTGGCAAATCTCTCTTATGTATACAACCATCATGAACGTGAGTTGGCTGAACGTCTTACGGTGATTCAGCACCAGCATCACGATTTGGTGGTTGCTTCAACCCATGTACATCTTGACCACGACAACTGTCTGGAAACGGTCATGCTACGCGGTGCTACCAAAGAAGTGCAGAATTTTAGCGATGCGCTGATAGCCGAGCGCGGAGTTCGGCACGGGCTACTCAATCTGATCTCCGTTGAGAAAGACGCGGGGCATCGGCATACTCACAGTCACCCAAAAATCTAATCTAAATCTCCACAAGTAAAGCAAAAATTGCGCTTGCATTTTTTCCAAATTATTGCTCAAGTGTGCGACAGTGGCGAATAGGTATTCGCCCAGGCGGTCCGATATCGATAATGACAATGTCGCAGTTTGGCAGGCATGGAACGATAGAGTCCTGCGGTATCGCCAAAGCTGCTTACCTCAAGTCCCGACGCGGTCAGGCTGAAGTCAATTTCATAATGCCAGCCGATCGGGTCTTCAAGCAGAAAGGAGTTATAATCAAACTTGAAATACTTGGGGTTGTAATGTCAGTACACGTATTGAGTTCCCCTGCCACCGTTCGCCACATTGTCAATATGAGTGCACTTGCGCTGGCCGGCGTGGAAATTTATTAACCCAGGTAGGCAGGAGAAATAAAATGAATTTATCAAAACCCATTTTGTTGAGTGGGGGCGCTATCGGTGGCGGCAAGGAACCTCTGGTTTGTACGCCATTAGTTGCTAAAAACGAGCAGGCAGTGCTACTTGAGTTAACTGCTCTAATTGCCAAGTCGCCTGATATTATTGAGTGGCGCGTGGATTTCTTCGAAGGTATTGATGAAACCTCCCGGGTCATCTCGCTTGCGCAAAAAATCAGACAGTCTGCCCAGGGAATACCGATTATTTTTACCCGACGTTCAACCCGCGAAGGAGGGGAACTGATCCCGATTGATGAGGATCAAGTGTTAGATCTATACCGTGCAGTATGTGTTTCCCAATATGTCGATATGGTGGATTATGAATTGAGCAGTGATCCTGTACACTTCCAAGTCGCATTAGAGGCAGCACATGAAGCAGGAATGAAGCTTATTGCTTCATACCATAACTTCGAGCAGACACCGGCTATTGAACAAATTGTTGAAAAATTTGTGATGGCTGAAAAATCCGGTGCAGATATCGCAAAAGTCGCCGTAATGCCGCAAGCCATTGAAGATGTACTAACGTTGCTCGCAGCCACGCTTGAAGGTCATCGGTCGGTCAAACTTCCCATTATCAGCATGTCAATGGGTTCCTATGGTTCGCTCAGTCGCCTTTTTGGATGGGCATTTGGATCCTCAGTCACTTTTGCCATGGGAGACAAGGCATCGGCACCCGGCCAGATGCCTATTGAAGAGTTACGCGTTGTTCTGGAAATTCTTCAGCGTTCCCTCTCTCCCAAATAGCTGGGGATGTCTGTCTGGTCGGGCAACGAGTCTAGTTGATCTTCCTTTTCTTGCCAACTTGACGCTCGCTTATATCGGTGCGACTTCGGCCTCCTGAGCGACGACCCTGTTTGAAGCAAGGAACATATACATGGCCGGCACCACGAACAAAGTAAACAATGTTCCTATCGACAGTCCTGTGAAAATGACCAGCCCCATGGCGTGACGACCCGCGGCACCCGCACCAAAAGCAACCACCAGCGGAATGACTCCAAAAACCATAGCGGCTGTTGTCATCAAGATCGGACGCAAGCGAATGGTTGCCGCCCCGACAATCGCTTCCAGTTTGCTGAGACCGGTACTGCGTAGCTGGTTTGCCACTTCGACGATCAGAATTCCATGTTTACTAATCAATCCCATCAGCGTTACCAATCCTACCTCGGTGTAGATATTCATCGAGGAAAAACCAAGGAAGATAAATATCATGGCCCCAAATAAAGCCAAAGGTACCGACACTAAAATTACAATCGGATCGCGGAAACTTTCAAACAATCCGGCCAGTGCCAGAAACACAATAATGACGGCAAACAGCATGGTCATGAGAAACCCACCCGATTCTTGAATATATTGTCGCGACTGGCCGGAGTAATCTACCGTATATCCAACGGGTGCAACCTGCTTGACTGTGTCTTGCATAAATTTTAGTACATCCCCCTGCGAAGACCCGGATACTCCGGATAGAGTCACTGAATTCAATTGCTGAAAGCGAGTAATGGATTCCGGTACCACTTCATATTTTAGGCTGGCTACCGTGCTTAGCGGAAGCATGCTACCGCCGGGAGTCTTGATGTAATAATCCAGAACCTGAGAAGGATTCAGTCGGTCTGTTTGCAAGACTTGTGGAATGACTTTGTAAGAGCGCCCGTCAATCGAGAAATAATTGACATAGCCTCCTCCCAGTGCTGCGCTGAGCGCATTTCCCACCTCTTGCTGGGTCAAACCCAGCGAGGTAATTTTGTCGCGATCCACGGTAACGGTGGCTTGTGGCCTGTCAATTTTCAGATCGGTATCTATGAAATAGAATTTACCGGATGCTTTGGCTTTTTCCAGCACCTGCTGGGCAACTCCGTTCAGATTTTCAAACGGCTCGGTGGTGGTAATGACAAACTGAACCGGCAGTCCGGAGGAGCCGGGTAACGGGGGAAATTGAAATGCCGCCACACGGGCACCGGCCACTTTATTCCAGCGTGCCTGAAGATCTTGCTGTAT
>Ga0007854_10002413_pt1 | contig 11608 bp, 10 predicted proteins | sample CryBogCBH12Aug08_FD_60382 | JGI IMG/M metagenome (GOLD analysis project Ga0007854, IMG submission 60382) | Freshwater microbial communities from Crystal Bog, Wisconsin, USA - CBH12Aug08 | ecosystem: Environmental > Aquatic > Freshwater > Lake | place: Crystal Bog, Wisconsin, USA | collected... | reverse complement strand
ACTATTATACCGTCTACTGTAGTTGGCTTAGGAAGTGCTGGATATATTTCATCAACACAACTATTTTCAACAGTCCAAGGATTAGGTGATATCTATTTATCAACAGCAATTACTCAACCATTATTAACATCTTCATTAGTAGGACTAGGAACTCTAGGATATATTTCTTCTAGTCAATTATTATCAACAAATATAGGTTTTACTGCTAGTTTAGTATCATCTCATATTGGATTAGGAAATCTAGGATATATTTCTAGTAGTCAACTTATTTCTTCAGTTTCTGGATTAATAAGTTCTTCTAGAACAATGATTATCCAAACTTTTACTTTTTAATAATTAGGATGAATGCTAGTCAATTAACAATGATAAAAGAAGCTAAACGACTTTTAGAAGATTGTTCATGTTTCCGCGGTCCCGAAGGACCAATAGGGCCTACTGGCCCACAAGGATCAACAATAGTAGGTCCAATAGGTCCGCCAGGGACTCTTTCATCTTTTTCAATTGTAGGTGCTTCTACAAATTCTTTATTATATTATGATGGAAATAAACCCGCTGGTATATCATCATTATTTTATTATTCAACTATTAATGTATTACAAGCTAATTTAGATATTGTTCCTTGTACTGATAATATTTATAGTTTAGGTTCATCTAATTCTGGACGATGGAAAGATCTATTTTTAGGTCCATCGAGTTTATATTTAGGCTATAATGCAAAAGTATATGAAGATGTGTTAGGTAATGTTACAACAGATACTGGATTTCACGGATATTCTATGATAACATCTACAATGAATATTGGAAATTCAGTTGGATATCAAATTAGCATAAGAAATCAAGATTTATTTGCCCAACAATATAATTCTACTGGTCCTAATGGAACATTATATCCTTTACTACATCCTATTGGATTTGTATCCACATCTCAACTTACTTCAACAATTGATGGATTAGGTATTCTTGGATATATTTCTACATCACAACTTATTTCAACTGTAACAGGATTAGGAACCTTATATGTATCATCGTCGCAACTTTTATCAACAACCATTTCTTTAGAAAATATGTTTATATCAGCACTAAATTTTACATTTCCATCTACAATTAATGGATTAGCAAATGTTTCATATATTTCAACACAATCGCTTATTTCTACAACAACTGCGTTACAAAATTTTACACAATCAAATATTAATTCTACAACACTTGGTTTAGCAGCCTTAGGATATATTTCAACACAATCGCTTGTTTCTACAACAACTGGATTACAAAATATAATTAATTCAACTATTAATAATGTAACATTAGGCAAAATGTTACGTGTAGATTCTATTTTTGGCAATGATACACTTGCTATAAAAAATCAATATAATTTACCTTTTTCAACAATATCTACTGCGATGTATTGTGCTTCAACACAAGACCAAATATGGGTTTTACCAGGAACATATAATGAAAAAGTTATTTTTAAATCTGGTGTAAATATTCGTGGTGCCAATCTAAATTCTGTAACAATACAGCAAGCAAATGTTACACAATCTACAATATTAATACAAATGACTCAAAGTAATCGTTTAGAAGATGTAACATTAAATCTTACTTCAAAAGTTCCGACCGCATCAACACTTATAGGTGTTCTTTTTTCATCTTGCCAAGATACTTGTAAATTAAGAGCATGTGTATTAAATGTAAATAATTCTGAAATAACAGCTAATGGAATAACAAATCTATATGGTATTTATTCATCTGGTCATTCTTCAACATTTAATACAAGTAGTGATAATATTCAAAGAACTTCTATGACAGTTACAAGTGCTGGAGCTGGTAAAGCTTGCTGTGTATATAACGATGATTCAAATAGAGTTAGTATGCGTGATGTAAATTTATTATGTACAGATGCGTTAAACGCAGTTTATACGAATGGAAAATACTATTGTTTAGAAACTGCGAATAGCAATTCTATAATTCAAATAAAATCAAGTTCTGTGAATGGAAATGCGTATAATGTTGGAAATGATGCTCAAGATATTTCTCAATCAAAAGGTCAGATAATTGTTGGATTTACAGATTTAGTAAACAGAACAGCAAATAACAGCGCATTCACTTGTGTAAATGAACAAGTATTCTATAGTTTTGGTGTTTCTGGAATCTTATCAAATAGCGGTGGTCCAAATGGTTCAATTTGGTCTAATAGTTATTTACTCCCTGGCACTGTTACATTTGCCGGTGGTGCTGGCCAACCAATTACTAATATTTATAATATAAGAAATGCGAATTTATCGTTGCTTACATCTTTGGGATTTCAATCAGCAACAGGTGTTGGAGGAACAATAAGTAGTTTTGCTGTCTTATATAAGAATAACACACCACAACCTCAATTTGTTGTAAGTCTTACAGGAAATGAAACGAATAAATTTATTTCAACAAGTAGTATTACACTAAAAGGATCAGATACATTTGCTATATACTTATCAACATCGCAAAGTAATACTGCGATGACGTATCCATTGATTACTATGACTTTATATTAAAGACATAAGCATTAGCAATATTTTATACAATATTTACTTAGTGAAAAAACGGAATACTAAATATAAAACAACTAACGAACCTACTACAACTTGTATACTACCTAATGTATTATTCATGGTACTTGTCTTTGTAGAATCTAAACCTTTAATTGTAGCTTCATCTTGTATTAAAAAAGCACCAGTCGCAATTAAAAATGCAGAAAGAATTAATCCACCAATATATGTCAATACTTCCTTTTTTGCTGGATTTGTTCCTAAGGCTGCTAAACTGTAGCGATTATAAGGTGAAGACATTCTAAAATATATAAAGAAAATAGATGGAGTTTGAGTTCCCTGATATTTCAAATTTTAATGAAGTGTCCGACTTATTATTTATATTTTTTGGAATTCTAACAGTGGATGTAACCGTATTGTTTTTAGCAAGATATTATAAAGTTGGTGGTAGATATTTAAATGAATGGTATGACCAATTTAATGTGTTGGCAGTGCTTGCCGATGTTATGATTATTTTTATTGGTTTCTTAATCGCTCGTTATTTATATACGCAGATACTCTTTACGAAGTTTGAATGGAATGTAGTATATTTCCTATTATTATTAATAACCGTTCAAGTATTACATGATTTATTCTTTTATTTTTGTGTTATTAAACCAATAGCTGTCGGACAGAATGAAATGATGGATACTTTTAAGAAATACGCAAATGATCTTGGTGGAGTTATTATTGGTGGCGATGCGCTACTAATGATTGGTTCCGCAATGGTTGCTATGCTTTATAAATGGATGCCGGCTCATGCTTTTGTTTCTGCTTCTAGTATTTTTGTATACGTAATGCCTTATATTCTTTTTACCAGAAATCCTTATAATGTTGTGGAGACAAAAGTTTCTAAAAAAAGTGATACCCAGAGTGATAAAGAAAAAACAGAATCAATAAATATGAAACGATTTTTTAATGTTGAAAACGCATAAAAATTGATTATATAATAATTTATAATATAAGTATCAAAAATGTCTCTTTCTAAGTTTATAAATATAGTTAATCCAAATCAAGATATTGATTTGAATGAACCACTTGCTACAGAATTTAAATTTCCATTAGATAAATTTCAAAAACATGCGATTAAAGCCATTAATAGAGACGAAAATGTTTTGGTAACTGCAAAAACAGGTTCTGGAAAGACTTTAGTTGGTGAATATCAGATTTATCATAGTCTTGCTAAAGGAAAACGGGTATTTTATACAACTCCTATTAAAAGTTTATCAAATCAAAAATTTCATGATTTGAAAGAAATGTTTGGAAAAAATAGAGTCGGTATTATGACGGGTGATATTAAATTCAATCCAAATGCTGACATAGTAGTGATGACAACAGAAATTCTTAGAAATCTTCTTTATAAAAAGGGTTCTGCTACAGAAAATCTTGGGCTAACAGCAAATCTAAGTCTAGAAAATCTTGATGCTGTAATCTTTGATGAATGTCATTATATTAATAATAAAGAACGAGGTTCAGTTTGGGAAGAAACAATGATTCTTCTTCCTACAGAGATAAATATGGTTCTTTTATCAGCTACTATAGACTCCGCAGAACTCTTTGCTTCTTGGCTAGGAGAACTCAAGCAAAAACCAATACATCTTATTTCAACAACATATCGTATTGTTCCATTAGAGCATTATGTAATTAAAAAAGATACTTATGAAACACTTATGGATGCTAAAGAGCAATTTTATTCTGACGCATACAATCGTTGGAGTATGTGGAAACGGGACCAAGAAAAAAATCAGAAACATCAAAAAGATTTAGTAGCAAATAGAAGAGTGGGAGGATATGAAGATCCAGTAGTAGCAAAAGGTGATACTGGAAATAGTTTCGTTCATCAATTAAATACAACAATTCAACATTTCTATAATGATGATATGCTACCATCTTTATTCTTTGTAATGTCTCGTAAAGGATGTGAAAACTATGCTAATAAAGTAGCTGGAAGTCTTATTGATCCTAGCGATTCAGCAAAAGTAAAACATATTATTGATTTTCATCTTCATAGATATAAAGAGAATGTTCAAGTATCTCAACAATATTTTATGTTAGTTAGCTTGCTAGAACGAGGAATTGGATTTCATCATTCTGGATTATTTCCAATGTTAAAAGAAATTGTAGAAATTCTTTTCTCAAAAGGACTTATTAAAGTGTTATTTGCTACAGAAACATTTGCGGTAGGTCTTAATATGCCAACACGTTCTGTAGTATTTACTAGTTTTAGAAAGTTTGATGATGAATCTGAATCTATGCGTTTATTTTCAACAGATGAATATATCCAAATGGCAGGAAGAGCTGGACGGCGAGGAAAAGATACAAAAGGATATGTATTTTATTTACCAGATAGATATCCAGAAGATGTATCAGATGTTAAGAAAATGATGACTGGTAGTAAAACAAAGTTACAATCAAGAATGAAATTTGATTATGATTTTATTTTGAAAACCATCCAAAGCAATAACTTAAAATGGATGGATTTAGTAGAAAGTTCTTATTATTATACACAAGTGAAAGTTAGAGTAAATGAATTAGTGATTCAGAAAAATCATTATATAAAAGAACTATTAAATATTAATTTAACGGAATCTCAAGAAAAAGAGTGTATTTATGAAATGGAATTAAAGTCTAATCTAAAAGCAGCAACCAATGCTACAAAACGAAAGCTTCAATCAGAATTGGAGAGTTGGAAGAATAAACATATGGATAGAGTATGGGATCCTATGCGTAAAGCCTATGCTCAAAAGAAAATAATTCAAGAAAATCTAAAAGTAGTAGAAGAAGATATATTGTATTATAAAGATTTTGAAGGAAATATTGCTCCTTATTTCTCTGTTCTCCAAATGCTAGGATTTATGAATGAAGATAAAACGTTAACTCAAAAAGGAATCTATGCTACAGAAATTAATGAAGGAAATTCTTTAGTGCTAAGTCATTTGTATGAATTAAAAGTATTTCAAAATCTAACTCAACAAGACCTTCTTATTGTATTAAGTTCTATGCTACAAGTAGAAGAAAAAGAGAAGACATTATTAAGTAGTTTATATATTGATGAAACCATAAAAAATGTATTTATTGAAGGAGAAAGATTTTGTAAAAAGATTGAAACAGCAGAGTATACACAGAAAATTTCTTTCAAGCCATGGCAACTTAACTATGAGTATGTAACTCTTCTACAAGAATTATTTAAGGGAGAAAGTGTTGGAACAATTTGTATAAACTTTGAAATTATGGAAGGAAACTTAACAAGATTTCTATTAAAACTTTTAAATATAGTGGATGAAGTAAAAAATATTGCTACATTAAATAATGATACACAACTACTAGAAAAGTTAGAAGATATGCGAGCATATGATTTCTATAAGATTGCTATACCAGAAAGTCTTTATTTACACTTGTGAATTATTCACACTTGTGAATTATTCACACTTGTGAATTATCAACATTGCTCAAATAAGTAAAAGGTGTAAGACTTTGCCAACACACTGCTGTATTCATATTAGATACAACATTACTTGCTGGACTAGAATCTACATAAGGATTATTTGAATTTGCTAGCAATAATAAAGAGGTTCCAGCGAGTGGTGTAAGACTAGTAATAGGTGTAGAAATAGATAACGTAGAAAAAGTGCTAACATATAATGCTTGTCCAACAGTCCATCTGAAATCTGTAATATTTCCTTTAAAGTTTGTTCCAGATAATGGAGTATATTCTGCTCCAATTGTTAAATAAGGATTTGTTATATAATCATTTACAATATTATATGTAGCACTAGGAGTATTAGAATTATTAATATTAGAAACAGTAGTATCAATAGTAGAACCAAATTTTTTTCCATTTACATAAAAGTTCAATAAGTTACTACCATTTCCTTCAAGAGCACAATATGACCAAGTATTAACTAATGATGAAATATTCATTTGATTATTTGATGTTCCACCAAAATCTCCAAAATAATATTTTTTTGTTCCAGTTGTTAGTACTGCGCTAAATGTATTAGCATTATATGCTGGATTAGCATTTGCTTGATATGAAAAATTAATAGTTGATGCGCTATTATCATTACCAATGGAAAAAACTCTAGGATATTGATTTGTATTAGGTTGAAAATACTGAAACCAATCTATTGTAAAAGCGTTTGAACGAATATTAAATTGAATATTATTATTTACATTAATATACGAAACTCCATCATTTGTGAAAGCATAACTTCCAACAGCATTGGAACCACCAGAACATATATTATCACAATTATATGATTGAGATATTAGTGTGTTATTACCGGGCGATGTAAAGTTTACATTACCTACAACACTATTATTACTTGTCTGTTCTTGTGTTTTAGCATAGGATAATGCTTGTGCTTGTAATTTACGAATATAATCTGAAAAATCCATCTATTCTAATTCAAAGATTATTTTATCTTTCCAGTTGAAATTCTGAGGATTTATATAATAACGCAGTGAAACTTTTTGTTTTACTTCTAAATTATTTTTTAACTTAATAACTTTTTTTAATAATGATATAAAGATTGTTTCATTATTAAGAATAATACCTTCAATACTCTTTTTATTTTTATACAAATCTAAATAAACTAAATCTCTTTCATATCCTTTTGCTAATTTCTGTTGATTATTAAATCTATATATTGTTTCATATGTTAACACTTTATTTTTTAAACATGACTGATTAATAATATCTACATATCGTCTTATAGGAGATGAAGCATGAGCATAATATTGAAGTTGAAGTTGGCTATGAGTAGTATCATCAGTTATATTACAATATTTAGCAGATTCATAACATAAATACATATATTCTGAGCTAAATTCTTCAAAGAGTTTAGATCTTTCAATATTAATACCCTTTTGACTTCTAAATATTCCAGAATTTTTTTCTTTTAGAGCCTCACCAGCCTTTGTATTATAATAAAGCATAAGAATTTCAACAATTTTATGGGGATCTGTTGTTTTAATACCAGAAAGTTTTTCAACCCAAGAATTTAGTATTATATTATTAGGAAAGTTTTCATAAGTATAAGATTTATCAACTTTTACAATAGTTTCTTGAAAATTCCAAGAATCGTTGGTAATAATTAAACTATAAGAAAGTCTTTCTTGTCCTTCTACCAAACTCATTAAATTTTCACTTAGATTTCTAGGAAACATTGGTTTTACACAGATTCCAGAATTATATAAAGAAGTTCCTAGTATCTCAGCAAATTTCATCCAAGGATTAACTTCTACAAAAGCACTAACATCTGCAATACTAATTGCTATACCTCCATCTTCCAGTAAAGTAATACAATCATCTACATCTTTACATCCATCGGGATCAATATTAAATGTGAAACCTTTTAAAACATTTCTGTTAGAAAACTCTGGCACAAGAATTTCTGGTAAAACTTTCTTCCACATAAATCCACTTGCCTTTAGCAAACATGCTTTATTTTCTGCTATAAGATTTCCACAATCTCCTAGCAGTTCTATAAAAGTTCCAGTAGGAAATTCTTTTGTATCCCATTTATCAAATTTAAAAGTAATAAGTTTATTATGTAGTATATCTTTTATCTTTGATCCGATATAAAACGGTGGATATTGTATATCCAATGGTTTACATAGATAAATAGGATTTCCATGACTCGTAAAACCGTATTTGGATTTTGTTGTTTCAAGTACTCCAACCAATACACCATGCTCTGCCCGTTTTGATAAATGACAACCATTATCTGTAAGAGTAATAGAGTCATAAGGCAAACATTTATTAGCATTCTTGGCTCCTTCAAATTGAAGAAAAGAACCATATTGTTTTTTTATAATTAAGAGTATCATTTATATAATAAAAATGATGGGTTTTATAAATCAATTTTATTATTATTGTAAATTTATATATGAAATAACTTCCAATTTAGATTCATCTAAATATATTGTGAAACATAATAGAAAAATTTATATTAAAACAGACCGGTAGAGCCAAACCCACCTTTTCTATTTGTTTCTGGAAGTGTTGTAACAATCTTAATTTCACGAATATGACCTAGGTCTGGTGCACATAGCTGTGTTACACGTGTGCCTTTTTCTACATTTGGATATGTATGTTCATTAAGATTTGTGACTGATGCTTTAATCACGTCACGATATGTTCTATCAATAATTCCTAGAGAGTTTGTAAGAATAATACCAGATTTATACATAGAAGAACGAGGATACATATAATAATGAACATCTTCTTCAGCATTATTATAATCGTCAATAGGAGTAACTTTTACAAGACGAGCACGAGTGCCAAGATTTAATAGATGTACTGCTTTCGGGGGATGATTATGGCGTTCATCAAATTCAGAAGAAATTTTATAATCTTCAACAGAATATAGATCTACACCAGCATTATCATTTGAACGATTTGTAGTAGCATAGTCCTTATAGTACTGATATCCCTCTTCTGTAGGCCAGAGTTCAAGGCGGTAATAAGACATTCTATATTTTATAAAGGCAGTTTAAGTTTAATTTTTTACCTTACCACATTTTTTACAGATTTTCATATTTTGGACTAATACTAAAGAATGCCAGCAAGTTCGTTGTTTTTCTTTTTGTAACATTTCTTTTTGTAACTTTTCTTTTTCAAGAGTTTCAAAAAAATTCTTTCGGAATTGTTCTAGAGGATCTGTCATATCCATTTAAACATATGTTGTATATTTTTTTTATATGACAGAAATAACTGTAAAATGTAGTATTGGAGAATGTTTAGATAAACTTACAATTCTTGATATTAAATGTGATAAGATTAAAGATGAAAGACGAGAAGAATGTTTAAAAGAATATAATGTACTTCTTGAAACACTTAAACCATATGTAGATACGTATGCATATCATTACAGAATTCTAAAAGAAATTAATTTAACTATATGGAATCTACAAGAGCATATTCATAAAGATACTAATTTAATAAAAACATATGGAGAAGTTTTAAAGGAAAATGATAGAAGATTCCGTGTGAAAAAACAAATTAATACAGCAGCAAATTCTAGTCTCAAGGAACAGAAAGGATATTTTAAATCGTCATGTTTTGGATTTTTTCATTTAGGATTGGGGGACCAATTTTGGTGCAATGGAGCTGTTCGCTACTTAGCAACATGTTATGATGAAACTGTAGTAGTTGTAAAGAAGAATAATGAAGCTGTAGTAAGAGCTATGTATTTAGATGATCCATCAATAAAATTATATGTAATTAAAGATGATATGGATTTATATCCTTTTGCTCCAAAAAAACATTATTTAGAAGATGAAGGATATAAAGTATATTCTTGTGGATATCATGTAACTGATAAGCAACCTATGATATATGATTTTCCATTTAGTTTTTATGATGATATGAATATTCCGAGGGAATACAGACAATCATATTTTTATGTAGCTCCGTATAAAGAATCATTAGAATTATATAATATAATAGTAAAACATACGAAAGAGTATATATTAATTCACCAGAATTCTTCTCAAAAACAGATTGACATTTTTGGGTCTCTAAAAACTGATAAATTAGTACTAGATATTAATACAAATCATTACAATAAAGAGCATCCATATTATTATTTAGCAGAATTAGTTGTAAATAAACCAATGTTATTTTATAAGGAATTAGTAGAAGGAGCAAAGGAAATTCATTGTATAGAATCATCATTTTATTGTTATGCTTCTCATTTAGATTTATCAAAAGTAGAAAAAAAGGTATGTTATTTACCACATGATGATTCCGCAAATCGTATAGGTGTTTTTTCAACTGGTGTTTTGACACATTAATAGTAAAGATATAGCAATAATACACAATAGACTTATAAAAGCAAGTTTCATATTTTTAGAATCCATATATAATATATGCGTTAGAAACTTAAACCCAAATAATCTATATTAAAGAGTATGGTGAAGGTAGCATTTATAACTGGTATTACCGGTCAAGATGGTTCTTATCTAGCAGAACTTTTGTTAGAAAAGAACTATATAGTTCATGGATTTTTTCGTCGTGTATCGCAGAATAATAGTTTAGTAAATATTCAGCATGTAATGAATCATCCAAATCTTACATTACATAATGGAGATATGACAGATTGTTCATCATTATTAAATACGATTCGTAAAATAGAGTATACATTTGACACTTTAGGAAATATAGTAGAAAGATTTGAAATTTATAATTTAGCGGCACAGAGTCATGTTCAGCGTTCATTTGAGATGCCAGAATACACTTTAGAGTCAGATGGATTGGGACCGTTATATTTATTAGAAGCAATGCGTCATTCTAAGTATAGAGATATTACACGTTTCTATCAAGCATCAACATCAGAACTATTTGGAAAAGTTCAAGGATATCCTCAAACAGAAACAACATCATTTTATCCACGAAGTCCGTATGGTGTGGCAAAACTGTATGGATTTTGGATTGTGAAGAATTATCGTGAGTCATATAATTTATTTGCTGTAAATGGAATACTTTTTAATCATGAAAGTCCTAGAAGAGGAAAGGATTTTGTGACACGAAAGATTACAACATCTTTAGGAAGAATTCTGAAAGGGGAACAACAGACACTAGAGTTAGGAAATCTAAATGCAAAAAGAGACTGGGGGCATGCGAAGGATTATGTAGAAGGAATGTGGAGAATTCTTCAAGCAGATATACCTCAAGACTATGTATTAGCAACAAATGAGGTTCATTCTGTCCGAGAATTTTGTCAGAAAGCATTTGAGAAAGTAGGTTTAAATCTTACTTGGAGTGGAAGTGAGGAATCTGAAGAAGGATATGATCAAAATGGTATATTAAGAGTAAAAGTAAATCCTAATTTTTATAGACCAGCAGAAGTAGATATATTATGTGGAGATCCTTCAAAGGCAGAACAACAGTTAGGATGGAAGCGTAAATATACATTTGAAACGTTAGTGAATGAAATGGTAGAATCAGATGTAAAGGCCTAAAGATTTTTTACAAATACTAAATAAAATTGATTCGTCTCACCTATTTTTCTACTTATAGAAATCTTTATTTGTATAAG
>Ga0007854_10002407_pt1 | contig 11618 bp, 13 predicted proteins | sample CryBogCBH12Aug08_FD_60382 | JGI IMG/M metagenome (GOLD analysis project Ga0007854, IMG submission 60382) | Freshwater microbial communities from Crystal Bog, Wisconsin, USA - CBH12Aug08 | ecosystem: Environmental > Aquatic > Freshwater > Lake | place: Crystal Bog, Wisconsin, USA | collected... | reverse complement strand
CACCTAACGGGCCACGATGGACTGCGGGGCTGGCTCCTGCTCGAAGGCTCGGATCACAATCCGCGCTGGATGGCGGTGCGCAGAGCGTTGACATTTGATGCACAACAGGCGCCAGTGGCCCTTGCAGATTTCTATTAAGCCCCCATTTTGGGACGGCGCATCCTCGTTTCTGCGAAATTTCACTACTTTACGATTGGAATACTCAATGAAAATCCGTTTTAAAGGCGCGCTGCGTTCCTTATTTGCAGCCGCAACCATTGGTCTGGCAGTCGCCGGCGGCACGATGCTGCCGCAATCTGTTTCTGCGCAGGCTCGTGCCTTGCCTGATTTTGCCGATCTGGCCGAGCAGGTGGGACCATCCGTGGTCAATATCCGCACCATGGAAAAAGTGGTCCAGCGCTCTCCTATGGGCCAGCCGGGCGAAGAAGACATGTTTGAACTGTTCCGGCGCTTCGGCTTTCCGATGCCCAACATTCCCAGACAGGCTCCGCGCAGAAATGCCCCGCAACCTGCCCAACCCTCACAGCAACCTGAAGAACAGCCTAAAGGAGTCGCCTCCGGCTTTATTCTGAGCGCCGACGGGCTGATCATGACCAATGCGCACGTGGTTGAGGGCGCCGATGAGGTTCTGGTCACCCTGACCGACAAGCGCGAGTTCAAGGCCAAAATTGTGGGCGTTGACAAGCGCACCGACGTCGCGATTGTCAAGATCGAAGCAGTGGCGTTGCCAGCGGTCAAAATTGGCGATGTAAGCCGCTTGCGCGTGGGTGAATGGGTGATGGCAATTGGTTCGCCATTCGGGCTTGAAAACACGGTTACCGCCGGCATCGTCAGCGCCAAGCAGCGCGACACCGGCGATTTCCTGCCGTTCATTCAGACCGACGTCGCCATCAACCCCGGCAATTCCGGTGGTCCGCTGATCAACATGCGCGGAGAAGTGGTTGGCATGAACAGCCAGATCTATTCCCGTTCGGGTGGCTTCATGGGAATTTCATTTGCCATTCCTATCGACGAAGCGGTGCGTGTCAGTGAGCAACTCCGTGCCAACGGCAAGGTTACGCGTGGCCGCATTGGTGTTCGTATCGAACCCGTCACCAAGGAAGTTGCCGACTCCATCGGATTGGCTAAAGCGGCAGGCGCGATGGTGGTCAACGTGGAGGCCGGTTCGCCCGCTGCCAAAGCAGGCATCGAGCCGGGCGATATCATCACCCGCTTTGACGGAAAAGCATTGGAGAAAATGAGCGACCTGCCGCGGGTTGTGGGCGCAGTGAAGCCCGGCAGCAAAGCCAGCGTAACGTTGTTGCGCCGGGGTGCCGAACGCGAGGTGAGCGTGGTGGTAGCCGAGGTCGAGTCCGACAAGGTTGCTGAGGCCACGGAGCAGCCCGCAGAAAAAGGCAAGGCATCGTCGGCCGGTCAGGCACTCGGTCTCAGCGTCAGTGAGCTGACCGACGCGCAGAAGAAAGAGCTCGATCTGCGTGCCGGTGTGCGTATCGATTCAGTGGCCGATGGCGCTGCACGTGCAGGCTTGGCAGAGGGAGACATCATTCTGCAGGTGGCCAATGTCGATGTCGCCAGTGTGAAGGATTTTGATACGGTGCTGGCCCGCATCGACAAGTCAAAGCCGGTGTTGCTGCTGTACCGTCGTGGTGATGTGACCCGTTACGCCATCATCCGTCCAGCGGCTAAATAAGGCGTTGAAAGTGGGGCCGCTCACTGCCCCTGAAATACGCCTGGCCCGGCCATCGAAAGACGCTTTAGCACATTATGTTGTGGGGTTGATGGCAGGCCAGGCTAAATATTTTTCTGGAGCAATGGCTCTATTTTTAAAAGTGAGTAAATACTAACTTCGATGGAGGTTGAATTCGACGTCAACCGAATTTGCTAGAATGGCGCCGGTTTATTGCTGATTATGGATATATAGCCCACCGAATAATCCATCATATGGAATATGGGGGCAACCCCATGCCGGTGATCCACAGTCCACCCACATCTTGTTCCCAAGTTGTATTTATAATGTGTGAATAACTTGTGTATAACCTGACTGTTGTGGCCCCGCAACTCTATCTTTTCTGAAAATTTCTGACTGTGAACTCGCTACTTTTTGCCTACAATGAAGTCCCAACTTTCGCAGTTGCCAAATGATGGTTGGTTCAGGGCGCGTCTCAACCAGACGCGCCCTTTTTTCTTTATAGCCCGTTTTAATTCAACTACTTGAAGCTTCCCGTTGATGAACCACATCAGAAATTTCTCCATCATCGCGCACATTGACCATGGCAAGTCGACGCTCGCTGACCGTCTCATTCAACGCTGTGGTGGTCTCGAAGCGCGTGAGATGGAAGCCCAGGTGCTCGATTCAATGGATATCGAAAAAGAGCGTGGGATAACTATCAAGGCGCAGACTGCTGCGTTGCATTACACGGCCAAGGATGGCCAGGTCTACAACCTCAATCTCATTGATACGCCAGGGCATGTCGATTTTTCCTACGAGGTCAGTCGATCGCTTTCAGCGTGTGAAGGTGCGTTGCTGGTGGTCGATGCGAGTCAGGGTGTGGAGGCGCAAACGGTGGCCAACTGTTACACCGCACTCGACCTCGGCGTCGAAGTGTTGCCAGTGCTCAACAAGATGGATTTGCCGCAGGCCGATCCCGAAGCCGCAAAGGCTGAGGTTGAAGATGTGATTGGCATCGATGCCAGCGAGGCCATTCCGTGCTCGGCAAAAACCGGCATGGGCGTCGACGAAATTCTCGAGGCCATTGTGGCCCGCGTGCCGGCACCGCGTGGCAATCCGCAGGGCGCTTTGCGGGCCATGATCATCGACAGCTGGTTCGACAGTTATGTCGGCGTGGTGATGCTGGTGCGCGTGGTTGACGGCCGTCTGGCGCGTGGAGACCGCATCAAGATGATGGCGTCAGGCGCCACCTACAACGCAGACAATCTGGGTGTCTTTACGCCGGCCAATAAACCACGTGCGGCGCTCGAAGCCGGCGAGGTGGGTTACATCATTGCCGGCATCAAGGAACTGCAGGCCGCCAAGGTGGGCGACACGGTCACTCTCGTCAAGGCCGGTACCGGTGGTGCTGCGTTTACGGCCACCGAAGCGTTGCCCGGCTTCAAGGAAATACAGCCGCAGGTTTTTGCAGGCCTCTATCCCACCGAAGCCAGCGAATACGATTCATTGCGTGACGCGCTGGAAAAACTCAAGCTCAACGATGCGTCGTTGCATTACGAGCCGGAAGTCTCGCAGGCACTGGGCTTCGGATTTCGATGCGGCTTTCTGGGCCTGCTGCACATGGAAATTGTTCAGGAGCGGCTCGAGCGTGAGTTCGATCAGGACCTCATCACCACCGCCCCAAGCGTGGTCTACGAAGTGCTCAGAAGCGATGGCGAAGTCGTGATGGTGGAGAACCCCTCCAAGATGCCCGAGGTCGGCAAGACGGCCGAAATCCGCGAGCCCATCGTCACCGTGCATCTGTACATGCCGCAAGAGTATGTGGGCGTGGTCATGACGCTGGCCAATCAGAAGCGCGGCGTGCAGATGAATATGGCCTACAAGGGCCGTCAGGTTGTGCTGACGTATGAAATGCCACTCGGCGAGATCGTGCTCGATTTCTTCGACAAGCTCAAATCGGTCAGCCGGGGCTACGCTTCGATGGACTATGCGTTCAAGGAGTTTCGTGCCTCCGATGTGGTGAAGGTCGACATCCTGCTGAATGCCGAAAAGGTCGACGCACTTTCCATCATCGTGCACCGCTCGCAGTCGCAATACCGCGGGCGTGCCGTGGTGGCCAAGATGCGCGAAATTATTTCCCGCCAGATGTTTGACGTCGCCATACAGGCTGCTATCGGGGCTAACATCATCGCCCGTGAGACAATCAAGGCGCTGCGCAAGAATGTGCTGGCTAAATGCTATGGTGGCGATGTATCGCGCAAGCGCAAATTGCTGGAAAAACAGAAGGCCGGCAAGAAGCGCATGAAACAAATCGGCTCGGTGGAGGTTCCTCAGGAAGCCTTTCTGGCCATACTGCAGGTGGACGATTGATGCAATTAATTACGTCGGCATTTTTTGCCTTGCTGGCCCTCTACATTGGGGCCTGGACGATGGGTTACGTAGAAGGCAATTTCGCATTGCTGCTGTTTTTGGCTTCGCTGGTGACAGGCATTTACTGGCTGGCCGAGCGGTTCTATTTTCTGCCCCAAAGAAAAAAAGCCGTTGCTGCCCTAGAAGCCAGTGATGCACAGCGCCGCGCCGATCTCCAGAAAATGGGCATTGCGCAAGTAGATGGCGATATCACTGAGGCTCGCGTAAAGCTTCTCATGCAGCCGTGGTGGCTGGACTGGACCGCCGGATTGTTCCCGGTCATCATTGCCGTTTTTCTGCTGCGTTCGTTCCTGTTTGAGCCGTTCAAGATTCCATCGGGCTCCATGATCCCGACGCTGCTGGTTGGAGACCTTATTCTGGTCAACAAATTTACTTACGGTTTGCGCCTGCCGGTTATCAATACCAAGATTACAGAAGGCAACAAACCCCAGCGCGGTGATGTCATGGTGTTTCGCTATCCGCGCAAGCCCAGCCTGGATTACATTAAGCGTGTGGTGGGTGTGCCCGGCGATACGGTGGCCTATCTCAACAAGCGCCTGACTATCAACGGCCAAGTCCAGCCAACGGCTGCAGTTCCGGAGTATTTTGACGAAGACTCCATGCGTTATTTCAAACAGTTCGAAGAAACGCTGGGCGAGCGAAAGCACCGCATTCTGAACGATGACGACCGTCCTGCGTTCATATCGCGCACCTATCCGTTTGAAGGCAGCGATGGCTGCAAATATACCGTTGAAGGCGTGACCTGCACGATCCCTCAAGGGCACTATTTCATGATGGGCGACAACCGCGACAACTCGGAAGACTCCCGTTACTGGGGTTTTGTTCCGGAAGCCAATATCGTTGGCAAGGCATTTTTTGTGTGGATGAATCTGGGTAACATCAAACGCATTGGACCGTTCAATTGATGCAGAGTCGGCAATTGGCCCGACGTGACGCTTGCGGCAGCGCGGTTACGCAAGTAACGTACAGGCAACCCATTCATCGATATTGGAGAAAGCAATGACGTCAAAGTTCAAGTCCAGACAGCGTGGAATTACATTCATCGGTCTGGTGTTCATGGCAATCGTGCTCGCATCGCTTGGCGTCCTGGCTGCCCAGGTGGCCCCCACCGTTATTGAGTACTACACCATCATGCAGGCGGTGCAAAAGTCATCGCAGGGGCAGACGCCTCCCGAAGTGCGAGATATTTTTGTCAAGGCGGCCAGCATTGACAGTATTCACTCCATCACCGCCGATGAACTTGAAGTAACCAAGGTGGGCGACAAGGTCGTGGTCGGCTTTTCCTATCAGCGGGAAATTCATCTGGTGGGTCCGGCATTCTTGACACTGAAATACAAAGGCCACTCCAATTAAGGTGACAGATCCACTGGTGTTGCTGCAGCAGCGGCTGCAGCATGAGTTTGCCAACCCGGCCTTGCTCCAGCGTGCGCTCACGCACCGTAGCTATGCATCGGACCATTACGAGCGGCTGGAATTTCTGGGCGATTCGGTGTTGGGACTGGCTATTTCCGATTTACTCTATGCGCGTTTGGCCACATTGCCCGAAGGAGATCTTTCGCGCGTGCGTGCCAATCTGGTGCGCCAGGAAACCCTACATCGCATCGCTGTTGCACTGGGTCTGCCAGAAATAATCCGGCTGGGCGAAGGCGAATTGCGCTCTGGTGGCCAGAAACGACCCTCTATTCTTGCCGATACGCTCGAAGCGGTTATTGGCGCTGTTTATCTGGATGGCGGTTATGCTCCCGCGCAGGCGCTGGTGCAGCGCCTGTTCAGTGCCGTTGAAATCAATCCACAGATGGATGCCATTGGTAAAGATGCCAAAACTGAGCTGCAGGAGTGGCTGCAGGGACGCAAGATGCGCCTGCCGCTATACAAGGTGATTGGCACCATGGGGGCGGCACACAAGCAGAGTTTTGACGTCGAGTGCGAAATATCCGAGTTGCAACTTGCCGAGCGTGGAATTGGCGGATCGCGGCGTGCCGCAGAACAGGCGGCGGCGGCGGCCATGTTGCTGACCCTGAAGGCCCGGGCAACGCAGTGAACGGCAAAGCTGATACGCTCGGGTTCCCAGAGCCTTTTGAGAATTTTTTCCTATGACTGCGCCAGACTCCACGGCCACCCCCACCACCGCCACCACCCCTCCCACCGACGCCCAGCGCTGCGGACTGGTTGCAATTGTGGGTAAGCCAAATGTCGGCAAATCCACGCTGCTCAATGCGCTGGTGGGGCAGAAGATCAGCATCACCTCGCGCAAGGCCCAGACCACGCGCCACCGCATTACGGGCATGCGCACACGCGGCATCAGCCAGTACGTGTTTGTGGATACGCCGGGCTTTCAGACGCTGCACGGCAACGCGCTCAACAAGTCGCTGAACAAGACTGTGCAGGGCGCCGTGGCCGACGTCGATCTGGTGCTGTTTGTGGTGGAAGCGGGTAGTTTCACTCCGGCCGACGCGCGTGTGCTGGCACTGCTCGACAAATCGATACCGGTGATTCTGGTGGCCAATAAACTCGATACCGTGCAAAGCCGCGAAGCACTTGCGCCGTGGCTTCAGACGATGCAGGCCACCTACGACTTTCGTGCGTTTATTCCGCTGTCGGCCAAAAATGCGCGTGATGTCGACCGTCTGCTGTCGGTCTGCGAGCCTTTCCTGCCCGAGCAGGCGTGGTGGTATGGCGAAGATGAGCTGACCGACCGGAGCGAAAAATTTCTGGCCGGCGAACTGGTGCGTGAAAAACTGTTTCGCCTCACGGGCGACGAGCTGCCCTATACCTCCACCGTGGTCATCGACAGTTTTGCTGAAGAGCCGCCGCAGAAAAAAGGTCAGAAGCGCCTGTTGCGCATCGCTGCCACAATTGTGGTCGAGCGTGAGGGGCACAAGGCCATGGTGATCGGGGACAAGGGCGAGCGTATCAAGCGCATCGGCACCGAGGCCCGGGTCGAGCTAGAAAAACTTGCCGACGCCAAGGTATTCCTGGAACTGTGGGTCAAGGTGCGCTCGGGATGGGCCGATGACGAGGCCCGTGTGCGCTCGTTCGGCTACGAGTAAACGGGCCTGTCAATGGCGGCCAGCAAGCGTTATGCGGACGAACCGGCGTTTGTGCTGCACCGTTACGACTGGAGCGAATCCAGTCTGATCCTGGAGCTGTTTACGCGCAATCACGGACGCATAGCGCTGATCGCCAAGGGTGCCAAGCGCCCCACGTCGAGCCTGCGCGCAGTGCTTCTGCCTTTGCAGCCGATTCATGTGGCGTTTGGAGGCGATGCCGAAATTCGTATCCTGCGCAGCGCGGAATGGCTGGGTGGGCACGTGATGCCAACCGGCGAGGCCCTCCTGTCCGGTTATTACCTCAACGAGTTGTTGCTGGCTTTGCTGGCCCGGGACGATGCGCACCCGCAGTTGTTTGACTGTTACGCCAACGTGGTGGAAGTCATGGCAAGCGCGCATGGTGCCTTGCTGCAGGCGGCGCTGCGCACATGGGAACTGGTTTTACTGCGCGAAATCGGGCTGTTGCCTTCGCTCGACAGTGAAACTCTTACCATGCAGGCATTGCAGCCCGACACGCCATACGTGCTGGTGCCGGAAGGGGGGCTGCGCGTTGCGCAAACCGGTGAGAGGTTTGGATTGGCCGGGTCGCAATGGCTGCGGTTGCAGGCAGCGCTGACAGATGTGGCCCCATTTACCGCCACGTTGCGGGTGTGTTCGGAACTGAGCGCCGAGCTCAAACCGCAACTCAGGGGCCTGTTGCACTACCATTGCGGTGTCAAGACATTGCGGACGCGGCAGATGATGATGGATATTCAGGCCTTATGACAGCGCTTTCAGTCAACCTCAACAAAGTCGCATTGCTGCGCAATACACGCCATCTGGGCATTCCCAGCGTAACGCGGGCGGCTTCGCTCTGCCTTGAAGCGGGCGCCCACGGAATTACGGTGCATCCACGCCCGGATGGACGGCATATCCGCCAGCACGACGTGCTCGAAATTGCCCATCTGTTGAAAGACTGGCCGCAGGCCGAATTCAATATCGAGGGCAATCCGCTGCACAACCTGATGGACTGCGCCGCAGAGTTGCTCAGCCAGGGCCTGCCTTTGCATCAGCTGACCTTTGTGCCGGATAGCGAGGGCCAGTTCACCAGCGACCACGGCTGGAGCTTTCCGCAGGACACCGAACGTCTGCGTCCCCTGATTGCACGGGCCCATGCCTGGGGCGTACGGGTAAGCCTTTTCATGGATGCCGATGCCGCTGGCGTGGCGGCTGCCAGCACCGTCGGCGCCGACCGGGTCGAGCTCTATACCGAACCCTATGCGGCCGCGTGGGGCACCGAACAGCAGTCCGTTCAGCTGGCGCGCTTTGCGGCAGCGGCCCGTGCGGCGCGTGCGGCCGGAATGGGCGTCAATGCCGGACACGACCTCAATCTGAACAATCTGGCGGCGTTTGTACAGGAAGTTCCCGGAGTTCAGGAAGTCTCCATTGGCCACGCGCTGATTTCCGATGCGCTGGAAATGGGCTATACCCAGACTGTAAAAGCCTATTTGCAATGTCTGGTCAGGCCATGATTTACGGCATCGGCACCGATATCTGTGATGTACGTCGCATTCATGCCAGTCTGGAGCGGCATGGCGAACGTTTTGCCCGAAAAATTTTGTCGGACGCTGAATTACAGCAATGGCGGGCCCGCTCGGCGCGCTGGCCTGAGCGTGGTGTGCGCTATGTAGCCACGCGATTCAGCGCAAAAGAGGCCTTCAGCAAGGCCATCGGACTGGGCATGCGCATGCCGATGACGTGGCGTTTGTGCGAAATAGCCAATGCGCGCAGCGGGCAGCCGTGCATCGTGCTACACGGCGAATTGCGGCACTGGTTTAAGGCGCGACATTTGCGCGCCCACGTGACGCTGACCGATGAGTCCGATTACGCAGTCAGCTTCTGCGTGGTCGAAAGGCAGGATGAAAGGCCCGAAAATGCGGGCCAGCCGATGCCAGCGCCAGTTCATCCATCCTGAATTGCCTACTGCTTTTTCTCCGTTTCGACTCAATCTCGTCCACGTTTCATCAGAGCCTTACATGACGCCACTTCACGCGCCCCTGATCATCGATATTGCTGGCTTGACCCTCAACGCTCAGGACCGGCAACGCCTGATGCACCCGCTGGTGGGCGGACTGATCCTGTTTGCCCGCAACTGGCAAGACCGGGCGCAGTTGACGCAGTTGTGTGCCAGCGTGAAAAAACTCCGCCCTGATTTGCTGATTGCGGTTGATCATGAAGGGGGGCGTGTGCAACGCTTTCGCACCGATGGTTTTACCCACCTCCCGCCCATGCACGCGCTGGGCGAAATGTGGCTGCAGGAGCCCTCTGCCAAGCGCCATGCAGGGCCGCTCGACGCCACCAATGCCGCAACCGCTTGTGGGTTTGTACTGGGCTCCGAATTGCGTGCCTGTGGCGTCGACCTCAGCTTTACGCCGGTGCTCGACCTCGACTACGGATCAAGCGGCGTCATTGGCGACCGGGCCTTTGCAAGGGACGCGCGGGTTACCGCACTGCTGGCCAAAAGCCTGATGCACGGATTGCTGAAAAGTGGCATGGCCAATTGCGGAAAACATTTCCCCGGTCACGGCTTTGTAGCCGCTGATTCGCATACCGATACGCCCGTCGACCGGCGTTCCCGCAAAGCTATTCTGACCGACGACGCTGCACCCTATCGCTGGCTTAGCCAGAGTCTCTCAGGCGTTATGCCTGCGCACGTGATCTATTCAAAAGTGGATGCGCGGCCAGCGGGCTATTCTTCAATCTGGCTGAACGATATTTTGCGGCGCGAACTGGGCTTTGGCGGCGCAATTTTCAGCGATGATTTGTCGATGGCTGGTGCGCGGTGTCTGGATGGGCGCCAACTGAACTATGCCGAGGCCGCAGTGGCTGCGTTGCAGGCCGGTTGCGATCTGGTGCTGCTGTGCAATCAGTCCGTATCCGGCGATGCTATAGACGACCTTATTGACGGCCTCAGCGAAGCCCAGCTAAAGGGCCTCTGGCAGCCCGTTGAAGCTAGCGAAGCACGCCGCCGGGCCCTTATTCCGGGCGGGGCCGGCAAGGACTGGGATGAATTGATGGTTGATAGTGACTATATGCATGCGCTGGACTGGATTCCCTGATTCGCATGCTACGATTGTGCTCGGCTATTTTGTTATATTTTGTCTATTCAGGAGTTAATGATGAAGTTGAAGTCTCTGATCGTTGCCGCATTGATGAGCGCCGTGGCAGCCGCATCCATGGCACAGACTGCCGCACCAGCAGACACCGGTACCACCGCAGCGCAACCCGCCAAGGAAACCCACAAGAAGGGTCACAAGGCTAAGAAAGCGCACAAAGGCAAGCACAAGAAAGCCGCTGCAGCCGCAGCGCAATAAGCTTGTTGTAAAACGAGCGGTTTTTTTCTGAAACGCTCCCTATCGAAAGGTAGGGGGCGTTTTTATTTGTGCGGAAACTAAGGGGCGCGGTGCAGTCTGGGGGCCGAAAGCGCGTCAATCTGGTCCTGTGTGGCCAAGTCGACCTGTGGATGACGATCAAGCTGACGTAATGCAATCAATTGGCTGCGCAGTTGTTCGAGGTCGCGCACACTGGGCGCGACCTTTATCTGGAGCAAAGCCGCCGCGGCGTTGCCACCCTGAATCAGGGCGCATACTTTGGTGGCCCACAGGCTGGGTCGTGACATAAATGCGAGATTGAAGTTAATCGGGTGTTGCGATCATGCAGTATCCAGTGGCGCAAAATAAGGGTGCTGACTCTATTTGAACAATCTCAGGCACTTGACAGGCAGAAAGAATTCACGCGTGCGCAGGATATCAATTTCTTGACCTGACGCAAGTGCGTATTGCTGGCGGGTACGCAAAATAGCCGATAAACTCTCTCAGAACACTGGAGGAATAGCTATGAGCCAATTGGATCCGGCAGCAGATTTTGCAGCATTTGGGACTTGTCACAAGGAGTTGCGCAAGCATCTGGATGCACTTGCGGCGCTGGTGCGACAAGTGGAAGAAAATGGCCTGAGTGCGGCGCAGCGTGAGAGCGCAAAAGAAATTGAAGCCTACATTTCTGCCCATTCCCGCACGCACCATTCCGACGAAGAAGCCCGTATTTTTCCGTACCTCATAGCCCGGGGCGATGAGCCACTACGCGATGCCGTTACCAAGCTGGCGCAGGAGCATTGCTGGCTGGAAGAAAACTGGATTGCGCTGGGCCCTCAACTGCATGCCATCGGCGCCGGCAATGGCTGGCCCGATCAGGAAGAGTTTCTGCACAATGCACGCGTTTACGGCGAATTGCTGAGCGGGCACGTCGAGCTGGAAGACAGCTTGCTTTACCCGGCCTTCAAGCGTCTGGTAACGCCACAGTCGCCCGCCTGAGTTTTTCGGTATTGCCCCGCAGCGCTTGCTGCAACTGTTCAATCACGCCTTCCCAGCGCTCGCTGGCATCCTGACGGAAGAGGCGCAGGGCGTTGGGATACCATCGGCTCTGGGTGGCTT
>Ga0007854_10002406_pt1 | contig 11620 bp, 13 predicted proteins | sample CryBogCBH12Aug08_FD_60382 | JGI IMG/M metagenome (GOLD analysis project Ga0007854, IMG submission 60382) | Freshwater microbial communities from Crystal Bog, Wisconsin, USA - CBH12Aug08 | ecosystem: Environmental > Aquatic > Freshwater > Lake | place: Crystal Bog, Wisconsin, USA | collected... | reverse complement strand
CCATATTGAATGCCCATGGAATGTTCCAGTTGCCAGAGGTTGTTGTAAACTGCGGATGAATTGATGCGCAAATCCGGCGTGCCCGGTGAGCTTTGATTATTCAGCTCCACCTTGGCGTGAAACGGCAACCGATCTTTCACCTTCAGCGTCAAATCACTGGTGCCTGGCTCAAAGCCGGGATCAATGAATGGGTAAATTTGCCGGTCTTGGTTGGCATTGGCCCGGTTAAGTTCTGCCTGAAAAATTAAACCGTTTAACAGAATATTGGTGTGCAAGCTTGGCAACGCACTCATCACGTTGTTGGAACTAAAGTAATGGTTACCTTTGACTTGGATCGCCGCTAGCCGGCCTTCGGTAACTTGCAATTTGATGGCCGGATGGTTCGTGTTTAGTTTCTGGCCGGCCGGCACAGCAACGGCCACCGTCACATAGCCGCGGTCCCGATAGGTGCCTTGCAGTCCGGCCACGGCGGAACGGATGCCATCAATCGTAACATTGGTGCCAAAGGCGCTGGGAACATTGGTCAGCGATTTACTGATGACTTCCGGCGGCAGAACCGTGTTGCCCATGACGATGTATTTTTCTACCGCAAAGTGCGGCCCAACATTCGTGGTGGTGGCTACAGCGGGTTTTTGCGGTAATGTGGCGAGGGCCTCGTCAGCTGATGAGTTGGCGGCAATATGCACGCCGTCTTTGGAAACAAAATAACGATTTCCGGCCACGACAATCTGGCCGATTGCTCCGGGGAAAACGCTCAACGTGACCACGCCGTTGGTAATCCGTCTGGGCGCGATGACGATGTTCATCGTCAGCGAGCCTTGATTGTAATAAGCCAATTGCAGGTCGGCCGCCGCGCGCACGATTTGTTCCAGACTGATGTTGGTTCCCGTGTATTTGGCAAACAAGGCGGCAAGAACATTGGCGCCAAGCAGCGGCTTTCCATCAATCACATAGGATTGAACGTGGTAGGTGGGAATAATCCTATTTGCCGGCGCGGTTGGGACGGTGGAATTTGTAGCGGCAACAGGTTCAGCCGCCGACAAACGGAAACAGCACCAAACCAGAATCAAAATAACGGCCAAACCGGCTTTCAGTTTTCTCACACCAAATTTGCCGGTGAGCCTGAAATTCGCCCATGCCATTGAGGCAATAACCGTCCTGATACCGGACTGCCGGTGGGAAGTTCTGTTGTTGGGCCGGCGCATTGCAATTAGGGTTTATGGCAAAATAATTGGACTCCAATCCGCTCGCTGGTGGCTTGGAAAGTCATACTTGAAAACACGGCGATAAAGTTGGGCAACCTATATTACGAACTGCTGTCGAAATTGTGACAATTGGGAAACAAAGGGTCGCATTTCGGCCTGCCAGCGAATTGATTTGGCCTTTTCCGCATGGACTTTTGCGATGTTTTCAGCGCGGTGGAAATAATTTTTCCAGCCGTTCTTTCAGAAAAAACCAGTGATGCTCGACAAAACTCTTTGCCGATATTTTTCGTAACCGTCACGCGGCTGTAACAACCTTCGGCCATGCTGATTGGCTAGTGGCGGATGGTAACGCCGCAATAAATGCGAACCATGATAAAAAACGATGACTCGCCAGTCGCGCATCTGATTGTCGGGGAATTATCCGTGCCGGCCGGCGAAGAGTGGGTTTCCCGTTTGAGCGGCTGGACCGTTCTTCAAGTCAGAAAAGGAACCGGTTACTATTTACAACCGCAATCGAATCAGGCATTGGAAACCGGTTCGGTTCTACTGGTCGCCGGTGGTGCTGGTGGTAGTATCCGCGCCAGCCAGTTGAGCGAATTGTCATTCCATTCCTTCCGGGTTATGCCGTCGCGGCTGGCAGGATTGATCACGTTGGGCGAGCAAAACTTGCTAGATTTGGCTATCGCCAGAAACAAAACCCGCTCTGAAATTTTTCCGCCAACCAGTCCGGTGGCCGAACAAATGAACGAGCTTTTTGTCAGTCCGAAGCGGGAAGGGTTGTGGTTCCGATTGAGACTGCTTCAGGTTTTTGTTGAGGCGGTTGGGAAGGGGTTGGAGCAACCCGTGCCGAGCGAAAAAGCCGACGGTGATTTTTCCGATGCCAAACAGCGACTGGAAGTGCTATTGAAGCAAACGCCCGCTTCCGAGTTGCTGGAGATGAATTTCACCGAACTCGCGCAGCTGGCCCGCTGCACGACCCGGCATTTGAGCCGCATTTTCCATGAGCTGGTCGGCATGTCCTTTCGCGACAAACGCGCTGAACTGCGACTGGCGCGGGCGCGCGAACTGCTGGCCAACAGCGATTCCAAGGTGGTGGATGTGGCTTTGGAAAGCGGCTACAAATCTTTAAGCCTGTTTAACCTGATGTTTGCCCGCCGTTACGGAACAAGCCCCGGCAAATGGCGCCAGAAAAACGGGCAGCCCAAAAAAATGTTGCCCGTGAATTTGCAACGGACGCGCGGTTTCAAAATTAATCTGGGTTAAGCCTAAAGCCGTTCGGTTCCCACCTTTGGAGTCAGTCGGCAGTTAGCCGGTTTGCGGTATCTGGGTTTGCCGCCGCCACTCGCTGGGCGTCATGCCGAATTTTCTTTTGAACGTGGAATTAAACAGGCCGATGTGCCGGTAGCCGCTTTCGTTGGCAACGGTGGCGATTTTTTTGGCCGGATCTGCCAGCAATTGGCGCGCGTGCTGGAGTCGCGAGTCAATCTGATGGCCCCGGAATGAAACCCCAAATTCCTGGCTGAAGAGCCGGCTGAAATGACGCTCGCTGCATTCGAGCCGTTGCGCCAAGTCGGACAACGAATGCCGGGACAATTCCATTTCCGGCATTTGCGCCACCAACTGCCGGAACCGGTGGCGCAGTTTGGTGTCCGCCGTGGGCTTCAAAACCGGGGCAGCCAGCAAACCAGCCATCGCGTTCGCCCATAATTGGAGCAGGGCGCACCGGAACGATAGCCGGTCGGGGTTGGCTTGTGCCACCAGCCGGGTGAACTTCTGCCCCGTCGGCTCATTTGCCTTGAAAAAAGCAATGCTGTTGGAACTTCGCTGCACGGCTTCAAGGTTGAACCATTCAGCCACTGTCAACAAACCATCAACCAATTCCGGTTCAATCCGGACCAATTGCAAACGCAAGCTCCCCAGCTGGCTGGCGCGGACGGAAATACTGGCCTCGCCCGGCGCCATAAAACCATCGCCAATATTGAGGTTGTAGGCATTTCCTTTTTGAATGCAATAGCCTGAACCTTCCGCTACCCGGACCATGATCCATCCGCGACACTGCGGCGACCATTCATCCGCAGTCGGCAGACTCAACTGCTGGATGAAAAGCGGCTGGGGATTGTCAACAGACATTGCAGCCCAAGCTATCGCGCGCCGGTGACTTTTATTTGTCAAATAGGTGACAAATGTGAAAACAGTCGGGTGGGGATTGACCAATATCGTGCGCGGGTTTGATGACTCGCGCACGGGTTGGCACGTCGCCGACCGGAGAAAACCGATTGAAATATTATGTTGCGCCCTTGCCGGTGGTTATCGGGCAGCACGGCCTACATAAATCCGCTGCCGAGGACGCCTTTGATGGAAGCCGGTTGTAATCGGCGCGGTGGGGGATTTTACCTGTTTGTAACTTCACTTCTCCGGTTCTTTCTATACACTTACACGACATGTTTATCAAACTTATGTCTGTGCCGGTTATCTTGATGGGCTGGGCGAAAGCCGTGTCCACTATTTTATATCCCGCCAACACCGCCATGCCGGTCGTATGATGGCGGGATTACAGAAAACTAGATTTTCCACCGACAATTTTTTGAACTCCACCAACTAATTATAAATTCATGATCATTACCCTCCATCCTCTGCTGGCCAACGCCGCCGTTTACGCCATCACGAACGCGACCGACGAAGGCAAAACGACTTGTATCGTGCTGGTGCTGCTGTCGCTGTTTAGTTGGACCATCATCATCAGCAAGATTCGCCAACTGCACATCGCGCGCAAGGCGACCAAGAAATTCATGGCCGCTTACAGCAGCACGCGCGATCCGCTGGACATCAAGAAACGCGGGGAGGAGTTTGACGGTGCGCCGGCCTACGCGCTCTACGAACGCGGTGCGGAAGAAGTGCTGTATCACCTCAAGAACAATCCGGTGGAAGTAAAGGGCACGCTGGTTCTCGCCAGTGCAGGCGAGGGCAATACCGACCATCTGGCGCGGGCCAACACCACCAAGATCAGCAACGCTTCCTTCGAGGCGGTGAAAGTTATTTTGGAAGAAGCGGCGGCGGCGCAGGCGATGTCCTTGGAAAAAGGCATGATTGTTCTGTCCACGGCGGTGGCCGGCGGGCCGTTCATCGGTCTGCTCGGCACGGTCTGGGGCGTTATGTCCACGTTCGCCGGCATTGCGGAAAAACAATCCGCGAGTTTGACGGCGATGGCACCCGGCGTAGCCGCCGCGCTCGTGGCCACCGTCACCGGCTTGCTCGTCGCGATTCCGGCGATGTTCGGTTACAACTTCATGGTGACGACCATCCGGCACATCACGCAGGAACTGGACGGCTTTGCCACGCGCTACGCCAACCAGATTGAACACGCTTACGTGGACAACCGCGACATCGAGGACAAGATTGCCGGCGCTTTGAAACGCCATGAACAGGCAGATTCCAAGCCGGCCTGAAACGAGTCACCGTTCCATGAAAAAATGCTCGCACAGCGCGCATGAGTCGCTGACGGAGTTGAACATCACGCCGCTGCTGGATCTGGCGTTCGTGTTGCTGGTGATTTTCATCATCACCACCGTCCCGCCGGTGAAGGACATGTCGCTGAAACTGCCAACGGCGTCCAAGCACCAGAAAGACCCGCCGCATCAGGCGAAATACATCTCGGTGCAGTCCGACGGCACCCTGTTCATTGACCGCGTGTCGGTGAAGATGGAAGATCTGACCGCGACTTTGATTAGCATGCGAACAGAACTGTTGCAATCCGAGGCCAAGGAAGATCTGAATATCATTATTCGCGGCGATGCCAAGTCGAAATACAAGCAGGTTCGCACCGTGCTGGATTGCTGCCAGCAGGCGAACATCGTGAAAGTGGATCTGGCCACGGATGTGAACAAATGATCCCGCAATCCCAACCCAAAAAAGCGAAGAATACGTCGAGGCAAAACCTCGTCATCTCATTGATTTTCCACGCCATCCTGATTGGCGCGGCTTTCTATTTTGCGGCGCGCACCGGAATATTGGGCGAAAAAATCAAGAGCATCACCGTTACCAAGGAGGAAAAAGTCAAGCTGAAGGAACCGGAAAAAAAGCCCGAGCCGCCGAAAGAAACGCCCAAGGATATTCCCAAGGTCGAAGCGCCGAAAATGGTCGCGGCCCCGCCCACGGTGGCCCCGCCGGTGGTCGCTCCGCCCAACACCGAAGTGCCGGCGCTGGATTTTAGCGACGGTGCCAAGGCGGTGAACGAAGAGCGCGATCCGGTAAAACTATACAAAGGCTACGTGGAATATTCCCTGCGCTCAAAATGGAACCGGCCCGAGGACATGGACGATGACAAATACGTCGCCGAGGTGGCGGTGAACGTGGACAAGGATGGCAATCTCAGCCAGCCGCAATGGCTGAAAGGTTCCGGCAATGCCAAGTGGGATCAGACCGTGAAGGACGTTTTCAAAGTGGTGCAAAACATTGACCGCCGGCCACCGACCAATTTTCCCTCGATGGTGACCATCCGTTTTGATGTGGAGGAAGTGACCGAACCCGTGCTGATGCCATGAGCCTCAAGAAAACATCCCAACGCGGCCACAGCACGATGAACGAGCTGAACATCACGCCGTTGCTGGATCTCGTGTTCGTGCTGCTGGTGATTTTCATCATCACCACGCCGCAGTTGGTGAACAATCTGGAGGTCAACCTGCCGACCGCCAAGCAGCCGCCCAAGAAGGATCTCAAACCGAAACCGCCCAGCCGCATCGTGGTGAGTGCCACCGGCCAGATCACGCTCAATGGTGAAGTGGTGACCGTGCCGCAGTTGAAAGATAGGCTCCAGTCGCTCAAGGCGGACAATCCCGAAATGGGTGTCGTGCTTAAAGGTTCCGACGAGGTGGAATATCAGATCATGGTCAGTGTGCTGGATACTCTCCGCCAACTCGACATCACCAAGATGGGCCTCGCGACGGACTGAAAACTGGGCCGCGAATTTTTCGGAAAGCCTTCAGGTTTCGATGCCGTTTTCGCGACAGATTTTGGTGTAAACTTCCGCCAGCGGCTTGGGCGAACGGGTCCGTTTTTCATCGGCAAAATCCACCGCCAGCAGGCCGAATTTTTTGGTGTAGCCGAACTGCCACTCAAAATTATCTAGCAGCGACCAGTAAAAAAAACCGCGCACGTCCACGCCGGATTGAAGCGAACGATGTAGCGCGCCGAGATTTTGTTTTAAGTCGCGCGCGCGGAAATTTTCATCCGCTGACGCGGCGCCGTGTTCGGTGATGAAAATCGGCCGGCGGAATTTGCGGTGCAGATACGCCAGAATTTTTTCCAAGCCTTCGGGATAGCGCTCCACCATGTCGTCGCAGATGAAGCCGAAATCTTTCAGCGTTTTCACCGGCGCACCGCTGGCCGGAATCATGGCGCGGAAATGATGAAAACGCACACGGCCATAATAATTCAGGCCGATAAACGTTGAGGCGCGCCGCCGCCAGCCGCCGAGAAACGCATCCAGCACGAATTTATTGAACGTGTAATGACAACCGAACGCCGTCAACCGGTCCCACGGCGAAAGTTTTTGATGGGCGTGAAAAAATGTCCAATTCTTCGCAATGCCAACCTCCGGTTTGCGGCCCGCGACCACGCCCTCGCGGCGGATGATGCGGCTGGCTTGGACGTGGGCGCGCGCCATGTGGTCAATCACGCGACGGAATTTTCCGAGCTGCCATTTGTGCTGCGGTGGAAAGCCACCGAGCAGATACGCCACACAGGCGTAGGTGTCCGGCTCATTGAACGTGTTCCACAAATACACGCGGTCTTTCAGCGCGGCTACGAGCTGACGGACAAAATCCACAAACGCCGGAATCGTCGCCGCATTCGTCCAACCACCGGCAGCGTTGATCCACGGCGGATTGGAAAAATGATGCAACACCACCATCGGCGTGATGCCTTTGGCCTTGAGTCGGTCGAGCAAATCAACGTAGCGCGCCAGCTCGGTTGGGTTTAGCGGTGCGAACGGCGCGGCTTGCAGGCGTGACCATTCGATGCCGAAGCGATAGGCGTTGGTGCCGAGCTTTTGCATCCAATCAATGTCTTCGGGATAGCGATGGTAGTGGTCGCATGCGACGCGGCAGTTGCTGCCGTCCTGCGCGGTGAAATGCGTCCACTCGTTTTCAATGTGGCCTTCCACCTGCGTCGGCGACGTGGCGGTGCCCCAGAGAAACCCCGGTGGAAATTTCAGTGTGCGACCGGCGCTCATCGGGAAGTGCTGGTGGCCTGTTCGATGGCCTGAAATAATTTCTCCGGCGCGCGCTCCAGCCATGCGCGAAATTTTTCGGTCGGCAGGCGGTCGGGCAGTTCGACGAGGCGGTCGAGATTGAAATTCTTTTCGGCGATGCCGAGGCCGAACTGTTGTGCGTCAATGGCGTTGACCTGTTGTTCGACGTGGTTTTCCACCGGCACGAGGAATAGCGGCTTGCCGAGCCACGCGGCTTCGCTGACGGATTCAAACCCGGCGGTGCAGACGACCTGCCGGCACTCGGCCATCATCCGCAGAAACTTTTCACCATCGAGCCGGTGGAAGGTGAGCGCTGGCGAGTGCTGAAATTCCACCGGCGCGCCGGGCTTGTCGTAGAAACAGTGCAGCTTGGTCTGTGGATTTTTCGCGCTCCACGCGATGATTTGTTCGGCGTAACCGTGATTCAGCAGATAGACGAGGGTGAAGTCGCCGTTGGGATTGGCGGTCAGCGAGAACAGTTGGTTTCGTAAAATCGGCGGACCGACGACGATCCGTTTTGCCGGCAAATCCGGCGCGGCGTAAAGCGAGAGCGCCAGTTTGGTGGCGCGCGCGCCGAGCAGCCAGGTGTAAATTCTCATGCTCAACAACTGTTTCCACAACTGCGGTGTGCGGATATAGCCGGGATGCTGGAACATGAACTGGTGGCCGATGGCGACCACCGGTGGACGATTTTTTTGGGTGAGCGTGTAAAACGCGGCGATTGGCTCGAAGAAATTGATGATGACGTCCGGCTGCGTTTCGCGGACGATGGCATCCAGCTGCCGGACAAGACCGAAATATTTCGGCAGGTTGCCAAGCACGCCGAGCAGCGTGGCGGTGTTGCTGACCGCACGATTATTTTTGTATTTGAACTCCAGGGTCGGCAGTTGCCGGACGGGAATCTTCATCGCCGACGAAAAGTATTCCGGAATGGAGCGGTGCGCGCTCACGCCCAGCGTGACGGCGACGACTTGATGCCCCGCTGCCTCGGCCATTTCCTTGACCGCCATCGCCTGGGTCATGTGGCCGCGACCCTCGCCCAGCACGCAGAACATCATTTTCATGGAAGTGGATGAGTTTGATTTTGCCGTCGAAATCTTCAATCAGCGCAGTGCAGCTTTCCACCCAGTCGCCGCAGTTGAGATATTCCACGCCGTTGATGGTTTTGGTTTCGGCGCGGTGGATATGGCCGCAAATAACGCCTTGCGTCTCGTGGCTGCGCGCCATGGCGGCGAGCGTGTCCTCGTATTCGGTGACGTATTTGACGGCGGACTTGGCTTTGAATTTCAAATACGCGGCGAGCGACCAGTAGCCGAAACCGAGCGCGCGGCGGAGGCGGTTGAAATACAAATTGAAATCGAGAATCCAGTTGTAAAGGTGCGAGCCGAGCTTTTCGAGCAGATGATTGAAGTGCGTCAAGCCATCCGCCTGGTGGCCATGAATGACGAGATATTTTTTGCCGTCGGCGGCGGTATGGATGGCCTGGCGCGCGATGGTGACGCTGCCGAACCGCATGCCCATAAACTGCTCGATGAATTCATCGTGGTTGCCGCTGATGTAAATGACCTTGGTCTGCTTGCGGCTTTTGCGAAGGATTTTTTGGATGAGCACGTTGTAGTCATCGCGCCAGAACCAGCGGAACTTCAATTCCCAGCCGTCAATGAAATCGCCGACGAGGTAGAGATATTTGCAGTCCACCACGCGCAGGAATTCCAGCAATTCTTCCACGCGCGCGTGCCGCGTGCCAAGATGGATGTCCGAAATCCAGACCGAGCGACAACTCATTGGCTCGGCCAGATTCAAATCCAGATGGGGCTGGTCATTTTCCATAACTCACCGGAAACTCAAATTCAATCGGGGTGGCCACCAACGGCGGAGTGGTATTAATTATCAAATAGCTTGGCCACTCTAAAGTGGGGCTAGGATGCGGCGACTCTGTTACAACCCAGTGTCGCCCAGGTTGCGATTGGGTGACAAAAATGTTTGCGTAGGCTGGTTCCACCGGCAGCCAGTTTTTCCAAAAAAACGGCGCGGACAATTTTTTGTTCGCGCCGTTTTTTGGAAAAGAATTTCAGTCAATCACCTTCAAGGTGTAGAACTTTGAAAGCGCACTGCTCGGCTTGGGTTCGGTGCCGAAGCTGTTGTAGAGGTAATCGAACTTGAAGCGGTAGTTCACCGCATTTGCCGTCGGCGGCACCGGCACAAAACCTTCCCAGCGATTTTTCACCAGCGGCACCGGGCGCAGCGGCAACGGCTGGCCGTTGACGAGGACATACGCCTTCACACTGTCCCAGCGCAGCGACTGCTGGTTGGAGTCAAACGCGGTTTCCACCGGATAAAGGTTGTTGGCGTTGCGCGGCTGCTGGCCGGGCGTGAGGCGCGTGAACGTGCCGGTGGCGCAACCGGCTACCAGCACCAGCGACAAAAGCGGCAGAAATCTTTTCAACATAATCGCGCAGCGTGCCAGAAATGCCGCCGGCTGGCAATGTTGGATTTCAGCGCCACCGGCAGCCTGCCGAAACTCCCGTCGCTGGTTTGTGTGGCGCGCGGCGGCAGATTCCGCTTTGATATTCGCCGATGCAGCCGACCTTTTTCATCACCGGCACGGACACCGGCGCGGGCAAAACCGTTTTGACCACGCTGCTGGCGGCGGATTTACGCGCGCAAAAAATCCGCGTCGCCGCGTTCAAACCGGTCTGCTCCGGTGGTCGCGCTGACGCGGAAAAAATTCACGCCGCGCTCGGCGGCGCGCTGACGCTGGACGAAATCAACCGGTGGCATTTCCGCGCCGCCCTCGCACCGGTGCTGGCAGCGCGGCGGGAAAAGCAAGTCGTCCGGCTCGCCGAGGTGCTGGCGCAGCTTCGCGCGACGCGGAAAAACTTCACCGTGACGCTGGTGGAAGGTGCCGGTGGTTTGTTGAGTCCGCTCGGCGAAGATTTTGATTCGCGCGATTTGATTTTGGCACTGCGCGCGACGCCGGTGATTGTCGCGCCCAACCGGTTGGGCGTGGTGAACCACCTTTTGCTGACGCTGGCGGCCTTGCCGGAAAATTATCGCGCCAAAGCCAAAGTTGTTTTCATGTCGCCGCCGCAACCAGATGCCGCCACCGGCACCAACGCAAAGCTGCTCGGCGAATTTTTTCCGGCGAAGAAAATTTTCACGCTGCCGTGGCTGGGCGGAAATTTTTCACTGGCAACGGCGGTGCGCCACCGGCAAATTCGCCGGACGCTGCACGCGCTGGTGCCGATCTGACACGGCGCAAAATGTTTTGCAATTTCGGCGGCGGGCGTGGATAATTTCGGCGGCGGACAAAAATGCTCGGAGTTTCGCCCTTGGCCTAAACCGGTTCCTCACCACCAAGATTTGAATTTTATGAGCGGGATATCTTATGCACTCATCGGAGCAGCGTCCAACCAGACGGAGCTCCTTTACATTTGGGACAGGGCGACGGTGGAGGCGAAAGCCATCATCGCGCTGCTGTTTGTTTTTTCCATCGCCGCGTGGTTTGTGATGATGTCCAAAGTCATCCAAATGCACCGCGCGCGGAAACTGAACTCGCTCTTCGGCGAGGAATTCACCGCGCAGAAAGCCGTGCTGGAAATGTTCGACCGCAAGATTGACGTGGAAGGCTGCCCGCTCTACGCCGTCTATCAAGCCGGTTGTGTGCAGCTCGACGCGCGCTTGCGCGGGCCGAGCGGCGAACGCGCCAAGCAAAATATCAGCCTCAAAAACATGGAGCACATCAAGCGCGCCATCGAAAACGTCGTCGCCAAGGAATCGCTGAAATTGGAATCCGGCCTCATCCTGCTCGCCATCGCGGTGAGCGGTGCGCCGTTCATGGGCTTGCTGGGCACGGTCTGGGGCGTGATGAGCACCTTCGCCGGTATCGCGCAGCAAGGTTCCGCCACGATGGCGGCGATGGCCCCGGGCGTTTCCGCCGCGCTCGTCACCACCGTCGCCGGCCTGCTGGTGGCGATTCCTTCGATGTTCGGCTACAACTGGCTCGTCCACAATCTGCGCGCGTTCACCGTCGAACTGGATAATTTCGCGCAGGAATTGGTGTCGAAAATGGAAACGGAATTTTTGGCAGAAGAATGAAACTTATAAGGCACGAGGCATTAGGCTGTAGGCCCGAGGCAAGAAAACCCAGCGCCTCGCGGCCCACCCC